>ENA-OQBT01000383-OQBT01000383.1-human-gut-metagenome-genome-assembly--contig:-NODE-383-length-28055-cov-2.602156_pt1 | contig 28055 bp, 33 predicted proteins | sample MGYA00242749_ERZ504557 | MGnify/ENA primary metagenome ERZ504557 (study PRJEB26092, sample SAMD00036243) | human gut metagenome | host: Homo sapiens | study: EMG produced TPA metagenomics assembly of... | reverse complement strand
TACCAGATATTTTACGAAAACAAAAAAGTACCGCTTAGAGCCAGGGTAACATGCTCTAAACGGTACAGGGATGATTTATGGTTCAAAAAGAGTTATTTGTCTTCCTTTTGAACAGAACAATATCCTTGTGGGTGGCTGCTGTGCCATTTCCATGCGGATGCAATGATTTCTTCAAGATCTGCATGTTCTGGCTTCCAGCCAAGGATATTCTTCGCTTTTTCACTGGAAGCGATCAAGACAGCCGGATCTCCAGCTCTTCTTCCTTCTTCCACAGCCTTGATCGGCTTTCCTGTCACTTTTCTGGCTGTTTCGATGACTTCTTTTACAGTAAATCCAACACCATTTCCAAGATTGAAGATGTTGCTTTCATTACCTTCCATTAAGTATTTCACTGCCAGAATATGTGCTTGTGCAAGATCTGTTACATGAATATAGTCTCTTACACAAGTTCCATCTTTTGTATCATAATCAGTTCCAAAGATACTGATTGCTTCTCTTTTTCCATTTGGCACCTGTAAGATCAATGGGATCAGATGTGTTTCTGGATTATGATCTTCACCAATCTGTCCGCTTACATGTGCTCCGCAGGCGTTAAAGTATCTTAAAGATACATAACGAAGTCCATGAGCGCGTCCAACCCATTTGAACATTTTTTCCATGGAAGCTTTGTCTCTCCATAGGTATTTGTTGGTTCTGTGTCGGTCTGTCTCCACGATCGGTACCTTTTCTGGTTCTCCATAAGTTGCTGCTGTTGAAGAAAAATACGATCTTATCGATGCCATGTTCTACTAAAGACTGCACCATTGTTTTTGTTCCACAAAGGTTGTTATCGTAATATTTTAATGGGTCAACCATGCTTTCTCCGACTAAGGAGTTTGCCGCAAAATGAATGACTGCATCAATATCTTTTTCCTGATCTAGTACACTATCTACAAAGTCTTTATCTCTTAAATCTCCTTTATAAAACTTCGCCTGTGGATGAACTGCTCGATATGTCCTGTTTCCAGATTATCGATGATCACGACTTCTTCTCCAGCATCGATCAGTTCGTATACTGTATGAGAACCTATGTATCCAGCTCCGCCTAATACTAATATTTTCATTGTCTTGCTTTCCTTTCTATGACCTTGTCATTATAAAACTGCAATAAATCGGTCGAATGCTTTTCTTCCTTCTTCATTATATTTATAAACTCCGGCGTCTTCAAGAACTTTAACAAATACCTGTCCGATCTCTTCTTTTAAGATATTCATGACATTTCCTTTATTGATATCTGTATATTTTCCTTTGATTTCTTCAACCCATGCTGCATGCTTCTTTAAATCTTCCTTAGAAACAATATCTTCTCCTTTGATCAGACACTGGCTTAAATGTTCCATCTCTGCTTTAATCTAGATGGCAGAACAGCAAGTCCCATAACCTCGATCAGCCCGATATTTTCTTTCTTAATATGATGATACTCATTGTGTGGATGGTAAAGTCCTAATGGGCACTCTTCAGTTGTGATATTATTACGAAGTGTCAGATCCAGTTCATACATATCACCTTTTTTACGTGCGATCGGTGTGATCGTATTATGTGGTTCTCCTTCTGTCTCAGCAAAAAATATATGCTTCTTCATCCGTGTATCCACGCCATTTTTTCAAAATATGATCAGCAAGATCAATGAGGCGTTTTTCATCTTTACTCTGAATACGGATCACAGATAATGGCCAGTGAACGATTCCTGCTTTGACATCTTCATATCCTGGGATTGTAAATTCTTTTTCAATCTCTGCTCGTTCCATAGCAAATTCATAATGACCGCCTTGGAAATGATCGTGTGTTAAGATAGAACCTCCAACGATTGGAAGATCGGCATTCGATCCAAGGAAATAATGAGGAAACTGTTTTACAAAATCAAATAGTTTTGTAAATGCTGCCCGATCGATCTTCATTGGTACATGCTGTCCATTAAATACGATACAATGCTCATTGTAGTATACATATGGAGAATACTGGAATCCCCATTTTCTGTCATTGATCGTAAGCGGTATGATCCTGTGATTCTGTCTTGCAGGGTGATTCATTCTTCCTGCATATCCTTCATTTTCCATGCAAAGCTGACACTTTGGATAAGAACTTTGCTTTGCATTTTTCGCTGCTGCGATCGCTTTCGGATCTTTCTCTGGTTTGGAGAGATTGATCGTGATATCAATATCTCCATATGGACTATTTACTTTCCATTTCATATCTTTTTTGACGCGGTCTCTTCGGATATAGTTGGTATCCTGGCTGAATTCATAGAAAAACTCTGTTGCTTTCTTTGGACTCTCTTCGTAATAGGTACGGAATTCTTTGATGACCTGGCTTGGTTTTGGTGTCAGGATTCCCATTAATTTTGTGTCAAATAAATCTCTTGTCACGATATCATCACTTTTGATGATATAGCGATCATAAGCTGTATCTGTCAGACGATCTAAAATCTCTGGCAGGATGATTTCTTCTCCTTCAATATCAGGATCTTCATATTCATCTAATCGAAACAGTTCCAGATATTGATTGATCGTATAGATTCATCTTCTGGCATGATCAGTTTTTTATCAAGTCCATATGTTACAAGTTTTTTGATATCTTTTTGTAAATCCATCTTATTCCACCTCAAATCGATATGTTGTTACTGCTTCGTATTCTTCGCCTTTTCTTAAAATTACCTTTGGTTCTTTTTCTATATGTATGGAGTTTGGTAAGAACTGGGCTTCTAAGGCAACACCATCTCTGTTTTCATATGGTTTCCCACCTTTTCCATTACATCCGCCAGACAGAAAGTTTCCTGTGTATACCTGAATGCATGGAAGTGTTGTTGTCATCGTCATTTTTCTTCCAGTTTCTTTGTCATATAGAACTAACTGGTCATCTTCATCTTTTACCATGAAAGAATGATCATAACCTCCGGCAAGTTTTAACTGTTCATGATCATCGTTGATCCGCTCTCCGATCTCATGAAATTCTTTAAAGTCAAATGGTGTGTTTTCTATCTTTAAAAATGTTCCATTGGCAAGACAGTTTTCATCAACACATGCAATCTCATCCGCTTTTACCTTTAACTGATGATGATAAATTTTATCTTTTCCAGCCGATAAGTTAAAGTAAGAATGATTTGTGATATTGATCAGCGTATCCTGATTGGATACTGCTTCATATTCCATTTTTAATGTGTTGCCACATAAACGGTACACAACTTCAGATAAAGACTTCCCGGATACCCCTCTTCCATATCTGGTGAGAGATAGATAAAACGGATTCCATCTTCCAGCAATTCATATTTAAATATCTTTTGATTAAATCCTTTGATTCCTCCATGGAGAGAATTCTTTCCATTGTTTGCTGCCAATTCATATGTCTTTCCATTTAATTCAAACTTTGCATCTCCGATACGATTTGCAACACGTCCGGCGATCGCCCCCATGTAACTTCCATCTCCATGCCAGCAATCTTCCACATTCTCAAATCCAAGAACAACATCTCCAAAGTTTCCTTCTCGGTCTTTTGTAAATACAGATAACACATGACATCCAAGATTACTTGTGATCACCTTGATCTCATCATTTTTTAATTCAAATAAGCAGACTCCGTTATCTCTTTGTTCTATCATTCTTACTTTCATCATCTTATAATACCTTCATTCCTCCGTATGGGCGTACTTTTAAGACATGACATGCTCCTTCACCAAATACATGTTCCATGTTCTTTTTGTACATACCAACAATATCATTTGGCACAAACGCCTGAATCGTTCCTGCAAATCCTCCGCCATGAACTCGGCTGACTCCTTTATCTCCTAAGGAAATATCACTGATCGCCAATCCGATTGATACACTCTGATTTGTCAGGTCATGGCTTGAATATACATTTTGTAAATATTTAAAGGATGAATCACCAGATTCTTTGATCAATTTCTTAAATGTATCAAAATCTCCTTCTTCTAAAGCTTTTACCTGCTGATCTACACGTTTATTTTCCTCAAATAAATGCATTGCACGAAGAACTGCTCTATCTCCTAAGATTTCTCTAATCTTTGGTAGATTTAAGTAAAAATCATCTTTATCAACTTCTCTTAATGCTTCCTGATTAAAGTAATTGGCAACTTTCTTCATTTCGTATGGAATTGCTGCATAATCATCTGTTAAATCTGCATGAGATCCTTTTGTATCCACAATGCATAAGCTGTGTCCATATTCTTCAAAATCCACTTCAACCTTTTTGATCTTTGGACTTTGAGGATCTTCAAAATCAATATTGATCAGACCTCCAATGGAAGATGCCATCTGATCCATCAATCCACATGGTTTTCCAAAGTATACATTCTCTGCATACTGTCCGGCCTGCGCCAAAAATACAGGATCGATCTTCATATCGTTATATAACCCAGATAAAATATTTCCGATCAATACTTCAAATGCAGCAGAAGATGACATTCCAGCCCCATTTAATACATCACTTGTTACATAAGCTTCAAATCCACCGATTTTATATCCTTCTTCTTTTAATTTAGAAGCAACTCCCTGAATCAGTGCCTGTGATGTTCCTTTTTCTGCTTTGGCTGGGTCAAAAGAACTAAGACTAACTATGATTCTTTCATATCCCTCTGATTTCAGATCAATCACATCGTCATCTCTTTTGGCAACGATTGCGATCGCATCCAAGTTAATGGAAGTTGCAAGAACTTTTCCAACTGATGATCTGTATGGTTTCCTCCAACTTCACTTCTTCCTGGAGCACTATAGATTTCTACTTCTTTTTCTCCATAAATCTTTTCAAAGGATTCTAATGCTTTGATGTAGCGTTCCTGCTGATATGCAAGAACACTTTCATCTACATAGATATCTTTTAATAACTGATCATATTTTCCTTCTTTAAAAGCTTCTTCTAATTTTTTAATACTGTTCGGCATGGCGGTTTGCTCTCCTTTCTTCGATTGTCTGAATAACTTTCTTCATAAAACTGTCATCCAGATGATATGCTTTTTTATAAACTACATAGGCTACAAGCATGGACACCGCTGGGATCGCACACATTAAAAATCTGATAGAATTCAATGTCAGTGCTGACTGTACAGCGTTTGGATTTGGAATATATCCTGTACGTTCCAGTGCAAATCCAATAAAAAGTGATGTTAAAGCCGCTGTAAATTTTACGATCAATGTCTGTAAAGAGAATACAACGGATTCATTTCTTGTTCCCAGTTTGTACTCACCATAGTCAACAACATCAGATAAGAATACTGTCGCACATCCAAGTTCTAATCCTGTTCCTGTCTTTACGATCACTCCTGCAACTGCTGTTAATACGATATTCTGTGGGCATACAAATCCAACGACTAATAATAATGCTAAGCCAATAAACGGTAAGATACAAGCCAGTAAAAATGATGTATGTCTGGATAATTTCTTTGCTACTTCTGGGAAGATGATCAATCCAACAACTTCTGCGATAGATGCACTGATCATAAAAGCTGATAACATGTTGGCATTTCCACATACATATGTAAAGTAGTAAACTGCAACACCCATGATAAACTGAATTCCTACATTATATAGAAGGATCAGTCCTACTGCTGACTGTAACTGGTCATTTTTCTTAATGATTGAGAATACATCTTTAAAAGAAATCTTCTCACTTGGTGCATTGTTTTCTTTTACTTTTAAGTTGCAGACTGCAACTCCGATCGTAAGAATAAATGTTCCTGCAATGATCATAGCAAAACGATGATATCCGATATATCCTCCACCTAAGGCTGCAATGATCTGAACACCGAATCCTGCGATGACTAATGACTGTCCAATACTTGCGAAAATTCTAGGTAAAACGGAAACAACTTCTCGTTCGTGTGGATCTGATGTAAGGTTTGGAATTACAGACCAGTATGGAATATCCATGATCGTATAAGTCATTCCCCATAATACATAGATCACTGCAACGAAGATGCAAAGTGAAGTTCCTGTTAATTTAAAGTCAGTAAATAATGCGACAAACACAACGGAATTGACTAAAGTTCCGATCACTAGCCATGGTACGAATTTTCCAAAGCGTGATCTTGTGTTATCTACGATCATTCCCATAAACAGATCGTTAAATGCATCCCAAAGTTTTGCTACAAAGAAAACGATTCCTACAAAACCCGGTGATACTTTCAACACATCCGTAAAGTAGATCATAGCGAATGTCGCCATCATTCCATAAATTAAATCTTTTCCCAATGCTCCAAATGCAAAAGTATATTTTACTCTGCCTGGAACCTTTCCATTAGTTGTTCCCATTTTTCTTTCCTCCTGTTTTCAGTAAGCTGTCTTTGATACTTTTATAGTAAAACTTTTTAGTAAAATTGTCAATATATTTTTACTAAATTCTTTACTTTTATTTTACTAAATTTACTTTTGTGCTTTTCTCTGTTATAATGAGATAAATTAATATTTATGAGAAAGGATTTTATCTCCATGGCAACAATCAAAGACATTGCACAGAAAGCATCTGTTTCTGCTGCAACTGTATCAAGAATTTTAAACCAAGACGATACCCTGAGTGTAACCGACGAAACAAAACAGCGCGTTTTAAAGGTTGCCCAGGAATTAAATTATACAAAGCATCTAAAAAATACCGTTGAAAAATCGATTTCTATCGGTATCTTTCAATGGTATTCTGTCTTTCAGGAACTGGAAGATCCTTATTATCAGGCAATCCGTGTCGGTATTGAAAAATATTGTGCCGATCATAATATCCACGTTGTCCGTGCTTTCCAGAGCGATTGCAATTATCCTGACACACTCAAGGATCTTCAAGGTCTGATTTGTATTGGTAAATTTAATAAATCTCAGATTAAGTCTTTTCAAAAACTTAATTCCAACACTATTTTTGTTGATATGAAGACACCAAAGATTTATTGTGATACGATCAATCTTGATTTCCAACAGGCAGTTACTGAAGCACTAGATTATTTGTATGATCTTGGCCATCGAAAGATTGCTTATCTTGGCGGGAAGGAAGTTCTCGCTGATAACAGTGTATATTTTGAAGAACGTAAAGATACCTTCATCAACTTCTGCCAGGAACATTCCATTGACCATGAATCTTTTATTTATGAGGGAGATTATTCTGCTGAATCCGGATATAACATGACAAAACAAATGATTGCTGATGGCGACCTTCCAACCGCTATTTTCTCTGCCAGTGATCCTCTTGCAATCGGTGCAATGCGTGCTTTATATGAGAATGGTTATAAAATTCCAGATGATATATCCATCATTGGTTTTGATGATATCAGCGTTGCAAGTTTTTCAAACCCTCCGCTGACAACGATTCATACACCGGCTGAATTTATGGGAGAATATGCTGCTCATTATATTTTACTTCGGACAAAAGAAGATTCTCTGGAGCAGCAGACTCCGATTCGTCTGACACTTCCATGTAATCTTATTGTCCGTAACTCTTGTGCTGCTCCGCGCAAACAGTCATAATATTTAGTAATATTTTTACTTGTTTTTCTAAGCATAGAAAAAACTGCATGCTAACCGCATGCAGTTTTTCCCAAGAAGGAGTAAAAAGTTAATAGGTAAAATTTATTTATGAAAATGGATTCTCAGTCTTATAAAGCATATTCTTTGGCTGATTAAATCCAATCTCATCGACATCAACACCAATGTATTTGAATACTTCATATAAAGTTTTTCCAAAATGACCAAAAGCAACAGCTCCATGGTGTGGGAAATTCTTTTCGATCAGTACATGGCGGTAAAATCTTCCCATTTCTGGGATAGCAAATACACCAATAGATCCGAAAGATCTTGTTGCTACTGGAAGGATTTCTCCTTGTGCAACGTACGCTCTTAATTTTGTATCTGCTGTACTTTGTAAACGGAAGAATGTAATATCTCCTGGTGCGATATCACCTTCTAATGTTCCCTGTGTCACTTCTTCCGGTAATGTTCTTGCCATGATCTTCTGATATTTCATCTCACAGAAAGATAATTTAGATTTTGCTGTGTTTCCACAATGGAATCCCATAAATGTATCTTTTTGTGTATAGTCATAGTTATCTTTAATTTCTTCATTATACATATCTGCTGGTACGGAGTTGTTGATATCTAATAATGTCACAGCATCCTGACTTACAACCGTTCCAATAAATTCGCTTAATGCACCATAGATATCTACTTCACAGGATACTGGAATTCCCTGTGCTGCCAAACGACTGTTTACATAACATGGTACAAATCCAAACTGAGTCTGGAATGCTGGCCAACATTTTCCGGCAATTGTTACATATTTTCTGTAACCTTTATGATCCCTGATCCAGTCTTTTAATGTCAGTTCATACTGTGCAAGTTTGGAAAGAATCTCTGGTTTTTTATTTCCTGCACCCAGTTCTTCTTCCATTTCTTTTATGATCGCAGGAATTCTTTCATCCCCTTCATGCTGATTAAATGCTTCAAATAAATCTAATTCTGAGTTTTCTTCAATTTCGATTCCAAGATCATATAATGGTTTGATCGGTGCATTACATGCAAGGAAGTTCAGTGGTCTTGGTCCAAAACTTATGATCTTCAATTCACTTAATGCTTTTACTGTTCTTGCGATTGGCAAAAATTCATGGATCATATCTGCACATTCTTCTGCTGTTCCTACTGGATATTCAGGAATATATGCTTTTATATTTCTTAATTTCAGATTATAACTTGCATTTAACATTCCACAATATGCATCTCCTCTTCCATCTAAGAGGTTATCACCACTTTCCTCAGCTGCTGCCACAAACATCTTTGGTCCATCAAAGTGTTTTGCAAGAAGTGTTTCTGAGATTTCTGGTCCAAAGTTTCCAAGATAAACAACTAATGCATCACATCCTGCTTTTTTAATATCTTCTAATGCCTGTACCATGTGAATCTCACTCTCCACGATACAGACTGGACATTCATAAATGTCCTCAGGATCATATTTTTCTTTATATGCTTTTATCAATGCTTCTCTTCTTGTACTGATAAACTTTCTGGGAAGCAGTCACGACTGACTGCTACGATCCCGATCTTTGTTTTTGGCATATTATTCATATTGTTTTCCTCCTTTAATACATCAACCAAATATAACTATCTACTTTTCATTACCTTGTGCAAGACGCTTCTCACGAATTGATTTAAATACACTCTGTAAGATTACGAAGAAGCAAAGAAGTAATGCGATCACGATTCTTGTCCACCAGGATGATAATGTTCCCTGGAATGTAATGATCGTTTCAATGATACCCTTGATCAGTGATCCAAATAGTGATCCTACGACAGTTCCAACACCTCCTGTTAAAAGTGTTCCACCAATAACTGCTGCTGCGATCGCATCCATCTCAAATCCTCTGGCCTGCTCTACGAATCCACCACAAGAGTTTAAGCAGAAAGCAAATCCAGCTAATGATGCTAAAAATCCATTTAACACATAAACTTTTAATTTTGTAACTTTAGGATTTAATCCCATTAATAATGCAGACTGTTCATTTCCACCTACTGCAAATACGGCACGTCCAAATTTTGTGTATCGAAGGATCACAAAAGAAATCGCTACAACCAACAATGCAATGACAACACTTAGGTAGATATAAGGATGCATTGCAACTCCTCGGTTGTTGTAATATGTAATAAATCCAAAATAAATTCGATAGTTTGCAAGGCTTAAAAATGTTGGATTTTCAATACTGATCATATCGGAACTGATCAATGCTGTAAGACCTCTGGCAAAGAACATTCCTCCAAGTGTTACGATGAATGGCTGTATTTTTAAATAAGCTACTAAAAATCCTTGAACCAATCCGAAAATCACACCAAATGCTAATACCAGAATAATTGCAACAACTGCGCTCATATGCTTCACTTCCATCATCCATGCAAGCATCATACAAACAACACCGATGACGGAACCGATCGAAATATCGATTCCTCCTGTGATCAGTACAAATGTCATACCAACGGCTGCAATGATCAATCCAGCATTACTAATGAACAAGTTTAAAAACACCTGTGGGCTTGTAAAGTTTCGATCTCCGTAAAGGATCGCACCTGCAATATAGAGCACGAAGAATAATACGATCGTAACTGCAAGCAAAAATCCATTTCCTCTAAGTTTATTTTTAATTTTCTCTACCATTGCCATTATGCCACCTTCTCTCCAGCAGTTTTTGCTGCACGTTTTGCTTTAATACGATTTAAGTATTTCTTAAATTCTGGAGACTGTAATGTCACGATTATGATAACCACGATCGCTTTATAAAGTGGAAGCTGATCTCCAGTTACTTTCATTGCATATAATGTTGTAGATAATGCCTGGATCGTGATCGCTCCAATAACACTTCCTGCGACTGAGAATTTACCACCTGCAAGAGAGTTTCCTCCAAGTGCTACTGCTAAGATCGCATCTAATTCCATCAAGTTTCCTACGTTATTTGCATCAATGGATGTGATTCTTGATGTTGCGATCATTCCAGCGATTCCTGCACAAAGTCCGCAGGCTGCATATGTGATAAAGATGATCTTTGTAGAATTCAGTCCAAACAAACGACTGGCTCTTGGGTTGATACCTACACTTTCAATATACAATTTTGTTGCTGTCTTATTTAAGAATAATGTTGCTAAAATGACTACGATGATCGCTACCAGAATCGGTGTTGGAACTGGAATATGTGGCAGAAATCCTCCTAAATACTTAAAGCTGTCCACCTTGACATATAAGTTATTTCCACCTGTGATCAACTGTGCCATTCCTCGTCCTGCGGTAAATAAGATCAAGGTTGCTACCATTGGCTGGATCTTCATATTCGCAACTAAGAATCCGTTCCACATACCACATAATACAGATACCACAAGCCCGATCAGGATTGCTGCGATCCAAGGAATTGCATATGTTTCTCCACTTCCAAGAAGATAAACAGATACAGCTCCTGATAATGCCATGATCGCTCCGACAGAGATATCAGTTCCTGCACTGGATGCTACACAAAGTGTCATACCAACTGCTAAGATGATCAATTCACTGGATCGGTTGAAAATATCGACCAGATATCCATATAACACACCATTTTTAATTGAGATTTCAAAAAATGATGGGGATTTTATAAGGTTAAATAATAATACAAGTGCCAGACATACAATTGGCAGAAGAGGCGATATGATGTCATCTTTTTTAATTTATCCATAATTATTTGTCACCTCCTGCAATTGCTTTCATTACATTTTCCTGTGATAATTCACTTTCTTCCAATTCTCCGACTTTCTCACCATCTCGTAAGATTCCCATGTGAGTCACGGTACGAAGCATTTCTTCTACTTCGGATGAAATAAATACAACAGACATTCCTTCATTTGCAAGTTTTACGACTAATTTCTGAATCTCTGTCTTTGTTCCAACATCAATACCTCTGGTTGGTTCATCAAGGATCAGGAAATCTGGTTCTGTCATCAGCCATCTTCCGAGGATTACTTTCTGCTGATTACCACCACTTAATGATTTGATCGGTGTTTCTCTGCTTGCTGTCTTAACCTGCAGCATCTTAATATACTTATCTGTCAACTCTTCCTGTTCTTTTCTGCTCATCAGTTTGAACATTCCTCGTTTTGCCTGAAGTGCCAAAATCATGTTTTCTCTTACAGAAAGATCTGCAATGATTCCTTCTACTTTACGATCTTCCGGACAATATGCCATTCCTTTATGCATTGCATCAATTGGCGCTTTGACATCTAATTTTTCTCCTTTGACATATAATTCTCCTCCATCTGGTTTATCTGCTCCATAAATCGCTCTTACAAGTTCGGAACGTCCAGATCCTAATAATCCAGATAATCCAACAACTTCTCCTTTATGGATCTTAATGTCAAATGGTTTGATCGTTCCTTTATGATAAAGACCTTTTGCTTCGATCACAACTTCGTCGCTTTGTTTCTTTGATGATGTTCCACTTCCTTTGATGTCTGCCAGATCATCAAATTCTTTTCCCATCATTGTTGCAACTAATTTAAATCTTGGAAGCTCTTCTGTCTTATATTCGCCTACAAAATGTCCATTTCTAAGTACTGTGATCCTGTCACAGACTGCATAGACCTGTTCCAAAAAGTGTGTTACGAATACGATCGCTGTTCCGCGTTTCTTTAGCATATTCATAACCTTAAATAATTTCTCAACTTCTCCTTCATCAAGACTTGATGTTGGTTCATCAAGGATCAATACTTTTGACTGAATGTCAACTGCTCTTGCGATCGCCACCATCTGCTGAATCGCTACGGAATAGTTTTCCAATTCCTGTGTGGCATCAATTTCTAATTCCAGATTATCAAGGATCTTCTGTGCCTGTGTATTCATCGTCTTCCAGTCGATCCTCCCCATTTTCATTGGTTCTCTTCCGATAAAAATATTTCTGCTACCGTTAGATTCGGACACAGGTTTACTTCCTGATAAACGGTGCTGATTCCATTGTTTCCCGCTTCTTGAGGGGATGTGTTAATAATACTTTTTCCATCCATGATGATCTCACCTGTCTCAAATTCCTCAACTCCTGTAAGAACTTTGATCAGTGTAGATTTTCCTGCACCATTTTCTCCCATTAAGCATGAATCTCTCCTTCTCTCAATGTAAGCTGTGCATCGGACAGTGCTTTCACTCCTGGGAATGTTTTATTAATATGTCGCATGGATAGAACTGTCTTCTTTTCATCACTCATGACAATTCTCCTTTCTTTTCATGATTTTTGAGCCGATTTTAATGAAAATGCCCTGATTTTTGGCATAAAAATTACAGGATAAGTCAGATTGTCCTGACCCAGAGCCTGCAATCTTTATTTGTAGTGCGATTGTTAATAGTTACATGTGTGTACTTAAGGGGATTTTCAACAATGTTTATTAATATGCACGTTTGTTAATAACTTCTTTTGTAGTATTATCTTTTGTAAATACCTGCTCATCTACATACTGGATCTTATCTACTTTTTCACCTTTCATGATCTTCTTAGCTAATTCAGCTACACGAGGTCCATGAAGTGGGTTACATTCAAATTCAGCATTGATCTCTCCAGACTGAACTTTCTTTAATGCTGCTTTGATCGCATCGAAAGAAATGATCGTTACGTCTTTACCAGGTGTTTTTCCTGCTGCTTTTAATGCATCGATTGCTCCGAATGCCATGTTATCATTCTGTGCTACTACAACATCAATGTCTTTGTTCTGTTTTAAGAAAGATTCCATAACTTCCTGACCTTTTGCCTGTGTAAATTCTCCTGTCTGAGAAGCAATGATCTTGAAGTTTTTCTGATCTTTGATTCCTTCTTTAAATCCTTTTGTACGTCCGATTTCTGCAGAAGAACCAATCGTTCCCTGTAATACAGCGATGTTTACGTCACCTTTTTCTTTTCCCTTTTCTTTAATTAACCATTCAGCCGCTTTCACACCTTCTTTTTTGAAGTCTGATCCAACCCATGCTGTGATCAGTGAATCATCAGAAGTTTTGATCTGACGGTCAACTGTGATAACTGGGATGTCAGCTTTCTTTGCTTCTTTTAAAACTGTTTCCCAACCTGTTTCTGTTACAGGTGCGATTGCGATCACATCAACACCCTGTGTGATAAATTCTCTGACCGCTTTTGTCTGATTTTCCTGTTTCTGCTGAGCATCTGCAAATGATAATTTAAATCCGTTCTTTGCTGTTAATGCAGATTTCATAGACTTTGTATTCGCTACACGCCAATCACTCTCAGCTCCAACCTGTGAAAATCCGATGTTGATCTCTGAAGTTTCCTTCTTTGAAGAACCACTGTCTTTCTTGTTTCCTCCACCACAACCAGTAAGCATTGTTCCAATCATCATTGTTGCAAGTAAACCTGCAGCCACCTTCTTAATACTTCTTCTCATTATGATTTCCTCCTTTTTCTTTTTTGATTTTTTCGTTTTCCTTAATTACAAGTTATATTTTACTTGAAATTGTATTTCTTTCAATGCAATTTCTTTTGCATTCGGTGGATTATTTTATGAAATTTTTATCTTGTCTGTTTAAAGTTTGATTTTTTTTGATAATGGTTTGAATTTTTTTGATTTTTGATTATTTTTTCTCTGCTTGTCTAGTCTTCGGTACAACTACGATCACCTTAGTTCCAATATCTGGTTCACTTTCAAGGATCAACCCATATTCTTCTCCATAATATAATTTAATCCGCCGATTTACATTTGCAATTCCAAACCCTGTTGTCCTGTTTACCCATATATCTTCATACATTTCTTTATTGATCTGAACTACCTGCTCAGGCTGCATACCAACTCCATTATCTTCAACGATCAGGAATATATTATTTTCATCATCTACACTGGAAATCTTTATCATTCCTTTTTCTCTTTGTTTTTTCAATCCATGATATAATGCATTTTCTACTAATGGCTGTAAAGTGATCTTTACAATATCATTTTTCTTGATCTCATCTGGGACATCAATAGAATATTCCATAATATCCCCGTATCTTAATTGTTGTATCTTTAAATAATTTTCAACATGCTCTAATTCTTCCCTGATCGATATCTTATCTTCTCCGTGACTTAAACTTGTACGGAAAAAGCCAGACAAGGCAGCTACCATTTCTACCACTTTGTCATCCTGATGATCAATGGCAAGCCACATGATCGTGTCCAATGTATTATAAAGGAAATGTGGATTAATCTGCTCTTGTAGTAACTGCAGCTCTTTTTTTCGAAGATTTTGTTGTTCTACTTTTACATCTTCGATCAATCTCTCTACCTTTTGTGCCATATGTTCGAAATTATTTGTTAAGATCTGCAACTCTTCTGTTGTATTTTGAGGTCCATGTACATCAAATTTCCCTGCGCCACTTCCTTTGTCATCTCACATAACTGTCTGACTGGATAACTAATGCTTTGCGAAATCAATTTCGATAATTTCCATGTTATCAGAGACAAAAACAGTACAGCGATCAATGTGATCGTGATCGTATGCATGATTTCTTTTTCCAGTTTTACACGCATACTCTCCATATTCCCAATCTCATAGTAAATGTATTCGGATACTTTTTCTTTAATGATCTCTGTAAATACATTCACATTTAATCTTAATCTCTGATTATTTTCCATATAATCGTTTTTTAGATCTGAGTGTTCAATTTCTTCAATGGAAATCTTCAGATTATCCAACAGTTTTCCTATCTGTCTCGTTCTTAATTTACTTTCATCTGTTACAGCATTTTTATTCAGTTCCTTTACCAGCTCCTTCGCTTCCTTAATCTCCTCATATGGTTTCATCGCATCAAAACTCTCTGCACCGATAACAATACGATACATTTTATAATCCATATCTTCTGAAAATGAGAAATTAAACTTGCTGGCTACTGATACGTTTTTTACTGCCTCATTATAGCTTTCATTAAAATTTATCATGATAACAAGAAGCGTGATAATCCCCACTAACGCAGGAATTATCACGACCATCCTTAACCATTTTAGTTTTTCTTCTATTGAGAACTGCCGAAATCGAGCAATAGATTCTCTCTCATATTTTTTCATTACATCCTCCTTGATCTATATTCACTTGGAGTACATCCTTGCGTTTTTTTAAACAGGTAGCTAAAGTAATGTGGATCCTTATATCCCACTTCATAGCTGATCTGTGATGCCTTCATATCTGTAAAACAAAGCATTTCTTTTGCTTTATCCATTCTGACTGATGTCAAAAATTCCACAAAAGATTTCCCTGTTTCTTGTTTAAACGTTGTACTAAAATGACTGCTGCTTAATCCAACCTGATCTGCAACATCACTCAACGATAATGTTTCTTCTTGATAATTTTTCACAATAAATTCTTTTGCCTCCGTTATCAATGAAGAATGTTTCTTCCCTAATCTTTCATTTCGCATTCTGATCGCTTGTATGATAAGTTCTTCGATATACTCCGCTGCTTTCTCTCCTGTTGAAACTGCAGCATCTGTTGTTTGTAATCCTTAAACGTGCGATCGATATTTGCTTTCTCAACTCCCATTTTCTCAACGAATTTCATAACACCTACCTGTATATTGATCAGCATATACTGACAAAACATAAAGGAATCCATATTAGATTTTCCTAATGTCTTGGTATAATCCTCTACAAATAAATGTACAGCTTCTTCTTTTCCATTTTTCAAAAACTCTTCCAGCGATTCTGAATTTACTTTGGTAAAATCTACTTGCTGCAGATCTTCTGCTCTTTCTATCTTTTCATTATCTAATTTATCAAAAAACACCGCTTCATTCCCAGAAGACTGATACTGGTATGCAAAAGCCTTGCTTGCACTGTCGTAAGATTCCGAAAGGTTATGTAATCGTTCCACTGCATGTCCAATCCCTGCAAACCATTGTAGTTCTTTCTCTTTTTTCATACGCTTTGTCAATGCTGCAACATAATCTTTTGCCACTTGTATGGTTTCCTCTGTATTCTGTGCCTTGATCATTAAAACATAGCCCTCTGTTACACGGTGAAAAACAATCATATTTTCAAACTGGCTGCTTACTTCTTCTACGATCGCATCTTCTTTGGTGCGAAGATCATATACTGCCTCTGTATCATTCTCATTCTTTGAAAATATTTTAAATAACATAAAATTGTATGCCGGTGCCATAAGATCTATTCCAAGTTCATTCCCTTGTTCCATTAATTTAGATACAGATATCTTTCCGCGGATCAGATTCCCGAAAAATTGATATCTCATATTTTTCATTTGTGTTTTTTATATTTTTTTGTAATTTTTTTATATCTTCTTCCTGTCTTTTTTTCTTATCAAGCTTTTGTTTTACTTTATTTAGTGCTTCTAATAACTGCTCACCAGTTACTGGTTTGGTCAGATAATCTGTTACACCGATCTTGATCGCTTCTTTTGCATAGTCAAACTCCCCATATCCAGAAAGTATGATGATCTGTATTTTTGGCATTTTTTTCTTTAAGATATCACTTAATTCAAGTCCATCCATAAATGGCATCTTGATATCTGTGATCACGATATCTGGATGTAGTTTTTCGATCATTGGAAGAGCCATCTCACCATCTGGTGCTTCTCCCGCAAATTCAAAACCATTTTCTTCCCATTTTACGTTATTCTTTATACTCTTACGAATGATCTTTTCATCTTCTACTAAAAATACTTTGATCATATTACCTTCCTCTTTTCTAAAATATTATTATACTCTCTTATAGAATTATATTCCAGAAATAAACAAGAATATATCCATACAAATAAAAAGGGGAAGGGGATATTGTATTGGATATGATTTCTTATTTTTTAATTTCAATCTATATTATTCTGTTTCAAATCGGTATGTTGTCACTGCTTCATACTCTTCGCCTTTTCTTAAGATAACTCTTGGCTTTTTCTCTATATTCATAGAATTAGGCAAGAATTGTGGTTCTAATGCAACACCATCTCTGTTCTCATATGGTTTTCCAAATTTACCATCACTTCCTCCTGCCAGAAGTTTCCTGCATATAACTGCATGCATGGAAGTGTTGTTGTGATCGTTAATTTTCGTCCACTTTCTTTATCATATAAGACTGCCTGATCTTTCTCATCCTTTAACATAAAACAATGATCATAGCCTCCAACGAATCTCACTGTTCATCATCATCATGAATCCGTTCTCCAATCTCATGAAAACTTTTAAAATCAAATGGTGTATTCTCTACATCCAAAAACTCACCTGTTGGAAGACCATTCTCATCTGCACATGCAATCTGATCTGATTTGATCATCAATTGATGATCATAGATCTTACTGTCTTTTGCTGAAAGATTAAAATAGGAATGATTGGCTATATTGATCAGTGTGTCTTGATCTGTCATTGCTTCATATTCCATCTTTAATTCATTTCCAGATAGACGATATACTATCTTTAAACAAAGACTTCCTGGAAATCCTTCTTCCATATCTGGAGAAAGATAGATAAAACGGATTCCATCTTCTAAAATCTCATAGTTAAAAATCTTCTGATTAAATCCATTTATACCACCATGAAGCGTATTCGGTCCGGAATTTACTGCAAGTTTATAGGTCTTTCCATTCAACTGAAACTCTCCATTTGCAATTCTGTTTGCAACACGTCCGATGATACATCCTAAAAATTTATCATCTTTATGACAATCTTCCACATCTTGATATCCAAGAACGACATCTCCATAATTTCCATCTCTGTCTTTTGTGAACACAGATAAAATATGACAACCAAGGTTACTCGTGATCACTTTTATCTCATCATTTTGTAATTCAAATAAGCAGACTCCATTTTGTCTTTTTTCGATCATTTTTACTTTCATCATTTTACAACACTTTCTTTTAAATTTTATCTGATATCTTTATTGATCCATTTTCATTATTTGCCTTGGCCATAGTAAGCATTTGCCCCATGTTTTCTGAAGAAATGTTTATCCTGCAGATATTGTGGTGCTGGCTTTGCTTCTGGATTTAAATGCTCGCAACGGTATGCCATCTTTGCGACTTCTTCTAAGACAACGGCATTATGAACTGCCTCGGCTGCATCAGCTCCCCATGTAAATGTCCATGATTTGTACAAAGCACTCCTGGAACATAAACTGGATTCTTATCTTTAAATGTCTCAATGATCACCAATCCTGTATTCTTCTCATAGGCTTCTTCAATTTCTTCTTTTGTGAGGCTTCTTGCACATGGAATTTCTCCATAGAAGTAATCTGCATGTGTTGTTCCATAGCATGGAATACTTCTCCCCGCCTGTGCCCATGATGTTGCCCATGGGGAATGTGTATGTACAATTCCTCCTAAATCTTTGAATGCTTTATATAATTCAATATGCGTTGGTGTATCAGAAGATGGATTTAAATCTCCTTCCACTCTGTTTCCATCAAGATCCATGACAACCATATCTTCTGGAGAAAGTTTATCATAATCCACACCACTTGGTTTAATAACAAATAAACCACTTTCTCTATCAATTCCACTGACATTTCCCCATGTATATGTGATCAGACCTCTTTTAGGAAGTTCCATATTTGCTTCATAGACTTCTTTTTTTAATTGTTCTAACATTTTTCGTCTCCTTTTTACATGACATCAATTGCAACTCGTTCAAGTGCAAGACCTTTTTGATATTGTTTGATAAATTCATCAAAGCCTTCCACATCTTTTTCATCTGGATCGATCGTTGTACCTTCTTCCCCTGCAAATACTTTGTCAGAAAGATAGGTATCAAGCGTCTCATCTTCTGCTTTATCCAGCATATACTGCAAGGATCGCCATTCCCCATGCACCACCTTCTCCAGCTGTTTTCATAACTGATACTGGTGCATTCACAGCTGCTGCCATGATCTTTTGTCCAACACCTTCTGTTTTGAATAATCCACCATGTCCCAGCATTTTATCAACTTTGACATCTTCTTCTTTCATCAAGATATCAAGCCCCGTCTTCAAAGCTCCAAGTGCTGTGTATAGATGAACTCTCATAAAGTTTGCAAGATTAAAATTACTATCTGGTTTTCTTACAAATAATGGCCTTCCTTCTTCAAATCCTGTGATATGTTCTCCTGAAAAATAGTTGTATGCAAGTAATCCGCCACAATCCTTGTCACCTTCTAATGCTTTATTGTAAAGAGTTCCATAAAGCTGATCCATATCTACATCTTCCACACCAAAGTTCTGTGCAAATTCTTTAAATAAGTTGACCCATGCATTCAGATCTGATGTACAGTTATTACAATGTACCATACCCACAAGATCACCTGATGGCGTTGTGACAAGATCGATCTCATCATAAACTTTCTTTAATTCTTTCTCTAAAACGATCATTGCAAAAACACTTGTTCCTGCAGATACATTTCCTGTTTTTCTTGTCACGCTGTTTGTCGCAACCATTCCAGTTCCTGCATCTCCTTCTGGAGGACATAAAGGAATTCCAGCTTCCAGATTACCAGATGGATCTAATAATTTTGCTCCTTCTTCGCTTAAGATACCCGCTTTATCTCCAGCTATTAAAACTTTTGGTAAGATATTTTCTAATTTCCATCCAAATTTTTTATCTTTGATCAGGTTGTCAAATGTCTTGATCATCGTCTGGTTATAATCTTTTGTTTCGATATCGATTGGGAACATTCCAGACGCTTCTCCAACACCGAGCACCTTTTCACCTGTTAATTTCCAATGGACATATCCTGCCAGTGTTGTCAGATAATCAATATCTTTTACATGTTCTTCTTCTTTTAAAATTGCCTGATACAGATGTGCGATACTCCATCTTTGTGGAATGTGATAAGAAAATGCTTCCGTTAATTTCTCAGAAGCTTCTTCTGTCATTGTATTTCTCCATGTTCGGAATGGCACTAACAATTCTCCATCTTTATCAAATGCCATATATCCATGCATCATCGCACTAAATCCGATACTTCCAACCTTAGTTAGTGTAATATCATATTTTTCTTTCACGTCGTTTACCAAGTTTTGGTAACTGTCTTGTAGTCCACTCCAGATGTCTTCTAATGTATAAGTCCATATATTATTCTCCAGACGATTTTCCCAGTCATGGCTTCCGGATGCGATCGGATGATGATCTTTGTCGATCAGTACAACTTTGATCCTTGTTGATCCAAATTCGATTCCCAATGCTGTTTTTCCATCTACGATCATTTGCTTTGTTTCCATGGTACTACCTCCATTTTCTAACGATAAACTACTTCATTCCATCTTAATTCATTCTTTAATATTCTGATATCTGTATTCTCATCAATGACAACACTCTCAATTCCCATAGCCTCTGCCCATGCAACCATCTGATCTACACTAAGATCATAAGAAAATGCTGTATGATGTGCTCCACCAGCTAAGATCCATGCCTCTGCTCCTTTATAAAGATCTGGTTTTGGTGTCCAGAATGCCGTCGCTACTGGAAGCTCTGGCATTGGTTTTTCTGTCTTTTTACAATCCACTTTATTAATGATCAGACGGAAACGATGTCCAAGATCGATCAAAGAAGTGGCTATTCCTTCTCCTTCTTTTGCTGTAAATACAAGTCTTGCAGGATCTTCACGATCTCCCATAGATAATGGATTTACTTTGATTGAAACAGGACCATCCGCGATCGTTGGGCATACTTCCAACATATGAGCTTCTAAGATACCCTCTTTTCCCGGAACAAAATTGTATGTATAATCTTCCATAAATGATGTTCCTTTGGCATCTTTCTTTCCTGCTGTCATAACTTTCATCAGTCGTACCATTGCTGCTGTCTTCCAGTCACCTTCTGCACCAAATCCATAACCTTTTTCCATTAATCTCTGAATCGCAAGTCCTGGAAGCTGTTTTAATCCACCAAGATCGCCAAAGTGTGTAACAACTGCTTGATAATCATGGTCTTTTAAGAATTTTTCCAGTCCGATCTCGATTCCTGCCTGTACCTCTACATGTTTCTTAAATTCGATCGGATCTCTGCCCTCTAATAAAAGATTGTATTTTTCATAATATAACTGTGTCAGTGCATCAATATCACCTTTGCTGACTGCATTGACATAATCTACAACTTCATTGACTGGATATGCATCGATCTCCCATCCAAATTTAATCTGTGCTTCGACTTTATCACCTTCTGTAACCGCAACATTTCTCATATTATCCGCAATCCTTACCACACGGATATTTTTACTTTCCACCATTCCGATTGCACTTCTCATCCAAGATGCGATCTTTTCTTTCACTTCTTTTGATTCATAATATCCAACAACAACTTCTCTTGGGATTCCCATTCTTGTTACGATATGTCCAAATTCCCTGTCACCATGTGCTGACTGGTTTTCATTCATAAAATCCATATCAATCGTGTCATATGGGATTTCTTCATTAAACTGTGTGTGAAGATGTAATAATGGTTTCTTAAATGCCTGTAATCCTGCGATCCATGATTTTGCTGGGGAGAATGTGTGCATCCATGTGATGACACCGGCACATTCTTCATCTGCATTTGCTTCTTCAAATGTTCTTCTGATCGAAGTACTATCAATTAATGTCGGTTTCCATACAACTTCAAATGGTAAGATACCACTTTCATTGAAATTCTGCACAATGATCTGTGCATGTTTTGCCACATGGCTTAAACATTCATCTCCATATAAATCCTGTGATCCTGTTGCAAACCAAAATTTGTAATTTTTTTTAAGTTCCATTTTTTGCCTCCCAGTTTTATATCTATTCTTGATTCCTATTTTTACATGAGTTTCCGATCACCAATTTCGGTTCGATCAAATACTCTGTTTTCATGTCTTTATCTGATCCACCTTGTATCTTTTCTAGCAACAACTGTCCTGCCATCTCGCCAAGTTTTTCCTGTGGATGAGCAATAGTCGTTAAAGAAAGTGGATGCTGATGTGCAAGCATTGAATTATCATATCCTGTGATCGACAAGTCTTCTGGAATTGAAACACCGATCTGATGCAATCCTCCAATGATTGAAAATGCGATCTGGTCATTGTAACAGACAACTGCATCCATCTTTCTTTGATCCTTTATCATCTGAACAACCGATGTTACTGGTTTCGTCTGACGATCTTCTGTATGAAACCAGACAACCATATCTGGATCATATTGATATCCTGCTTCCTGAAGTGCCATCACATAACCTTTATGTCGTTCTCTTCCTTGATGATCATCTGCTTTAAAAACTCCTACGATATGTTGATGTCCCATATCGATCAGATATTTTGTAAGCAGATAACCTCCTTTACAGTCGTCCATAAGAATGTGGGGTTTGTCTTTCATCTCCTCATAGACTCCGTGAATAAAAATGTAGGGAATTTCATATTTATCAAGATTCTCATAAAGTTTTGGATGTCTGCATACAATCTCACTTTTACTTGGCTCAATGATCAAGCCATCAATATCTTTTGTAAGAATATCTTCAAGACATGCTGTCTCTCCTCGTCTGCTATTTTCTGTTGTCTTAAAAATAATGCTGTATCCATCTTTGGAAAGGACACTGTTGATTCCTTGGATCAATCTAGGGAATATATAATCAGAAATATAGGTTGTAACCACTGCAATGTTCTTTGATTCCTTTTTATGAAGTGCCCGTTCTGTACAAAACGTTCCCTTTCCATGAACTGCAATGATATAACCTTCTTCTTCCAGAATTGACAGCGCCTTACGTACGGTATGGCGGCTAAGATCATATTCCTGTACTAGTTGATTCTCTGACGGCATCTTATCTCCCGGTTGATAGACACCAGATAAAATATCATTCTTCAGTGATTCCTTTAATGTGTGATATTTCATTTCTCCTTTGTTCTTTCCCATGCTTGACATCCTCCTTCCTTATGGTTCTTATTTTAAAACTTGTACGGTCCTCTTTACAAGTTGTTGTTTATGGTCGATATTAACAATATTTTCACTTTATTTCTATGCACTTTTAACAAAAACTATTTTTTCTATCATTCTGCTTTTCCTTTTCTACTATCTCATGCTATACTGACTATCAAGAAGGAGTAACATACGATTGGAGGATTTCATGAAAATTTGTGTGTAACAAAATGCCCAACTGGAATGGTTCAAACCTATGTTGCGGCAGAGAAACTAGAACAGGCAGGTAAGAAACTTGGCGTTGACCTTTCTGTGGAAACACAGGGAGCTATGGGAATTCAAAATCAGTTTTCCCCTGAACAGATCGATGAAGCTGATTATATTGTGATTGCTGCTGATGTTGCGATCGACGAAGCTTCCCGCTTCGGTAATAAAAAGCTTTATGTCACATCTTTAGAAGATGCCATTGTTCATCCTGAGCAGATTTTAGAATCTCTGACAACCAAGTCATATTCTTATCAGCTGCAGCTGTATCGAATAAGAAGATTCTTGGTTAGAAAAAGCCATCACATTTATGATCTTAATGGTCACTAATGTGGTGGTTTTTTTCAAATATATGTGATGATCAGATCAAAATACAATTTGTAAATTACGTTTATTTATGTTAAACTAGAACATATATTCGAAAGGAACTGTTTGATATGGAAATCTCATCAAAAGATTTATCTTTAAATGAAAAATTGAAGATTTTAGCTGATGCAGCAAAATACGATGTCGCCTGTACTTCCAGTGGTTCTTCCCGCCGTGGAAAGAAAGGAATGCTCGGGAATACAAGAGGCTGCTGGAATCTGTCATTAGTTTTTCTTCGGATTGGGCGCTGTGTGTCTTTGCTTAAGATCTTACTTAGCAATGAATGTATTTATGATTGTAAGTATTGTCTAAACCGAGTAAGTAATGACAGGGTTCGTACAACATTTACTCCGGACGAGATCTGTACACTTGTTGTGGAATTTTATCGAAGAAATTATATTGAAGGGTTATTTTTAAGCTCTGGAATCGTAAAGAGTCCGACTTATACGATGGAATTGATGTATCAGGCGATTTATCTGCTTCGTACAAAGTACCATTTAATGGATATATCCATGTGAAAGCGATTCCTGGCACTTCGGATGAATTGATCACGAATATGGGATATCTTGTCGATCGTATGAGTGTGAATCTGGAACTTCCTACGATTGACGGGCTTAAGAAGCTGGCTCCTCATAAGAATCCGAAGAAACTTGTTGCTCCAATTCGTCAGATTCAGAATGGAATCGTGGATCATCGGTTGATGATCGGAAAAGATGCCTCTCTGGAACGTTCTCAAAGTAATAAGTATTTGAAGCATACGATCTTTCAAGAGAATCCTTATCAGCGGATTCAGACTGGTTCTTCCCCGTTGACACTTGCAGATCCTTCTCTTAAGAATACTTTACGTTTGCAAAATAATGGGAAACCAGCTTCTTTTGTTCCTGCCGGTCAAAGTACACAGATGATCATTGGCGCAACTGGGGAGAGTGATCTGCAGCTTTTATCGACAACGCAAAAATTATATCAGCAATATGACTTGAAACGTGTGTTTTATTCTGCTTATGTTCCTTTGAATGAGGATTCTATCTGCCAGCTCTTGGAACCGCACCGCCGCTTCTTCGGGAACACCGTCTGTATCAGGCAGACTGGCTGCTACGGTTTTACGGATTTAAGGCAGATGAATTACTTTCTGTAGACCGGCCGAATTTTAATACGATGCTTGATCCAAAGTGCGACTGGGCACTTCGTCATCTGAACATTTATCCAGTTGAGATCAACCGGGCTTCTTATGATGTATTACTTCGTGTTCCAGGAATCGGCACAAAATCTGCATTTCGTATTGTGAAGGCACGCAAACATGGAATGCTTAATTTTGAGCATTTGAAAAAGATGGGAGTTGTATTAAAACGTGCGAAGTATTTTATCACCTGCAGCGGGAAGATGATGTATCGGATACCGATCGAGGAAGATTTTATTACCAGGCAGCTGATCGGTGAGGATGGAAAGCAAAACTGGGAGATCGATCATCCACAGACCTATCGACAGCTTTCTTTATTTGATGATTTTAATTTTCAATCGGAAGTTACTGTAGAAGATTCTTCGAAAACTTTGTTTGGGCAGATGTAATTTTCGTTATTTTTGTATTCTGGAGGCTATTATGACTGTTTTTACCTGTGAAGATAATTTTGATGCGATGATGACTTGTGTTTATGAGCCTGGGCATCAAGACTTGGGCATTCCAATATTAAATTGAAAACAGAACCGATTGGAAATCTGGAATTATTCTGTGATTATCGGCATGTGAATGCTGATTCTGAGAAACTTCCAGTGTCGTTCGTTCTATCAAGAATAAGATTTCTTATCAGGCTTATATTATGATCTATGAAGCTGCGATGTCTGATGCCGAGGATAAACTGGATACGATTTATCGTTTTATCGTTGCTGGATTCCATTATGGTGCTCATGTTGTGGATTTTCTTCAGGAACCTGTGGTTATGCGGATGTTTGAATTGAAACGCAAGGTTGGGAATGAAGCTCATTTTCATGTGGAATTTATCCGATTTGCGAATATGCCTGGGGATGTGTTGGTAAGTCATATTGAGCCAAAGAGTATGTATTGACTCTGGTTGCACCACATTTTTCTGATCGTCTGCCTTCTGAAAACTGGATGATCATTGATGACAAACGCTTCATTGCTGTCGTTCATCCTGCAGATCAAGATTATTATTTAACAACACTTTCAAAAGAAGAAATGGACCGGCTGTCCATTCAGACAGACGATCCGTTTATTGATCTATGGAAAGACTTTTTCAATACGATCGGAATTAAAGAACGAGAAAATCATCAGTGTCAGAGGAATCTGATGCCATTGTGGTATCGGAAACATATGACAGAATTTCAGTAATTTTCAGTTTTATAATTGTTCTTCCCCTAAATATTTCATGAACGCTTCACACCCTTCGACTACATCTCTGTATGTATCGTCAAAATTCCCTGTATACCATGGATCTGCGATGTCTCTTGGATATTTGGAATAGTCTAATAACAGATGAATCTTTCCATCTGGGTCACCACCTGTAATACGATTCATATTTCTTAGATTCCATGCATCCATACCGATAATATAATCGTATTCTTTGTAATCTTGTTTTGTCATCTGGATAGCACGGTGTTTTAGGACTGGGATTCCTTCCTGTCTTAGTTTATTTACCGTTCCATAATGTGGTGGATTACCGATTTCTTCTCTGCTCGTTGCAGCAGAGTCGATGTAAAATTTGTCTTTTAATCCTTGATTGTTTACCATGTGTTGGAAAACAAATTGGGCCATTGTGCTTCGGCAGATATTGCCGTGGCAGATGAATAACACTTTTATCTTGCTCATTTTATCTCCTTATATCTTCTCAAAGCCTTGTAAATACTGGCTTTCCAGCATTCATACACGTCTCTTTGAAATCATATTCTACCTCCAAGGGGACGCAACATGATATTGTTAGTATATCACGTTGTCTCCACCTCGAACATCTCCTTTTTTTATTTTTTCATCTTTTGAAATCTTATAGCTTTGCTATACATGATATTAAGTTGTTATTCAATATTTGGATTTCCAACGGATTAGCAGTTTGTTGTTAAATTTCTTACATCTTTCCACCATAAACAGGGAAAATTCCACTGTCACCATAGCTCTTAATTTTTTTAAAATTCTTTAACAGTTCCATGTCTTCAGCACTAATTTGAAAATCTAATTGGGCATTACTCTTCATATGTTCAGGATTACCTGTTTTTGGCAAAGAAATTGCACCAAGCTGAAGCGTATATCTAATGCAGAGCTGTGGAATTTTCACTCAATTATTCAATACAATACTTCTATCAAACATTTCATTTACCTTCCTATTGTAATTTCCCATATTCTTCATCACTTACCGGTTCAAGCCATTCATTAGAACCATTTTCGCTTGGAACCTCTATTGCCAGATGAGAAAACCATTCATCCGGTGCAGCACCATGCCAGTGTTTAACACCTGTAGGAATATTAATGCAGTCACCTGGCTTCATTTCTATAGCTTCGTTGCCTTCCTCCTGATAATATCCTCTTCCGGCAACGCATACCAGAATTTGTCCCCCGCCACTTTTCGCATGATGAATATGCCAGTTATTTCTGCATCCAGGTTCGAATGTCACATTGAAAATTCCAACCTGAGAAGTGGAGATCGGTGCAAGAAAACTTCTGCCAGAAAAATACTGTGCAAACCCATCATTTGGTGCACCGATTGGAAATACCATCTCTTTTGCATGCGCACGCATTGCATCTTCTTTGTATGGTAAATCTCCTTCTCCTGCCTCCCACACTTCCTTTGCAAGATTGAAAACAGCCCATGCTTTTGGCCAACCTGCATAGAATGCGACATGTGTGATCACTGCAGCAATCTCTTTTTGTGTTACACCATGATTTTTTGCATTTTGAAGATGATATCTTAAAGAAGAATCCGTAATTCCGGAAGCCATCAGAGCAACCACTGTAATAATGCTTCTTGTTTTTACGTCGATGTCCTGGTTATTCCAGTTTTCGCCGAAAAGTACATCATCGTTAAAATGTGCAAATTCCGGTGCGAATTCACCAAGTGTATTTCTTCCTGCTGTCTGTACTATTTTTC
>ENA-OQBT01000382-OQBT01000382.1-human-gut-metagenome-genome-assembly--contig:-NODE-382-length-28152-cov-2.168992_pt1 | contig 28152 bp, 28 predicted proteins | sample MGYA00242749_ERZ504557 | MGnify/ENA primary metagenome ERZ504557 (study PRJEB26092, sample SAMD00036243) | human gut metagenome | host: Homo sapiens | study: EMG produced TPA metagenomics assembly of... | reverse complement strand
CAAAACTGCTGGAAGAAAGAAGAAGCATCCGCGCGTTTGCTCCGGAGAAACACGTAACCGCAGAGCAGATCCAGGAGATCGTACAGGCAGCGATTCAGGCACCATCCTGGAAAAACTCACAGACAACACGGTACTATGCCCTTGTAACACCGGAGAAAGTCGAAGAATTTTCCGCAAAATGCCTTCCAGAATTCAATCAGAAGAGTTCAAAGGGAGCCGCACTTGTCGTAACAGCATTCGTAAAAGACCGCTCCGGATTTACGCAGGACGGCACACCAGACAACGAAGTTGGAAACGGCTGGGGCTATTACGATCTCGGCCTGCACGACGAAAACCTGATCCTGCGCGCAAGAGAACTTGGCCTTGATACTCTGATTATGGGAATCCGTGATGAGAAAGCTATCCGTGAAGCCCTCTCCATTCCGGAGAATGAGCTCCTTGGTGCTGTCATTGCTGTCGCTACCGTGCCATCAACCGGACAAGCCAAAACGTAAAACCGTGGATGATATCTTAAAACTGTTCTAAATCCAGCGCATCCGTGTGAAGACGTGCGCGGTACTTTCCAGGCGGGAATCCAAAGAACCGGGAAAACTGCTTGCTGAACGCATAGACATCGCCATATCCGACAAGAACGGCAATTTCCTTCATCGGTACGCCGCCCTCGAGAAGAATACGGGCCTGCTCCATTTTCTTCCTGGTGCGGTACCGTGCAGGAGAGACGCCGGTCTGTTTTTTAAATACTTTTCGAAACGTCTCATAACCGATCTGGAGTGACCGGGCAAGCTCTTCGAGAGAAATTTCTTCATCAAGATTCTGCGAGAGCATATCGCAGGCGGCCTCGATCGGATCCCGCTGCAGATTCACCCGGTGCGCATGGTAGCCGTACATTCGCAGAATCTCTTTTTCCATCTCCGGAATCCGCAAAGGCAGCAGACTGTCCGGTGTGGCCTTTAACGACTGCAGAAGCTTCTGATACCGCTCGAGATCGCCGGGAAGCAGCTCTGCCTTTAACACCGGCTCCCGGTTCAGAACCGAAAGAGAGCAGAAAGAATCAAAAAACGGTTTCCCAATCGAGATAAAAAATTCCAGCCATTTCCCATCGGGGTCTACGCGTGTGGAATGCGGCACACCCGGTAGACGCTGGACCATACTTCCCGCCTGCAGCGGATAGGAGGTGCCGTCCTCGGCAATATATTCCCCGCTCCCGCGCAGCAGCACGAAACAGCTGTAATACTCGTTCGAAAAATGATACTGCGAGCGGTCCGCTGTCTCTTTCCGCATAAAACCGCATGCCAGAATCCCGTTCTTCATTTCAGTTCCAATACAGCGATAGATAACATCGCTCTTTTCTATTTTTGCAAGCAGATATTCCGGTATCATACGACTTCTCCTTTGCTTTCCCATTTTGGATAAAAGAAACACCAGATCAACTATTTCTCATCCGCGTGCAGTGTTTTATACTGAATCATAAGATAACTGCATGAATCTTTTGAAAATCCACAGATGTATTATATCACAGGAAAGCAAAAAAGGAACACCAATCTGGATAAAAAGAAGAGAGGCAGTCGAAAAATGCGAAAGCAAAGACAAGGAGGGTTTCAAGAACATGAGACAGACAAGAGACTGGGAAAATCAGTATATAACGCAGAAAAATCGTTATCCGATGCATACGCCGTACGGTGCGTATGAGACGGTAGAGCAGGCGCTCGCCGGAAATCGGAACGCGTCCCGCTTTGTAATGGATCTGAACGGAGACTGGAAATTCAAAATGTATCCGTCACCGGAAGCGGTGGAAGCATTTTATGAAGAGAATTTCGATCACGCAGCATGGGATACGATTCCGGTGCCGTCCAACTGGGAATTGCAGGGATATGGAAAGCCGGTTTACACCAATATGCTGTATCCGTTCAAACGGGAGGCAAACGGCGAAGCATTTGAGATCGAGATTATCGAAGGCACCTACGAGCTGAATGCGCCGTATGTGCCGGAGAAAAATCTGACTGGCTGCTATTTCAGAACCTTCGAGGTTCCAACAGACTATATCGGCCGACAGCTTCTCATCGATTTCGGCGGTGTGGAGTCCTGCTTCTATCTCTGGGTCAACGGAAAACAGGTGGGGTATTCCCAGGACAGCAAAGTGAACGCGGAATTTGACATCACCGAATATGTGCAGGAGGGAACGAACACCCTCGCCGTACAGGTGATGCGCTACTGTGACGGTACTTACCTGGAAGATCAGGATTACTGGCATCTGTCCGGTATCTACCGCGATGTCCGCCTCGTATCGAAACCGGTGCAGCACATCCTGGACTACAAAGCAGAGACGCTGTTCTCACACCCAGATTACACGAAAGCTACTCTCTCTGTCACGATCTGGCCGGACAACTCCAAACCGTTGTACGGCGAGTATCATGCCAAAGTGACGCTGTATGATGCAGAACAGAACAAAGTAACCGAGATGGCTTCGAGACCGTTTGCTGAGTGCGGCTTCTATCTGATGCCGAAATTTATCGCAACCGTTACTGCTCCGGTAGAGAACCCGGCACTCTGGACTGCAGAGACTCCGACACTTTACACCCTCGTTGTCGAGCTGCAGAACAAAGAGAATGAGACGGTTGATATCGAGAGCTGCAAGGTCGCTTCCGCCAGGTGGAGATCAACGGCCGCGGCCGTTCTGACCCTGAACGGCAAGCGCCTTGTGATCCGCGGCGTAGACCGCCACGATTTTTGTGCCCGAGACGGGACGTACCGTTTCTGAGGAGCAGATGCGAAAAGAAATTGCTGTGATGAAACGTCTGAATTTCAACGCCGTCCGCACCAGCATTATCCGAATTCCGTGAAATGGTATGATCTGTGTGACGAGCTTGGCATTTACCTTGTCGATGAGACAAATCTTGAGACGCACGGTTACGGCGGACAGCTCAGTGCATCCGCTGAGTGGACAGCCGCTTATCTGGAGCGTGCAACCCGTATGGTACTGCGTGATAAAAACCATCCTTCCATCGTCTTGTGGTCCCTTGGAAATGAATCCGGTGCCGGGGCGAATCATGCCGCGATGCACGGCTGGATCCGCGAATACGACAAAACAAGATACGTTCAGTATGAGTCCGGCAACCCGAAGAGTAATATTTCCGACGTTATCTGCCCAATGTATCCGACGATGAGCTGGCTTGAGGATGTGATGGCAGACGATTCCGATCTCCGCCCGTTCATCATGTGCGAATATGCGTATGCAAAGAGCAACAGCAACGGAAACTTCAGGGAGTTCTGGGACTATGTCAATAAATACCCGCGTTTCCAGGGCGGCTTTATCTGGGATTTCGCGGACAAGGCGATTGCGATCCACGAGGAGGACGGAAATATCAAATACGGCTACGGCGGAGCGTTCGGAGAGGATGTGACCGATCCGGTTCCGGATATGTGTCTGAATGGTGTTGTCTTTGCCGATCTTTCCTATAAACCGGGCGCCTATGAGGTGAGAAACGGCCAGTCCCCGGTTACGATTGAGCAGGTGAAAAATCCATATACCGGCGAAACTATATGGGTGCTGGCAAACCGCTACCATACCCTCGATCTTTCTCATCTGCAGGTGCGCTATGAAATTGTGCAGAACGGCGAAACGCTTGCAAAAGGCAGCTATCCGGCATTTTACACGGCAGCCGGAACAACAGAGACGCTTCCGCTTCCGGAGCTTCCGGCGAAACTGCATGGCGAGGCGTATGTAAATTATTACGTTGAGCTTGCCCAAGATACCTTCTATGCACCGGCGGGAACAGAACTATACCGCCGTCAGATTCCGGTTACTACAGGTGTTTATCTGGCAGACGAGAAAACGATTGTGGAGAAACCACTGACCGTAGCGGAGGATGAAAATCATGTTCGCATCACCGGCGAAGAGACCGAAATTATCTTTGATAAAAAGACAGGTGAATTTACCAGATATCAGGCAAAGAGCGTTTCTTTTATGACCGGCGGAAAAGATGAATTTTACCGTGCCCCAACCGGTATTGATGAGGGAACCCATGAAAGTGATTACGATGATATCTGGCGCGCGGAAGGTCTGGATCGCCTGAAAAAGGAAGTACAGTCAGTATCGGCTGTCAGTGCCGGAAATCAGGTGCTTCTTGAAGTACAGGCTTCTTATACTGCGGAGCCGGACAACGCAGTACTCTTTACCGCTCATACTCTGTATCGCATCGGCAGTGAGGGAATGGAGCTGAAAAACGAAGTAACAAACAACAGCGGTCTTGAGACCATCGCAAGAGTCGGACAGTCGTTCTGCCTTCCTGCAGCGTTTGATACGCTCAGCTGGTATGGAAAAGGACCCTGGGAGACGTATGCAGACCGAAAGGACGCAGCTTTTACCGGATTTTACACATCTTCTGTAGCAGAACAGCACGTTCCGTTTGTAGTACCTTGCGAGTGCGGTGGCCATGAGGATACGCGATTTGCCGTTCTTTCAGATGGAACACATACCGTTCAGATTGTAGGCAGTGATGATTTCCATTTCAGTGCGCTTCCATATTCTATGGCAGAATATCGAAAAGCCGCATATGAGGAAGAACTTCCGGAGCATACGACAGGAACCTGGCTGATCCTGGATGCAGCACACGCAGGCCTTGGCGGAGATACCGGCTGGACGAAAAATATTCACCCGGAATATCGTGTATGCAAGGGAAGATACAGCTATACGTTCCGTTTCCATTTCGCATAAAAGAAAAAATCGGCCAACTGCCTATTGGATTCTTACGGAACAAATTACAGATTTCTCGTGAATGCTGCAAAGGTTGAAGCAAGAGATACGATTTATCAGCGAATGAAGGCTGGTGAATATATAAGGGAAGAACTTACACCAGATGGACTTCATCCAAATGATAAAGGACACAAACTTGTTGCAGAAGAAATTGAATAATTCCTTGAAAGCGTGAAAGCAGAATTAGAAGTTGAGGAAAAAGAACCTGTTTTTCCGAAGGCAATGACGGAGAATGCATACGAGAATGCAAAACGCCTGACAATCCGTGAAATTTCACCAAAGCTTTGCGGATTCCATGCAGATATGGAAGAGAAAACAGGACATCTTGATCATTTTAAAAATGGATGGATCGGGAAAAAAGCCGGGGATTCTATTCATTTTGAGGTGACTGCTTCCTGCATTGCAGTGCAGTGGAGAAAAGAAAATTCATACGGTAGATATAACAATTCTTCCGGAAGAGGTAACGGATACAACTCCATTTTATCTGATGTCATTAATTATCGCATAAGATTTTTGAAGGAGAGGCTTCCGGAGATTGAGACAGCAGCACTTGGAAATGAAGCTGGAATGATCGGTGCAGCAAGTTTACTGTAAAATATGGAGGAGATAAGATGAGAATTAATCCTGATAATAAAAAAATACGTTATAGCGGAAGGATTGACTGGGCGAATCCAAAAGAACCAATCTGGGTTTATCCATGTACATCTGTGGAATTTAAATTACAGGAAAATATTTGAAAATTTTCCTGAGAAACAAAAATGAATACTGGCAGAATTATCTTGGATGTATTTTAGATGGAGTGCAGTCGTGTTATTATCTGGATAACGAGAAAGAGAATGAAATAGAGATTCGTGTTCCTGAGAATGAAAACGGAGAACATCATGTTCTTTTCTTTAAACGTCAGGATTCCTGCCATGAGATGCACATCCTTGGATTTGAAATTGAAGACGGAGCAAAATTATTGGAACTTCCGGATGCACCGACAAAAAAAATTGAAGTTTACGGAGATTCTGTATCAGCAGGAGAAGTGACAGAAGCAGTGGATTATACAGGAAAGACGGACCCTGAACATCAGGGAGGTTATTCTAACAGCTGGTATTCCTATGCCTGGATGACAGCACGTATGCTGAATGCACAGATTCATGATATCGCACAGGGCGGAATTGCATTGATGGATGGACAAGGCTGGTTCCATGAGCCGGAGCAGATTGGAATGGAAAGTGCTTGGAATAAAATTCGCTTTAATAAAACATTTGGTGAACTGACAGAATGGGATTTTAATCAGTATACACCGCAGGTTGCTGTCGTGGCAATTGGCCAGAATGATAATCATCCGTTTGATTACATGTCAGAAGACTATATGTGTGAGAAAGCAATTCTTTGGAGAGAACACTATACAGAATTTTTAAAAAAACTGCGTCAGGTATATCCGAAGGCATCGATCATCTGCTGTACGACATTGCTTGAGCATGACAGTTCTTGGGACAAAGCAATTGACGATGTAGTGGTTTCTATGGGAGACCGTAAGATTTCCCATTGTATCTTTAAAAGAAACGGAGCAGCGACTCCAGGACATCTCAGAATTCCAGAAACCTATGAGATGGCGAGAGAACTTGCTGATTATATAGAGAATCTGGGAATCGAGGAATGGAAATAATTAGAATAGTAGAGTAATAAGAGGAAGATATCCTGGTGGTCTGATCCGGTCTTATTAGGACATTATCCGGAGGAGGGATTGGTGCGTTATGAAAAATATCTTCCGAAAATCACAGAAGAAGATATGCGTCTGATCTCAGAACCGATCGATATCTATGGACAGAATATTTATAATGGAAGATGCGTCCGTATGGGAGAAGACGGAAAGCCACAGGAGGTTTGCCGATATGAAGGATTTCCTAAAACTGCGATCCAATGGCCGGTAACACCGGAATGTCTGCAGTGGGGACCGAAGTTTTTATATGAAAGATATCATAAGCCAATTTACATCACAGAGAACGGATTATCCTGCCATGATGTGATCTCATTAGATGGAAAAGTGCATGATCCAAACAGAATTGATTTTCTTGCAAGATATTTGCGAGAACTGAGAAAAGCAGCAGAGGAAGCGGAGATCAGAGGATATTTCCAGTGGTCTTTGATGGATAATTTTGAATGGGCCAAAGGTTACTCAGATCGATTTGGACTCGTATATGTGGACTACAGAAATCAGGAGAGAATTATGAAAGATTCCGCATTCTGGTATAAACACGTGATAGAAACAAACGGAGCAGAATTATAAATGGAAATAAAAGATCCCTTTTGGGGTTTATTTAGTAGCGTTAATAATAAATACTTGACAATTTATAAGGAGTGGTGTAGGGTAAAGGTGTCAAAGGAATTTCACCGGATCGGGTGTAATTCCGTTCACTATCCTATACGAAAAGAAGAGGTATTCATGATGAAAGAATTAAAGCCAATCAAAGAGGGTAAGGTACGCGAGATTTATGATAACGGCGACAGCCTGATCATGGTAGCAACCGACCGTATTAGCTGTTTTGATGTCATTCTGAACAATGTGGTAACAAAAAAAGGTACCGTTCTGACCCAGATGTCCAAATTCTGGTTCGATCTGACAGAAGACATCCTTCCGAATCATATGATCTCTGTAGACGTAAAAGACATGCCGGAATTTTTCCAGCAGGAGAAATTTGACGGAAACAGCATGATGTGCCGTAAGCTGGAAATGCTTCCTATCGAGTGCATTGTCCGCGGCTACATTACTGGAAGCGGCTGGGCAAGCTATCAGAAAACAGGAAAAGTATGTGGCATCGAGCTTCCGGAAGGATTAAAAGAATCTGACAAGCTTCCTGAGCCAATCTACACTCCGTCCACAAAGGCTGAAATCGGAGATCATGACGAAAATATCTCTTATGAGCAGAGCATCGCCCATCTGGAAAAATACTTCCCGGGAAAAGGAGCCGAGTATGCAGAGAAGCTTCGCGACTACACCATCGCTCTGTATAAAAAATGTGCTGACTATGCTTTAAGCAAAGGCATTATCATTGCAGACACAAAATTTGAGTTTGGTCTTGATGAAAACGGAAATATCGTAATCGGCGACGAGATGCTGACTCCGGACAGCTCCCGCTTCTGGCCTGCAGATGGTTATGAACCAGGCCATGGTCAGCCATCTTTTGACAAACAGTTCGCGCGCGACTGGCTCAAAGCCAACGATGGAAACCACGACTGGACTCTGCCGCAGGAAATCGTAGACAAGACGATCGAGAAATATCTTCAGGCATATGAGATGCTGACAGGAAAACCGCTGGCATAAAGAACATCATAGTGTTAAAAAGCTACAGGAGGCAGGTTCTGCCTCCTGTTTTTGCATATTTTGTGATAAGATCAGATGATAATCTGATACTCAAATGCGTGAAACATGTGATATAATGGGAAGAAAGACAGGATGCGAAGGAGGAAACACGATATGAAAATTGCTGCTGCAATTGAAAAAATGACAGATTTTTATAAGGGAAATATTCATGATATTTATCATTTTCTGAAGGTATGGGCCTTTGCAAAGAACATCGGCGAGGCGGAAGGACTGGATCCAAAAACACAGGAAACGCTGGAGATGGCAGCTGTTGTCCATGATATTGCCTGCCCGCTGTGTCGGGAAAAATACGGAAATACCAGCGGAAAGCATCAGGAAGAGGAAAGTGCGCCGCTCGTTGCAGAATTTTTCAAAGATGTACCGGCAGGAGAACTGGATGTCGAACGCATCACATGGCTGGTTACGCATCATCATACCTATACAAATGTAGAGGGAATGGATTACCAGATCCTGCTGGAAGCCGATTTTCTGGTCAATGCCGGCGAGAGCGAATATTCAAAACAGGCGATTGAAAATTTCTGCAGAAAAGTATTTCGGACGGAAGCGGGAACGCATCTGTTGAAGAGTATGTTTCTGGAGAAGGAATAAGGTCATGAAGTGTGACATCCTCCCCCACCTCTACAGGTGGTGGAGGATGTCACTTTTACAGCAGGACAGCCGGGGTCATTTAACCTTTATGGCGGTCAACCGGGAGATCCCGAAGTATCTGGATGCTACCTTATGGAACAGGGGATTTGTGGATACAAACGGCAAATACTATGAGCTTTGGAATGCGCAGGCACAGTATTATACGGAGTAAAATTTTGGCAATCTGTCGGCAGAAGCCATTCACAGAGAGATTGGCGGTACACTGAAACGGCTGGGAACAGAGTATCTGGATCTGTATATCATTCACCGTTTTGACTACGAAACTCCGATTGAGGAAACAATGGAAGCCCTGAATGTATGACCGCACTGGCATGGCAATGGGCGAAGGGAGTCAGCTCCCCGATTATCGGTGCGACCAAGGCGGCAATTGTTTCGTAAAAAACTATGGCATGTAAAACGCCGTCAGACTTGTTGTAGTCTGACGCGTTTTACGTTAGGAAGCTCTTTGAAGAAACATCTATATTATTTCGTTTCCTGTCCCGCTTTCTTCCGGAACAGTTCTTTTCCACAGCTGATGACAATGATGACACCAAGAACCATCAGCAGAATGGCGATGATGAGCTGCAGTCCCTCAACGAGGAAGACAGCGGTTCCTGCTCCATACGCTTTTACAAGTGCAATGACACGCTCTACCAGTGCGGTAAAGGTGACACAGAGCATGATGATAAGCGGCGGGAACAGGGTTCTGTTTTCACGGCCGGTGACTTTCAGGAAGACACAGAGCGTGATCAGAACGAGTGCACTCAGCATCTGGTTTGCACTTCCGAACAGCGGCCAGATATTGGCATATCCGATCTGGGTCAGGATGTAGCCGCAGAGCAGAGTAACAATGGTAGAGAAATATTTATTGCAGAGCAGCTTTCTCCATCCGGCAGCATGTTCCATATCATCGACAGTGAACAGTTCCTGGAAGGACATACGGCCGATTCGTGCAACGGAGTCAAGACTGGTAAGTGCCAGCGCCGATACACACATCGTCATGAAGCACTGTGCTCCGTATACCGGGATGCCGAACATTTCCAGAAATCCGGCAACACCGGAAGAAAAGATCGCAAATGGCGTTCCGACAGCAGCCGTACCATCTGCAGAAGCAGCAGCACCGGCAACGCAGAGGGCGAGGACGGCAAGCAGGCTCTCCAGAACCATAGCTCCGTATCCGACTTTCTGCATATCTTTTTCATTCGCAATGGTTTTCGAAGAGGTTCCAGACGATACCAGGCTGTGGAATCCGGAAACAGCACCACAGGCAACGGTGACAAACAGGATCGGGAACAGATCTCCGGATGCCGCATTGTGGAAACCGGTGTACATTGGAAGATTCATTTTCGGGTGTGCAACAACAAGTCCGACAACAGCGCCAAGGATCATGCCGGCAAACATAAAGGTTGTCATAAAGTCACGCGGCTGCATCAGAAGCCACATCGGAAGGACAGCGGCAAGAAAGATGTAGGCAAATACCAGATAAGTCCAGGTTGCTTTGCTTGTTACAAGCGGTACATTCATGCCGATTGCAAAGGCTGCAACAGTGCAGGCAAGGCCGAGTACCATTCTTTCCAGCCTTTCCACTGCAGTTTTTTCTGGAGCAGTCCGAAGACAACAGCAAAAGCGATAAATAGCAGGGAGATGCTTCCGGCAGCGCCGTTTACAGTTGCCTGGGCAGAAAGCTTTGTGACGCCGTCAACCGTTTCGTAAGCATTAAATGTTCCGGCAACCATATCTGCAAAGGCGGCGATAACGATCAGTGTAAAGAGCCAGCAGAAGAGAAGAAACAGTTTTTTTCCTGTTTTGCCGATGTATTTCTCAATGAGAAGTCCCATGGATTTTCCTTCGTTTTTGACACTCGCATACAGCGCACCGAAATCGGTAACAGCACCAAAGAAGATACCGCCGATCAGTATCCATAAAAGGACGGGAACCCATCCAAAGACAGCGGCCTGAATGGCACCGGTGACAGGGCCTGCACCTGCGATTGAAGAAAACTGATGGGCGAATACGGTCCATCCATCGGTAGGGACGTAATCCTGACCGTCATTTTTTGCAACGGCAGGTGTTTTTGCTTTAGGATCGATGCCCCATTTCTTTGCCAGCCAGCTTCCGTAGAAGGTATAACCTGCTATCAGACATACGGCGGCGATCAGTACAATAACCAACGTGTTCATAATAAAATTCCTCCTCGTTCAAAAATGATATTTCCAGTTTACATGGATTCCAAATGGAAAAAGAAAAGGGAAAAGGCAATTGTGTTGGTATGCTTGGAAACAAAAAAAGCTTCGTCTCCCTGACTTATGCAAGAAGACGAAGCTTTCAAAAACGCTCCGCGTTACCACTTCTAATTATCGGCTGTTTCTTTTGGTCGATCACTCAGACAAGATCCCCGATGATACACTTTCCGGTGAATCTCTTCTCTGCTAACGGTGAGAGGCCGGTCCGGACTACTTTCCATTTCTGGTTTCGTCTGTACAGCTCACAGGGGATTGTTCTTTAGGATACCTGCCATCTCGCACCAGCCGATGGTTCTCTGCAAAGGTTCACCCGAAAAATGTTGTCCTGCTCATTGCTTTTTTCTGATCCCTTTTTTCTTTTGAACACTTTGCATTATAGACTCATTTTTCGGTTTGTCAAGCAATTTTTTAAAAAATATCATGTTTTTTCCCTGAAAAAGTAAAAATCTATTTCTTGACACAAAAAACCAGAATTTTTATAATAGAAGAAAAAGCGCAGAACCAGAAGGATTCTGCGGAAAGGTGGTATTTTTGTATGGGGTATTATGACAAAGAACGTGTAAGGGGATTTTGCACAATCAGGACGGTATTATTGTGAATGATTTCGGAGAAGAGGTGATTCTCTTGCGGCTGGGGCATGGGAAACTGGGATAATCCGGAAGGATTTATGCTCGGTACCAGAGCGGCTTTGGACTGTTCGAGCCTGGAAAATATGCGCCGATGGGACGCATGGACCGTGGAAGAAGTATGGACCAGATTCTACGGGAGACCTGCGGAACGAAATATGCGGAGGAGTTCTGGAAACGCTGGAGACGGCTGTATCTGACGGAGGAGGATATTGCACTTCTCTCCAGACGCGGTTACAATTCCGTGCGTCTGCCGATCCGCGCAGGAAGCTTTCTGTATGAGGAGCCGGGGATTACGTATAATGAAGATTCCTTTGCCATGCTGAATGATGTTCTCGACTGGTGTGAGACGTATCAGGTTTATGCTGTCGTAGATTTCCATGCGGCAACGGCAGGCCAGTCCGGAATTCCGTGTGATGACGGCGTGGACAATGGACAGCATCTGTATGACGATGAAGAATCGATGGAGCGGATGTTTCTTCTGATGGAAGAGTTTATGAGAAGATACAAAGACCGCTGGATCATCGGCGCATATGACTGTATCAACGAGCCGATCTCCATGACGCCGCGCCGCGAGGAGCTGACACCGAAGCTGGTCTATTTTTACGAGGAAATGATCCGCCGCTGCAGAAAGATCGACCAGAAACACTTATTTTTGCTGAATGGTACACAGTTTTCCTCTCTTACGTATTTCTTTGATCATGAGTTTGACCCGGAATACCACAACTGGGGCATCAGTCTTCATGCGTATGAGATGGTTGTTCCGGAGGTAGCTTCTCTTGCCAGCGTTCTCCGTACCTGCCGGGAACAGAAGATCTGCCTGTGGATGGGCGAGACAGGAGGAAGAAATGAGCACGCATGGCAGACAACGATGTATGAGATTCTTGCCGAGTACCACGCCGGTTATAATCTGTGGTGCTGGAAAACGGTAGAGGGAGCAGGATGTGCTTCGATTCTGAACTTTAATGTTCCGGATGAATGGCATCTGATTACCGATTATGCAATTAATGGAGCTGCAAAACCGTCCTACGAGCATGCGCAGGCCATCTGGGACAGCTACCTGGAATGCCTGGCGGTCGATAAATGCAAAGAAAATACGCAGTATCATCCTTATCTGCTTCGAGAGGGCGATTTTGAGATCCCGGCGATCGGCTACAACGCGCTGCCGATGGATTCACACCGTGGTCTTAGTGATCTTCCGAATGCTGCAGGATATCGTCTGTATGACCGGTTTGAATTGGTTTATGAAAAAGGATATCATCCTGAACCGGCCGGGTTTGCCGCACCGGGTCCGATCAAACATCCGAGAGATCATGTACAGCTTCAGCTGGGAGCAGGAGAGTATGCTTCCTATACAATCCGTGAAAAAGAAACCTATACCGTTTCTGTAACTTACTGTGCAGACAAAGAGGTGAAGGTACAGGCAGCTATTCAGGGAGAGACTCTTTTTGAAGGGGTAATGCCTCCTGCCGGTGAGAAAGTAACTTCGGATGTTCATCCATATTTTGCATATGAAACAGCACCGAACACACTCGAACGGTTCACACTCGGTACCGTTACAGGAGAAGGCATTCTGAAAATAGAGGTTCTGGACGGATGTGCACGGTTCGGACAGATTGTGATTCGGAAAAGTGAAAAATAGCAGAACATAACGTTTCTTTATGAGAAATAAATAACAGATCTATCTGCCCGCAGGAATCAAAAAAATCCGACGGCAGATTTTGATTTTTTTCAGTTTTCCATTGACAATTGCATCACTGGTGCTATAATAAAAACAAACATATGAATAAATGTTCATATGAACAGTGAAAATGAAAAAGGAGATCAAAAGCGATGAAGAAAACGTATAAGATCGATGTTGACTGCGCAAACTGTGCAAACAAAATGGAAGAGGCTGCAAAAAACACAGCAGGTGTAAAGGATGCTACCGTAAACTTTATGATGCTCAAAATGATCGTTGAGTTCGAAGACGGACAGGATCCAAAGAGCGTTATGCAGGATGTTCTGAAAACTGCAAAAAAGTTGAGGAATGACTGACGAGATCTTCCTCTAAAATAAAAAACTTTCATCGGCGGATGGAAGAAAAAGCTGGAGCAGAATAGATTCTAAAACCTGTCTGCGTTTCAGCTCGAGAAAAATCCAGTATTTTCTCTCTGGAGCAGCGGATTTGGATCTGTAAATCTCTGGGATGAAATGCTGGATTTTTTCATCCGGCGGTAAGAACAAAGGAGGCATATGTATGAATAAGAAACAGAAAAAGGTTCTCATCCGCGTCATCGTTGCATCGGTTCTTCTGATTCTCTGCGCGGTACTGCCGACAACCGGCTATGTGCGATTTGCAACCTTTATGGTTCCTTATCTGGTCATCGGATACGATATCCTGAAAAAGGCCTGGAAGGGAATCCTGAACAAACAGGTATTTGATGAAAACTTTCTGATGGCTGTTGCAACGGTCGGTGCCATTCTGCTTGGCGAGTATCCGGAGAGCGTAGCCGTTATGCTGTTTTACCAGATCGGCGAACTGTTCCAGAGCTATGCTGTCGGAAAGAGCCGCCGGAATATCAGCGAACTGATGGATATCCGCCCGGATTATGCAAATATCGAGGTAGACGGAAAACTCGAGCAGGTTGATCCGGATGAAGTTGAGGTTGGCACAATCATCGTTGTACAGCCTGGTGAAAAGATTCCGATCGATGGTGTGATCGAAGAAGGAAACACCACACTGAATACCAGTGCCCTGACCGGAGAGAGTGTTCCGCGTGACGCCCGGGAGGGAGACGAAGTCATCAGCGGATGTATCAATATGTCCGGTCTGATTAAAGTAAAAACAACGAAAGAGTTTGGAGAGTCCACCGTATCCAAAATTCTGGACCTTGTGGAAAACTCCAGCTCCAAGAAATCAAGATCCGAGAACTTTATTTCCAAATTTGCGAAATACTATACACCGGCCGTCTGCTACGGTGCGCTGGCGCTGGCAATCCTGCCGCCGCTGGTACGGATGCTGTTTTTAAGTGCCGCTCCTGAGTGGAGCATATGGATTTACCGTGCGCTGACCTTCCTGGTTATCAGCTGCCCTTGTGCACTGGTCATCAGTATTCCGCTCAGCTTCTTCGCCGGTATCGGCGGCGCAAGCCATGAAGGTGTCCTGGTGAAAGGTTCCAACTATCTGGAAACACTTTCCCAGACCAAATACGTTGTATTCGATAAAACCGGTACCATGACACAGGGTGTCTTTGAAGTAGCCGGTATTCACCACAATACGATCAGTCAGGAAGATGTTCTGGAATACGCAGCACTTGCTGAGTGTGCTTCGAGCCATCCGATCAGCAAGAGTCTGCAGAGAGCATATGGAAAACTGATCGACCGAAGCCGTGTCACGGACATCGAAGAGATCAGCGGAAACGGTGTAACAGCAAAGGTAGACGGTAAAAATGTCGCTGCCGGAAATGCAAGACTGATGGAGCGCCTTGGCGTTGATTATATCGACTGCCACAGCGTCGGCACCATCGTCCATGTTGCTGTAGACGGCAAGTATGCCGGACATATCCTGATCTGTGATATGATCAAACCGCATGCGAAAGAGGCGATTCAGGCGCTGCGGAAATCCGGTATTAAAAAGACGATTATGCTGACCGGAGACTCCAGGCGGATAGCCGATCAGGTAGCTGCAGATCTTGGAATTGATGAAGTTTACAGCGAACTGCTTCCTGGTGACAAAGTAAGTAAAGTGGAAGAGCTGCTTGCTGCAAAGACAGAAAAAGAAAAACTTGCCTTCGTAGGTGACGGCATCAACGATGCACCGGTACTGTCCCGTGCCGATATCGGTATTGCGATGGGAGCACTTGGTTCCGACGCAGCAATTGAAGCAGCTGATATCGTTCTGATGGACGACGATCCGCTCAAGATTTCCAAAGCAATTCACATTTCCAGAAAATGTATTCACATTGTTTATGAGAATATTTATTTTGCAATTGGTATCAAAGTATTGTTCCTGCTTCTGGGAGCCATCGGTATCGCTAACATGTGGATGGCAATTTTCGCAGATGTCGGAGTTATGATTCTGGCGGTTCTGAATGCAATTCGTGCTCTGTTTGTGAAAAATTTATAGAAAGACGAGGACACAAAATGGCAAAAATCAATCCGGAAGAAGCTGATTTGTGCTGTGACTCCTGTGAGGTTCATGAAAATCTGGTAAAGATTGTCAATGAGACCATGCCGGATGAAACAGAGCTTTACGATCTGGCAGAGCTTTTCAAGGTATTTGGTGATTCCACGCGGATCCAGATCCTGTTTGTCCTGTTTGAGGCAGAGGTATGCGTCTGCGACCTGGCAGAAGCACTGCACATGACACAGTCCGCAATTTCCCACCAGCTTCGGATTCTGAAGCAGAATAAGCTGGTAAAGAGCAGACGAGAAGGAAAATCGGTGTTCTACTCTCTTGCAGATGGTCATGTACGGACAATCATCGCACAGGGACAGGAGCATATTGAAGAGGATTAAAAAAAGCATAAGATAGCAGAAACGTCCCGCAGATGAGAAATTTCATTTGCGGGACGTTTCTGCTTTTCACATTCATTCTTTATTTTGTAAACCATGCTTCCCGAACATGCTGTTTTAGAAGGTTCCGTGCATTTTGGAAGCTGTTTTTTTACTTTGTTTACATAACCGAATTATGTAAAGCATTTCTTGAATTTCATGATTTATACTCCTCGGAGTAATACGGAATGCAGAGATACATACCGTCCGTGATCTGGTTGGAACTCAGGTGATTGATCTCACGGACCTCAGCAATGTAACTGGAAATATCGGAGTATTCTTCTGTACGGTATTCTTTGGCGATGTCCCACAGTGTATCGCCGGAAGAAACGCGGATACTGGTGTAGTATTTGTAGGTTGGAGCTTTCGGCTCACTGTCTGCCTGCGTATTCTGCGGCGTGAAGTGGAAGATTAAAAGAAATGTGACGGCAACCAGAGAAAGGAGAGCGGCGGCTGCGCGGATCTGCAGTTTTCTTCTCTGGATTTTTCGTCTTTCTCTCAGTGATTTTCTTTTCTTTGCATTGGTACTCATGTAAAATTCCCCCTTGATTTGTGATAGAAGAGTAGTTGTGCTATGTGAACATTTGTTCTTTCGAATATATGTTCATTATAATAAAAGAACGTATGTTTGTCAATACGAAATACGAACAAATTTTCGAAACTTTTGTTTGCGTTCCGGTGGGATTTATGGTAAAATTTATTTGGTATATTTTAAGCAAATATCGTATAGAAAGAGGGGACTACCCTAATTCATATAAAAAACGAAACGACAGGAGGAACATACGATGGCTGGAGACAAAAATAAACTGACAGAGAAACAGAGACAGATTCTCGAATATTTAAAACAGGAAATTTTGCAGAGAGGATTCCCGCCGTCTGTGCGTGAGATCTGCGAAGCGGTTTCCCTTCGTTCTACATCCTCGGTACATGCACATCTGGAAACACTGGAGCGGAAAGGTATATCAAACGAGATGCAACAAAACCGAGAGCCATTGAAATTCTGCGATGAAGGATTCCATACCGGCCGCTTGGTGCAATCCAGGGAATTGCATCGGAAGACACCGCATCCCAGAGTGAGGTTGCACAGATTCCGCTGATCGGCAAAGTAGCTGCCGGAGAACCGATTCTTGCGGTAGAGAATATTGAAGGATATTTCCCAATGCCGGTAGACCGTCTGCCAAACGCAGAAACGTTCCTTTTAAAGGTACAGGGCGAAAGCATGGTAAATGCAGGTATTTTAGACGGTGACCTTGTTCTTGTGGAACAACAGGCAACTGCGGAAAATGGAGAAAAAATTGTCGCTCTGGTCAATGATTCCGCTACAGTAAAAACATTCTACAAGGAAGACGGTTATTTCCGCCTGCAGCCGGAAAACGATGAGATGGATCCGATCCTTGTGAATGATCTGCAGATCGTAGGAAAGGTAATCGGAGTATTAAGATTTTTTATCCTGAAAAATAAAAGAAGAAAATAAAAAATGTTGTGAAAAAACGAACAAGAAATCGGCCTGTAAAATTCGGCGGTTTCAGAGGAAAAACCGGTGATTTCTGAAAGTAACTCTTCAACTATTCGAAAAACCTGCGTTTCCCGAATAGTTATATAGAAGAAATACTTCTTTCATTTTCCCGGTTTTTCTGTTTAGAAAGGCTCATTTGCAGTTATGAAATCAAAAATTACGTATCACGAACAAACCGATATGGAAAATACACTGAAGCTCCGCGAGGTTCTGAAGACGCTTCCCTCTTTTACTTCCGAATTTTTCCGCGGCATCAGCACAACGACATCGACCAGCACACGAATCAAATATGCATATGACCTTCGGATCTTTTTTCAGTATCTGCAGAAAGAAAATCCGGAACTTGCCAAAATTCCCATGGATCAGATGTCCGTTGATGTGCTTGACCAGGTCACTGCACTTGATCTTGAGGAATACACAGAATATTTAAAGGCTTATATCGGTTCCCAGGAATCTTATACCACCAACGGGGAAAAAGGCCTGAAACGAAAATTGTCGGCACTTCGGACGTTCTATTCCTATTATTTCAAAAAGGAACTGATTGAGACAAATCCTACGCTGCTTATCGATATGCCGAAGCTCCATGAAAAAGAAATTATCCGTCTGGAGCCAAATGAGGTTGCGGAGCTTCTCGATTTTATTGAATCCTGCGGCGACGGGCTGAGCAATCATCAGCGGGCCTACTATGAAAAAACAAAGGAACGTGATTTTGCAATCATTACTCTTCTGCTTGGCACGGGAATCCGTGTGTCGGAATGTGTCGGGTTAGATATTGAGGATGTCGATTTTAAAAACAATGGCATCAAAGTGCTTCGAAAAGGTGGAAATGAAATGTTTGTCTACTTTGGAGATGAAGTTGCCGAGGCACTGAAAAAGTATATCGAAGTCCGCGCAGGTATTACGCCTGTGGCAGGACACGAACACGCACTCTTCTATTCGGCGCAGAGAAAACGGATCAACGTCAAGACGGTGGAAAATCTGGTGAAGAAATATGCGTCCCAGGTGACGACAACGAAGAAAATTACGCCGCATAAACTGCGTAGTACGTACGGTACGACGCTGTATCAGGAAACAGGCGATATTTATCTTGTTGCGGATGTTCTCGGCCATAAGGATGTCAATACGACGAAGAAGCATTATGCTGCCATGGACGATGCAAGGCGCCGTCAGGCTGCCACAGCGGTACGGCTGCGGGAGTCCATGCCGGAGCATGAGGAATAAAAACATATCAGAAACCAAAAGAGGAATCAACAGGGATTATATCCCATTCGTTGATTCCTCTTTTTTATGGAGACGACTTCTCTCCTGCTTTTTTTAGTTACTCCGCCTTAATTGCCCAGCGCATTTTCGTTGAACTTGCACGGCTGTTGCGGATGCATTCTTCTTTGGAAGGACGAATGACTTCTTTTGAATATTCGGAATAAATACCGATCTGATACAGTCCCTTCATGGACTTTTTCACAAGCCGGTCTTCGCCGGAATGGAACGTCAGAATTGCCGCTCTGCCGCCCGGAGCAAGAGCATCCGGGAGTTTTTCCATGAATGCTTCCAGAACCTCATATTCGTTGTTTACATCGATCCGCAGTGCCTGGAAGGTGCGGGCGCAGGATTTTTTGATGGCTTCTTTTTTCTCGTCTTTCGGAAGAAAATCCAGTGCTTCAGCGATCAGATCACGCAGTGTAAACGTAGTGTCAATTTTCTTTCCTTTCCGAAGTGCCCGCGTAACAGCCTGGGAAATTTCTTCTGCATACGGTTCATCGGCGTTTTCAATGAGCATGCCTTCCAGTTCATCGCGTGCAACCGTGCGCAGACGCTCGGCCGCAGAAATTCCTGCCTCCGGATTCAGGCGAAGATCCAGCGGTCCATCATATTTGTAGGAAAAGCCGCGCTCCGGATTATCAATCTGCATGGAGGAAACACCAAGATCCGCCAGAATGAAGTCAAAGGGGCCGTATTCGGCAGCAACCTGATCAATATTGGCAAAATTCTGATGAAGAATCGTTAAAATCTCAGGGCGTACCCCTGCGCGGCCAGTCGTTCTTTTGTTTTTGCCATCTCGATCGGATCGACATCCAGCGCACAGAGATGCCCTTTTCCCCGCAGGCATGCAAGCATACGGGAGCTGTGGCCGCCGTATCCGAGTGTTGCATCAAGTCCGTTCTGTCCCGGCTCGATCTTGAGAAAATCGAGGATTTCATCTACGAGAATCGGGATATGCATGCCGGCCGGTGTGCTTCCCTTTTGGATCACATGCTCAATGGTCCCCTGATATTTCTCCGGATTCAGTTCTTTGTATTTCTCATTGTAATTCCGCGGATGTGTGCCTTTGTAGCGGACGCGGCGTTTGTGTTCTTTCTGTTCTTCCATAAAATGTTCTCCTTATACTTCAAATATATTTAATCGAACATGTGCGTTCGAATATTTTCCAGATCAATTGGTTCTCCTGTCATCGGCTGCAGAAAGTGCAGTTTCCAGGCATGGAGCGCGGCACGGGTACCGCCGTCGCGGACTCCATAGAGCGGATCTCCGAAAAGTGGATGTCCAATAGATGCCATGTGAAGGCGGATCTGATGCGTGCGGCCGGTTTCCAGACGGCAGCACACGACGGCCCAGAAAGGATCCTGAAGGACAGCCTCGTAGTGTGTAGTAGCCCACAGGCCGTTCCCTTCTTTACAGATACGCATTTTAGTGATACGTTTCCCAGACGGATCGAAAGAATCAGGGTCATCTCCTGGAATTTGCTCCATGGAAAGACGAATGGTTTCTTTTTGCGTTTCTTCGGAAAAGGGATGGTGTACCAGAGCCAGGTATTCTTTTTTCAGCGCGCCGCTCTCCCGCTGCCGGGACAGTCTGGCAGCAGCCAGCTGATTCTTTGCAAATAGTACCAGACCCGATGTATCTTTGTCAAGACGGCCGATGCAGCGGAGTTCAGAAGGCGCTGTCGGTGTTTTTAACAGGGATGCGGCAGCATGTGTCAGGGAATCGGAATAATGGCCGTGGGAAGCGTGGCAGACCATACCGGATGGCTTGTCTGCGACACAGAGATCACTGTCCTCATAGAGAATCCGTACGCCGGCAGAATCACCTGATACCGGCAGAACCTGATCTTCGGAAAGGTGGGGACACTTCTGCTCATATCGAAAAGTGATCGTATCTCCAGTCTGGACGACTGCATTTGTGCGGCAGGAAACACCGTTTTTCTGAATTCCATCCGGAATATATTTGGCATGGCGGATTTCACGTGGTGTCAGGTGCAGAAAACGTTTTAGAATTGTTTCCACCGACAGTCCCCCCTGTTCCGGAAGGACAAAGTGACACAGCTGCTGATAGTCAAATTGCGGCATAAAAGATTTTCTCCTCTTCACAAGTTCACATAATTATTTTATGTAAACTATATAAATACAAACAATTCAGTACGATGATGGTACATTATCTCTAGACAAAAACAGGTTTCACAGATCGCGCAAACCACGTTCTGTTTTACCGATTCGGCAAACAAAAAAATTTTATTTACAGATCCTCTAAGATCACCGTAAACGGCCCATCATTCACCAGTGATACTTCCATCTCAGCCCCGAACACTCCCGTTTCGACAACAGGAACCTGTTCCCGTGCTTTCGCGACCATATATTCATACAGTTCTTCTGCTCTGTGCGGCTCGCCTGCTTCCGTGAAGCTTGGACGGTTTCCTTTTTTACAGTTGGCATACAGGGTAAACTGTGAAACCATCAGAAGCTGTCCATCCACATCTGCCAGGGACTTGTTCGTCTTTCCATTTTCATCTTCAAAAATACGCAGTCCCAGCAGTTTTTTCATATACTTGTCTGCTGTTGCTTCATCGTCCCCCTGGCCGACACCGATCAGAACCAGAAAACCTTTCTGAATCGATCCAACAACCTTCTCTTCCACCGAAACACTTGCTCTTTTTACACGTTGTATAACAATTCTCATCTTTAAAATCCTTTCATAAAATGACCCTCCTCTTATTTTTAAGAGGAGGGTCGTTTCTCCTATGTTCTGTTTTGATCAGATGCTGAAAATCTTGCGGATTCCCGCTTCTTTAACTTCAATTGCCTGTTTGATCATATCTACGGTTCCATCGATACCGAATACACTGCTGTTCAGGCACAGGTCGTAGCTGTCTACCTCGCCCCAGCGTTTGCTGGTGTAGTAATTGTAGTAGCTTGCACGCTGTTTGTCGATCTTTGTGATCTTGTCTTTTGCTTTTGCATCAGAAAGATCATACAGCTTTGCGATACGGCGGATGCGATCCTGCATATCTGCTTTAATAAAGATGCTCAGCACGTTCGGATTTTCCTCCAGTGCATAATCTGCACAGCGGCCTACGATGACACACGGACCGTCCTGCGAAATCTTCTTGATGGCATCAAACTGCGCCAGAAATACCTTCTGGTTCAGCGGCATATCCATCATGGTAGATCCATAGCCGAAGGAGTAACTGTCCATAACCAGAGAGTATAAAAAGCTGTTGGTTGGTTTTTCATCGTGGTTTTCGAACAATTCCTGGCATAATCCGCTGTCCTTTGCTGCTCTCTCCAGCAGCTCTTTGTCATAGTACTTGATTCCCAGGTCATCCGCTAAAATCTTACCAATGGAATGTCCGGCGCTTCCGTACTGACGTCCAATCGTTATGATAGTTTTCATATAATCCGCTCCTTTCCATTCCGTCACAATAATCTGCTTTCACAGATGTAGTAACTCGCGTTTTTCGTTACATCTAGTATACTACAGAATTCACAGAAAGTACAGAACATTTTGATAAAACTTATACAAATTAACTATATACTTTTTGAAATATCATTCTTTTTAAGCAGTTTCAGACATTTTTTTTTCGAAACTGCAGCAACAGATTGGAAAAATATTCCGGAAGCGGCGCCTCAAACTCCATATAGCACCGGTCCGTGGATGGATAAATCCAAGTACCATGCATGCAGCGTCTGTCCCTGCAGGTTTTTCACCGGGCATTTCTTCGGGCCATAAACCGCATCGCCAAGCAGCGGATGCCCGATACTTGCCATATGGACACGAATCTGATGCGTCCGGCCGGTTTCCAGCTGGCATTCAATATACGTATAATTTCCAAAGCGTTCCAGCACACGGTAATGTGTGACCGCCGGTTTTCCGTTCCGTTCATTAATCGCCATCTTTTTCCGTCTGTCGGATGGCGGCCGATTGCACCGCGCACGGTTCCCTCGTCCTCTTTCAGATTCCCATGGACAATTGCCCGGTACTTTCGGGTAATGGAATGTACAGAGAGCTGTTCTGCGAGGCTCTGGTGGGCGAAATCGCTCTTACAGATAACCAGGGCACCCGTTGTGTCCATATCGATTCTGTGGACGATTCCGGGGCGCAGAACGCCGTTGATGCCGGAGAGATTTCCGCGGCAGTGATACAGAACCGCATTGACCAGTGTTCCGCTGCTGTGGCCTGCCGCCGGATGTACGACCATCCCCTTTGGCTTATTGACGACCAGAAGATCATCATCCTCGTACAGAATATCAAGCGGAATGTTTTCTGGCTCCACGTTCAGTTCTTCCGGTTCCGGCAGAAGCACCAGAACGGCATCACCGGCGGCAACCTTACTGCTTGCTTTCTGCGTTTTTCCGTTGATCGAAACCTTTCCGTCTTTTAAAAGCTTCTGCAGAAAAGAACGGGAACAGTCCGAAAAAGATGCGGTCAGGCACTGATCAATTCGTTTTCCGTCAAAATCCGGTGTAACTTCCAAAATCCGTTCTTCTTCAGCCATCGGACTCCTCCTTTTTGGCGTTTTTATGCAGAAATGCGAAGTCTTCGTCCTTGTAGTACAACAGATACAGCAGTAAAAAGACAGCGACCGATACGGTGACATAAATATCAGCTACGTTAAAAACCGGAAAGTTGATCAGCGAAACGTAGATGAAATCAACGACATAGTGATTCAGAAAACGATCGTAAAAATTTCCGACCGCACCAGCCGTCAGAACAGTCAGCACGGCAAAAAGCGGTAAAAAGCGGCGTGTCTTTGGAAGCTTGTAAAAGACAATCACCATGACGATCAGAAACAATACCGTCATCATAGCAAACAGCCAGTACTGATCCTGCAGAAGTCCGAATGCCATACCGCGGTTTTCCAGATAAAACAGCTCCAAAACCCCTGGAATGAGCTCGATCGACGGCTGATCCTTCAGATACTGCACTGCCAGTGATTTTGTATACTGATCTGCTGCAAGCAGAAGGACAATCGCTGCCGCGCAAACCAGATAAACGGCCAGCGGAGAAAGTTTTTTACTCTTCATCGATCAGATCTCCATTAATAGAATTAATAGCTTCCAGCATTTCTTCATCTGTAACCGTGCGGTCCACCACAGCATGGCCGACAGACTCCAGAAGGATGAATTTGATCGTACCCTGTTCCATTTTCTTGTCCGATTTTGTTGCAGCCAGAATATCTTCCGATTTCAGGCCGTCCACGGTGATTGGCAGATAGAAACCGACGTTCATATCACGAATCTCGTAAAACTCTTCATCGGAGAGATAACTTCTCTTGTAGGAAATATAGGCAGCAGCAACGGTTCCAAGTGCAACGCACTGGCCATGGAGCAGTTCGAAGTTTTTGAGCTTTTCAATGGCATGACCGATCGTATGGCCAAGATTTAAAACGGCACGCTCTCCCTGTTCTGTTGGGTCATTTTCTACAACCTGGCGTTTGATATCGCAGCATTTCTGGATCATTTTCGTTAATACCGGCTCAATCCGCTCTTCGATCTCAGACATGTGATTGATGGTCCAGATGTAGAATTTTTCATCGCGGATCAGACCTGTTTTCAGGACTTCTCCCATACCGCAGGCAAACTGTTCGCCGTTCAGGGATTTTAAGGTTGCCATGTTCATATAGACAAGACGTGGATGATGGAATGCACCGACCATATTTTTGTACTGGTCGAAATCGACGCCCGTTTTTCCTCCAACGCTGGAATCTACCTGTGCAAGCAGTGTCGTCGGAAGCTGGATGAAATCAATGCCGCGCAGATACGTTGCCGCCGCATAGCCGGTCAGATCCCCAACGACACCGCCGCCGAGTGCGAATAAAATGTCTTTTCTCTCAAAGTGGTTTTCAATCAGATGCGTGTACAGATCTTTGACGGTACCCAGATTTTTGCTTGCTTCACCAGCCGGGAAAACAAATGCGGTTACGGTCTCAAACAGCGGGGACAGTGCATTTTTTACCTCTTCCAGATACAGTTCTGAAACCGTGCTGTCTGTGACAATGCAGGCCTTTTTTGCAGGGAGTTTTAAGTTCTCCACACAGCCGGCGAGGCGTTCGTAGCTGCCGTCCCAGACAATTTCATAAGAAAATTCAGTAGATGTGCCTTCTCTTTTAACGGTAAGTGTTTTCATAATTTATGCCTCCTGTATGTTCTTTCATGAAAAAAGCATCAGAATCCTGCATCTGATGCTTTTCCTTTGTTACTAAGTAAATCAATAATTGATCCAGTGGATCCATTTTAATTTACTGCAAAGATAATTTTCTTTAATAATCGGTACGGATATTTGGAAGATCAAAAGCTCCGCTTAAGATATCCTGGATGTCGCCGGAAATTTCTACGCTGGACGGTGTCAGGATGAAAATATAGCTGGAAACTTTCTGCAGACTTCCGCTCATGCAGTAGCATGCACCACAGCAGAAATCAATGATTCTCTGGGCAATATCCACATCAATGCCTTCTAAGTTAAGGACAACGGTACATCCGGCCAGAAGCGTATCCGCGATTTCACGGGTATCTCCATGGAAGCCGGTTTGATGACGCATACTTCCATATTTAATGCACCTGCTTTCTTTCTCATTGGAGTAACTTTCGGGGAAACCGGAGCAGCTGGCTTTGGAGCTCGTGCAGCAGCAGCCTGGCTTGAAGCGGTGGTCTTTGGCGCCGGCTGTTTACGCGGTGCAGTGTGAACCGTTTTCGCCTGCGGCTCTTCCTCTTCGTCCTCATCCTCGTTCTCCAGTTTACGGAAGAAACGTTTCTTTGGTTTTTCTTCTATATCATCGTCTTCTTCATCGAAGAAGCTATCCGAATCAGCATCCTCTTCCTCGTAATCGTCGTTCAGCCGGATGGCATCCAGAAATTTGTCTAAAACACTCATTCTTATACTCTCCTATTTTTAGTCCTGTGGCATTTGGCCAGACAGCCGTGCAGAATGCGCGGGGTCACTCTTCTTGGAAAGGCTTCCTGTTATCTTTTACTGTAATCCCGTTCGCCAAAGACTCCGGTTCCAACCCGTACTAAAGTGGCGCCTTCTTCTACTGCTACTTCGTAATCGCCGGTCATGCCCATGCTCAAAATGGCCATACGTACATTATTAATGTTTTTGGCGGCAATGTCAACACTTAATTCCTTTAATTTGCGAAAAACCGGACGATTTTCTTCTGGATCTTCCACATACGGTGCAATGGTCATAAGTCCCTCCACATGAATTGCCGGAAGTTTTGCGATTTCTTCAATCAATGGAAGGGTTTCCTCTACGGAGACACCAAACTTGCTTTCCTCGCCGGCAACGTTTACCTCGATCAGGATCGGGATTTCGCAGTTGTGCTTTACCGCTTCCTCACTGATCGTTTTTGCCAGACGAAGAGAATCGACAGAATGAATCAGGGCAACTTTTCCTGCAATGTATTTTACTTTATTCCGCTGCAGATGACCGATCATGTGCCAGTGGATATCCTTTGGCAGCACTTCCTCTTTTTCTGTCAGCTCCTGCACTTTGTTTTCACCGAAATTGCGTTCGCCAAGATCATAGATTTCGGAAAGCATTTCGACCGGTTTTGTCTTGCTGACCGCAATCAGGGTAACTTCCTCCCGGTTCCGTCCGGCTCTTTTGCAGGCTTCTGTGATTTTCTTCTGGACTTCTTCATAGTTCTCTTTCAGCATATCTTTCTAACCTCCAGTATTTAATGCACAATATCTTCTTCACTGACGGTGGATGCATTTTCCACAATATAATCATACTGCGAAATGCCGTATTGCGTTTGTTTTTTTATGATAGAATACTCCGCATTCTGATCGATGATCTGAATTTTGCGGAATACAGCATATCCTTTGTTGATGCAGTAAACACCCTGCAGCGGAACCGTTTCTCCAATCTGATACGTTGTGGCGGAATCCTGTGCACGAAGTATATCTCCATCGTTAAAAGCGGCCATGTCGACGTAATATTCGACCGGATTATCATTTTCATCATTGACCTGCTCATAGATCGTGGCGTTTACAAATTCTGTCACCGGCTGTCCGTTATCATCCAGCATGACATTTCCTTTTTTATCGGTTCTTTTCCCGCAGGAAACCGGAAGAATTGCTGTCTCCGCCCTGTACGAGCATCTGCGCCGGGATTTTATAGAAATCTTTTTCCGTGATGGCAGTATTTGGAATTTTCAGTCCGCTTCCAGTGTTTGTGACCAGCTCTACTGAAAGAAAACGGTCTTCCGCATAACGGATCATCCCGCTTGTAAACGAAATGACAGCATAGTTCTGATCGTTAATGGACTTTAGATTCAGTGTTCCCGTCTGTGTTTTTCCGTCTTTCAGAAATTTAACTTTTATCGTACTGAAATTGGAAAGTGTAACGACCTGCTTATTCGTCACCGGAACGGCAATTTCCCACTGCTCATCTGTCACCAGACGGTATACTGCATTTCCAGGCTCCGTCTGCGCGCCGGAATCAAAGGAAACCACAGAGGCTTTCGTAGAGAAAAGCTCCGGCGTAAGACTGTCCTCCGTATAGCTTTCATATCCATCACTGCCGTAGACGACAACACCGTCCTGATCTGCATAAAATATCGTCTGTGATGAGGAATCTCCGTTTTCAGCGGCAGCGGCAAGCAGCTTTGCGGAAAGTTCTGTTTTCAGCTGATAAATGCCGGAAAAGGAACTGGAATCATAATCAGAAGAAAAACGTGCGAGCGAGGAACGAAGCGACGTTCTCGTTGCCGCATCTGCCGAAATACCAGAGGTATCGGCATTTTCTGTTGCGGAAATCCCATAAACAGCGCTTCCGCGGCTGATTTTCGATGTATTTGGGGTATAGAACTGAACATATCCGCTGCCGGAGGAAAGCTGCACGCTCTCTGTCCGCATGGCGAATGCGGTATAGGTATCATTCCGGGATAAAGTTCCCTGCACAACTGAAAAGATTTGATATGATCGGCGGTCAGGTAAAAGAAAGGGAAACTGCCATATAGAAAAAAAGGGCTCCAAAGATGATATTTCCAATATTCAACGCCGGAAAAGGGAAACGGATTCTCGAATGCCGGCGGCTGTTCTTTTTCTGCTTAGACAAAATGTATGCTCCTTTTATTGTTTAATCCATGCGCTAAAAGGACGGTGCCGTAAGCGCCGTCCTTTGGTTTTGTCGCTATGCAATTATTATAATACAGTTTCGGTTACAGTGCAACGATAATCTTATCCTGCATGCCTTCCGGAAGC
>ENA-OQBT01000380-OQBT01000380.1-human-gut-metagenome-genome-assembly--contig:-NODE-380-length-28175-cov-4.625428_pt1 | contig 28175 bp, 38 predicted proteins | sample MGYA00242749_ERZ504557 | MGnify/ENA primary metagenome ERZ504557 (study PRJEB26092, sample SAMD00036243) | human gut metagenome | host: Homo sapiens | study: EMG produced TPA metagenomics assembly of... | reverse complement strand
ACGAACATTCGTGCAAAGGCAGCGGCCGGCAGGGAGCTGTGCATGGAACACTTTTGTGGCAGACAGCAGAGTGCCGGAAAAGGACGCAGAGGAAGAAGCTGGGATTCCCCGGAAGGAACTGAGATTTTTATGTCTTTGCTGCTGCGACCGCAGTTTGTTCCGGACAAGGCGCCGATGCTGACGATCTTGATGGCGATTGCCGCGGCGGAGGCAGTAAGAGATAAGACTGATCTTGAGGTAAAGATTAAGTGGCCAAATGATCTTGTGATTGGCGCAAAGAAGATCTGTGGGATTCTGACAGAGATGAGCGCAGAGATTGATTACATTGACTATGTGGTTGTCGGAGTCGGAGTAAATGTAAACCGGAAGGAATTTCCGGAAGAGCTTAGAGAGAAGGCGACGTCCCTTCTGCTAGAAGGAAAGGTTTCCATAAAGAGATCTGAGTTGATTGCAGAGATCATGCAGCGGTTTGAGACGCTTTATGAAGCGTTTGAAAAAGAACAGAGCCTTCGTTTTGTGCAGCAGAGATACAATGAGCAGTCAGTAAACTGTGGACGGAGAGTGACAGTTCTGGAACCAAAGGGAAACTGGGACGGCATAGCACTGGGGATCAATGAAGCAGGGGAACTGCTAGTAGAAAATGAAGCGGGAGAGATTTGCACGGTTTATGCCGGGGAAGTATCGGTGCGTGGAATTTACGGATATGCGTATTAGCATAAATGAATTAGAAAAATAGGAGTAAACAAAAACATGTACGAAGAGAAAGTAGTATTGTGCGGGGCGAACTCGTATGAAAAAAAATATTATCTAAATCCGGATTTTGAGGCATTGCCGCAGGAAATCAGATGAATTGAAGATTCTGTGTGTACTTTACACAGAAGATGTGGGGGGAATCCTCACACTCGTCTTTGAAGAAGATGGAACACTTTGTTTTGAAGTGACGACAGAGGATTTTGATCCAATGTTTGATGAAATTGGAAGCAAGCTCAAGATCAAAGAGATACAGCAGACAAAAGAAGAACTGTTGAGATCGTTGGAGCTTTACTATAAAGTATTTTTCTTAGGAGAAGAAATTTAATGTTATTGGTTATAGATGTTGGAAATACAAATATTACACTGGGTGTATATAAGGAAGAAAAGCTGGAAGCGAAATTTAGAATGACAACAAAGCTTCCGAGAACATCAGATGAATATGGGATTTCTCTGTGTGATCTGATTGAACACCAAGGGTTTGAGATCCGGCAGATCGATGCAGTCATCATTGCTTCTGTCGTGCCGGATATTATGCACTCTCTGACAAGTGCGATTATTAAATATCTGGATGTATATCCTTGTATCTCAAGAGAGATTGAGACGGGAATTAAGATCGGGATGGATAATCCGCGCATGGGACCGGATCGGATTGTAGATGCAGTTGCTGCATATGAAAAATATGGCGGTCCGGTGATCGTCGTCGATTTCGGGACAGCGACGACCTATGATATGATTGCAGAGGATGGTTCCTTTATGGGAGGATGCATTGCAACGGGAATCCGCACCTCTGCGCGGGCGCTTTGGGGCGGGGCAGCGATGCTGCCGGAGATTGAGATCAAGAAGCCGGAAGTGATCATGGGACAGGAAACAATTACAAGTATGCAGGCGGGACTTGTGTATGGGTATATTGGGCAGACAGAGTATATTGTCCAAAAAATGAAAAAAGAAACAGGATTGGAGAATGTAAAAGTCATTGCGACCGGAGGCCTTGGTAAGATCATTGTCTCGGAGACAGACGTTTTTGATGCCTATGATCAGAATCTGACATTGGACGGACTTCGGATTCTGTATGAGAAGAATAAGAAGTAAAAAGCAGAAAGGAAAGAGATGATACACAAAAATAGATTGAAAATAGGGACAGTAGAGCTGGAGAATCCATATATACTGGCACCGATGGCAGGAGTGACCGACCTGCCTTTTCGCTTGCTCTGCAAGGAGCAGGGGGCAGGACTTCTCTGCATGGAGATGGTCAGCGCGAAGGCAATCCAGTACAAGAATAAAAATACACAGGACCTTCTTCGGATCCACGAGGAAGAACGACCGGTTTCTCTTCAGCTATTCGGTTCTGAGCCGGATACGATAAGTGAGATTGCAAAGCAGATTGAAGAACTTCCGTTTGCGATCCTCGATATCAATATGGGATGCCCGGTGCCTAAGATTGTCAAAAATGGAGAAGGTTCTGCGCTGATGAAACAGCCAAAGCTTGTCTATGAGATCGTGAGCAAGACAGTGAAGGCGATCCAAAAGCCGGTCACTGTTAAAATCCGGAAAGGATTTGATGATTCTTGCATCAATGCAGTGGAAATCGCAAAGGTGATCGAGGAGCAGGGGGCGCTGCAGTGGCAGTGCATGGCCGGACAAGAGAGCAGTACTATTCTGGAAAAGCAGACTGGGAGATCATAAGGAAAGTGAAAGAGGCAGTATCCATCCCGGTCATCGGAAATGGAGATGTGACTTCCGCAGAAGATGCTGTGCGGATGCAGAAACTGACTGGATGTGATGGAGTAATGGTAGGAAGAGGCGCACAGGGAAATCCATGGATCTTTCGAGAGTTAGTAGAATATGATAGAACCGGAAAGATTCCGCCACGCCCATCGCTGGAAGAATTAAAGGAGACTATGCTGCGTCATGCAAGGCTTCAGATCGAGTATAAAGGAGATTATCTCGGGATCCGGGAGATGCGGAAACATGTCGGATGGTATACGACTGGATTAAAAGGAGCAGCGGCTTTGCGGGCAGAAATCAATCAAGTGCAAAGTTACGAGGAATTGGAACAATTACTTGGAAACAAATTGACATTATAGGTAAAAACATGTATAATGTTGAAATTGTGAAAATAGAATTATTTTACAGGAAATATTCGCTGAAAGGCTGACAAATAATAGGGGAATGTTATAAGCATACAAGGAGGTAATATGCAATGGCAGACAAAAAAACAATACTTACTTATGCAGGGTTAAAGGCATTGGAAGAAGAGCTGGAAAACCTCAAAGTAGTAAAACGTAAGGAAGTTGCAGCAAAAATCAAAGAAGCAAGAGAGCAGGGCGATTTATCAGAGAATGCAGAGTACGATGCAGCAAAAGATGAACAGAGAGATATCGAAGCAAGAATCGAAGAGATAGAGAAGATTTTAAAGAATGCAGAAGTTGTTGTAGAGGATGAAGTAGATTTCGATAAGATTAATATCGGATGTTCTGTACTCGTATATGACAAGGAATTTGACGAGGAAATTCAGTTTAAGATCGTAGGTTCACAGAGGCAAACAGCCTTCAGGGTAAGATCTCCAACGAATCTCCGGTAGGACAGGCACTGCTTGGCAAGAAGTCGGAGAGAGATCCAGGTAGAGACGCAGGCAGGCGTTATGGAATACAAAGTGTTAAAAATTGAAAGAGCAAACTAAGGAGTGAGGAGAAGTGGCTGAACAGAAGAAGGTACAGGAGCAGGACGTAAACCAGCTCAGACAGGTGCGCCGGGAGAAACTGGCAGATCTGCAGGCAAGTGGAAATGACCCGTTCGTCATTACAAAGTATGATGTGACACATCATAGCATGGATATCAAGGATCATTTTGAAGAGATGGAAGGAAAAGACGTAGCGATCGCAGGACGTATTATGTCCAAACGTGTGATGGGAAAAGCGTCTTTCTGCAATGTTCAGGATTTACAGGGCAATATCCAGTCTTATGTCGCAAGAGATAACATCGGAGAGGAAGCTTATAAAGCATTCAAAAAGATGGATATCGGTGATATTGTCGGAATCAAGGGAGATGTGTTCCGCACAAAGATGGGAGAGATCTCTATCCATGCGCAGGAAGTGACATTGTTATCGAAGAGTCTTCAGATCCTTCCTGAGAAATTCCACGGTCTGACCAATACAGATTTACGTTACCGTCAGAGATATGTAGACCTGATCATGAATCCGGACGTCAAAGATACATTTATCAAACGTTCTAAGATTCTCAGCGCGATCAGAAAATACTTAGATGGACAAGGATTCATGGAAGTAGAAACTCCAATCCTCGTTTCTAATGCAGGAGGAGCAGCAGCAAGACCATTTGAGCCCACACTCACATCTATAAACTCTGTCAGATAACTTCAAATCTTTTTTGATATTCCCACAACAGCTGCAAAGCTTTGATGATGGATAAAACCGATCAGCACAATAAGCTGGATCCCTTTATCGCTGCACCTATATTCAAGCTGTTTTCTAAACCAAAAAAATCCCTGTGCCTGAACTGCTTTGGATAAATGTCTGTTTTTCATCATTCCGCTGACATTCAGATCTTCAATACATATAAATCTTGGTTTTCGATTTATGATCTCAGATATGGTCTGATTCAAATAGTTTTTACGGATATTTGTTAATCTGTGATTTCGTTTTAATAAAAGTTTTTCCTTTTTGATCACATTATTTGTTTTACAGTAACTTTCTCCTTTTTTATTTTTCTCGTAAGAACGAGAGATACTACGCTGTAATCTGCGTTTCTGTTTTTCTAATTTCTTTATTTTCTGACTCTTATTGATGTTCTTATACTTAGTTCCATCAGAGCAGACAGCCAGTTCTTTGATTCCCAGGTCTATACCGACTCCGTCATCATTAAGTATTTCCCTGCAGTCAGGAAATTCTACACATACACTGATCCACCAGTTCAATCCGTCAAAGGATATTCGCGGATTCATATATTTAGCATTTGTCGGAATTCGTCCATGTTCTGCAAGTCTTACCCAATTCATTTTTTGTTTGTTGGCTTTCCTGCTGGAGGAAAAGCCTTCAAATTTAACATGGGTATTACTGAATCGTATCTTAACGTTGTCCTGATAGAACTTCGGCATTGACCTTTTTTTTGACTTGAATCTCGGGAATTTCTGCAAACCCCTGAAAAAGTTCTTATAAGCAGTACAGGCATCTTTGATCGCCTGTTTTGTTACATTATTTGAAATATTCAATAACCATGCATATTCATCAGAATGTCTAAGCTTTGTAAATTCTTTTCTGAGTTCTGCATCTGAAATGAATTTTCCGCCTTTTTCATAGTTTTCTATTTCCCTTGCCAAAGCCCAGTTATAGGCAAATCTTGAAGCACCGGCGTACTGAAACAACTTAGTTTTCTGCACGTTATTTGGTATCAACATTACTTTTATGGCTTTTACCATCTGCTTCCTCCTGTATCAATTCCCGGATAAGTTTCTTAGCTTTGTTTGCTTGTTTTCCTTGTAATTTGCAACTGAATACAGTGATTATCTGAACCAGATCTTCAACAAGTTCCTGCTGTTCGGACTTTTCAGTATTATCAATAATCTCAATCTCACAATTATAAAGTGAAGCGATATATTCTATCAACTCAAAACCAAATCGCAGTAACCGATCTTTATACAAAACAACAACCTTTTCAACCTGATTTTGAGATATTTGCCTGATCAATTCCTGGAGCCCTTTTTTCTTATAATTAATTCCGGAACCGATATCACTTATTATCTCAAACGGCTGTCCTTTTGCCAGAAGATATGTTTTAACATTATCGATCTGTCGTTCCAGATCATCTTTTTGTTTATGATTGGAAACACGACAATATCCAATTGTAATGCGGTTTTTAGGCTTTACATTTATTACCTGGTTGAGTTGCTCATCAGAATAATATCTATAGCCACTTACTGTAGTATGATGCGGATGAAGTTTTCCATTGGCATCCCAATTTCGTAATGTCTGGGCAGATACGCCTATAATTTTTGAAAATTCATGTATAGAATAATATTTACTCAAAGTATCAACTCCTTTCAATAATATTCTACTCTAATATCTTATAAAACTCAACATATACTTATATGATTTTATAATTTATATTTAACTGTTAATTCCCTCCATTGAGAATATATGATGATTTTTAATTATCCTATCTTATAGCAATTCCGGAAAATATTGCAGACAACCTGCTGCATCATAGAAAGACCGTTATGCGAAATTGCTGTTGATGACTTATATAATATATTGTACACTTATATAGATATAAACGCAAGATTTTACTATTTTCCCCTTAGATTATCAAGGAATTTTATGACACAGCAGGGTATACTTTAATTCAAGAGTGTAGCTGATAAGGCTGCTCCCAAACTTTCATACACATATTCCCGTCTGCCGCTGGTTTTCACACCTGCACTGCCACTGTAAACCGTGAAAATTGTCAGTACATAGTACTCATAAAACTATGTATCAGCGGTCAGACGGAAAAATGAACGGAGGATTTTTACAATGAATATTCCAAATAAAAATGAATTGACACGTATTTACGGCGAAGCAGAGAAATCAGCAGCACGTTTTCAGGCTGTAGCTGATCATTTCGCAGAAATTTACCATCATGATATAGCAGAATTTTTTACAGCACCGGGAAGAACAGAGATCATCGGAAACCATACAGATCATAATGGCGGTCGCGTAATCGCAGGCAGTATTGACATGGATACCATCGGTGCAGCTTACCCGAACAACAGCAGTGTTATCCGTATCACAAGTGAAGGATATGATAAGGAAGTTGTCGTAGACATCAATGATCTTGCTAGCGTACCGAAGGCTCAGGGAACCGTATCTCTGGTAGCAGGTATGGTGGAAGCTATTCAGAAATTCGGTTTTAAAGTAGCCGGTTTTGATGCTTATGTGACCACAAATGTAATCCGAGCAGCAGGTGTAAGCTCTTCTGCATCTTTCGAAATGCTGGTATGTTCCATCATTAATTATTTCTTTAATGATGGTGCAATGACATACATCAACTATGCAAAAGCAGGACAGTATGCTGAGAATGTTTACTGGCTGAAGGCTTCCGGATTAATGGATCAGCTTGCATGTGCAGTTGGCGGACCGATCCTTCTGGACTTCTCAGACAGAAAGAATCCAAAATATGAGAAAGTAACTTCTCTTTCCATGATTATGATCATCATCTTGTAATCGTTAATACAGGAAAAGGTCATGCTGATTTAAGTGAAGAATACTCTGAGATCCCTATGGAAATGAAAGAAGCAGCCAAGGCAGCAGGAGCAGAGCTTCTCTGTGAGACAACTCTTGACAAAGTGCTTGCAAATATGGATAAGATCGATAATGACAGAGCAATCTTAAGAGCGATTCATTTCTTCAAAGAGAACGAACGTGTAGAGAGAGCTGCAAAAGCAGTTGAAGAGAAAGATGGTGAGACTGTACTGAAGCTACTCAGTGAATCAGGAAAATCTTCCTGGGAATTACTTCAGAACTGCTATCCGATCAAAGCATATACAGAGCAGAAGATTTCTGTTGCGCTTGCTCTTACAGATCTCTTCCTTGAGAAACTGGGCAAAGGTATCTGCCGTATCCATGGAGGCGGATTTGCCGGTGTTATCATGTGCGTAGTGCCGGAAGAAGAAACAGAGAACTATGTTTCCTATATTTCTGAATTTGCCGGAAAAGAGAACGTATATCCAATGAATATCCGCGCAGTAGGTGCAGTACATATTGAAAAGTAAATATGCCGCAAAGGGTGTTACTGAACATAAAATTATGAGCAGCCAGCGAAGCGGATTGTGAATATCTGTTTGACAAATATTGAGTTAGATGTTATCAGGAAAAACAGGCAGCAGTAAGGTGGATTGGATTGACATACACTTTACTGCTGTTTTTTTGTTAGGGCAAAGCCCTGTTTGCCATTGTGGAGTTTTTCGCTGATCCGAAAAACGGAGCTTTGGAAAACAAATAAACCACCTGCTATGCAGGTGAGTCAGCATTGCTTCAGCTTTCAGAAAAAAACCTTCGGTGGTATAATTAATCTAGGATAAATATGTGTAGGACTTGAGCGTAATCAAGCTAAAAAATTGATATTTGACAAATTGTAGGTTATAATGATAAAAACTGATTTTTGTTGAAAATAGTGAATATAAATATGCTTTTTGTTTATAGATGACATCGAAGCATTTTGTAGATCATTAAAGAAGAAACAGGAGACTTTACAGAATGAATTAATGGGGAGGGATTTATATATGTGAATGGGAATAGGGCAATGTTACCGGTGATATTTAGAAAATGAAGGGAAAGTAAAAAGTGGGAAACAGAGAAAAAAGATTAAAAAACGGAAAAAAAGTAATCAGTATAATTTTGCTGATGATAACTGTATTAATGTCTTGCACACAAACGTTCGGAGCAACAGTGCAAAATACCCAAAATGTTAAAACATATATTTATGGGTTTAATATTAGTAATACCGGAAAAAGATGGACAGGAAAAGCTGACAGACAAATTAAAATAAGTACTGCTTCATCTTGGAAATTAAAAGTAACATATCACTATTTAACAGGAAAAAACGACAAATCTTATAATGCAAATCGGACAAGTGGAGATACTTACATATTGAGTAATAAAGACAAAATCATTTGTTATCCTAAAAAAGGTATGGTGATACGTTATACTCAAAATGGAGAAAAATCATATTATTTTGAAAAGCTGTCCTCAAAAGAAAAAAATAGCTGTAAAAAAGCTTATCAAAAATATGAAAAATGGTTCATGGTGGGGAAGATCATTTAAATACTCCATCGGAATTTATGAAAATTATGTGCTTGTTGGGAATACATATGGAAAATTGGTAGGAATATATGGTATAGGGTCAGTGAAACAAACTTCCTACGGATATTTTATAGATATCATGGGATATAATAATTATCGATGGTATAAATCTATGCCAAATAAACTACAATGCTATTCTAAGGCAAGTGGTTCAGCTGGACGAAAAGATACAGAGGATTTTTGGAAATTTGGATGTTAAATTATTATTAGGAAATATAATATATTGGTTAAAAAAGAGGATAGCAAAATATGCAGAAAATAATAAAAAAAGTCTTACTTTGGTGTATGGCATTGTTGCTGATTTCAACTATGCATCCAATATCCGCCAGTGCAGCTACTAAAAAAGTAGACTTAAAAACACCTGTAATATATAATTGGAAAAAAACAGGAGATGGACGTTGATAGTACCACCTGTAGATGGAGTAGAATATACAGTTACCTGGAGCATCAGGATACCAGGTTAAAGTTACTTTACTAGCTGAGGGAAAATGGCAGTCTCATTATGTTACAACAAAAAAATGCTCCTATTCTGAGGCAGGATCTACTATCGGACAATCAAAAGCGAAAGTTAGAGCATATAAAATTGTAAATGGAAAGAAAAAATATGGACCATGGTCTAAAACAAAAACGTCCAGATGTTGGTGATAATAGTTAGAAAAAATAAAGAATTTTGGGTATTTAAGTGTTAAATAATTGTACGTTGACTTGTTATCGTCTAAGTAATGAGTTGGACGTGCAATTTTTATAAAGTTTTGTCGAAAAGTTCTTCTTGCTGAACCTATCTTTCTGCGGTATACTAAGCCCGAAGAGTTCTTCTGCTTCGGAAAGGACAGAAGAATGGAAACCAGAAAATTCAAAGATCTGACAATACGGGATGCGTTTATGTTTGCAGCAGTGATGTCTGATCCGGAAATCTGTCGAAGAGTGCTGGAACTGGCATTGGGAATTCCGATTTCGGAAGTACACATTCAGACAGAGAAAACCATGGCATATCATTCAGAATATCATGGGGTTCGTCTGGATGTTTATGCCGCAGATGCTGACAGAACACGTTTCAATGTGGAGATGCAGGTTACTTTACAGAGATTTCTTCCGAAAAGAAGTCGATATTATCATGACCAGATAGACATGGATGCATTACTTGCGGGTGATTCCTATGAGAATCTTCCGGATACTTATGTTATTTTTATCTGTGATTTTGATCCATTCGGTGATGGATTGTATCGTTATTCAACAGGTATGGTCTGTGAAGAAACGGGAAAATCTGTAAGTGATGGTGTGAAAACTATTTATCTCAATGCACATGGAAGGAACAGAGAGGATATTCCAGAAGAATTACTGCAGTTTCTGGATTATGTAAAAAATACCGGGCGAACAGAAGGGATTTCAACGACAGATTCATTTGTCAGACATCTGCAGGACAGTATTGATAAGATCAAGCAGAATCGTGGGATGGAGGAAAGATATATGCTGTTAGAGGAAATGATGAGGAATGAAAAACGGGAAGGAAATACAGAAGGAAAACAGGAATTTCTTCTTACTGCGCTTGAATCCAAATTTTCAGTTCCGTCTGAGTTAAAAGAGAAAATCATGTCCGAAACAGATATTGAAAAACTTAACCTGTGGTTCCAGCTTTCGCTTAAAGTGTCTTCTCTTGAAGAGTTTGAACAAAATATGTGAAGGTTCTGAAGTATTTCTTAAAACCGGTAGTTATTTTTACCGGAAAATTTGCACGTATCTATAAATTCTAAGCCCATATCGGGCAATCTATCAGAAACTTGTTATTATTAATGTAGTGGGAAACAGAAGGACTCTTTTGCTATAAGTCAGGCAGATATTCATAATCTCCGCATGGGAAAAATCGCAGAAAAACCGAGAATTTGCAGATATTTGCAGGGATAAGAAAAAATCCTTGACTTTTTTTAAAACAGTCCGTATAATAACCAACGGTAAATTTAAGAAACAGATATTTGGTATTATTGGAAACGGTACATCCTCCTGGATGGTTATGAACAACACAAATCTCTAATTGATGTTATTCATACTATCTAAGGAGGATTTTTATGCCTAAAAACAAGTTTCAGGAAGTTATTTTTACGATTATCATGGTGTTTGTAATGGTCTATGCCATGATCTGCTACAACATTGTACTGAATACAGGGACAATGACAAATGAGACATTTCTGTTAGCTTTTCATGAATTAACATTCATGGGACCGATTGCATTTATTCTTGATTTCTTTATCATCGGTGGTCTTGCAAAGAAGATTGCATTTGGTATTGTGGATATGAGAAGAGATAATCCGTTCCACCTTGTACTTGCAATCTCAGCAGTATCCGTTGCATTTATGTGTCCATGTATGAGCTTTGCGGCAACTGTGCTGATCAAACATGCATCGGCAAGTCAGATCATTCCCACATGGCTCCAGACAACAGCAATGAACTTTCCGATGGCATTCTTCTGGCAGATCTTTTATGCCGGACCATTCGTAAGATTTATTTTCGGAAAGCTTTTTCCGGAGAAAGAAAAGGCAGCAGCTTCTGCCGAATAAAAAATATGTAATTTTGACTGCAGCATTCTGTATTTCAGGATGCTGCTTTTTTTGTGTTCTTATCTACACAACATAAATTGTACTTATTTTAATACACTATTGACAAATTCTGTCATTTCTTGTAATATCATATAAAACATATCGAATAACTATGAAAAGTAGAGAATGCAAAAACTACTGGTACCTTAAAGGAGATGAAACATGATCAGAAAATTATTTGCCTTTGGTCTTGCAGTTGTACTGGCACTGATGCCGGTACAGGCTTTTGGAAAAACGGTGTCTATCACCAATGTTTCCTATGATCCTACCAGAGAGATGTTTGAACAGTATAATAAAATATTTGAAGACCACTGGAAGGAGAAGACCGGGGAAGATGTGGAAGTGATACAGTCCCATGGCGGTTCAGGGAAACAGGCACTTGAGGTAGCCAATGGTCTGGATGCAGATGTGGTAACCCTGGCACTGGAATATGATATTGAGTCTATTGAAAACGCAGGGCTGATCAAGGCAGGATGGAAAGATAAATTTGACAATGACAGTTCTCCTTATACATCCACTATCGTATTTCTGGTGAAGAAAGGAAATCCCAGGGATATCAAAGACTGGGACGACCTGACGAAAAAAGGAGTGGGAGTAGTAACACCAAATCCGAAAACCTCCGGCGGTGCCAGATGGAACTACATGGCAGCGTGGGCTTACGCAGATAAAAAGTATGGTGGCGATGAAGCGCAGATGAAGGAATTTATTAAGAAACTTTACAGGAATGTGGTAGTTCTTGATTCAGGCGCAAGAGGTGCAACGACTTCTTTCGTGGAGAACGGACAAGGAGATGTGTTAGTTGCATGGGAAAATGAAGCTTATCTATCCATGCGGGATTATCCGGATGAGTATGAGATTGTTACTCCAAGCGTAAGTATTCTGGCACAGCCTTCTGTGGCGGTGGTAGATGAAGTGGTGGATTACAGAGATACAAGAGATGTGGCAGCTGAGTATTTAAATTATCTGTATTCCGACGAAGCACAGGAGATCGCAGCAGAGAATTATTTCCGCCCCACCAATGAGAAAATCCTGAAGAAGCACAGTGATACGTTTGATCTGAATATAAATCTGGCAAATATCAATGATTATGGCGGATGGGATAAAGTGCAGGAGAAACATTTCACAGATGGCGGAATTTTCGATCAGATTTATGAGAGATAAAGGAAGACAAGATGAAGCAAGAGCATAAGCACAGACAGAATATATGAGACAGGAGAGGTGGTAATTGATTATGAAAAAAAGAAATAAACCGGTGATTCCAGGGTTTGGGCTCTCCATGGGAATTACCATTTCCATATTGAGTCTGGTAGTTCTGATTCCCCTGGCAAGTCTGGTGGTCTACACAGCGAAGCTGAGTTTTAAAGATATTATCGAAACCATCACAAGGGCCAGAGTGTTGGCATCCTTTTATACCAGTTTTGTATGTGCTTTTGCAGCAGCAGTAATAAATGGAATTATGGGAACTATTCTTGCGTGGGTGCTTGTGAAATATGATTTTCCGGGCAAGAGACTTATGGATGGGATGATCGAACTTCCCTTTGCTCTTCCCACAGCGGTAGCGGGTATTGCACTGACATCCCTGACCTCAGATTCGGGAATTGTCGGCAGCTTTTTTGCAGGATTCGGTATCAAGATCGCATACACAAGAATAGGTATTACAGTGGCTATGATATTTGTAGGAATACCGTTCGTTGTGCGAAGTGTACAGCCGGTTCTGGAAAAGATGGATAATTCTTACAGCGAGGCAGCAGGAGTGCTGGGAGCAAAGAAAACAACTATCTTCTGGAAGGTCATTTTTCCGGAACTGAAGCCCGCAATCTTTGCAGGGACCGGACTTGCGTTCGGAAGATGTCTGGGTGAATATGGAAGTGTTGTATTTATCGCAGGAAATAAACCCTATTATACAGAAATCACACCGCTGGTTATTATGTCAGAGCTTCAGGAATTTGATTATTCAAGTGCAACGGCAATCGCACTTGTGATGTTGGCAGTTTCATTTTTTATTCTGTTCCTTAACAGTATGATACAGCAGAGAAATGCAAGAATTTTAAGAGGAGGAAATGCCTGATGGACAACAATGAAAAGACTTCGGAGAAAATTACAAAATGGCTGCTTGTCGGGATCAGCGTTCTGTTTCTGGCAGTCATGCTCCTTCTTCCTCTGATCACTGTGATCACAGAAGCATTGCGGAGCGGATGGAAGGTCTATGCAGCTGCAGTGACAGATGAGTACACCATCAAAGCACTTCTTCTTACAGTGAAGGCAACACTCTTTGCAGTTGTTTTTAACACTGTTTTTGGTGTTTTTGCAGCCTGGGCACTGACGAAGTTTCAGTTCAGGGGTAAAAAGCTTCTCACTACCCTGATCGATCTTCCGGTTACTATTTCCCCTGTTATTGCAGGTTTGATCTTTCTTCTGATTTTTGGACGACAGAGTCCTGTTTACTTTTTTCTCATGAAGTTAGGGATTAAAGTTGTATTCTCTGTACCGGGAATCATTATTGCAACTGTATTTGTAACCTTTCCTTTTATTTCCAGAGAACTGATTCCGGTTCTGGAAGCAGAAGGAAGCGATGAGGAGGAAGCGGCAGCCTGATGGGAGCAGGTGGATGGACCATTTTCTGGAAAATCACATTCCCTCATATCAAATGGGCATTACTGTACGGAGTTGTGCTCTGTACGGCAAGAGCAATGGGAGAGTTTGGAGCGGTATCTGTACTTTCCGGGCATTTAAGAGGAAAGACCAATACACTTCCTCTTCATGTAGAGATTTTGTTTAATGAGTTTCAGTATGTTCCGGCGTTTGCCGTATCTTCACTGCTTGTGATCATGGCGGTTATCATTCTGGTAGTCAGAAGCCTGATAGAATATAAAGGAAAGAAGGAAGCCTGATATGTATGTAGAGTTAAAAAATATCAATAAGACATATGGTTCTTACCAGGCATCAAGGAATGTAAATTTCGGAATTGAGAAAGGTAAACTGATTGGTCTGTTGGGACCAAGCGGAAGTGGGAAAACAACCATTCTTCGAATGATCGCAGGTCTGGAAACCCCGGACAGCGGAGAGGTCATTATTGATGGAAAAGTGGTAAATGATGTTCCGGCCAGTCAGCGTGGGATTGGATTTGTATTTCAGAATTATGCGTTGTTTCGCTATATGACAGTTTATGACAACGTTGCATTTGGTTTGAAGGTTCAGAAGGCTGATAAGAAGAAAATTGATGCCAGAGTCAGAGAGCTGATCAAACTGGTGGGGCTGGAAGGACTGGAAAAAAGATATCCAAGCCAGTTATCCGGCGGTCAGAGGCAAAGGGTGGCATTTGCCAGAGCCCTTGCTCCAAATCCCCAGGTGCTGCTTCTGGATGAGCCTTTGCAGCCATTGATGCAAAATCCGTCAGGAACTGCGAAGCTGGTTAAAAGAGATGATCGGGAAGCTGGGAATTACCAGTATTTTCGTTACTCATGATCAGGATGAGCCATTGAAGTAGCAGATGAGATTATTATCACTAATGCAGGACGGATCGAACAGAAAGGAACTCCCATAGGGGTTTACAGAAACCCTGAGACAGCTTTTACAGCGTCCTTCTTCGGACAGCCATCTGTGTTGAAAAATGCGGATGATTTCCATACCTTTGCTCAGGCAGAAGGAGCAGACAAGATCATTGTCCGCCCGGAATTTGTAAAAATCTCCAAACTGGATGAGGTGGAGAAGTTCAAAACTTCCGTATCCCGGGGAGTGGTTGAACGGGTTTCTTTCAGGGGAGATAATCTGGAACTTCAGGTGAGAGTCAACAATTCCGTAATAACTGCCAGAAGAAGCCTGGAGAAAGCAGATATCCGGGAAGGTGAGACTGTGAATGTATTTCTTTACAGGATTTTTGCACTGAGAGGTGACAGTGTACAGCTGATCGAGAATGAGGCTGTAAGGGATGACTTTGTAATTATCTGACAGCAGTGGCTGCGGCGACTGACGACAATGAAGAAATAAGAAATTCAGACGCAAGACTGATCGGAAAATCAACTTGCTGGCACACTGGTATGGAGGAAAGGGTAAGAGAGAATGAGAACAGAGAGAATCAGGACAGATGTGCTGATCATCGGCGGCGGTACGGCAGGATGCTTTGCAGCCTATGTGATCGGCAAAAAAAGCGGCAGAAAAGTTCTGATCGCAGAGAAAGCGAATATTAAGCGAAGCGGATGTCTGGCGGCGGGTGTGAATGCATTGAACGCATATATTACAGAAGGCAGAGTGCCGCAGGATTATGTGGATTATGCCAAAAAGGATGCCCATGGAATCGTAAGAGAAGACCTTCTTCTTACCATGTCAGAGAGACTGAATCATGTGACAAAGGTGATGGAAGATCTGGGGCTGGTCATCCTGAAGGACGAAAACGGAAAATATGTTGCCAGAGGAAACCGAAACATCAAGATCAATGGCGAAAATATGAAGCCAATCCTTGCAAAGGCGGCAGCTGAACAGGAGAATGTTACGGTTCTCAATCATGTAAATATTACAGATTATAAAACAGAAAACAAAAAAAGTCACAGGCGCAGTTGGATTTAGCGTTAATGAGGATATTTTCTATGACATTGATGCGAAAGCAGTTCTTTGTGCCACAGGTGGTGCAGCGGGACTTTACAGACCGAATAATCCGGGATTTTCCAGACATAAGATGTGGTATCCTCCGTTTAACACAGGTGCAGGATATGCAATGGGACTTCTTTCCGGTGCGGAGATGACAACCTTTGAGATGCGTTTCATTGCATTGAGATGTAAGGACACGATTGCTCCTACAGGAACTATTGCTCAGGGTGTTGGGGCCAGACAGGTCAATGCACATGGTGATATTTATGAAACAAAATATGGTCTGACAACTTCCCAGCGAGTTTACGGTACAGTCATGGAGAACAGAGAAGGAAACGGTCCATGTTATCTCAGAACGGAAGGTATTTCCAAAGAACAGGAGCAGGACCTTTACAAAGCTTACCTGAATATGGCACCGTCCCAGACTCTGAAATGGATGGAAGCCGGAAAAGGACCATCCGAAGAGAATGTAGAGATTGAGGCACAGAGCCATATATTGTAGGCGGACATACAGCCAGCGGTTACTGGGTAGATAATAACAGAGCTACAACTATTGAAGGTTTATATGCAGCCGGAGACGTAGCAGGAGGATGTCCGCAGAAATATGTAACCGGCGCACTGGCAGAAGGTGAGATCGCAGCAGAGGCGATTTTGGAATATCTGAATGGCAAAGATGATGACCGGATCGCAGCGGAAAATAAGGAAGAGGCTTTAGAGCGTGGCGGAGAACAGGAGCTGTCTCAAACTGCAATAGCTAAGAAGGCAGAATACGAATCACATTTGAATGCTTCCCGTTCTTTGATGAATGCAGAGCAGCTTGAGGAAGCCATGCAGAAGATCATGGATCAGTACGCAGGAGGAATCGGTACAGACTACAGATACAGCGGGATGAGTCTTGCAAAGGCAGATGAAAAGATTGCAGCATTGTTGCCAGTAGTTGACACTCTGGCAGCAACAGATACTTATGAACTGATGCAGATTTATGAACTTCGCGAACGACTGATCGTGTGTCAGGCAGTGATCGCACATCTGGCAGCCAGAAAGGAAACCAGATGGCATAGTTTCGGAGAGAATACAGACTACCCGCAGCAGAGCGAAGAGTGGATGAAATATGTAAACTCCCGTATGGAAAACGGCGAGATTAAGATCTTATATCGTGACCTGATCACAAAGGAAAATACAGGTTTGAATACAGCAGAGAAAGGAGCAGGTGAGAGATGAGCATTCGGATTCAGAAAAGTAAATGTGCAGGATGCGGCAGATGTATCGAAGCCTGTCCCGGAAATCTGATCAAAAAGGATAAAGAGAACAAAGCCTTTATCCGTCAGGTAAGAGACTGCTGGGGATGTACTTCCTGTATCAAGGAATGCAGGCATGATGCCATCCGCTTCTTCCTTGGAGCTGATGTGGGAGGCAGAGGTGCAAGTATGGTTGTATCAGAGAAACCGGATATTTCCACATGGACAGTGGAGAAGCCGGATGGCACTAAGATCACTATTCAGGTTAATAAGAAAGACGCTAATAAATATTAAACATAAGTATGTATTCTCAGAGTCTTTAGAGTGTGTTTGAAAAATGCTTTACGCAAGATGTGCGTCACAATTTGTGGGAGATTTTGTTCGGATGAGGCGTCGTAGCGGGCTACGACAACCGAATTCGGACAAATATACCGCAAAGTGGGGCGTGCAGATTGCGGGAATGATTTTTCAGACACGCTCTAGTGTATTTGCTCAAGTACGAAAAGATTCCGAGTATAGACAAACAGAGGAGGATAATGCAATGAGTAACTTATCTCATCTTGATGCGCTTGAGGCAGAGGCGATTTATATTATGCGGGAAGTAGCAGCCGAGTGTGAAAAGCCGGTTATGCTCTATTCTATAGGAAAGGACAGCTCCGTTATGCTCCATCTGGCGATGAAGGCATTTTACCCGGAGAAACCTCCATTCCCGTTCCTTCACATTGATACTACATGGAAATTCCATGAGATGATCGAATTCCGCGACAGAATCGCAAAGAAAAACGGAATTGATATGCTGGTTTACACCAATGAAGAGGGTGTAAAGGCAGGAATCAATCCATTTGACAATGGTTCTGCATATACAGATATCATGAAAACACAGGCGTTAAAACAGGCTCTGACCAAATATGGATTTACAGCGGCGTTTGGAGGCGGCCGTCGTGATGAGGAGAAATCCAGAGCAAAAGAAAGAATCTTCTCTTTCCGTAATTCAGCTCAGGCATGGGATCCGAAAAACCAGAGACCGGAGATGTGGAAGCTTTATAACACTAAGATCCAGAAGGGAGAGAGTATGCGAGTATTCCCAATTTCCAACTGGACAGAAAAGGATATCTGGCAGTACATTCAGCGTGAAAATATCGAAATTGTACCGTTATATTTTGCGAAAGAAAGACCGGTCATCTACAGAGACGGAAATATCATTATGGTGGATGATGACAGATTGAAACTCCGTCCGGGTGAAAAGATTGAAAACAAAAAAGTCAGATTCCGTACTCTTGGATGCTATCCGCTTACTGGAGGTATTGAATCTGAAGCAGATACTCTGGATGAGATTATTGATGAGACGTTAAGTGCGGTTTCTTCTGAACGTACCAGCAGGGTGATCGACCACGAGGCAGCAGGCAGCATGGAGAGAAGAAAGAGAGAGGGGTATTTCTAGAATGAAAGGATTATTGAAATTTATTACATGCGGAAGTGTGGATGATGGAAAATCCACTCTGATCGGACATATTCTTTATGATGCAAAGCTTCTCTATACAGATCAGGAGAAAGCTCTGGAGCTGGATTCCAAAGTAGGAAGCAGAGGCGGTGCCATTGATTATTCTCTTCTTCTGGACGGTCTGATGGCAGAGCGTGAACAGGGAATCACCATTGATGTTGCATACCGTTATTTTACAACAGATAACAGAAGCTTCATTGTTGCAGATACACCCGGACATGAAGAATATACAAGAAACATGGCAGTGGGTGCGTCCTTTGCAGATCTGGCAGTTATCCTGGTGGATGCTTCACAGGGAGTACTGGTACAGACAAGACGTCATGCAAGAATCTGCGCATTGATGGGAATCCGTTACTTTGTATTTGCAGTAAACAAAATGGATCTTATTGAATATGATGAAAAACGTTTCCGCGACATTGAGAATCAGATCGCAGCACTGATAGAAGAACTGAAACTTGCCAATGTAACTATTATTCCGGTATCTGCCACAGAAGGTGACAACGTTACAACCAAATCTGACAACATGCCATGGTATAAAGGTGAGGCGCTTCTTTCCCATCTGGAAACCGTAGACATTAAGGAAGATACAGAGAAGGGCTTCTATATGCCTGTACAGAGAGTCTGCAGACCAAACCATGAGTTTCGCGGATTCCAGGGACAGATTGAAAATGGTGCCATCAGGGCAGGCGACCTTGTGACTACTCTTCCCAGTAAAGAAGAAGCTCATGTAAAGAGTATTCTTGTTGGCGATAAAGAAGTTCAGGAAGCTGTACAGGGACAGCCTGTTACCATCCAGCTTGACAGAGAAGTAGATGTTTCCCGCGGATGTGTACTTACCATTGATTCCGGCGCAGTTCTTACAGACTCTGTGGAAGCAGATATCCTCTGGATGGATGACAATGCTCTTACGGATGGCAAGAACTTCTTTGTAAAAATCGGTACAAAGATGATCCCCGGCCTGGTTACAAAGATCAATTATTCTGTGGATGTTAATACAGGTGAAAAGAAAAGCGCATATACCTTAAAGAAAAATGAGATTGCTTCCTGTACTCTGGAATTCTCAGAGAAGATTGTTGTAGACGAATTTGACAGGCACAGAACACTGGGTGAGCTGATTCTGATAGATCGTGTCACAAATATGACTTCTGCCTGCGGTGTTGTGAGAAAAACCTTTGTTTCTCAGGATAAATCCCAGATCGGAAAAGTGGACGAGCAGGTTCGTGCAGGACTGAAAGGTCAGACACCGGTAGTAGTGGAATTCCCGATCGGTAAAGAAGGAATCACTCTTGATTTTGCAGAGCAGGTAGAAAAGGGACTGACTGTACTTGGAAAACATACCTATCTGTATCATCCGGCAGCGAGTGAAAACTATGCAGAAACTGTCCGCCATCTTAAGGCAGCAGGTCTGATCGTACTTCTTGTTCTTGATGAAAATACAGCAAAAGACGAGACATTAAAGACTCTGGATGGTTTCTATGCGAACTGGCAGATTGACGGAATCACTGTGAAAGATGCGATTGATTTCGTGAAAAAGAAATCTGCATTTACAGTGCAGAGTGTACATGATGGAAATTATATCTGATTATAACAGGGCTATAAATCGCCGCAGAGACAGAGAAAGTCTCTGCGGTATTTTGTTTTCTTGACAAGTGTCGTTACAGCGGATTATACTTATTTTCAAATATTCAGAATCCATAATAATACAGACAGGAAAGATAACAGAAATATGCAAACGAACAATGAAAGTAAACAAAACCAAAAAAAGAGATGATGCTTGGAACTTTGTTTGTAATTGCTACGATCATCATCCTGGCGATACCAACGAAGAAAAGACAGAAATAAAGATGAGTGAATATCGATCAGAATGTAGAATGGGCAATTGTGAAGTGGCATTCAGATTACATATTATGCAGCAGAGTATGATATAATTCGTTTTGTATAATGGCGTCAGGATTAAGAGCATATGTAGAGCTGTGTAGCGAAGCGGATTGCGAATATCTGTTTGACTTTTGATGGGTGTACACGAGAACATTTTTTTACAGTGAAAGTTATCTGTATTATATTACAGAGGGTACTGTACAGATAATCAGGAGGTATTTTATGCGTTTGGAAAAAGTACAGGAAGCGTTAAAAACAAAGAAAATTCATTATGAATATACAGAGGAAAACGGATGCGGAAGCATCGACTTTATGTTTCGTGGTCTGAGATTCCATATATGGGAATATGAAGATCGTGTCTGGGGAGCGGAGACAAACGTGTTCGAAGCAGGCAGAAGCCAGGATATTGAGGGAGATTACGAGGAAATTATTTCCGGAGAAATCCTCTCATGGCCGGATATGCTGCCTGGGATGTAAGTATTACTGCAGAAGGGAATGATATTTACGAAAAAATATAGAACCGGACAAATTGTATTAACTGCATGTATTGTAGCTGTCTGTATGTTTTCAAATGTCCATGGGACAGAAGCGGCAGGTCCGCCGGCACCGAAAACTCTGACAGTTACACCGACAGAAAAACCGAAATCAACAGCAAAGTCAAAGTCTGCGTCAACATCAAAGTCCAAATCAACACCGAAATCCAAATCGATACTAACACAAAAACCTGAAGCAACACCAATACCTGCATCTACTCCAACACCAGAGCAGGAAGCTGAGACAGATAAACAGAATCCGGCAGATCAGGGAACTTTAAGCAAGCCAGATCATCCGGATACTATCTCCGCAGATAAACTGGTATTTATCGGAGATTCCAGAACAGAGGGATTGAGGGATGCGGTAAATGATGACAGCATTTGGTCCTGTCTTTCTTCTATGGGATATGACTGGATGGTATCTACAGGAGTGCCTCAGGTAGAAGATCAGATTGAGGACAATACAGCGGTTATTATTCTGATGGGTGTTAATGACCTGTATCATGTTAATGACTACATCAGCTATATTAATTCCAAAGCTGCCGAATGGGGAAACAGGGGAGCGCAGACTTATTTTGTGTCTGTAGGTCCGGTGCAGAATGATCCCTATTGCAGTAATGCGGAGATTGAAAGCTTCAATGCGGCAATGCAGGCAAATCTGAGCGGGGTTACCTACATAGATGTATATTCCCATCTGGTATCTGAGGGATTTTCCACCGTAGACGGAACCCACTATCCGGACAGTGTGTCTGTAGATATTTATAATTATATTCTGGATCATCTGGAGGAACAGAGGAGTGGAATCTGGGGATGATTTTTCAGTTTATGAAATTGTGATGCTGTATTGAGTTCGATGGAGTTTGGTGATATGATTGCAGAGGAAAAAACGAAATAGAGCGGAAATTCGTTTTTTTTATATAAAAGCTGAAAACCTGGTAGGAGGAAATAATGGGTGGCTGTTTTGCAGCAGAGCCAAAAATGTAAATGATAATTGCCCGATGACTTGGACAGTTATCAAAATCCAAAATCAGGAGGAAAGAATGAGAGGACTGTATTCATCCAAAACAGAAATCAGACACAAAATTTTTACGGAAATTGCGAGGATGGCATATGAAGGCCAGTCTCCGGAGATGCTGGAAGAGCTTCCCTACAAGATTGTACCCGGTGAAATTGCGACTTATCGTGACAGTATTTTTCTGGAAAGAGCGGTAGTTGGTGAGAGACTTCGTGTTGCAATGGGGATGTCACTGAGAAAGGTTACAGAGCATGCGCCAATCTCCAAAGGTGTGGAAGCCAGCGTTATTGAGGAAAAGTATTATGAACCGCCGCTTATCAATGTAATCAAGTTTGCCTGTAATTCCTGCCCTGAGAAAAGGGTAATGATCACAGAGGGCTGTCAGGGCTGTCTGGAGCATCCCTGTGTGGAGGTCTGTCCAAAGAAAGCAGTACATATGGAAGGCGGCAGATCACATATTGATGAAGATGCCTGCATCAAATGCGGAAAGTGTCTGGAAGCCTGTCCGTATAATGCAATCATCAAACAGGAACGTCCCTGTTCAAAGGCCTGCGGCATGAATGCCATTGGATCTGACGAATATGGAAGAGCGGAGATTGACCAGGACAAATGTGTATCCTGCGGACAGTGTCTGGTGAGCTGTCCGTTCAGCGCTATTGTAGACAAAGGACAGATTTTCCAGACTGTTATGGCATTAAAAAGTGAAACACCGGTGTATGCAATCGTGGCGCCTGCCATTGCAGGTCAGTTCCCGGGTATGGAGAATAATAAGATACGGGGTGCATTTCAGGCACTTGGCTTTACAGATGTAAGAGAGGTTGCAGTCGGTGCAGATCTGTGCACAGTGGAGGAGGCAAAGGACTTTTTGGAGGAAGTTCCTGAGAAACTTCCGTTTATGGCTACATCCTGTTGTCCGTCCTGGTCTATGATGGCTAAGAAGTTATTCCCGGAACAGGCGAAATGTATCTCCATGGCACTGACACCTATGGTTCTTACTGCCAGACTGATCAAGCAGAAGGAACCGGATGTAAGATCGTTTTCGTAGGTCCCTGCGCAGCCAAGAAGCTGGAAGCCAGCCGTAAGAGTATCCGCAGCTATGTGGATTTTGTGCTGACCTTCGAGGAAGTAGCAGGAATGTTTGATGCCAAAGGCGTGGACTGGAAAGATATTCCGGAAGGAGAACCACTGTTTCATGCCAGTGCTGACGGAAGAGGTTTCGCAGTCAGCGGTGGTGTGGCAGAAGCGGTTGTCCATGCGGTGAAGCGTATTGATCCTGATCGGGAAGTAAAGGTAATGAATGCAGAAGGTCTGCAGAACTGTAAGAAGATGCTCCAGATGGCCAAGATTGGTAAATATAATGGATATCTTTTGGAAGGAATGGCATGTCCGGGCGGCTGTGTAGCAGGTGCCGGTACTATCCAGACAGTTAAAAAAGCAGCAGCAGCTCTCGAAAAAATGAAGAAAGAGGCTTCGTTTACAGATGCCTATGACTCCAAATACAGAGCAAGACTGGAAAGTCTGGAGAAATTTGATGTGGAGTGAGATTCTGACTGAATCAGTGAAATCTTATATGGATTGCAAGTGTTTGAATGCAATCAGTATATAGCAGACTAAAAATGAATAATCGTCAGAAGAACTGTCAGGCTGAGTGATAAGTTTAACTGAATCGGATAAGTCCCCTGCGGAGGTTGCGAAAAGCAATAAGCAGGGGATTTTTGTCATCTGTGCAATACTGACTTAAATCAAAAAAAGTTTCATACAAGTCATGAAATAATTAGCAGTATGTTGACTGAGATTTTATAGAATAACAAATTAAGTCAAGCGAACAAGCAAAAATATTTGACTGGAAATTTACAAATTGCAAATTAGGTCAAGAAATTAGTGTGGATTGTATGACTTGAAAATCAAAATCTATTGATTAAGTCAAAACGCCAGTTAATAATCGTTGATTTATATTTCTGTTTTTTCAATTTAAGTCATCAGAGACAGATTTATTCTGTTTCCGTAACTTTGATTTTTTTCTGGAAATCTCTGGTATAGTGAATCTCATAATCAGAAGTTACGAAAAATGCCTGTACATCGTCCAGAGACTCGGCCAGTTTCATGCCATCCTCCAGACCAAGAGCAAAGCAGGTCGTGCTCAGCGCATCCCCGTCCACAGACTGATCGGAAATAATGGTAACTGCAATCAGCCCGTTATCATAAGGATAGCCGGTTTTAGGATTGAGCAGGTGATGATACAAAGTGCCATCCTGTTCAAAGCATCTCTCATAAATTCCTGAGGAAACCACTGACTTATCCCTGATGTCCATAACAGCAATAGTTTCGCTTCGGTCTGCAAATGGTTTCTGGATCCCGATCTTAAAAGCAGAATTGTCTGTTTTTTCGCCAATACAGAGAACATTTCCGCCAAGATTGATGATCGCACTTTTTACATTCTGAGAAACCAGATAATCCTTCAGGCGGTCTGCGATATAACCCTTGGCAATGGCACCGAGTTCGATTGCAGTATCGTCTGTCTTTAATGTAATCTCATTTTTATCTGTATCAACAGAGATATTGTGATAATTACATTTGGGCAGTGCTGCCTGGATCAGACTGTCCTTGGGTACTTTTGGATTTTCAGCAGTAAAATCCCACAGAGAAGTCAGCGGTTCAATAGCAATATCAAATGCACCCTCAGATAATACAGAATAATCAAGTCCCTTAGAAACCAGCTCCGCCAGAGAAGCCGACACCTGATAAGTATCCTCTGTCCCCTTCACAGGTGTAAGTTCCCGATGGTTTAACTGATATAATTCACTGTCATCTGCGGTGCGGCTGAATATTTTCTCATACTTGTCACAAAGATTCATGCATTCTGTAAGCAACTCTCTGTCCTGAGAATCATAGATAGTGACCGTAACTGCAGTATTCAGTTTGATCGCAGTGGCAGAGATGGGATCCTGAGAACCGGCATCCGTATTTTTGACATTTTCCGTTTTTGCCGAACATCCGGAAAAAACAGCCGGACATAATATAAGAGATGCTGCGAGCATTGAAAAAGTACAGCGTGTTATTAATTTTTTTGCAGATATATGATATAATATCATAAATGTAACCTCATAGTTATTTTATGGAATTGCTATAAGCAATAGTTCAGGGAAGAAATATCTTTTGATCCTAACACCATAGTATATCAGAAACAGCAAACTTTGCACAGGTACAAAGGCAACATAAAAAATCCAAAAGGAGATACCGGATAGAAATGAAATATGCCGGAAACAAAGAGAGGAGTAAATAATGTCCGATGCAGTAAACTGCGAATATTGTGTAAACTACAGTTATGATGACGACTATGAATGCTACACCTGTGAAATAAATCTTGACGAAGATGAAATGGTGAAGTTCATCACCGGAAACTTCAATCAGTGTCCATACTTCAAGATGGGTGACGAATACCGCATTGTACGTAAGCAGATGTAGAATTTATAAAAAGTAACAAATATTCAACTAAGCGAGGAATTAAGATAATGGAAAACGTTTATATTATGAATCATCCGCTGATCCAGCATAAAATATCCATGCTGAGAAACAAAAACACAGGAACAAATGAATTTCGTAAATTAGTAGAAGAGATTGGAATCCTCATGGGATACGAAGCTCTCCGGGATCTTCCTGTAGAAAATGTAGAAGTAGAAACCCCTATTGAAACCTGCATGACACCAATGATCTCAGGAAAGAAGCTGGCGGTTATCCCTGTGCTCCGCGCAGGCCTTGGAATGGTAAACAGTATTCTCACACTTGTGCCATCTGCAAAAGTAGGCCATGTAGGACTCTATCGTGATCCTGTAACCCATGAACCACACGAATACTACTGCAAACTCCCGGAAGCAATTGATGAACGAATTTCAGTGATCGTAGATCCAATGCTCGCAACCGGTGGCTCCGCAGAAGCAGCCGTTGACTTTGTTAAAAAACAGGGCGGAAAAAACATTAAATTCATGTGCATCATCGCAGCCCCTGAAGGACTCAGACGTCTCCACGAAGCGCATCCGGATGTTCAGATTTACTGTGGACACCTTGATCGTGAGTTAAATGACCATGCCTACATCTGCCCAGGCCTTGGAGATGCCGGAGATCGTATATTCGGAACAATGTAAGAGTGGGCAGGAAAATAATACACAACCTTACGGACTGTTTTGTATGCATTAATTTAAGTGGCTTGCTATAGTTTATGATATACTGACAATTTTCCAACTACCAGCGTAAGCAGGATTCTCTTTTGGGGTGAATCTTGCAGGGAGTGTAGTAACTCTTAGGCCTGCGGAATCTGCGTTATGAAAAAAGAAGGCAACTGTCTGAGCCGCAGGCGAGTTTTGCCTTCTTTTTCATGCACTTAGCAGATTTTGCAGGCCTTAGAGTTCCTGCTCCCGAAACTGAACCCCAAAAGAGAATCCTGCTTACGCGTCCCTTAATGAAAAAATCAACAAAAAACCGAAAAAACCTCTTGACAACCCAAATCTCATATGCTATCTTATACCAGAACGCTGCCGAAGACAGTAGGTGCCGCAAGGCATAAGTTGTAAACGCCTACCGAGGACTAAGTATTCTTTATATTTTTATGTAAGATTACGCAAGCCCTACTGCCAGACAGTAAGGCTTTTTATTTACTCATTTGCAGCGGTATACAAAATCTATAAGGAGGTGTACCATTTCATGGCAAAAGTAGAACTTAAACAACCAATCGTAGACGAAATTATCAACAACGTGAAAGATGCAGAATCTGTAGTACTTGTTAACTACAGCGGTCTTACAGTTGAACAGGATACTGCTTTACGTAAGGAATTAAGAGAAGCTGGTGTTGTATACAAAGTATACAAAAACACAATGATGCATCGTGCATTCGAAGGTACTCAGTGCGAAGAACTTATCCAGCACTTACATGGAACAAACGCTATAGCAATCTCTGCTACAGACGCAACTGCTCCTGCAAGAATCCTTGATAAATTCGCAAAGAAAGCACCGGCTTTAGAATTAGTTGCAGGTATCGTTGAAGGAAACTACAACGATCAGGCAGGTATTCAGGCACTGGCTGGAATCCCGTCCAGAGAAGAACTTCTTGGCAAACTGCTTGGAAGCATCCAGTCTCCGATTACAAACTTCGCTCGTGTGCTTAATCAGATCGCTGAGAAAAACGGCTCTGAAGCAGCAGCTGAATAATTTTTGATGCCAGAGGCATAAAACGAATCTAGTAACTATTCGAAAATCACCATCCACGAGGATGCTGAAGAGTTACCGAATTAAATAATATTATATGGAGGGAATTTAAAATGGCAAAATTAACAACAGAAGAATTTATTGCAGCAATCAAAGAATTATCTGTATTAGAATTAAACGACTTAGTAAAAGCTTGTGAAGAAGAGTTTGGTGTATCCGCAGCAGCAGGTGTTGTAGTAGCAGCAGCTGGAGCAGCAGAAGCAGCAGAAGAGAAAGATGAGTTCGATGTAGAACTTGCAGAAGTTGGACCAAACAAAGTTAAAGTTATCAAAGTTGTTCGTGAAGTAACTGGCTTAGGTCTTAAAGAAGCTAAAGAAATGGTTGACGGAGCTCCTAAGGTTGTTAAAGAAGGCGCATCCAAAGCAGAAGCTGAAGATATCAAAACAAAACTTGAAGCTGAAGGCGCTAAGGTTAACCTTAAATAATTATCTTCCTATTATATATAGAAGATTTGCAAGCAGGAATGCCACTGGTATTCCTGCTTTTTTTACAGAGCCGGAGGATTACAGACTATGATGAAAAGAAAAACGGCAGTCATATTTGGTATCATCATTGCAGCTCAGCTTTGCCTGACTCCATATGCAGGTGTAAAAGTACAGGCGGCTGAACTGGGAAGAAGGACAGATGTTTGAAGATTCATCAGAAGATTCAGAGACTTTTGGAGATGTGTCAATACCGGATACGCAGTCGGCAGAGAAAACTGAAGAGAATGAATTTGGGGATGACGACGGTTTCAGTGATGGAGACGTTGAAACTTTTTCTGCGGAGGATGCGGATCAGTCCTGCGAAAATATGCAGGAACTTGTGCTGAATGTGCAGGATGGAGAGGATATTACTGTAAAGTTAAATACACTGCTGCACAGGCCAGGGACAAGGCAACGGATGAAAGCAGTGCAAAGTTATCGTGCCCGCCCGGAAATTATACACTTACGGGAACTTTGCATATGTACAGCAATATCTATCTATATGC
>ENA-OQBT01000378-OQBT01000378.1-human-gut-metagenome-genome-assembly--contig:-NODE-378-length-28280-cov-2.258871_pt1 | contig 28280 bp, 37 predicted proteins | sample MGYA00242749_ERZ504557 | MGnify/ENA primary metagenome ERZ504557 (study PRJEB26092, sample SAMD00036243) | human gut metagenome | host: Homo sapiens | study: EMG produced TPA metagenomics assembly of... | reverse complement strand
CCTCCGGCACGACGCCCGGCTCATAATCTGCCACATCGACCTGCTCCATCGTCAGATATTCGCAGACAAAGGTGACTTTCTGCTCATCCAGTGCAAAGTCTTCAAAAAAGTCTCTGACTTCTTTCATCGTTACTTTATTTTCATGGTCTCTGGCGTATGACAGCAATTCGGAGAGCTTCTCCTGGAACTTTTTCTGTTCGTCCTGCATCTTTTTTACCCTCTCTTTCTTCCGTTTCACGATTCCATTTCTTCGTACATTTTTTTCAATTTGTCCATTGCTTTTTCTGCTTTGAAAAGCTACTATAAAAGCAAACGAAAAACCACATTCAAGTGGAAAGGAGAATCCTTATGAAACAATTTTTTCAGGATGTGAAAAACAGTTCCTGCTTTCAGCCGCTGTCTCTATTATACTAGGTATCGTGCTGATCGTCTACCCCGTAAAAACGAGTTTGCTGATCTGTTATATCGCCGGAGCACTGCTCCTGTTTGGCGGCGTTGTTGCGTTGATCCGCTACATTGCAAGCCGCGGCGAGCCGTTTTTCTTCCGCTACGATCTGTTCGTTGCCCTGGTACTGATTCTGTTCGGCTGCTTCGTTATCTTTGAAAGTGACCTTGTAATCGCATTCATCCCGGTTGTCATCGGTATCATCCTTCTGGCAAACGGACTGCTCAGCATTCAGAAGCGTTCAACCTCAAAAAAACAGGGCTGGAAAATGGTGGCTTGAGTTCCTGCTGGCTCTTTTAACCAGCGTTCTCGCATCATCATCTGTACCAATCCGTTTGATGCCGTTGCAACCACAAACATTTTCATCGGTATCTGCCTTGTCTACAGCGGCATTTCCGATCTTGTCACCACCTATACATGGGCCGCGCAAAACGCCGGATCAAAAACGTCATCCAGACCGAGATCAACCAGCAGAAATCCTGCACGATGACAATGTGATTGATGTGGATGAGGACGAAGCTTCACTAAAAACAGCTTCTTCCATAAAAATCTTCTTTCATACGAAAAACCGGAACCCGGCACCGCTTTCAAACAGCGCTCCCGGGTTCCGGTTTTTCTCTGTATTTCTTTTTTTATTTATTCCTCGTGTTTGCTCAGTACTCCCATGCCTTCTCTTAACTTCAGGCGGATCTTTCCAAGCTCCAGACCATTTGCGCCGAAGTACAGCTTCAGGTAGTGGTTCGGGCCGAAGAAGAAGCCAAGGTCTCTCGTCTCTTTGATCCACTCACCTTTTGTTCCGCGGATGCTGATCATAGTTTTTACGATATTGTCGATGTACACGGTTACCGGCAGCTGTGCGAGGTCTTCCAGATCGGATTTCATCTCGATTTCGATATCGTACGTTCCCATCTTGTCAGCCAGAATCGTAACACCGCATACTTCACTGTTTCCTTTTTTCGTGTTCCATGCGGATGCGTCAATCACAACATCTCCCGTTGCCGGATCTGCCTCGTATGTTACAAGATCTGCTGCAACGAAATCGTTGTCGCCCATCTGCTCCTGTGCTTCTTTCTCTTCCTCGCTGATGCGGTCCAGGAACCGTAAGATGCTTGGAGTTCCAAGGATGAAATGCAGGACATTCATCGCATTTCTCTGCAGGTCGCCTCTTGTGATCTCGCCGTTTTCCAGTGCCTCTTTCACATCGTCCTGTCCCATATCGGAGCAGTCGGTGCATACCATGAAGACATCGTTTCCGGCAGATACCATCGGTGCATGGGTTGTTTTGGTTGCTTCATATCCCTCACGGTTTGACATTGCCCACCAGTCAGTCATAACGAAGCCGTCGTAGTTCCACTCGCCGCGCAGAATCGTGGTCAGAAGATCGTAATTTCCTGCAGTCCAGATGCCGTTGACCGGTCCGTAAGTGCTCATGATGGATCTTGCGCCGCCTTCTTTGACTGCGATTTCATATCCCTTCAGATAGATTTCACGCAGGGCACGCTCGGAAACAACGGCGTCCACATGATGTCGGTTGGACTCCTGGTTATTTGCACAGAAATGTTTGATGGTTCCGGTTACATCGGATTTTTCCATACCAAGAATCTGTACGGCACTGATCCATCCGGTCAGGTACGGATCCTCGGAGATATACTCAAAGTTACGGCCGTTTCAGCGGGTTTCTGTGAATATTCATACCAGGTCCGAGCAAGGCATCGACACGGTTCTGTCTCATCTCGCGTCCTGCCATCTCGTACAGATCTTCTACCAGCGGAAGGTCAAACGTACAGCCAAGCAGGGTTCCGTTCGGCATGGAGAAGGCTCTCGTTCCGCAGTCAAAGCGGAGTCCGGACGGGCCGTCGGTACAGCAGGCTGCCGGAATACCGAATTCCTGCAGTTCCGGTGTCAGGCCGCCGAATGCTGCTGCGGTTCCCGGAGTAACCTTCGGGCTGCACATGCCCTCGCCGCGGAAGATGCAGATCAGATCTTCATCGGAAAGCTGTGCCACGAACTCTTCCATCGTTACTTTCTTATCCAGGACATCACCGAGCTTGTAGCCTTTGTCACCGGTATAGGTGATCGGCTCCATGCGGTTTTCTTTCATGCGCTCGATCGGATCTACGGTGCGCAGAGGAGCTGCCTCATATCCCGGTTTTAACGTTCCGTCTTCGCCCGGAACAGCTTTCATGCGCTCAAATGCTTCTACCGGAGCCATAGCCTCGGTCAGGATCTCAACCACTTTGAACGGCTGCTCGTATGCACCGGCAAAGGCTGCGCTTCTGACATCGCTTCCGACGTAGAACTCATAACTGCCCTCTTCGAGTACGTAGCAGGATTTGTGGCCGGTTGCACCGCTGTCATCGTAGGATGCAAAGCTCTCTTTGGTCACATCGATCGTCAGCGTCTCTTTTGCGCCTGGTGCAAGAACACCGGTCTTTGCAAAACCGACGAGTGCGCGGGATGGTTTTCCAAGAACACCCTGCGGAGCTTTTACATAAACCTGAACAACCTCTTTACCATCCGTTTTGCCGGTATTTTCAACGGTTGCCGTCACGGTTACATTGTCAACATCTTTCTCTTCTGCCTCTGCGGTCACGGCAAATGTCGTATAGGAAAGACCAAAACCGAACGGATACAATACTTTCTCTTTTGCAAAGGTCTCAAAGTAGCGGTATCCGACGTAGATATCCTCTTTGTACTCATTGCGGGTCAGATCGCCGAAGCAGCTTTGGGACGGATAGTCCTCGATATTCTCTGCAATCGTGTCGGTCAGCTTACCGCACGGATTGACTCTTCCCATCAGTACATCGGCAACACCGTTTCCGCCTTCCTGACCACCCTGCCATACATAGAGAACAGCTGCCGGATTGCACTCTTTCACCCATTTCATGTCGATAATGTTTCCGACGTTCAGCACAACGATTGTTCTTGCAAATGCTTTGCTGACTTTTTCTACCATCTCTTTTTCAGTATCGGTTAAGAGATAGCTGCCTGCCTCATTTTTGTTGTCCTGATCCTCACCTGCGGTACGGCCTACAACAACGATGGCTGCATCGGCGCCTTTTGCACTCTCCACGATCTCGTCGGTCAGCTCCATCTCTTTTTGGGACCACGGCACCTTGCCCCAGCCCTGTCCTTCGTCGTACGGATTTTTCTCGATCCATTTTTCGTATGTTCCAAGAAGATTCTCGTCGAGTGTAATGTCTTTTTCTTCTTTTAAGGCATCCAGAATACCGACAACGTATTTCGTATTGACAAGACCGCCGGAGCCAAGTCCGCTCTTATAATAGTGGAATGCAATTCTTCCGAAAACAGCCACTTTGTCTCCTTTTCGAAGCGGGAGTGCCTCATTTTCGTTTTTCAGAAGTACACAGCCTTCTGCCGCTGCCTGACGGGCCAGTGCTGCATATTTGTTGAAATCCAGTGGTGTAAATTTTCCCATTTTGTTCCCCTTTCTCCTGTATCCTTTCTGATCCGACAAGTGCCGGGACACCTGATACTTCCGGGTCCCGGCACCTGTTCTGGTCTCTTGTCTTTTATTATCTCGTATTCCTGGCTTTTTTTCCAGTTCTTTTCTTATCTTTTTTTCGTCTGATATTGACCTTTTTGTTCCTGTCTTATCCGATCAGTCCCTGGACAATTAATACCAGAAGCAGCAACGGCAGAATATAAGAAAGATAAACCCGTACCCAGTCCGGCACTTTCAGGCCCCCGCCTTATTTGCCTCTGCCTGGTAGTTTTTGAAGCCCCAGCCCCATTTTGAAGTACAGAACAGAAGGTAAATCAGAGAGCCGACCGGCAGCAGAAGGTTGCTGACGATAAAGTCCTCAAGATCAAGAACGGTGCTTCCTGCGCCGAGCGGCTGGAATCCGGACCACACATTGTAGCCGAGTGCACACGGCAGGGATCCTAAGATCACCAGAATACAGTTGATGATGGCTGACTGTTTTCTGGAAACGCCGAAAATCTCAGAAAAACAGCACATGATATTCTCAAATACAGCGATGATGGTAGACAGCGCCGCAAAGAACAGGAACAGGAAGAAGAAGCTTCCGAAAATCCGTCCGCCCTTCATCGAGGTGAAAATGTGCGGCAGCGTCATAAAGATCAGCTTCGGGCCGCTGTCCGGCTGTACGTTGTAGGAGAAGCACGCCGGGAAAATGATGAGGCCTGCGGTAATCGCTACAAACGTATCGAGCGCTGCAATGCTGACTGCCTCGCCGAGCAGGGATTTTCCGCCGTTTAAGTAGCTGCCGAAAATCAGCATCGCGCCGATACCAAGGCTCAGCGTAAAAAATGCCTGGCTCATCGCGTTTGTGATAATGTGGAACAGTCCCACCTGTTCGATCTGCTGCATATCCGGCACCAGATAGAATTTCAGTCCCTCTTTGGCACCCGGCATCGTAAAGCTGTAAACCGCAAGGAAAATCATGATGACCATCAACACGATCATCATCACCTTTGTAACACGCTCCACGCCGTTCTGCAGACCCACCGAACAGATCAGAAAGCCTGCAATTGTAATAATCAGCATGGTAATGACAAGAATCGACGGAGATGAAAGCATCTCGTTGAATTTTCCGGTTACGGCGTCGCCTGTCAGGCCGCTGAATTTTCCGATTAAAAAGCTGTAGAAATAGTACAGCATCCAGCCTGCAACGACGGTGTAGAACATCATCAGCAGATAGTTTCCGATGAGGGCAACGTATCCGTGGATATGCCACTTCTGCCCTTTCTTTTCCAGTTCCCCATACGCGCGCACGGTACTCTTTTTGCTTCCTCTTCCGATGGCAAGCTCCATCGACAGAATCGGAACTCCCATGATGGCAAGGAACAGCAGGTAAACAGCACGAAAATGCCGCCTCCGTTGTTTCCTACCATATACGGAAATTTCCATACATTTCCGATGCCGATGGCACATCCTGCCGAAAGCAGAAGAAAGCCAAGGCGCGATTGGAATGTTTCTCGTTCCATTTCTTTTTGTTTCCTCCCTTTTTTCTTCCATACTCCCGGAATTTCTCCGCAAGTACATCTTCGTACAAAACCAAGACTTCAGACAGCACCGTTCTGCCGTTCTTTCCGGTATGCCGACGGCGAGATTCCCATATGGTGACGGAATACTTTTCCAAAATAGTTTCCACTGGAAAATCCGGTTTCTGCTGCAATCTCTTCCACACTCTTTCCGGTATTCAAGAGCAGCGTCATCGCTTTGCGAATTCTCGCTTCCTGAAGATACTGCATGGGAGAAACGCCTGTTTCCTCCCGGAAGCATCTCGTAAAATGGGCAAAGGAAACCCGGCTCTGTTCTGCCAGCTGTTCAATCCCCTGCACAGATGCGCAGTCGGTATCCATCTGCCGTATCGCTTCCCGAACAAAAAAATGTGTCTGCTTCCGCTCCGGACGCTGTACCTCCCGCAGAAGAGAACAAAAAAACTGATACAAAAACACACCGCATTCATACGGTTCCGACCGGTAACCGTTTTTCAGTTTTCGATGCATCTGCAGTGCAGTCCGAATTGGCTCGCTATCTGCATCCGCATAAAAAACATCTCCTGTTTTTTCAAACAGTCGTTCTGCCGCATAGGACACTGCACTTCCACGAAAATGAAAATACAGAAAAATCCATGGTTCTTCGGATTCCGGATGCAGATAATATCTGCTATTCTCCGGAATCTGACACAGAAATCCTCTCCCGGGACGCATTTCATACGTTTTTCCGTTTTTTTCAAACCATCCTGTTCCCGAAAGCGTATACTGCATCAGCCATCCGGAATATGTTCCGCGGTCTGTATTATGAAATGCATACGGTTCCTTCCATCTCTTTTCCACCCCGCCGTCCAGCAGCAAAAACGGAGCGTTCGGCCAGTGATCCAGATCCAGGATTCCATATACTCCGATCAGATCTTCCATCAAAAAATTACCTCTTTTATCCGGTTTGTCTTCTTGTTTTGCACTATGTCCTTTATTATACTTTTCTTATCAGAAAAAAACAAGCATTGCTTTAGAAAGGAGTTTTTTCTTATGCATCTGACAAACAAAAATACATGTGCACCAACCCCACCGATGGGCTGGAACAGCTACGATTACTATGATACAACCGTGGACGAGGCTGCGGTAAAGGCAAATGCCGACTATATGGCAAAGCACTTAAAAGCATATGGCTGGGAGTATATTGTAGTGGATATCCAGTGGTATGCAAAAAAGGCCGGTTCCATGCGCGACCGGTATCAGTATATTCCATTCTCTGAACTGGAAATGGACGAATACTCCCGTCTGCTGCCGGATCCCGAACGTTTTCCATCTTCTGCAGACGGTTCCGGCTTTAAACCACTTGCCGACTATGTACACAGTCTGGGGCTGAAATTCGGAATTCACATCATGCGCGGTATTCCGCGAATCGCTGCACATCATCACGGAAAGATCAAGAACAGTTCTCTTGGTGCTGAACACGTTGCCGATCCTACGGTCATCTGCGGCTGGAATCCGGATATGTACGGTGTACGCGATCTTCCGGAAGGGACAGCTTTACTATGATTCCCTGCTGGAGCTCTACGCTTCCTGGGGTGTTGATTACATTAAATGCGATGATATCTGTAATACCAACATGCACAAAAATCCGTTTGCAGCTGCGCATGAGATCGAGATGCTCTCGAATGCCATCCAAAAATGCGGACGGCCGATCGTCCTCTCTCTGTCTCCGGGACCTGCGCTCATAGAGAAAGCATGGTTCTATGAAAAGCACGCGAATCTCTGGCGCATCACCGATGATTTCTGGGACAACTGGGCACAGTTAAAGGATATGTTCCAGCGTTGCGAGCTCTGGCAGAGCCACGTCTCTGCCGGCTGTTATCCGGACTGTGATATGCTGCCGCTTGGCGAACTCGGAAAAGGTTTTGCTACAGAACATCATACGTATTTTACCCCGGATGAGCAGAAAACGATGATGACACTCTGGTGTCTCTTCGGCTCTCCACTGATGCTCGGTGCCGAAATGACGCTTCTCGATGACGATACACTGGCACTTCTTACGAACACGGATATTCTCGCGATGCTGCCTCCGTCCGTTCGTCCGCATCAGATCACGCGTACAGACAATGAAGCTGTGTGGTATGCAAAGGATGACACAACCGGAACAACCTACGTTGCACTTTTTAATCTTTCGGATGCACCGCAGACGGTTTCTTCCACACTTGCCGATGCAGACTGCCCACTGGAGTCTGTTGCGGCGAAAGAACTCTGGAGCGGTAAAGCACTTTCTTTAAACGGCGGTTTTTCTGCTTCTCTTGCTCCGCACGCCTGCAGCGTATGCCGTTTTGAAACACGATAAAACGATCATTTCTTAAAACAAGCAGCAAATCATGTCCTGCCCGGGACCAAAACAATGGTTTTTCCTCCGGGCAGGGCATTTTTATGCTCTATTCATACCGCGCAATCTCTTTCCGCAGCCGCTTCATAATCCGTTTTTCCAGCCGCGAGATATACGACTGGGAAATCCCGAGAAGATCCGCGACTTCTTTCTGCGTTTTCTCCCGTCCCTCCGGCATATTGATGCCGAACCGGAGCTTCACAATCACCTGCTCCCGCTCCGAGAGCTTGCTGATTGCACTTCCGAGCACGCGGTGTTCCGCCTCCTGCTCGAGACCCTGGTAGATCACATCCTCCTCCGTTCCGAGGATATCGGACAAGAGCAGTTCATTTCCATCCCAGTCCACATTGAGCGGCTCATCAATCGAAACTTCCATGCGCGTCTTGTTGTTTCTCCGCAGATACATCAGAATCTCGTTCTCGATGCACCGGGACGCGTACGTGGCGAGCTTGATCTTTTTCTCCGGATTGAACGTGTTGATCGCTTGATGAGGCCGATCGTCCCAATCGAGATCAGATCCTCCACACCGACTCCCGTGTTGTCAAATTTCTGTGCAATGTAGACGACGAGACGCAGGTTGTGTTCGATCAGCTCGCTCCTTGCCGTCTCGTTTTCCGGATCGGAAAGCCCCGCAATCGCATCGGCCTCCTCCTGTCCTTCCAAAGGCGCCGGGAGAACATCTGTGCCCCCGATATAAAAAATTTCCCCTGTCTGACGAAATACAGCCGGCACGGACCGCGGCAGCATACGAAGCCGGAATCCGTTTGGCAGTGCAGCCTGCAGCATACTTCATTCCTCCTGTCCTTCCATGAGATCTGGATGCAAAATTATTTCATAGCCCCTGGGAGATGAACTATTTTCTCCGCCAAGCGCAATCAGCGGTCCGCTTATGTGCCTGGCTGTATGTTCTGTCACAAGAATCATTTCCGAGATCCGGATCACCGGCAGAAAGCCCCGGCCTTCCAGTCCGCGAAACGGTATGTAACGGGGCTGCAGCGCAAGAAGCCGTTCCGGCTCCGGCACCGTCTCGTGCCTTGCAAGCGCCGCAATCCCTGTCCGCATTTCGTCCGGGAACAATTCGAGTATCACAGTGTACGGTACGACCGAGACCGGCTTTTTGGTTGTGGCATCCCGCAAAGTATTGCCCGTGTCGTACAGTCCTTTTACTTTTTTCCATTTCCCATTCTGCACAAGCTGTACCGTAACCTGCCTGGCGTGTTCCAGGAGCATCTCCTTTCGGATCTTCAGCAGGAGGAGTGTTCCCGCATATGCGGCACTCCCGGAAAGAAGAAAAAGAAAAATTCCCCTTCCCGGCATCAGCTCCCGGAACAGGCGGTATGCACTGCCGATCAGAAAACCGGACAGTATATACCTGCCATTCCCACCACAAGATCCCGTACTGTCGTGATTCTGCAGCCAGATTTCACCATCCTGTTGTAATTCCGATTCCGACCAGGGCGAGCAGCGCACCCGGCAGATACCGTGCAAACACGGCATACAGCACCGCATAACCGCGCCGAGCGCGGCTGCCGCAAAAACTCCTTCTTCGCGTGGCAGATCGTTTCAGAAGAAAGGAGGAAAGGCGCAGAATAGTATAATTCAGCAGAAGATTCTCTGCAAAGAGAAGATCCAGAAAGATCTCATAGTGCAAAAAAACACCCCCTGCGCCTTTTGCATGGTCTGAATTTCTAACAGACCCTATTATAGACGGAAGGGGGTGAATTTTTTGTCGTTTTCGGAAGAATGACCTTCTTTTTTGATCAACAAACTTCGACACGCCGCAACATTTTCGGTCTGCGGCGTGTCGAGGCAAATTCGTTATTTGCTTATTATTCTTTGCTTATCTGCGGTTTCTTAAGAAATCCGGGATCTGGATGTCCTTTTTCGGAACATTGCTTGTCATGGTCTGCTGAGCCTGTACCTGCGGCTGCACCTGAACCTGCGGCTGCGGCTGTACCGGAGCGGAAGCTTTCGGAGCAGTGTGTACCGGAGCGGCTGCCTGTGCAGAGAAGCTGCTGCTGGAAAATGCGCTCTTTCTTGCATCTGCCGGCTCTTTGCGGGATACGCTTGCCTGTTTCGCCGTTGCATCGTTGAGGCCTGTTGCGATAACGGTGATCTTCGCTGTATCGGTAACAGAATCATCATACATAGCACCGAAGATGATGTTTGCATCCTCTCCAGCCAGATTCTGTACGTAACTTGCAGCATCGTTTGCATCCATAAGGAGATATCTCCGGAAATGTTGATGATAACGTGGCTTGCACCTCGATGGTGGTCTCAAGCAGCGGACTGGAAACAGCCTGCTGTACAGCCTCGAGCGCTTTGTCGTCGCCCTTTGCCTCGCCGATACCGATGTGGGCGATACCCTTGTCGGTCATAACGGTCTGAACATCTGCGAAGTCGAGGTTGATGAGTGCCGGCAGGTTGATCAGGTCTGTGATGCCCTGTACGGCCTGCTGCAGAACCTCGTCTGCTTTCTTTAATGCCTCCGGCATGGTTGTCCGGCGGTCTACGATTTCAAGAAGTTTGTCGTTCGGGATCACGATCAGGGTATCTACGTTTTCCTCAAGTTTTTCGATTCCCATCAGCGCATTGCTCATACGGGTTCTTGCCTCGAATTTGAACGGTTTTGTTACAACGCCGACAGTCAGAATGCCCATTTCTTTTGCAACGCCTGCTACAACCGGTGCTGCACCTGTTCCGGTTCCGCCACCCATACCGCAGGTGACGAATACCATATCAGCGCCTTCCATGATCTGTTTGAGCTCTTCGATGCTCTCCTCGGCTGCTTTCTCTCCAACCTCAGGTTTTGCTCCTGCGCCAGTCCCTTGGTCAGCTTCTCGCCGATCTGGAGAATGGTAGGTGCCTTACAGAGGGTCAGCGCCTGTTTATCGGTGTTGATTCCAACGAATTCAACGCCGCCGATGGATTCCTCCACCATTCTATTTACAGCATTATTTCCTGCACCACCTACACCGATTACGATAATCTTTGCAGATGATTCTGCCTCATTTGTCATGATCTCTAACAATTTCAACTTCCTCCTTTTGATTATGAACTGCTGTCTATCTCAAAATAGTCTGATATTCTGATGGTCATACATAAAGATATAATATAATTTCTTCGGAAAATAATCAACTGTTTTTTTCGTATTTCATAAAAAATTCAGGATTATTGCGTTTTTTTGACGGCTTTCCTTTCCTCTTATACATCTTTCGAGAAGACAAAGCTGCTGTCGCCGTCCTTGTAATCCTCCATATGGAGTTCTCCGGAAAGACCGGAAAGGCTCGGCAGGATTGCTGCTACGCGCGTCATCTTTTCTTCTAACGCCGTATCGGTTCCAAGCAGAATCCGCACGGTATCATAGTAATGCAGAATAATTTCGCTGTTCTCATTAAATTCCACACTGTCCGGCGTGATATTGTATTTCTCCGTCATTCTCGTAAGTGCGAGCATGGTGCGGAAAACTGCCGGTTTTTCAACCGGGAGCTGCTTGTTCACGGTCACATAGTCAAACGTAAGTCCTGTTACAAGCGGAACATCGGAAAGGGTCGGCTGAAAGTCTGTCGTTGTCACACGTGCACTTTTAATCGTATCCGCCGAGAGCGCACCATCGGACGTACTGCTTTCGGATGCTGTGCCATCGGATGATACGCTTTCGGATGCAAGCGGCTCACTTGTAAGGGATCCATCCGCACTCGTTCCATCGGAGGCGGTTCCGTCGGAAGGCTCACCCTCCGCAGGTGTTTCCTGCTCCTCGTCCACGCACTCCAGCACGATGCCGTTCTTGTCAAAATAGACCTTCTGGCCTTCGTACTCGACATAACCGACCACTTTTTTCTCATTTACCTGGATGCAGATGGTGTCATAGCTTACAAACGTAAACTCCACGGAGTTCATAAAAGGAATATCGCTCATATCAACCTTCGAATGAAACGTCGTAAGAAGCACCGTGTTTTTCATCCACTTGTCGTCCGCGACCATCTCTTTGATTTCATCTTTTGTATACCGGGTGTTCCCCGCCACCTGGATATTGCGGATTTTGAACACATTAAAAAACAAGGCACCTGCAAGGCCGACGCCAAGCACCACCCCGGTCAGAATCCGTATTTTTCTGTTTTTCCTTCTTTTTTCTGTTTTTTTTCTGTCTCATATTTCTTTTTCTACGATAATCTTGGCTCCGAGTTCCCGGAGCGTTTCTGGAAACCGTTCATACCCCCGCTCAATCAGTTCTGTCTGCCGGATTGTGGAAAATCCTTCTGCGGCAAGCGCCGCCGATACGAGTGCCGCGCCGCCCGAAGATCCTGGGAAACAACTTCTGCACCGTGCAGACGGCTTTTTTCGGCCGTCAGCCATTTTCCGCAGATCTGCAGCGTACCGCCCATTTTCTGCAGCTCCTCTGCCGTCCGGAGGCGGTCCTCAAATACATTTTCACAGATACAGCTCTTTCCTTCCAGCGTCATCGCTGCCGCCAGATACAGCGACTGCAGATCCGTCGGAAAACCGGGATATTCCTCTGTCTCCACGTACGGAACAGCATGCTGCACGTTTTTGCTGTCTGCTACCAGTGTACCACTCTTCCTTGTATATTGTCCACCTATTTCTGATAGAGGGACAGAACCGCCCCCATTTCGTCCAGCGGCGCGCCGGAAAGCGTCAGGTGCCCCCGCGTCGCCGCGCCCATCAGAAGATACGTCCCTGCCGCGATCCGGTCACCCGGAACACGATACCGGCAGCCGGACAGCAGTCTCTTTCCCTGCCTTCCGTAAACGGTAATCTGCTCCGTCCCCTCGCCGGTAATCTCCGCTCCCATGGCCTTAAGAAACCGGCAGAGATGAACCACTTCCGGCTCCCGCGCACAGTGCTCCAGCCTTGTTGCACCTTCCGCTCCGACAGCAAAAAGAACCGCATTTTCCGTCGCCCCGACACTCTTTTTCGGAAAGCAGAGCACGGCTCCTTTCGGATGATCTGCCTTTGCCCGAATGGTGCCGTCCTCCTCGAAGACCTCGGCTCCCAGAAGCTCCATTGCCCTCTGATGCAGGTCCGTCGGCCGCTTTCGATCCGGCAGCCGCCGGCCCCTGCAAGGTATGCCTCCCCTGTCCTTGCAAGAAGACTTCCCAGAAACAAAAGAGAGGCGCGCAGTCTCTTCGAAAGCGCTCCCTCCACACGGCTTTTTTCGATCTTTTCACAGTTCATGTGGAGCGCATTCCTCTCCACCAGACTGTTCCGCCAAGCTTCTTACAATCTCCGCCATATCCTCCACATCGGAAATCTTCGGGCAGCCTTCCAGCACGACCTCCTCTTTTGTCAGAACCGCCGCCGCGATCATGGGAAGAACGGCATTTTTGGAACCCTGGACTGTTACCGTTCCGCAAAGCCGCCTTCCGCCGAGAATCTGATATACTCCACCTGTTCTCTCCCATCCGCCTCTCTTTTTACGGTATGCATTACACTCCCGTTTTGTTCCCGTTCTGCAGCGCTTTTCCGCCTTTTTAATCGGTGTCCCTCGAGACCGACAGGGCAAGCCCCATCTCGCCGAGCAGAAACAGCACGGAGGTGCCGCCGTAACTGATAAAAGGCAGCGTAATGCCGGTATTCGGAATCGTATTTGTCACAACCGCGATGTTCAGGATCACCTGAAGCGCAATATGCCCCATAATTCCGCCCGCAATCAGTGCTCCGCCAAGATCCCGCGCATGGATCGAAATGACCATCAAGCGCCAGATCAGCACCGCAAACACGGCGATCACCAGGCAGGCGCCGAACAGTCCGCCCTCCTCACAGATAATCGAAAAGATCATATCATTCTGCGCTTCCGGCACAAAGCCAAGCTTCTGCAGGCCTTTTCCAAGCCCACAGCCAAAGATTCTCCCGCTGCCGATCGCATAGAGTCCCTGAATGGTCTGGAACCCCTTCTCGTACGCCTCCGGGTTGCGCCAGATGGCAAGGCGTTCGAGGCGGTAGCTCTCCATCATCAGAAAAACGGCAATAAACCCGATGCCGGCGCCTCCGATTCCGAGAAACGCAGGTAGCCGGATGTGAAATAAAGATCAGAAACGCACAGATTCCGAGCAAAATAATCGCCGTACTTAAGTTATTGCTTCCGACAAGCGCTGCAATCGGCAGGGTGCACAGCACCGCCTTTGTCATAAACCAGAGACTGTCGGACCGGCCTTTCGTGTGCTCCATCACCCAGGGCAGGAAGAGAATCACCGCCATCTTGGCAAATTCCGAGGGCTGGAACGATAAGGGGCCAAGCTTTAACCACCGCTTCGAGCCGTTGTACTCACTTCCGAAAAAGAGCACCGCCGTCGAGAGCGCAAGAGAAGCCGCATAAAACCACGGTGCCAGTGCAAACAGCCGCCGGTAATCTATTTTTGCAACCGCATACATACCGATCACACCGAGCGCACTTGCAAAGAGCTGCTTCTTGAAATAATAAGCCGGGTCATGGAATCTGACCCGGCCGTTATACGCGCTGGCGCTGTACAGAATCACAAGGCCAAGGCCAAGCAGAATCCATACCGTCACCAGCAGCGTCCCATCTATTTTTTTCTCTTTTTCCTTCCGCATCCGCGCCACACTCGCCGTTCGCTCTTTTTCAGCTTATGCGGGATAGTTTCCTGATATGACGTTTTTACAGTGCTCTTACGTACTCCTTAAACAGCTCACCGCGCTGCTCGTAGCTCTTAAACTGATCCCAGCTTGCGCAGGCCGGGGAAAGAAGAACCGCATCCCCTGCATTTGCCTTGTCGTGGCAGATCTGTACGGCTTCTTTTAAGTTGTCTGCCATGATAATGTCGTTGAATCCGACGCTTCTTGCCGCTTTTGCGATCTTCTCTTTCGTATCTCCGATCAAAACCAGGAAACGTACCTTTCCATCGAATGCCTGAATCCACTCTTCGTAGGTGGACTGCTTGTCGTAGCCGCCGCCGATCAGCAGAGTCGGGCGGTTCATCGCCTGGATGCCTTTGATGGCCGCATCCGGATTCGTTCCCTTGGAATCGTTGTAATATGCCACGCCGTCCTTCTCGCAGACATACTCGATGCGGTGCTCTACCCCTGCAAACTCCTGAATGACTTTGCGGACAGTTTCCATCGGCACGCCTGCATGAAGTGCCATCGCAGAAGCAACCATGACGTTTTCAAAATTATGTAGGCCGAGCAGTCTTAAGTCGTCGGTTCTGGTCAGAAGCTCCGTCTCGCCGTTCTTTGCAATGCGGATTTCGCCGTCCTGATAATAGATGCCGTCCTTTAACGCACGCAGACTCGAGAAGTACATCACCTGTACTTTCTTCTCTGCCATCAGTTCTCGCCGAACGGGCGCAGGATTTCGTCCTCATAATTCAGCACACAGAGATCATCCATCGTCTGATTTTCGGTGATACACTCTTTCACGCGGATATACTCTTCCATCGTGTGATGGCGGTTCAGATGATCCTCGGTAATGTTTGTGATCGCACTTGCCGCCGGATGGAACTCTTTGATGGTTTCCAGCTGGAAGCTGCTGATCTCGCAACCGTTACGGTATCATCTGTCGTGTCGAGTGCCGCGGATGTGTACGGGGTTCCGATGTTTCCGACCACTTTTACTTCCGGCTGATATGCTTTCATGATCTCGCCGAGCAGCGATGTTGTGGTGGTCTTTCCGTTAGTACCGGTAATCGCAAGCACTTTTCCGCGGCTTACCTGATACGCCAGCTCCACTTCACCGATGACCGGAATCTCTTTTTCTTTCATTTTAAGGACAACCGGCAGATCCGTCGGAACGCCCGGGCTTAAAACGACAAGATCAAGGCTGTCGAGCATCTCCTCCGGGAGCTCGCCTAAGACAACTTCCACGCTGTCACGGCTCTCTAATTTTTTTAAGATTTCTTCTTTTTCGAGTTTGTCATTTCCATCGTAAAGAACGACAGAAGCACCTTTCTTGTGCAGCAGCTCCTCCGCTGCAATTCCACTCTTTCCGGTTCCGAAAAACCAGTACTTTTTTTTCCTGCGAAAATCATGTTTGATTACCTCCATATTTTAAAGCCCCATCAATGCGATCAGGCATAGTATCGCTGTGATTGTAGCAAACACCGTCACAATCTGTGTCTCCGACCAGCCATCAGCTCGAAATGGTGATGGATCGGCGTCATCTTGAAGATCCGTTTTCCCTTCGTCAGTTTGAAGAATGACACCTGCAGGATCACAGAGAGAATCTCCATCATATAAATGAATCCCACAAGCGGCAGAAATAAGGGAGACGTAAGAAACACGCCATTCCCGAGACGAAACCGCCGAGTGCCAGACTTCCTGTATCGCCCATAAAGACGCGGGCAGGAAATACATTGAATACCAGAAACCCCAGCAGACTCCCGATAACCGCAAGCGGAGACGGGGAAACACCGTTTCCGAGGCCGATCGATGCCACGGAAAAGAAAACAGCATTTAAAATCGTCACACTCGCCGCCAGTCCGTCAAGGCCGTCGGTAAAGTTGACACCGTTGACCGTTCCAAGAATCACAAAGGCGAGAAACGGAATCGTAAAAATCCCTGCGTCCAGCTCTTTGCCTGGAAGGAACGGAATGCGCATCCGGAGGGAAATTCCGGAAAAACGCGCCAAATACCACAGAAAGACTGCTGTAATCACTGCCTGCAGTGCCATTTTCTGCTTCGGGTACAGCCCGTCGCTGCGGTGCAGCACGACTTTCAGATAGTCATCGAGAAAGCCGATCAGCCAAAACCAAGCGTCAGAAACAGCACCGGAACCACTTCCGCTCCCTCTTTCCGGAAAAGGAGGGAAACTGCGGTAAACGCCGCCAGAAACATCACGCCGCCCATCGTCGGGGTTCCCGCTTTTTTCTGGTGGCTCGGCACACCCTCTTCCCGCTCCTTCTGCCCCGCTTTGACTTTTCGCAGAAACGGGATCAGAACCGGCCCCAGCGCCAGGCTGATGCCAAAGGAAAGAAGAACCGGCAGGATCATTTCTCTTTTCATAGACGCACCTCTTCCTTTTTGTACGGATTGTGTACGGAACAGGCATGTCAAAATATTTTCTCCAGCCTATTCAGTATATAGCTTTTTGTTCTGTTTCGCAACCTTCTTTTATAATCCAAGTTACGGTTCGCTCAGCAGTGAAACACTTGCTGTTTCGCTGCGTAAGAAAGTGATTCAGGTGTGAGCAGCCCTCCTTTTGCGAAGCAAAACTTTAAATGAGGGCTGCGAAGGACACAATTCTCAGGTTTCCTAAGAATTGTGTCCAATACCGAGATACGGAAGTACATTGGAAAAGATATCGCGGATCACCGGCGCGCAGATCGTTCCGCCGTAGTAGACGCCCTGCGGATTGCGGATAATGCAAAGCCCCAGCACCGTCGGATGCTCCGCCGGGGTGAAGCCGAGGAATGAGGAAATATAGCGGTTGGCGCTCCGCGGAAGTGTCTGCGAGGTTGCCGTCTTTCCGCCGATGGAATATCCCTCGAGGTACGCATTCTTTCCAGACCCTTCTGAAACGACGCTTTCCAGAATTTCGCGCACCGTCCTGGAAGTTTCTTCCGAAAGAACCCCTTCTTTTTCCGGAAATTTCAGATGCTTTACGACATTTCCTTCTTCATCAAGCACATCCGTTGCGACATGCGGCGTCACCATTTTTCCACCGTTGACGAGCGCAGAGACCGTCGCCGCCAGGCGGATCGGCGTGATCTGGAAGGACTGGCCGAATGCCATCGTCGCAAGCTCAACCTCTCCGATGTTTTCCTCCTTGTGCATAATCGTCGATGCCTCGCCCGGCAGATCGATCCCCGTCTTTTCCATCAGACCGAAATTCCGGAAGTAATCACAGAACTTTTCCACACCGAGCCGCAGCCCCACTTCAATGAACACCGGGTTGCACGAGTTCTGCGCGCCTGCACGAAGTTTTCGGCTCCGTGTCCCGTCCGCTTGTGGCAGTGATCCGGCGGTCCTCCACGATTTTGTAGCCGGGACAGAAAAACGAATCGTTCGGCGACACAACGCCCTCCGAAAGTCCCGCCGACATCGTGATGATCTTAAAGGTAGATCCCGGCTCGTACGTATCGTTGATGCAGGCATTCCGCCACATCTGGTTCAGCAGATCCTGAATTTCTTTTTCCGAAAGTCCCGTTGTATCCTGCTGCAGCGTGAACGGATCGTTGAGGTCGAACTCCGGCACATTGACACAGGCATAGATTTCTCCGTTCTGCGGATTCATAAGAAGAATCGAGACGCTGTCCGCCTGTTTTTCTGCCATCGCCTTTTCCGCTGCCTGCTGGCAGTACGCCTGGATATTGACATCCAGGCTGACCTTTAAGTCCCTTCCCGCCACCGGCTCCTGGCGGCTCTCCCCGATGCCGTTCTGCTCAATCCCGCGCGCATCCGTTGTCGTCAGGATTTTTCCGTTGATTCCTTTTAAAATTTCCTCATATTCCACCTCCAGTCCGATGATGCCTGATTATCGCCTCCGGTGAAGCCGATAACGCGCGACGCCAGCTTCCCTTTGGGGTAATACCGCTTGAAATCCTCATCCACTTTTACCCCCGCGTATCCGTACGACCGGATGGTATCACCCGTCTCCTTGTCCACATTCGTCTTGACACGCTCGATTGAAGACCGCTTCTCCACGCGTTTCCGCGCCGTCTCCTCCGAAATTCCAAGCTCTTTTACCAGCATCGCAATCACCGCCTCCGGCTCCTCAATCTGGCTGTGGATCACGGAAATCGTACAGACCGTGCGGTTTGCCGCGAGAACTTCCCCGTTTGCATCAAGAATCCGGCCGCGCGCCGCCTTGATCCCGCGCTCCCGCTCGTGCAGATCATCCGCCTTCTCGGAATAATAGACGGACCGGAACACACACAGATACACCAGCCGCCCGGCAAGTCCGACCATCATTCCCATGCAGAGTACCCACAGAAGAACCGTCTTTTTCCGGTGATACGTTTTGTTTTTACGCATAGAATACCCCATAGCCGAATCCATTATGATAACACTATATGGAAACTGCTATGGGGTTATGTCTTTTTGTTTTTTTATGTTTTTTTTACTCTTCATTGATGAGATCCAGCTCGGCGTTTGTCAGACCGCCGTTCTCGATATTGCTGTTTTCAGCACTGTTTTCCGTATCGTCTTCCTGTACCGGTGCCGCTACGTTTGGATCATCCGTTCCGGTCTCGGAGCCTTCGCCCGTCACACCGTCCGTATCATCCGGGAATACGTTCAAATACGGCAGCAGTTCTGTGTAGATCTCTTTTACGATCTCCTGTGCCAGCACACTGTTCGCCTGATTTTCTACATCCGGCTCGTCCACAATCGCGTAAACAACAGCTTTCGGGTTTTCTACCGGTGCAAATCCGATAAAGGAAACGAGATATTTTCCATTGCCTCGCGGATACTTCTGTGCAGTACCTGTTTTTCCTCCATCGTGTAACCGGCAACCTTTGCACTCTGGCCGCTTCCATCGGTCACGACTCCCTGGAGGAAACTTCTCATTTTATCGCTGATTTCCGCGGAAACCGTCTGACGCACCAGATTCGGCTCATTGCTCTCAACAACAGCTCCTGTGCTGTCCGTGATCGTCTTCATCACATGCGGCTGGTAATAATTGCCTCCGTTGATCAGAGAGGAAAACGCAGCTGCCTGCTGTACCATCGTCACGGTATAGCCCTGTCCGAATGTACTCGTTGCAAGCTCGGTCGGTCCCATGGTATCCTCCGTGTGAACCAGGCCGTACGCCTCACCCGGCAGGTCAATTCCTGTCAGACTGCCGAAACCGAAAATATCCTGATAGCGGAGAAATTCCGCTGCTCCCATCTTCTGTCCGATCTGCATCATACCAGCGTTGCAGGAGTTTTTCAGTACATCGGCCGGTGTCTGTACGCCATGTGTTCCCGGATAAGCTCCGCAGCGGATCATCTGCCCTGCAATCGTCTCAAACCCCTCACAGTCAAACAGGGTATCATCATCGATTACATCGAGGGAATATGCCGCCGCCACGTTCATCGGTTTTGCCGTGGAACCTGGCTCATATGCATCGGAAATACAGTAGTTTTTCCAGATGGCACTCAAAGCTCCATTGTCTCGTTATCGTTCATCGCATCAATTTCTTCCTTCGAATAGAACGGTGTCAGATCTCTTGGATTGTTCAGGTCATACCAGTCGGAAGAATCCATACCAAGAATCTCTCCATTGTTCGGATCCATCACGACAACGCCGATATTCTTTGCCGCTTTTGTCTGACGGTTCGTCTCAGTGTCCGATTCGTCCGCGCCGTTCTGGACATGAATCCGCTCATTGTAATTCTCGATCGCCGTGCGGATGATCTTCTGAATATTTACATCAATCGTCGTAACCACGTTTTTGCCCGGCTGCGCTCGATGATCGTCTGTTCCATATCCGCATCTTCGTTGTAATAGCCGAACTGGCGGCCATTCACGCCATTTAAGATACTGGAATAATACCCTTCGATTCCCCAGTCTGCCGTGTCTCCTGAATACGTAAAGCCGATCAGATCGCAGGCAAGTGAATTTAACGGATACGTTCTGTGGTAGGATTCCTCGAACCAGACGCCGCGGATGTTGGCACGGTATGCTTTTTCCGCCTGCTCGTTCTCATCGAGCTCCTTGTTCTTTTTGTCCGCGTACTCGTCCACATAGGCCTCAAACGCTTTTTTCGCGTCCATCGAGACCTCTCTGGCGAGAACCTGGTACTGGCTTTCTTTTGTCGTTTCGCCGGTCAGACGATCCCGGATATCCGTCTCGTCGAGTCCGAAGTATTCAACCAGTGCTGCTACGGTCGGATCGACGTACGGATGGGTATCGTTCTTTTCTTCATCTTTTACCGTCGTATTGGCAAGTTTACAGTCGAGAATAACGTTGTAAACCTTCTCACTCGTTGCCAGAATCGTTCCGTTCCGGTCGGTGATACTTCCCCGCTGGAATGGAATTGTCCTGCTGTCGTAGGACTGCTGCGTCTGGCTTAAAACCTGTCTTTCGTATTTTTCTCCCTTTGTGGCATTCACATACGTAATGTCAATCGCTAAAGCAACAAAAACCAGCATCACTCCCAAAAAGAGTGCTACCAGTTTTCTGCTCATACGCCCACTTGTCTTCCGTCTCCGGAATGCCCCGCTTCGTTTTTTATTTTTTTTCTGTTTACTCACGTTTTCACCTATTTCGCATCCGGAACATCCTGATACTGTCTCACATAGCTGTTTTCTGAATCATCGAAATAAATTACCTGGGACTCATCTGCATATTTCATGCCGAGCCGGTTCTGTGCTGCTTCTTTGACTGCCTCAAGATCTTCGGAGGCAACCGTTGTATTGTAATAGGCGTCATTGTCCGCCTTCAGATCGCTCAATTCTTTTTCTTTGCTGGTAATGTCTTCCGCCTGCGTGGTAACCACGGTCTGCAACTTGACATACGCAACACACGCCGCGATACACAGTGTGCAGACAATGGCAAGAAAAACAGCGTAGCCCGCGCTGATCTGTGTCGCCCGTGCCGGTTTCTTCTTGTCTGGCTGCTCACACCCGATTTCAGAGGCCGTGCTTCTTTTGGTGCTTCCTGCGGCTGTGCTGCAAGACGCCGTACCGCACTTCCGTCCTCAAACGTATCTGGCGTATAACGTTTCGTTCTATCTGTCGAATTTACCCTTCCATCTGCCCGTCTGGCCATAACTTCTCTGTCTCCTTCGTGCCGAGCCGTCACACTTTTCGTTCAAAGACGCGCAGTTTTGCGCTCTTGGAACGGGGGATTTGTTTCCATTTCCTCTTCTCCCGGCAAGATCGGTTTCCGAGTTACTACGGTTCCCTTGGACTTCTTTCCGCATACACAGACCGGAAATTCCGGCGGACACGTACATGGATGCTCGTTTTTTCTGAAAATGTTTTTTACGATACGGTCTTCCAGAGAATGAAAGGTGATGACACAAAGTCTTCCACCGTCATTTAAGAGATCAATCATGCCGTCCAGTGACTCCGACAGAACGGTAAGTTCCTGGTTCACTTCGATACGGATTGCCTGAAAGGTTCTCTTGGCCGGATGGCCGCCCGTCGCCCTTATTTTTGCCGGAATCGAGCGCTTGATGATTTCGATTAACTCCCCAGTTGTTCGAATCGGCGCCTGCTGCCGGCTTACGCATATATTGTGTGCAATTTTTCTTGCAAAACGCTCTTCTCCATATTCATGGAGAATACGCGAAAGATTCTCTTCACTGTAATCGTTCACGACTTCGTACGCGGAAAGAGCATTTCTCTGATCCATCCGCATATCCAGCGGAACATCCTCACGGTATGTGAATCCACGCTCTGCATTATCCAGCTGATAGGATGAAACTCCAAGATCCAGCAGGATTCCGTCTACCCCGGTGACTCCGATTTCGGCAAGACGCGGAACCATATCGCAATAATTGCTGCGGATAATCGTGACCTGGTTCTGATATGGTTCCAGGCGTTTACCCGCAACAGCTATCGCAGCTTCGTCCTGATCTATGCCTATTAATCTCCCCGTGGCAGATAAGCGCTCACATATATGACTGGAATGTCCAGCGCCTCCCAACGTCCCGTCCACGTAGATTCCGTCCGGTTTTATCTTAAGGTTTTCAATGGTTTCCTTCAGTAATACTGATGTATGCGAAAATTCCATGGTCATCTCCTGTATCCCAACGAAACAGATCAGATCACAATGCCCATCTCTTCCATTGATTCGGCGATGGCATCCATATCATCATAATTGCTGTTTTCGTTCCATTTTTCCTTGCTCCAGATTTCAATCCGGTTGATATTTCCGGTAAGGACTACATCTTTTTCCAGACCAGCAAATTCCCGCAGCGTTGCCGGTACGAGAATCCTCCCTGCTTGTCCAGTTCACATGACGTAGCACCTGCTACAAAGAAACGGGAAAAAGTTCTGGCGTTTTTGTTTGTAAGTGGTAAGGCTCTCAGCTTCTCTTCAAAGGCAGCCCATTCGTCGTTTGGGTAAATGGAAAGGCATCCGTCCAATCCCTTCGTCAGTACAAACTCTTCTCCCAGCTGTTCTCTGAACTTGGACGGTATGATCAATCTTCCCTTCGCGTCAATCGTATGACTGTACTCTCCCATGAACATAATGAAAACCCTCTTATCACCTGAAATGGCGGTCTCCCCACGCACCACTTCATGTATCGCGCCGCAGCCAGACTGCCACATCCGCTCCACAAACGCACCACTTTTCACCAACTTTTCTACCACTTATATTTTTATTCTATATCAACTCAGGGAAAATAGCAAGGTCTTTTTTCTATTTCATTTTTAAGATTTTTCCCAAAATGCAACATTTTTATGCGCATTTTCCGCCTTTTTTATACCAATTTTGTATCAAAAAAGAGAAAACCTTTTTTGCCGGTTTTCCCCTTTTCTGTATTTTTATTCTGTTTTTTTCACTGGTTTTATCCTTAAGAATGGCTGTCTCCCCACCGGATGATAATTTTTTTCGTTTCCATACCACCAGGATGGTACATCCCACCACAAGGCACCCCGAAAGGAGCTGGGAAACCGGAAGTCCCACCACCGGAAGCAGAAGCTGGTCGGTGCGGAGTCCCTCGATCCAGATTCTTCCAAGGCCATATCCTATCAGATACATCAGGAACACTTCGCCGTTAAATTTTTTTCTTTTCCGAAACCAGAAAAGAAAAAGCAGGACACCCACATTCCATAAACTTTCATATAAAAAGGTGGGATGCACCTGAATATACTCGACGCCGTTTACCGTCACCACATGATCCCACATTTTCTGTGTGATTTCATTGGCACGGACCGCGGAAACCGGAAGCTGCATCGCAAACAGGTTGTTAGTGTAGTCACCGAATGCCTCACGGTTAAAGAAGTTTCCCCACCGTCCCATAATCTGACCGAACACGATGCTCATGCTCGCGGTATCCATCAGAAGGCTGAAGTTCTGTTTCTTCTTTCTGCTGTAAATCACCACCGCAATGCAGGCACCGATGATGCCGCCGTAGATGGCAAGTCCGCCCTGGCGGATGTTAGAAAATACTCAAAAGATCATCCTTATAATAGTCCCAGGCAAATATAACGTAGTAAATCCGTGCCCCGAGAATACCGGCTGCGATGCCGATCATCGCAAGATCGAGGTACTGCTCCGGGTTCTGCCCTGTCCGCTTTGCCTCTCTTTGGGCAATCCAGATCGCAATCATCATACCGGTTACGATCACGATGCCGTAATAGGCAATGGAAAATCCGAAAATACTGATGTTTTTTCCCACATGGTCGAGATAGATCCCGAGATTGGGAAAATTAATTTCCATATCCATAACTTATATTCTCTCTTATTATTACTTATCAAACGTTGAAACGGAACAGGATGACATCGCCGTCGCGGACAATGTAATCTTTTCCTTCCATACGCACAAGGCCTTTCTCTCTTGCTCCTGCGTAGGAACCGCAGTCGAGCAGATCCTGATAATTGACAACCTCGGCTTTGATGAATCCGCGCTCGAAATCGGTGTGGATTTTTCCGGCTGCCTGCGGTGCTTTTGTTCCGACTTTGATGGTCCATGCACGGGTCTCATCCTCTCCTGCTGTAAGGAAGCTCATGAGGCCGAGCAGACGGTAGCTTGCTGCGATCAGTTTTTCCAGACCGGACTCGGTAAGACCAAGATCCTCGAGGAACATTTTTTCTCATCCTCTTCGAGTTCGGAGATTTCTGCCTCGATCTCGGCGCAGATGACGAATACTTCGCTGTTGTGCTCTTTTGCATATTCGCGGACGGACTGTACATAGGAGTTGTTTGCGCCATCGTCAGCGAGATCATCCTCTGCTACGTTTGCTGCGTAGATGACCGGTTTACTGGTCAGCAGGTTGTACTCTGCGATCCATTTCTCCTCGTCCTCGTTCTGCAGCTCCATCAGGATGGCATCTTTTCCGTCCTCGAGCAGTTTTTTCAGACGCTCCTGGAATTCGAGCTCTTTTGCTGCCTCTTTGTCCATTCTTGCAGATTTTGCAGTTTTGGAAATACGGCGCTCGAGTACCTCAAGGTCGGCGAAGATCAGCTCAAGGTCGATGGTCTCGATATCACGGAGCGGATCAATGCTGCCGTCTACGTGGATAACGTTCGGATCCTCGAAACATCTGACAACGTGAACGATAGCGTCTACCTCACGGATATTGGCAAGGAACTGGTTTCCAAGTCCCTCTCCTTTGGATGCACCTTTTACAAGACCTGCGATGTCAACGAACTCGATGACAGCCGGTGTTACTTTCTTGGACTGATAGAAATCTCCGAGCTGCTGCAGACGCTTGTCCGGAACCGGCACGATGCCGACATTCGGGTCAATGGTACAGAACGGATAGTTTGCGCTCTCTGCTCCTGCTTTGGTCAGGGAATTGAAAAGTGTACTTTTTCCGACGTTCGGAAGGCCCACGATACCTAATTTCATAGTAATCTATATCTCCTTTGTTTTTATTTTTCGCTTCTTTTTCTGTTCGGGTTTTTTTTATGCACAAAAAGAGCCCAATGCAACTATAAATTATAGCACACGGGCTCTTTGATTTCAATGGATTTTAATCTCTTGACTGTACCATCAGAAGAATGCCGCCCTCGTACGATACATGCGCGGTCTCCTCGACGATCTCATTGCTCACGCACAGACCACCCGAAGTATTCGGCAGATAGTGATGGTCGAGCGGGTAGCGAAGCCCTCCAGGGTGATGGATGCGACTTCCTTTTCCAGCGGGAAGAACGAAACGTACTTTCCGAACTGCTCTTCTTTCCGGATTTCAAACGAAGTTTCCACCGGAATCGTAATCAGATTGCGGCTGTCCACGATGTAAGCCGGAATTTTCTTCTCCCATGCCGTTTTCAGGTTCTGCACAATACTTAAGAAATGGTCAAGTCTTCCTCCTGTTGCTCCGAGGATCGTGATTTCACTGCTTCCCAGAACAATCGCCTGCTGAAATGCGATGTCCGTGTCCGTATTGTCCTTCATGGGATTAAATTCCCGGATCGGTGCGACATGGTTCTCCTTGTAATAATTTAAAATCTTCGGAGATAAACTGTCAAAATCTCCCAGAATATACGTCGGCATAATCTGGTAATGGTAGCAGAACTCCAGTCCCCGGTCTGCTGCCAGGATAATATCAAACTGCTGTTTCTGAAGATATGGGAAGGCAAAATCCGGTTCGATCATCCCTCCCGAAATAATACATGTTCTCACGTTTCCCTGCCTCTTTTTTCTGTCTTTTTGTATCTTATTCTGCCTTTTTGCTGTATGAAGAAATTTTTTCCTGCAGCTCGCGCACGTTCTGCTCGATGTTGCTGCCAAATACAGCAGAGCCTGCCACGATGATGTTGGCACCTGCCGCAAGGACTTCATCGATGGTCGCGCGGTTGATGCCGCCATCGACCTGAATGTGCACATGCTCCAGTCCCTTTTCATCCAGCATTCTGCGGAGCGTACGGATCCTCTCCGTCGACTCCGGGATATACTTCTGGCCGCCGAAGCAGGATAAACGCTCATAATCAGAATCATTTCTACCTGATCCATCACGTCCGTAACCGCAGAAAGCGGCGTATCCGGATTTACGCAACTCCGGCATCTGCGCCTGTTTCATGAATCTTTTTCACGGTTTCTGCCAGATCGCGGCATGCCTCCGCGTGAACCGTGATCATATCCGCCCCGCAGCTTTGAAATTCTTCTACGTACGCTCCGGGTCCTTTACCATCATATGAACATCAAAATACAGACTGCTTTCTTTTCGGATCGACTTTACCACCGGCATTCCAAACGAAATGGATGGTACAAACATTCCATCCATAATATCGATATGAAGCCACCGGCACTCTGCTTTCTCTACCCTTTGGATCTGTTCTCCGAGACGGTTGAAGTCTGCGGATAAAATAGAAGGTGCCAACTGATATACTCGGCTCATGCTAGTATCTCCTCTTTTCCTGTTCTTTCAGTTCTTCATAGAACATGGTATAGTTTTCAAATCTTTCTTTGCTGATATTTCCCTGTTCCAGTGCCTCTTTGACGGCACAGCCCGGCTCTTTTCCGTGGATACAGCCGAGGAAACGGCATTTTCCTTCGTACGGATGAAATTCCGGGAAAAAGTTTTTCAGCTCCTCTTTTTCCATATCGGTTGTATAAAGCGAGCTGAACCCCGGCGTATCGCACAGATACGTCTCATGGTCGATCGGGATCATCTGGGAATGGCGCGTCGTGTGTTTTCCTTTTTTCAGCTTTTTGCTGATCTCTCCGGTCTCCATCTGGATTTCTTTCTGCATCCGGTTTGTGATCGAAGATTTTCCGACGCCGGACGGACCGGCTACCACCGTTGTTTTCCCTTTCAGGTATGCTTCCACTTCCTGCATGCCCTGCTCTTTCGCTGCACTCACCGTAAAGACACGGTAACCGCAGTTCTCATAGACGCTTCGCAGATGGTCTGTGTAATCTTCCCCCGCAAGATCTCTTTTATTGAAACAGATTGCCGTCGGAACGTTCTGCTGTTCCATCATCACAAGAAAACGGTCCAGAAGCGTCAGGTTCGGGGTCGGATTTTCCAGCGCAAAAATCACAAGCGCCTGATCGATATTGGCCACTGCCGGACGGATCAGTTCATTTTTTCGCGGCAGAATCCGGGTCATATTTCCTGTTTTTTCCGCTTCATCCAGAATCTCGATTTCCACAAGATCTCCGACGAGCGGTTTCTGGCCTTCCTTTCGGAAAATTCCTTTTGCTTTGCACTCATAAATGCCGATTCTTCTACGTCTACGTAGTAGAATCCGGCAATTCCTTTCATAATCTTTCCTGTCATACTCACCCTTCACTCAACGGAACCGATTGGTACTGTGCAATTGCCTGATAACTTCCGCTCGAATCCATCTCATAGAAGACGATTCTTCCGGTAGAAGAAGCAGACGATGAAGCACTCCAGTTGGTGTTGACAGAATACGGCCAGCTCGTAATGGCCTGTCCGTCCATGATGGTGATGGAGTCTCGTTTCCGTTCCCATCATCCTGGATCAGCTCAATTTTTGCAATACCACCCTGATACTGATCCGGCGCACTTAAGGTCTGGCTGCAGGACCAGGTAACATCCGTAGCGGTATTTGCGCCCGGCTCTGCCGGTGTCGGGGTCGGTGTATTCTCATCCGGCGTCGTTGGCTGTGCACTCGGGCTATTGACATAAATCGTAACGTCAGAACCTTTCTTTACTTTGGTTCCGATTGCCGGGTCAACCTCCATGACTTCGCCCTCGGCCACCTTGCTGCTGGTTCCTGTTTTTACAATAATATTGAAATCGCTCAGGATTGATTTTGCTGTCTCCTCATCCAGGCCGATTACATCACGGATTGCAATTTCTTCCGCGTCCTTGGATCCCTTGCTGATCACCAGCGTAACGGTAGATTCCGGCGCAACCTGACTTCCCTCTGACGGGTCAACGGAAATAACCAAGCCTTCTGCAACGGTATCGCTGAAATCCTC
>ENA-OQBT01000377-OQBT01000377.1-human-gut-metagenome-genome-assembly--contig:-NODE-377-length-28322-cov-4.209754_pt1 | contig 28322 bp, 46 predicted proteins | sample MGYA00242749_ERZ504557 | MGnify/ENA primary metagenome ERZ504557 (study PRJEB26092, sample SAMD00036243) | human gut metagenome | host: Homo sapiens | study: EMG produced TPA metagenomics assembly of... | reverse complement strand
TTTGTCTTCTTTTGGAAAAAGCTCTCAGATTGCAGCAAATTCTCAATACTATTGGTACTGGTGGCTATTGGGGAGAACCATGTGCTATTTGAGGAGAATGATGAATAGGTTTATTTAGTGAACCCTACTTAAGTTCCGTTTGTGTGGCAAAATATTCTAATAATATTCTATAAAATAAAAGGAGATGAGCCTATAATTTTCGCCTCATCTCCTTTTTATATATAAGAAACAATACACTTATATCAGCACCACCATCACATCACGTGCCCCATGAGCACCCATTACCAAAGCCTGCTCAATATCAGCCGTCTTTGACGGACCGGAAATAAAGGTTCCGAAGCCATATTCGCCTGTATCAATCAGTTTATATGCTTCATGCATATTGTTCACAATCTTATTCTTGTTTAGAAGAATAACCAATTTTTCGGCAATAAAATAAATGGCACGCTGCTTTACATCCTGTTCTATCCATACCGCACCATTCTCCGCAACCCCAATCTTTCCATCTATAACGGCCAAATCCGTCCCATTCAGTTCTGCAGGGTCTTCCACATCATCGGGATTAAATGTCGCACATGTAATAGTCTTCAGATTAGAAGCGATGCGTTTGGCTCCAGGATAAGCCTTTTTAATGAAATCATTCACGTCCTCCTCTTTCTCCAAAAGAATGGCTTCCCCTCCTACCTGCTTCATGATGAGATAAAACTGTTCCACCTTACTGGGATAAGTTAATGCCATATCTTCCAATGGCTTTAAATCCGGTTTCTCATATTTTACATGTGTAGCACGCCGGATGCTCTGCAATATATCTTCTCTGCTGCTCATAATTACTTCACTTTACCTTTCTTCCACATTTCATTGAAACTCTCCTTAGCAAATTTCGGCATCTCACGCCCTTTTCCCCAGTCATTCAATCCGTTATAGATAAGAAAACGTGGCATTCCGTTTACCAATGGCGCCCATTTTAATGCCATATTGAATATCAAAGGGCGATTCATCATGAATTCCATGCCACCGGACATTACCCTTTTCATCCGGTCTGCCTTACCCAATTTATCCAAATCCTGACGCCACAGATAGATCTGCTCCGCCAAATCCACCTTAGCCGGACACACAAACGAACAGGAATAACACAAAGAACAAGCCGACACATTGTCATAATAATGCAACGGCGCCTTCAACATTCCCAGGTTAATCCCGATAGGGCCGGGAATAAAATAAGTATAAGAGTACCCCCCACTACGTCTATATACAGGACATGTATTCATACAGGCTCCACAACGGATACAATTCAAAGTTTTGATATGCTTTTGGTCGGCCAATATCTTACTACGTCCGTTATCTACAATAATAATGTGAAGCTCCCCACCCTCTCTAGGCTTTCGGTAATGAGAAGTATATGTAGTAATGGGTTGTCCTGTAGCCGAACGGGCCAACAAGCGGGTGAACACTCCTAAAGATTCACGGTCCGGCACAATTTTTTCCATACCAAAAGCTGCAATCTGTAATTTAGGCTGGGAAGTACCCATATCCGCATTTCCTTCATTGGTACATACCACAATCTCACCAGTAGAAGCTACAGCAAAGTTAGCACCTGTCATAGCCGCCTCAGCATGAATAAATTTCTGACGGAGATTCTTCCGGGCTGCATGTGTAAGGTAAGTAGGGTCAAAATTTCCTTTCTCCGTACCCATCTCTCGCTCGAAAAGCTCACCTACCTGTTCACGTTTGATATGAATAGCGGGTAATACAATATGGCTTGGCTTCAGATGCATCAATTGCAAGATACGCTCTCCCAAGTCACTTTCTACCACTTCAATTCCTTTGTTTTCCAAAAAAGGGTTGAGTTCGCATTCCTCGGCCAACATGGATTTGCTTTTTATAAAATGCTTCACTCCGTGCTGGTTCAGAATATTGTAGACAATATTACAATACTCATCCGCGTCCTTTGCCCAATAGACATGGGCTCCATTAGCACGCGCATTGTTTTCAAACTCCACCAATAATTCATCCAAATGGCTGTTACTATATAGTTTAGTAGCACATGCCATATTACGCAATTCCTCCCATTCGGGAACTTCTTTACTCAGTCTGTCACGCTTTGCCCTAACCAGCCAAAGTGTTTCGTCATGCCATGCGGCCTGTTTCTTGTTTTTCAGAAACTCCGCAGCCGCTTTTGAATGTTTCGTACTCATAATCCTGCCGCTAAGATTTCAACAATGTGCAATGTCTTGATAGGAAGTTTGTCACGGGCAATGATGCCATTCTGATGCATCAGGCACGAACTGTCGGCCCCCACAATGTATTCAGCACCGGTAGCGATATGACGCATCACCTTGTCATGCCCCATCTGCACGGAAACCGCATCTTCCTCTACGGCAAACATACCGCCGAAACCGCAACATTCGTCTTTACGTTCCGGTTCCACAACTTCCACTCCTTCTACCAAAGAGAGCAAATCACGCAGTTTGCTGAAATAAGGAATATTAAGTTCGCTGGCAGAAGAAAGTTTCATCAATCTCACTCCATGACAACTGTTTTGCAGACTCACTTTATGTGGAAACTTGGCTTTCAACGAAGAAGGTCTGACGATATCATGAATAAACTCACAGATATCATATATCTTACCTTCGCTGGCGCACCGATGTTTGTCTTCTTTCAACAAACGACTGTAGTTATCACGCACAAAAACGACGCAACTGGCCGAAGGACCTACTATATAATCGTAATTCTTAAACTGTTCGTCAAAATGGCGGGCCAAATCTACCGCTTTATTCTCGAAACCTGCATTCGCCATCGGTTGACCGCAACAAGTCTGGTTGAGAGGATAATCCACGTCCACTCCCAGACTTTTCAGCAGCTTGTACGAGGCTATCCCCACCTGCGGATATACCGCATTGATATAACAAGGAATAAATAAACCTACTTTCATTGTCATTAGTTAATATGTGTCCTATACTGAATAACAAAGTTAGAGGATATTTGTTAAGAAAACAACGAGATTTCTAACGAATAATGAAGCGGAATAGGTAAAAAAACATAATATTGTGGGTAAAAGCCTTACTAATAAAAAAGCACTCCCCGCGAATCACTTCGCAGGGAGTGCTTTTAACTAATAACTAACTTTGTGGTTTACGTAATTTCTATATGACTAACTTATAGTGCAAAGATAGAGGTTAGAGGCCACATCCACAATCACTTCATTTAGGTATTCTATCTTATTCCACTCACTATTTATAGGTATTATAAGTTCATCTTCACCTCGCTTAGTTCAACCAGTTTATTTACGATAGCGTAAATAGTCAATCCGGCAGGTGAATGTATCTGTAGCTTGCGCGCAATATTCCGGCGGTGAGTTATCACCGTATGAATGGAGAGGAACAGTTTTTCCGCCGTTTCCTTATTTGTCATTCCACGTACCACGCAACAAATAATTTCTTTCTCACGCTGGCTCAACGTTTCCTGTTCGCCATCCGTCTCATCCACACCAAGATTCATCAGATCTACTAACTTTTTATTTAAAACTTCGATGTCATCATACAGCGCTATACTCTCATCGTAACCCTTCAACAAATTTGTATCTGTGACTGAACACAGCAAAGAAACGCACTTGGTAGATGCCTGTGGATAGTTCGATTTAAACTCGTCCACGTTAAACCATCCTCCGAAAGTAGGATTTATAATTAGAATATCCGGCTGATGTCCCTGCATACAATTCTGCAGTCCTTCAAGAGAAGTTATTTCCACCGGCTGTATTGTAAGATCAGGCATGCGCTTCAGCACAGCCACAAGTCCGCTACGCACAATGACTGACGTTTCGGCCACCGCAACGTGCACAGGTTCTGTCCGTTTCATTTCCCCTCCTTTTCTAGCCTAAGTACAGCAGGCACAAACAAGTAGTCCTCTACGCGGCAATGGGATGCCAAATCTTGTTCACAACTGAATATGTCGAATAATACGGCGTTCAACAAATGGTTATTTCCTTTTGCCGGATAATATTTAATAATGATGTTTTTTAGCTCAGTCAGTGTCGCATCTATCTGATCATGCCTGCGAGCAAACTGTGAGATACGGAATCCTCCCGTTTCTCGTCCTGCCATCAGATTCTCTACGTAGGTAAACACATTCATATCTTCATAATCCATGTGTTTACGCACTTCTCCGGCATACTGATCAAAAAATTTCAAAATGAGAAATGCAACCTCATTTTCCGTGGAACAATCTATAGCTTCTATCAGTTACGACGTATAGTAGGCAGACAGAAATCAAGGAAATAATGATGTGCCTGTTTTAAATAATTCATCAATGAAGGCATAGAAATGTCCTTCACATCGTCCTCCATCCGGTCGCTATCTTCAATCATGAAGTTCACCACCGCAAGGAAAGTACGACAATCCACTCCATTTTCACGGCACACCTCCTGTACAGTCTTGTCTCCAAACCCCAACGAAAGATCAAAACGGCTCATTACCTGTAGCAATGTATAGTTATCACAGATAAGATAACTCATTTTGTCCGTCGGAGTATATTTACTTGTTTTATACATAGTTATGTTTTTTGTTTCTCTTTATGGCCGCAAAGTTACGGAAAATCACTAGGGTTATCAATCACTATAAATAGGTATTTTTTCTTGTACCCCATAATTCCCGTTCAACTAGCCAATGACAGTCTTCTAATTATACATTAATATATAGCCGTTAAGATAAGTGGCAAGAATCAACCACAAAAGATAAGGAACAAAAAGGTATGCCGAAGATTTCTTCACCGGATAACTTTCTATCATATAATAAACAACAAGCACATCCAGCACCAAAATGTTTGCAAAACCTAGCAACGGACTCCGGAGATAAAAGAAGAAAATGCTCCATGTAAAATTAAACAAGAGCTGGAACCCGAATAATCTGATAATCATTTGTCGTCTTATTGTCCACATATGCCAAATCAACCCGATAGAAATTCCCATGCACAGATAGATAAGGCTCCAAGCAATGGGAAAAGCCATATCAGGTGGTGTAAGAGAAGGTTTGTCCAATGTAGGATACCAGTTGAGTATGGCCTCCGACTGAAAATAAGAAGCAGTACAGCCTACACCAAAACAGATGAGTATGGCAATCAGTATGGGGATTATTTTTTTCATAAGGAGAATTATTTCTATTTATACTATGATTAACAAACCAATCTCTGGATTTGTTGCAGAAACAGAACACTTCTCCCATACAGGTATCTAAAAAACGTGCTCCCATTCGTTCGCTTACGATGGGAGCACTTACAACACAAAAACTAAACTAGACATGTCTGCAAATTTTAAGCCTATCTTTTTAAATATCAATAAGTTATTAGTAGTACTTTTTGCCTTCCGACAAGAGCACGGAAATGTAATTATTTATGTACTATCCTGCCTTTTCATATCATAAAAGTTAGAAATTAATCCATTATTCTTATAATTGTCGCACAATTTTACCGTTCATTTTTTTTATTTACCAATCAAACTTTTCATCTGACCATTAGTAATTGCATGTAGAGTGTCCAAGTTGTGATGATGAATGATTGTGATGTTGAACTGGATGCTTTAAAGCCCTCAGAAATGAGGGCTTATTATATTCCATCAATGTCTACTAGTATTTTTCTTCTTTTTTCAATTACATATTTAACAGATACTTCTTCCTCCCAATATGTCTTTACAATATCAGAAAGCCCATCTGGAACTGTAATTATGTACTTTTCTCCATTAGCAGTCGTAATTCTAACTTTCCCAAGATTATCTGCTGCTGATAAAACTCCAATAATATTTTTATCTGCATTAACAGATAATTTATCACTTTCATTAGTACCTACAACAACTCCCGCGTTTTTAATAAATAATGATATTTCGGTTCTAGGGCTTGTTAACTCAACTCTTCTTTCTTTTCCCTTTAATATAGAAGTTATTCCAAACAGATTAACACTATCTCCATCTGGAGCCAATTGCTTTGTTAAACCTATGAAATTATTAAAGTAAGATTCATCTGATATATTCTGCTTTAAACTCTCAATATCTCCTTTAGCAATTAATTCTATATTATCATTTATATCTTCAATAACATTCTCGAATGTACCAAATCCACTCAATGTAATATTTTCAACACTACCAAATTTCATTCTAAATGCCATACTTGCAGCACTAGGCACAGTTATAAATGGTTGACAAGCATCTTTAAGCTCATTGGGAATTTTCCCCGCTTTTCTAAAAGACTTTCCGGCTTTTCTTTCTATTGTTCTAATTGCTAATTTTTGAAATGTATCTACACGGTCTAAAACATCATCACTTTTAGCATAACCATATCCTACGCCTTTACCTGCTATCACTAATTGTACTTCATCTTCCTGTAATATCACTCCTCTCAAATCTAAATGGCGATGAAAATTAACAGTTTCCAACATATTCCTAAGTTCCTCCGCTATATCTCTTGGAGGTTCTCCTGAAAGAGCTAAACCTATAAGTTTTTCTGCATCCCTATTTAAACTACACCTCATAGCAAGAGAAGCTGCACTCTTTAAAAGAATTGAAATTGTTGGTTCACCCATATGATGTTCTAAAGCAATACAGGCCGCATTCTTTTCTAATTCATACGCTTGTGCATATAAATCTATTGCGTACTCAGAATTCCCTTGATACTTCTGTATATCTCCTAATTCCGCTTTATACATAGCCTCGTTATGTAATTCCCTTATATCCATAGTACTCAAATTACTTTTTTTATAAATAGTGCTTTAGGCTTTCCAAATTCAATTATAGATATATAAGCTGGAAGACAAGTTTCATCAGACTGTTCTGTTTGTTTCATCTTATCTTTTAAACGTTTTTCAATGGTATTAGTTCTACTTTCTTTTAATATTCCTGATATTTCCAATCTTGCAGCGTGATTAAATAAATGATCTTCTTTATATCCCAACCAATAATCAAAGCCATCCCCTTTACATGAACGTTCCACAATTGTAAATTCTGTTTCATGAATAGCTAATACACAAGACATACAAACTGCCGCATGATCGGTACAGTAATTAATTTCTTTCCACGAGCGATCAATTGTTTCGTCAAAATAATCTTCCCAATATAAAGGTATACTACCTTTTCTATTACCATCAAGATGTAAAATAGTTCCATTTACTATATGACCTGCACGATGTAAAGTAGTCATACATGCTGAATAATAATGAGAGCATAAATCTTTATGCATTCCAGGCAAACCTTCTTTTATACTCAGTAGGTTTAATTGTTCATCCATATATATTATTGCATTTTCTAGTAATAAATTTAAAGAAGAAGAAAGCATATTATCCAACTTTCCATTCATTCTTAACCATTGCCAACTCAGTTTCCAAGCGCTTTACCTTTTCTTCAAGCAACTTTATTGTTTTATCTTTCTCGTTGAGTGCACCTTGTAGAGTCGCAATCGTATCTACAAGTCGGTTCATCCGTTCCATGTTAGAGTCAGGTATGATATTCCGTTCATGCTCTACATCCGAAAGTAACATAGTTCCTTTCCCGCGCAACAACCATTCTGAGGAAATATCTTCAAAAGTGGATAATATAGCATTTACAGTTGCCAAACTGAGTTCCCTAACACCATTCAATTGCCTATTAAGTGTATTTTGTGCCAAACCACATTTAATAGCAAAAGCTCTATCCGATAATCCCGAATAGGCAATTATTTCTTTAATTCTTTCAATCATATTATGTTAATCAAAAGTTAAATAATACCAATCGGGATTATTATAAAGACAAAACATTTGCAAATAATACCAATCGGGATTACCTTTGCAATACCAATCAATCAATAAACAAATATATGAATAATAGTTCACATATCCAATCGAATAGTAATAAAAGTTGCGCAAGAAAACGCGACTATAGGTTAGTTGTGGATGGCAAATATAACCGCAAAGCCATCATGCAGAGGCATGGGCGTTCATGAAAGTTTATAAGGGATATACTTTGAAATCAGCCTTACGACAAGCTTGGATAGACGCCATTCTTGCCATGGAAGACTATAACTACTCACAGAACATCAAGCCCCACCTGCCAAAATCAGGACTCACGATGAAAAGCCTGTACGCCAACCCGACAGGTGACATGGCCAATGGATATGCAACCAGATAATTCAATCATACCAATCAAATATCAATCATCATGGAAGAAGAATTAAGAAAACGAATTGAAGAACTTGAAGCCCAAAACAAGGAGCTGAAATTTCAAAGCGACCAGAATGCAAAATTCTGGATTGAGGCAGAAAAAAGATGCAAAGTTCTTGAGGCTGCCCTTGAATCCATAGCAATTACAGCAGGCATCTTGAAAGATTCTCTTGTACAGAAGCCGTAACCTCACCGAAGTCAAACCAAACCACCGGCGGGCAACCGCCACCCGGTATGCTCTTGGGTGGGCGACCGGGAACACACAGAGAAGAGTTCTTTGACATCTTGGAATTTAGGAGTTCGCAGATTTCCTCCTGCACAAACCGGACTACGGGAGTAAGCATAATCTGCCAACGACATAATGCTGTGAGTAAGGGTCAGACTCGTGTCGTTGTAAAAATAATCAGCTAGACCTGTAAGGGCCGTTGAAACATGGATTTCAATTTACGATATATAACAGGTGATGTAGCTCAGCCAGGTAGAGCGCATGGTTCCCATGAGCCGGCGGTTCGAGTCCGCCCGTCACCTCTAATTAAGATTTGAATTATGTATAACAAATCTTGTATATGGCGCATGCTGTCAAAGCTAAAACAAATAACAGAAATGAAACGTAAGACGCTTTTTCACAAAATGCGAAGATGGGCTTACGCTCAACGTATTGCTTCGAGGAAGAAGAATCAATTCCAAGGATTCCCATTCTATATTCCACTATTTTATTATAGGAAATGCGAGACAATGCATTGCTCATGGCTCGATTCTCGAATAAAGATATGCTTGCGAAAAGGATACATACCGAATTTAATAAAATTGCGGATGCCAAGAGGACACGATTGCAAAGACTGCCATTTGAAACGTTGGCTAAAGAAACCATAACAGCGAAGATTGTTGAAGATACCATGAGTATTGTAATCTGTATCTTAAAAATCCATTGGGCTTTCATATCAAGTGAGTTTTTAAATACTTTGTGAAGACGTTCTTCAATTTCATATTTTTCCATAACCACTTAATTTTTTGATTAGACACCACAAAGTTAAGTAAATCTCCCGAAAAAGGCGTGATGCCGCCGACCGGATCGGCTCGGGAGAACTATTACTATAATTTTTTTCAATCATGACAGAAACAACAGAAAAAAAAAGAAATCGTTCCGACACTCCGCAAAATGGCGGTCGGTGAATGTGAGGTATTCCCTTTAAGTCAGGCCAGATCAATCGGCAGCACGATTTATGGTGCCAATCTGGCTGTGGAACGTGCGAACGGATACAAATGGTCCGCGAAAACCAATATCGAAAAGAAAACGGTGACAGTAACCAGAACCCAGTGATATGATTTTTCTATGCAACAACAAGGTAAGGACAACTATGCTTATGGACAATACCGCTGATATCCTTCTGGATAACATCATGCGTGTGATGTCCGGAGAATATTTCGGACAGACAAAGGCAGCCGCAATAGTAGGCGGAAAGAAAAAACTGGAACGTCTGATCGAATCAGGCAAGATAGAGGCTGTCAAGCCGAGAAACTCGCAGAACGGAAAATGGTTCTGCAATGCCGCACAAGTGCTGATGCATTGCAGGAATATGAGAAAGACTGGAAAAACTGGAAAAAAGAAACAAGAATGAAAAAAATACTATTCATTATGTGGATCAGCCTGCTGGCTGTTCCCACTCTGATGACTTTCACTCTGGATAATGAAGGTCATATAACTTATCTGAATGTGATCGGGCTGGTATATTCAATATGTACAGCTTTCCTTTGGGAAAGAATGATGCCCGGTTATATGGTCAGGTATATAAAGAAGTTGATCCGTGAGGATTGATCCTGGTTGCTTGTTATCAGCCCGGAAGCGTCCGGGCAAAGCGGATGTAGCTCAGTCAGGCAGAGCGCATGGTTTTCCGTGAGGTCGGCGGTTCGAGTCCGCCCGTCCGCACCAGTAGCCCGTGAGGGTGAACCTTTCAATCATATTGAATACTAATTAATCAAGCCCGGAAGTGTCCGGGCGCATGGACGATTAGCTCAGAGGCAGAGCATCAGCTTCCCAAGCTGAGGGTCGCGGGTTCAAGTCCCGTATCGTCCACGATGCAATTGCATATTTTTACCTGAAGAGCGGGAGCCGTACCTACCCGTATAAACGTAGCCATGTTAGAGACTTCAAGGCAGTGAAGCAGAGAACAATTTGTTGGATAATAATTTAACCCAAAGCCGCTGGAAAGGACAGCGTGAGGTGGAAGCCCTCTTTTATATGTTATATTCTATATCTTCATTTATCCCGGTGTGTCCTGACCGACTATCCGGGAACAAAGCCCGTGAGGGTGAATTTCGAATCACATAAATGAAACTTAATGTGGGCCACCTCACGGGATGGGGTGGCTATAACACGCATAAAACAACCGGGTTTCCCAAGAGTTCGGAAGACTGATCTTCGTCGGGGAGGGTTCGATATCCTCATGCGTGACGTCCGTGAGGATAATTGTATTTTTCATAATAATAGATTAAGATGAGAAAAGCCCACCGTACAACGGTACGGTGGCAAAACGGAGAAATGGCTGAATAGGCAGACGCACCATTAGATGACAGGAAGGCCAACCTTGGATGTGGCGGACCTGGCAACTCATCCCGGTTCGAATCCGGGTTTCTCCACCATGAACCTGTGAAGGCCTGACTAGTAGTTTTGTCGCATTTATTTTATGTTTGTGATTTCGGTGCATGGTCTGTGAAGATAGTGCACCTTTTTACCGGTCTACAAACATGCTATTAGAATTATAAATTGTATCAGCATATTGGCTGATTGTATTATATACCCCAAAGAATCCCTCTTCGGGGCTGCTATCCAAGTTCATCATCAGGAACGGGAAGCTGGAGAGTAAAATTGTATTCTTTGGCTTTTCCATTCTCCTAATTCTTTGGGAAAATGGCGAAGATTCTGTTTGCCAAACTTGCCAATAAAAGATAACTTTATAGATGTAAACAACTAAAAGTCAAACCAATAAATTTAAATTATGGCTGCTAAAAAAGAAGAAAAAGCACAAGGAAGTCAAATCAGAACATTATTGGCTTCTGAGATTGAATGCAGAGTCGGCACGATGAAGCAGAACGGCTGTTCCCTCCTGCTCTATAAAGATGCCCGTGTTGATATGCGTATGCTGGATGAGTCTATGGTCCAAACAACTGGCAGCGTAGCCACGAACTGATAAACGGAAACCTGTTCTGCACGATATCTGTCTGGGACGCTGATAAAGGCGTATGGGTAAACAAACAGGATGTGGGTACGGAGTCCAATACCGAGAAGGAGAAAGGACAGGCGTCCGATGCCTTCAAACGCGCCGCTTTCAACTGGGGAATCGGTCGTGAGCTTTACACGGCTCCCTTCATCTGGATAACGTTGGATTCCTCGGAAGTATATGAAAAAACCGGCTACAATGGCTCCAAGAGTTTTGGAACAAATGCCAAGTTCAACGTACAGTCGATTGAATACAACCAGCAGCGTGAAATCTCCAAACTGGTGATTGTTGACAGCAGAGGTGACGTAAGATATGTTTTCGGTGAAGTGAAAGAGAAAGTGAAAGAACAGGCACCTGCCAGAACCGTGCCTAAAAATCCGGCACAGACTCCTGCCGCTTTTACCGGTGCGCAACTGAAACAGGCAGTTGATGAGATGAATGCCTGCAAGTCACGGGCGCAGGTCCTGTCTGTCTGGAAAAGATACACAGTCATGCAGAACAATAACGAGTTTCGTAACGCCTGTATTGAAATGGGCAAAAAATATCCTGAAAAGAAATGATAAAATTAGTAAAGTCCCCTGTGGTTTTCAATGAAGAGAACCACACCTATTTTCTTGGAGAGAAACAGCTCCGGGGAATTACCGGTATGATCAGCCGGCAGTTGTTTCCCGACAAGTACAAAGGCGTTCCCGACCATGTGATGAGGCGTGCAGCCGACAAGGGCTGCCGCATCCATTCACAATGCGAATTTGTAGACTCGACAGGATTCGAGCCTGAAAGCATCGAGGCGGAGAACTATTTACGTGAGCGCATGAATGCCGGATATGACGCGCTGGCCAACGAATACACAGTATCCGATGAGGAGTACTTCGCATCCAACATCGACTGTGTATGGGAAAAGGAAGGTGAGATCAGCCTAGCGGATATCAAGACCACTTACCGGATAGACAAAGAATCCCTTAGCTGGCAGTTGTCCATATACGCATACCTCTTTGAGAGGCAGAATCCCGGACTGAAAGTCAGAAACCTGTACGGGGTCTGGCTCCGTGGAGACAAGTCCGAGCTTATTCCTGTTGAGCGCAGGTCTGATGAAGAAGTAATGCGCCTCATGGAATGCGAAGTGAAGGGTGAGAAATACCTTTCCACAGAAATAGCACCTGCCGGAAACCTGCAGTTGATGACTGCGGCAGCTGTACAGATGCTTATTGATATCCAGGAAGAGCTGGATTTTGCCAAGGAACAGAGCGAACAGATGAAGGAAGGACTGAAAAACGCCATGATAGAGAATGGGGTGAATGTATGGGATGCCGGACGACTGCGTGCTTCCGTCACTCCTGCCACAACAGGCAAGTCATTCGACACCAAGGCATTCCAGACTGACTATCCGGATTTGTATTCAAAGTATCTGAAATCTGTCGAAAAGAAAGCATCTATCGTATAACCATAAGAAAGGAGAAAGAAAATGAGTGTGAATAAAGCAATCCTGTTAGGACATCTCGGAAAGGATCCCGATGTCAGATATCTTGAGGGCGGTGTCGCCGTCGGCCAGTTCTCTCTTGCCACGACCAAGCGCGCACAAACTTTGCCAAATGGCACACAAATTCCCGAACGTACCGAATGGCATAATATCGTAGTATGCGTGGTATTGCCGAAACAGCCAAGAAGTATCTTCATAAAGGGGATAAGGTATATGTCGAAGGCGAAATCAGAAGCCGGTCGTTTGAAGACAAGAACGGTGTCAGGCATACTGTCGTTGAGATATTTGCAGAAAGCATGGAGATGGTAACTGTCAAGCAGCAGACACAACATGCCAGTTCCGATGATGAGTTGCCCTGCTGATGGAAGCCACTATTATAAAGAAAGACGGTAAAGCAACTCTTGACAAACCGTTTGAGTTCATGCTAAGCCTGCTGAGAAATGGGGAATATACCCTCACCATCAAACGCAAGACCAAGCCCCGTACCCTCAACCAGAATGCCCTCATGTGGCAATGGTTCCGATGTATCGGGGCCTGTTTCAGGGAATACACAGGAGAGGAATATTGGAGCACCGCTGACGGTGTGCAGGACATACATGATCTCTACTGCAAGAAATTTCTGAGCAAACAGGTGACCATAGGTGGAAAGACCGAAACCATATCCCGTGGCACAAGCAAGCTGAATACCTTGGAAATGACAAACTTCATGGAAAGCGTGAAGGCTGATGTCAACAATGATTTTGGCATCATACTCCCCTTGCCTACCGATAAGTACTATTCCGCCTTTGTAGCCGAGTATGAAGGCAGATATTAATAATAACAAATTAAAATATAATTATGATTACAAACGATTATGAACCGGAGGAACTGCAGTTTGTCCTGCCGGAAGTTGTAAAAGACACATTCCCTCTTGAACTGACATTCGGAAATGCTGAAAACGAGAAGGAGATCATCAAGGCTGTCAACGAGCATTTCAATGTCATGTTCCCGGAGAATGAACTGGCAATGAGATATATGGATAATTTTGAAAAAGACGAGATCAGAAAGAAGTATTGTGAGCTCGTAGAGAAAGAGCTGCCCAGTGCCGAGGCAGAACTGCTGAGTGCAAAGGAAGAGGCCAAACGACTGAAGGCGGACGCTGAGGAGGCTCTTAATTCGGTTAGCAGACAGATCAAGGATTATGCCGCCAAGGTGACGGAAGGCACAAAGGAAAAGAAGCTGCCGCCAACCAAGACATTCCGTATAGCCCTGAACGGCTACTACCTTTTCTATTCGGTAATAAACGGCCGTGTTCTGCTGGTCAAGGCTGAAAAGATTTCATCTTACGACAAATCTTCCTGTGGGCGCAGGAGGATAGAAACCGCACAGCCATGATGGAACTGTTCGGACTGGATTTTCCGGCAGTGGAGAAACCTGACGATGATGATTTGACAACGAACATGACATGATTCCGGATGACAGCGACGACGAGCTAGGTAATGAAGATGATCTGAACGATGCATTGGGATGTGTTGATTCTGACGAAGAAGAAAACTGATGAGTAGGCTACGGCATAAGAGGGACGCAAGTCGGCGTATGCGCTCTCCCTGACACGGAATCCATATTGGGAGAAGGTTGCAAGGGAAATACGTATCAGGGACGGACACAAATGCCGGCATTGTAACGCCCTCTATCCGCTGGAAGTACATCATATGCGCTATAAGGTGAATGGAATGTCCATAGTCGGTCATGAACTCGAACATCTGGACTGCCTTGTCACCTTATGCGCCTCTTGTCACGAAAAAGTTCATAAAGGAGTAATCAGACTATGAAATATCAATTACGAGATTATCAAAAAAAGCCAGTGACGCCGCTGTAATGTGTTTTAAGATGAAGTCAGGCAGGAACGGTCTTTTGGTACTTCCGACAGGTGCGGGCAAATCACTCATCATAGCGGATATAGCAGCGAGGCTTGAGGAGCCTCTGATTGTATTCCAGCCTAATAAAGAAATATTGGAACAGAACTTTGCGAAGCTGCAAACATACGGAATTTGGGATTGCAGCATATATTCCGCGTCAGTGGGCCGGAAAGAGATCAGCCGTATCACATTCGCCACTATCGGCAGTGTCATCCGGCATATGAAGGACTTCCAGCATTTCAAGAACATTCTGATTGATGAATGCCATCTTGTCAAGCCAAGCGATGGAATGTACAAGAGATTCTTCGAACAGGCTGAAAGAAGGATTGTAGGGCTTACCGCCACCCCATACCGGTTATATTCCTGCATGAACGGAAGTATGCTTAAGTTTCTCACCCGTACCCGTCCGCGTGTCTTCTCCCAGGTCCTGTATTATTGCCAGGTAAGCGAATTGCTTGCCAAAGGGTTTCTTTCCCGGTTGAAGTATTACGATGTCACGAGAATTGACCTGACCAAAGTGAGGAGAAACTCTTCCGGAGCTGATTTTGACGACGCAAGCCTGTCTGATGAATTCCGGCGTGTGGATCTGTACGGCTATCTCATCTCCATAGTGAAACGATTGCTTCATCCCAAAGTCGGGGGAGCACGTAAAGGCATGCTTGTTTTCACCCGGTTCACCGCCGAGGCTGAAATGCTTGCACGGGAGATCCTGACAGCGCCGTTGTAAGCGCGGATACCACCAAGTCTGACCGTGAGAGAATACTTGCCGAATTCAAAGCCGGGAAAATAAAAGTTGTAGCCAATGTCGGCGTGCTTACCACAGGGTTTGACTATCCAGAACTTGACACCGTCGTGCTTTGCAGACTACCATGTCACTCTCACTGTATTATCAGATGGTCGGACGTGTCATTCGTCCGTGCCCCGGCAAGAACGGCTGGGTCATAGACTTATGTGGCAATATCAGGACATTCGGGAAAGTCGAGGATTTAAGGTAGAACAACCGGAAAAGGACAAGTGGTGCATCAAGAGCAATGGCAAACAATTAACTAACGTAATATTATAATCATGTATATCATAAGAGGACAAATACCATCAAAGAGCAATTGTTACAAGATTGTTTCTCATTTTGACCCCAAGACCCGAAAGACACATTCCTCGCTTGCAAAACAGAAAGTGCTCAAGGAATACGAAAAGAACTTTTATATCCAATGCCCCGAACGGGACGGATGATTGAGGGATATTTCAGACTGAGGCAAAAGTCTATTATAACAGCAAACGGCCGGATTTGGACAACTCACTGAAGATACTGCTTGACTGTCTGCAAATGACGGGAACAATCAAAAACGACCGTCAGTGCGTGTACATAGAGATTGAAAAATTCGTTGACCGGAAAGAACCGCGTGTCGAGTATGAAATAACCCCGGTTGAGTTCGGGTAAAGGAAACGCCTATGGCAAGACCTAATAAAATGGGATTGGATTATTTCCCTTTTGACGTTGATTTCTTTAATGATGAGAAGATTGTAGCCATATCCGGGGAATTCGGGATTAAAGGAGAAATTGTTGTAATCAAGCTGCTTTGTGCGATATACCGAAATGGATATTTCATATTGTGGAATGATCTGCTGAAATTCAAACTCCTTAGAGACCTGCCCGGAGTGTCTTCTGAATTGCTCGACAGCATAATGAACCGTTTAGTCTTATGGGGCTTCTTTGACAAAGACCTGTTTGATTCGATGGGAGTTCTTACCAGTGCGGGCATCCAGAAGCGATATTTCAAAATATCTAAAAGGCGTAAATCTGTGGATGATTTTAGATACTTATTAATCAAAGTTAGCGGTTGCGAAAACAAGGAAGTTTTTTCTTCCGACGATGGAGATGTATCGAGCGATACAGTTAATGTTTGCAATGGCGGGGTTAATGTATGCAATAACCCTTTTACTGCCGACATTAATGTATGCAAAAACACCACAAAGAAAAGGAAAGGAAATAATAAAGAAATCTCTCTATCGAGAGATAAAGAAAATCTTCCCCCTCCCGAAATTTTAGGCAAAGGATTAGACGAATGCTATGAGGAATTGTCAAGGGACATGAGCTGGAGTGAAATCGTAACGATGAATACACGTAATTCCGGTTACAAGGATTTTACGGTAGATATGTTCAAAACGTATTTAAAACGTTTTTCGAGAAGCTCCAGAATGAGGGGGAAAAGGTTAAATCACCAAAGGATGCGAAATCACACTTTGCTAGATGGCTGAAAATTGAGCTTGAAAAACAACGAAACAATGGGAACAATAGGAGCTGTTATACAAGCAAGCAGGAAGCTAACGCCTACGCTCTTAGCTTGCTACAACAACATAAGCGAGACCTCGAAGAAGGCTTGGCTGACCAAATGGAAAGACCGTTCTGAGGTTGAAAGAGTATTTTCACCAACTCAGTGGGGATATGCCCTTCAGAATCCGGAAAAGGCTTATATGGCAGACTGTCCCTCGCTGATGCAGTATGATGCGCTTTACGGCCATGGTTCCTCCGAATATTGGATTGACATACAGGTGTCTGGCATATTCGGGGCTTCCAACAGCAAGGAAAAGGGAGTTGCTGATGGAATAAGAATCTTCTGCCAGTCCTTTGCCTCACAGGTTAAGGCTTACAAACTTTCTGAGTTGATGTTGTTTTTCGCACGCTACAAAGCTGGAAAGTATGATAATTCATTCGCCTCTTTCGATGCCAGAAGAATTGGCAATGCCTTTTTCAAGGAGTTCAGGTCAGAAAGGAATTATGAGCTGGACGCTATAAACCGAAAGAGAATCCAGAATGAGATAGAGAACAGAAGATTCACTCCACCCGAAGGATATTCTTCTTTGAGCTGGTACAACGAACTAAAACGCCGTGCGGAATCCGGTGATGCAGAATCCAAGCAAATAATAGATTTATGGAAAAAATCAGAATAAAGTGGAGCTCCAAAGGCATGAAAAGACGTAAAGAGATATGTGAACGTTTCGGTTTCAGCTCATATCTTACCCTGAATCATGAATCTGAGGTGTATGTCAGAGCTGAGGACCTGCCTGTCTTTAACGAGACTGTACGGCGTGGTTTTCTGACCGTTTTTACCCTCTGGTAAAAAGGCGTAAAAATGGCGAAGTTTCTGTTTGTAAAACTTGTTCTCAACGTTTATCTTTATTGATATAACAAACTAAAAGTCAAACCAATACATTAAAACTATGGATATTAAAAACATTCTGATTGACAAAATCAGTCCTTCTCCGATAAATCCGAGAAAGAGCTTTGATGGAGCCGCCTGTCCGGATGAGAAAAGCGGCGATGTTATCAACATTAACGATGCTTATAAGATGAAAAGCATGATTCCATTTTTGACAAACAACTAACGACCATGGCAAGTAATGAAAGTTTCAAACAGGCAATCAAAGCCTATCTGGACAAACGGGCGGAAGAAGATTCACTGTTCGCCCCCAAATATGCGAATGAGAAGAAAAGCATTGATGAATGCTGTAGTTATATCATGGGTGAAGCCAGGAAGCGTGGTAACGCCGTAGCGATTTCAGACGAGGAGGTCTACGGGATGGCAGTGCACTACTATGATGAGGACGATATCAAAATAAACCGGCTGCCTGCCGGAGAGAAAACGTCCGTATCATCCTCCGCCAAACCTGTGGAACTCACCGAAGAAGATAAGAAAGCGGCACGTGACAAAGCAATCGCACGGCTGGCGGAAGAACAATACCAGACACTCAGGAAGAAAAACGTCCGAAAGAAAGCAGATGATAATGTCCAACAAATGAGCCTGTTCTAATCATGAAACCGAGAACGAAACTTGAGAAACGTGTAACCGGACTAAGCGGCAAACTGTCCGCCGTTACCGAAGTACAAAAAGAATGGGCGAAAGAACATATATTCACCCACGAAGCATATAGGTGCAAGGATGAGCTATGGTGTTCCGAGTGCGGCGGAACATGGATAGACACAAGCAATAGCGAGCTGGGAACCACCCTGCTCGGTGATACGACCGAATGCCCGTACTGCCACCACAAACTGGACGTAAAGGTCAGCCGGAAACGAAAAGTCGAGGAAGAAAAGTACATGTCCATCTTACAGACCGCCGGAGAGTTCCAGATCATAAGACATATACTATGCTGCAAGTACGCCAGAAAAAGGAATTTTGATTTGAACAGCAGACAGGATTATATTCACTATACTTTCTTTGAAGTGGTCCAGGAATGGATCACCGTCGAGGGGAAACGCACCATCATGCAAAACCGATGAATATGGGAAGCAGCGGATGGATATATTCGGAACCACTGAGCATAAAGGGTGAATACGGCAGTTACAGTTGGAATTATCGTGGAGACCTATATGCGATATGGGGATGGATATATCCAAGAAAGAAACTGCTCCCGGAATTGAGAAAGCGGGGAATCGGGAAACGGTTCCCCGATGTACCCCCCTCAAAACTTGTACGAGACCTTCTGAAAGGTGGCAATGATGCGGAATTATGTATCAAGACCGGACAGACGGATATGTTAAAGCACATGTACAAAACGGGCTATTACCAACTCCGATATAAACCGTCCTTCAACATCTGCAACCGCAACCGTTATATAATCAGAGATGCAAGCATGTGGAATGACTATATAAGCCTGCTGTCCTATTTCCACAAGGATCTGCATAACGCCAAATACGTATGTCCCAAAAATTTAAAAGCCGAGCACGACAGATTACTAAGAAAGAAAAATGAAATTGAGGCAAGGCAAAGAAGGGAAAGGGACAGAATAAAGGCTATCCAAAAAGAAAAGCAGCTCAAGGAGGATATAGCATCATTCTACAACCGGATGGAAAGATTCTTCGGCATGGAAATCAAAGGCGACGGCATAACCATCCGTCCGCTTGAAAGCGTAACCCAGTTCTACAAGGAGGGCAAAGCCATGCACCATTGTGTATACGCCAACAGGTATTACAGACGCAGTGAATGCCTGATCATGACAGCCATAGCCGGAGAAAAACATGTGGAAACCATCGAAGTGAATCTTAAATCTTTTCAGATAGTACAGTCAAGAGCCGTATGCAACGGAACATCAGAGTATCATGACCGCATTATAAGGCTTGTGGAAAAGAACATGAGTTTAATCAAAAAAAGAATAGCATAATGAAAGATTATATAGAATTTTTGAAAGACAAGATGGCAATCAGCATCAGACAGGATTTGAAGTTAAGGCTGATGAACTTACCCCGTACTTATATCCCCATGTGAAAGATACAGTACGTTGGGCTGTTTCCGGCGGTTGCAGGGCGATATTCTCCAGCTTCGGTATGCAGAAGACCGTAACTCAGTTGGAGATACTGCGGGTGATCCTGAACCGCACAGGAGGCAAAGGGTTGATAGTTTGCCCCAAGCGTGTAGTAGTGGAGTTCCTGACACAGGCCGAAAAGCATCTGGGCATGAAAGTGAACTATGTACGTACTATGCAGGAGGTAAAGCAATGTCCGACCAATATCATGGTAACAAACTATGAACGTGTCCGTGACGGTGAAGACGGAATAAGAATAGAACCTTCCTACTTTACCGTTACCTCATTGGATGAAGCGAGCGTATTACGTGGATTCGGGACCAAGACCTATCAGGAGTTTCTTCCTCTGTTTGCAGAAGTTCCGTACAGGTTTGTTGCCACTGCCACGCCATCACCCAACAGATACAAGGAGCTGATACACTATGCCGGCTACCTTGGAGTGATGGATACCGGGCAGGCACTTACAAGGTTCTTCCAGCGTGACAGCACGAAAGCGAACAATCTTACCCTCTATCCCCACAAGGAGAAGGAATTTTGGTTATGGATAAGTACATGGGCATTATTTCTTACAAAACCATCTGATCTCTGTTATCCCGATACAGGATATGAGTTACCGGAGTTACGAGTACATGAAGAAGTCGTGAGTGTGGACAACTCCACTGCCGGCACCGACCGTGACGGACAGGTCAAGATGTTCCGCGAGGCTGCTCTCGGACTTGTTGATGCGGCAAAGGAACGCCGGGACAACATGACTGAGAAAATAGCCCGTGTGGTGGAAATAATCAACCGTTCCGAAAACAAGGATGATCATTTCCTTTTATGGCACGACTTGGAGGCTGAACGTGAGGCACTCTGCAAGGCAATTCCCGGATGTAAGGCTGTGTATGGCTCGCAAGATGATGAAAAAGCCGACAGGGTGATAGCGGACTTCAAGGATGGCCGCCTGAAATATCTGGCCGCCAAACCTGAAATGCTTGGTGAGGGTCTGAACTTCCAGTACCACTGCCACAAGGCAATCATGTTCATTGACTACCGTTTCAACGACAAGTTTCAGGCAATAGCCCGTATCTACCGTTTCATGCAGCAGCATCCGGTTGACCTCTATCTGGTCTATGCGGAAAGTGAGGGAGAGATATACAAGAGCTTCATGCAGAAGTGGGCGCAACACCGCCAGATGGTAGCCAGAATGACCGATATAGTCCGCAAGAACGGTTTGTTCGGTTTACAGGCAGAGGAAAAGATGATGCGCTGGATGTTCGCCAGTCGGGAAGAGAAGTCCGGCAAACTGTGGAAAGCTATCAATAATGACAATGTACTTGAATGTCAGAAGATGGAAGATAATTCGGTAGACCTGATTGTAACCAGTATCCCGTTCTCCAACCACTACGAATATACGCCTACCTATAATGATTTCGGACATAATGAAGACAACAGCAAGTTCTTTGAGCAGATGGACTATCTCACCCCGGAGCTTATGCGTATTTTAAAGCCCGGCCGGTTGGCCTGCATCCATGTAAAGGACCGTGTACTGTTCGGCAACGCTACGGGTGACGGTATGCCCACCATCGACGTTCAGCGAAATGACAGTGTTCCATTATCTGAAGCACGGATTCCGCTACATGGGGCGTATTACAGTGGATACGGATGTAGTAAGGGAGAACAACCAGACTTATCGGCTTGGATATACTGAAATGTGCAAGGACGGTTCAAAGATGGGTATCGGTTGCCCGGAATATGTTCTTCTTTTCCGAAAGTTGCCTTCTGATACCTCACGAGCCTATGCTGATTTGCCGGTGACAAAGAATAAGAGTGAATACTCGCTCGCCCGTTGGCAGATAGATGCCCATGCAAGTTGGAAATCATCGGGTAACTCTCTATTGAGCTATGAGGACATGAAAGGAACCGGAATAGACAAGATACGCCATCTGTTCAGGAACTACGAACGCGAGCATATATATAACTACGAAGAACATGTATCATTCGCAGAGGAATTGGAAGCTTACGGAAAGCTGCCTAAAACGTTTATGGCCGTTGATCCGGTAAGCAAGAAGCCCTGGATATGGGATGATGTCACCCGGATGCGCACGCTCAATACCAAGCAGTCACAGAAGAAACGGCAGAACACATCTGCCTTTACAGCTCGATATCGTTGAAAGACTGATTGAACGGTACTCAAACAAGGGTGAGCTGGTGTTTGACCCCTTTGGAGGTATCGGCACTGTGCCTTATTGTGCCATAAGGCTGAAACGTAGGGGATTATCTACTGAACTGAATTATGACTATTGGAAAGACAGCCTTTCATATCTGTATGAGGCGGAGATGGAAGTTAGCGCACCCACATTGTTTGATTTAATGGACAGTGCCGTATGAACATCTATCACACAGAACCTAGATTCGACTGCGAGAAATTCGCTCCATGCGGGCGCATCTCCCTGCACAAATGCCGGAAGTACAAAGGCAGACTGGATGAATGCAGGGGATGTACGCTTGTACGCCGTAAAGCCAAAACGGTTGCCGGTACGGAAGCCGGAAGAAAGGTTTGTCCGCATTGCGGACGTTCCCTTCCGCTCCACCGGTTCTATAACAGGACTGTCAGATATGGGGATAAGGAATACCAATGTCTCACCTCCTGGTGCAAGATGTGTATGAGTGAAGTCGCAGCGGAAAGAAATCGTAATAATTAATTTAAAAATCCAATGAAAAACGTAACGAAAATAGCCAAGAAGTCAGCCAGACTTAGCCAAAAATGTTCGATTTGTCCACTTATGCGAAGATGTACTTTAGAAATCCATAGAGCTTGTTTTGACAGCTTTGTGGAGGGATTCAAGAAAGGAGCCAAAGCAGCAGAAAAGGAAATAAACAAGAAATTCAAAACGGAGCAATTATGAATCAAAAAGCAAAAGATTATATCAGACGTAACACTTTGGATTTGGAAAGTGACAACCGGATGGATTCTACCGGCTATGTGCAATATGCCATATCAGAAGCAAAAGCCTATGCAGCAATAGCAATAGCCGAAGAAGAAATGAGACAAAAAGCCATTGAAGCATTCAAATTTGCCGTTGATGGTTATTTCATAATTGGCGGTACCGATTATTCAGCTAGTAGATTAAATGAATTTATTAAAAAACTTGACTCTTAATGATTATGAAGATAATTGTTAGTTTTTCCGGTGGTAAGGATTCGCAAGCCTGTTTAATCCAGGCGACTAATAAATATGGAGCCGATAAAATAGAAGCTGTATTTTGTGATACAGGTTGGGAGCATCCCGATACTTATCAACATATTAGTAACGCGTGCAAACAACTTGATGTCAGATTAGTAATTTTGAGAAGTAAGAAATATACTGATTTTGTGGATATGTCTATCAAACGTTCCCGGTTCCCGTCTTCCCAAAGAAGGTTTTGCACCTCTGAGTTAAAAATAAAGCCGATGATTGATTATATTCTCTCACTTACTGAACCTTGCTTGATAATTCAAGGTATTCGAGCAAAAGAAAGCGAAGAACGCGCCAAACTTCCTTATGAGTGCAATTACTTCGGAGAATATTTCGAACGTGTGAAAAAGAATCGCAAAGGAAAGATTGTTGAAGTATGGAAGCAGGATTATCGTAGAAAAGATGTACTTAAATGGTGTGAACACTATGATGCCAGCGTTTCCCGTCCGATTTTCAGTGGTCAGCACAAGAAGTTATAGACCAGATTCTTTCTGTCGGACAAAAACCAAACCCTTTATATTATCGTGGATTTTCCCGCGTTGGTTGCTATCCCTGTATTATGTGCAGGAAGCAAGAGGTCAAGCTAATTTCTCAAGAAGAGTTTGGGCGGAGTCGCTTGATAGATGCCGAACGGCGAATGAAAGAAGAAACCCCAAAGGGTTCGTCTTTCTTCTCACCAGGCTACATCCCTGATCGTTTCTGTAAAAATAAGACTTATCCAACAGTAGAAGAAGTTTTCGAGTATGTGAACCGGAAAGATGCCGGCATGGATGATATGTTTGAACCTGAAGGTGGATATAGCTGTATGAGCCTTTATCATGGACTTTGCGAATAAGAAGTTTCGGTACTGGAGCCAAGTGCCGGGCGTGGCGCGCTTATTAAAGCAATTCACCGGGCTTGTCCTTCTGTAATGGTTGAGTGTTATGAGCTGATGCCGGAAAACAGAGAGTCTTTGCATTCATTGGAAAATGTGATACTGCTTGATGAAGATTTTACGAAAGACAGTGTAGGATATTACACTAAGATTATTGCAAATCCTCCGTTTTCCGGTAATCAGGATATAGAGCATGTCAGGCTTATGTACGAACGCTTGGAAGAAGGCGGCACGCTTGCAGCAATAACCAGCCAACACTGGAAATTTTCGTCTGAGAAAAAATGTATTGATTTCCGCAACTGGCTGAAAGAAGTACATGGAGAAGTGTTTGAAATCAGCGCAGGCGAGTTTAAAGAGAGTGGAACAACTGTTAGTACAATGGCGGTAGTTATAAAAAAATAATTCAAAATGGACCATAAATGAGTAAAACAACAATTTATTACCTATTCCTAGTAGTAATATATGTGCTGCTGGAATAGGTCTGTGTTTTGTTAGTCGTGGTAAAGTAACAGACATCAAAACAGAAAAAGAGGAACAAAAATGAAAATAACCCATCCCAGACCAAGAGAGTCGCCCGATCATACAGGATCTTTGAGAATATTAATATAGTCCTAACAATTACCTGTCAAACAATGATAACATTGAATAAATTGGCGAAGAGATGCCTTGAAACAGCAATGCGCAAAGGTAAAATCAATAATTATACCTCCAGGCGTGCCTTTATCTTATTGATTTCTGTCAAATGGAGGGAATTGCTTGAAGCTTCGAAATATCACAGCAAGCATCTGCCCGGCTATTCAGAACAGGAGATTGCCGCTGCAGGTATCATCATTTCCACCATAACTTATCTAAGCCGTATCGGATGCGCAAACATCGAGCAACTGATCAAGGATACGATAGAGTTCAATGACAACAAGGATGAATAGGTGTTGTGACTGACTTGAGTGATGTTGATTTTAAGTGTAGTTGATAAATAGTGAGTTATGACAAAAAACATTTCTATAAAGCTGCTGGACTTCAACAAGGGCCAGCTCGCCGGGCTTCCGAAGAACCCACGTTTCTTCCGGGACTATCGCTTCGAAGCGATGAAAAAAGTATTTCCGACTCTCCTGAGATGCTTGATCTCCGTGAACTTATCGTTTTTCCATCAGAAGGCAGATACATTGTCGTTTGTGGTAACCTGCGTTTACGTGCCTGTAAGGATTTGGGCTATAAAGAACTTCCCTGCAAGGTGCTGCCAGACGATACACCCGTAGCCAAGCTTCGTGAATACGCCACAAAAGATAATGTAAGTTTCGGTGAGAATGATATGGATATTATGGAAAACGAGTGGGATAAGGCTGAGTTACAGGACTGGGGTATTGAGTTCGCTCCAGAAAAGGAAAAGGATGAATTCAAGGATCGTTTCAACGCCATATCGGATGACAACGCCCTGTATCCTCTCATTCCCAAATATGATGAGAAACATGAACTATTCATCATTATTTCCGGTAATGAGGTGGACAGCAACTGGCTCCGTGAACGGTTGGATATGCAGCACATGAAATCCTACAAGACCGGCAAGATAAGCAAATCGAATGTCATTGATATAAAAGATGTACGCCATGCCTTGCAAAATAGTAATTCCAAGCCATAAAAGGCATGACAGAGTGTTCGCCAAAAAGCTGGTGAATGATCCCATTGTCTGTGTGGCCGAGAGCCAAGCAGACCTGTATCGTGAATTTAACCCGGATTGCGAGATTGTCACCCATCCCGATGACATCATTGGTCTTATCCCCAAACGTAATTGGATGGCAAGATATTTCGGGGAGCTGTTCATGCTCGATGATGATGTCCATGCCTGCAAAACTCTTTATGCGGAGAAAGGCGAGTCCGGAAGAGTGAAAGACAAAGACAAGATTACCCGGATTATCCTCTCACTCCATGAAATGGCCAGTCTTATGGATATCCACCTTTTCGGCTTCACCTCACGGATATCACCTGTGATGTATGACGAAACGAGCTTTCTTTCTCTTTCAAAGATGATAACAGGATGCAGTTACGGAATTATCTATAACAAAAATACCTGGTGGAACGAGGAACTGAGACTCAAAGAAGATTTTTGGATAAGCTGTTACATGAAGTATAAGGAACGGCGTGTACTCACAGACCTCAGATACAACTTCGAGCAGAAAAATACATTTGTCAATGCAGGAGGGCTGGCCTCTATCCGCAATCAGGAAGAGGAACGGCGATCCATTCTTTTCATCAAGAAAAACTTTGGTGACAGTATCCTGTTAAAGAGCGCAACCAACAACGGGAAGGACAAGACAAAACAGCTCGTGCAATATAACATAACCTGTAAATTCAAATACTGATAATCAAATGAAAATGGCGATAAAATGGCGAAGATTCTGTTTGCCAAACTTGTCAATTACGACTATCTTTACTAATGTAATAAACAATAAGTCAAACCAAAAAACTAAAAATTATGACTATCAGAACTGTTGGAGGCTATGATTTTTTTGAAGTATCTTCTGCAATGCAGAAAGCGATCAGAAGGGCTGACGCAGCGGTTGCAGGCTTTTTTGCTTTGGAACTGTGGACCAGTGGTTACAGGGATTATGTATGGAAGCGTTTGTTCACCATCTCCGCCGAGGATTGCTATGGAATCGTGACCGGAGAAATAGAAGCATTATGGCAGGGACACGAGGTCGTAAACAAGAAAGCCACAGAACCCAAAGGGCGTATCTTTGTAAGCAAAGCTGTTCTTCTGCTGTGCGAATGCCGGAAGAATCGTGATGCCGACCACTTGCAGAACTTCATTTATGACCGCAAGGATGTCGATATAGAAAAATGGATTGAGGATATCAGACAAAGCCCCATACCCATTCCACCTTATACATTCGATGTGCATACCCGCAAAGGCAAGAAGAAGGGACGCACGAAAGCCGAGTTTTTCCGGGAAGAGTATGAAGCCCTGCAACCGCGTGTTCCCGGCTTGTTCGATGATATAGTTCCCCAAAAACAACAGGATTTGTTTAACGAGACCACGGCGCATTAGTCGTGGTCTTTTCATATAGTCAAACCAAATAACATTGAATTATGAACAGAAAAGAAAGACAAGAAGCGAAAGCTGGCAGGTACAGGGAACTTGCAGAAAAAGCGATGAAAGAATCTAAGGAGCTTACAGTCAAAGCCATAAGTTAGTGGAGAACATCCCCATGGGACAACCCGTACTTATAGGGCACCATTCAGAAAGTACTCATCGACGAATTCTGGACCGTTCATGGAATACGCTGGGAAAAGCGGTAAAGCTTAGCGAGAAAGCTGAATATTTTGAACAGAAAGCCAAGGCGGCAGAAAATAATGCCTCAATTTATTTGGGAGATGACGATGCCGTAGAACGGCTGGAAGAAAAGCTGGCCACCCTTGGAAAGAAACAGGAAACAATGAAAGCCACCAACAAGATTCTCCGCTCCAAGAAGCTCTCCGAAATTGAGAAACATGATAAACTGAAAGAGTTAGGATATTCCGAAAACGGGATAACACAACTCTTCATTCCCGACTGTTTTGGTGAAATAGGGTTTCCCAGTTATATCATTACCAATAATGGATCTAATATCCGGCGGGTCAAAGAACAGCTTGAGAGAGCTAGAAAAATGAAAATGACAGAGAATAAGGAATACACCATCAATGGTGTAAGTCTGGTTGAAAATTATTCAGAAAACCGCCTGCAACTATTCTTTCCTTCCATTCCGGATGCAGACATACGTAACCAACTGAAGAAAAATGGTTTCAAATGGTCACGCTGTAATGAATGCTGGCAGTCCTATCTGAACCATCGGAATATTGACAGCGCGAAAAAGATTATTTCCGAGTGATAGAACAACCACCCCATAAAACCCAATTTATTAACTCTAAAACGATTAAAGATGAAGATGATTGTAACTGGCAGCGAAGGCTTCATAGGCAAAGCCCTCTGTCAGGAATTGAAAAGACGTGATGTTGAAGTGATCGGAATTGACCGGAAAAACGGCAAGGATGCCGCAAGCATTTGTGCCTGTTGCACAACTCAAAATTATTAAAACAAGCAATCCCTTTTGTTGCATATATTATTAATTATTAGTATATTAGAGAAAAAAGTAATTATGCAAGGTTACAAATCATACGAAGAAAAACTGTT
>ENA-OQBT01000374-OQBT01000374.1-human-gut-metagenome-genome-assembly--contig:-NODE-374-length-28641-cov-2.431402_pt1 | contig 28641 bp, 36 predicted proteins | sample MGYA00242749_ERZ504557 | MGnify/ENA primary metagenome ERZ504557 (study PRJEB26092, sample SAMD00036243) | human gut metagenome | host: Homo sapiens | study: EMG produced TPA metagenomics assembly of... | reverse complement strand
TCCGATTGCATCGTGTTCAGCGATGCGCCATCAAGCGTGGCGACCATATCATCTGGCAGCATGGCACCTTCGCCATTCCCACCGGTTCGGTCACGGCCATCGTCGGCACCAACGGCACCGGCAAAACCACGATGATGAGGCCGAGCTGGGCCTTTTGCCGCTCTGTCATGGCAGCCTGACCGTGCTGGGCAAGCCCGCAGGCGAGATGAACAAACGCATCGGATATGTGCCGCAGAGCTATGTGGCGAATGTCGATTCCAATCTCACCGCCGAACAATCCGTGTTGCTGGGCCTGACCGGCACCCGATTCGGCATCCACCCCATCACCAAGCCCAGAAAGCCAAAGCGCTCGAGGCGATGGAGTTCACCGGCATCGCCGACAAGGCGCGGTACCGTCTGTCCGAACTGTCCGGCGGTTTGCGCCAGCGTGTGGCCATCGCCCAGGCGTTGGTGTGCGACCCACAACTGCTGATGCTTGACGAGCCGTTGGCCAACCTCGATCTGGCCAGTCAGCGCGCCACCGTACACGTGCTGGCCAAGCTGAACCGCGAACTGAACATGACCATCCAGGTGGTTGCGCACGATCTCAATATGCTCTTGCCGATTCTGACCGGTGCCGTCTACTTGCTCGACGGTCACCCGCACTACGCCGATATGCACAAAGTGCTCGACTCCGACCTACTCACCCACCTCTACGGCACACAGGTGCAGGTGGTCACCACTCCGCAGGGAGACATGTTCGTGACCCCGACGCCGGATGAGCTCCAGGACCAGCCGCAGGATATGCACACGGCAGCCGAAGTGGCGCAATTGCACCATCACGAGCACGGCAATGCCACCAATGGCAGTGCCGCCATCAGCGCCGAGAATCGATAACATCAAGCGAGCCGACCCACAGCCCATCAACGGACTGCAGCTCAGGCATGGAGAAAATACAGAGACATGAGCACCATCAACTTTTCGTATGATCCCGAATGGCTGGATACACTGTCCGCTCCATTCATGACCAACGCCTTCATCGCCGGCCTGTGCATTGCCCTAGCCGCCGGTGTCATGGGATACTTCACCATCGCCCGTCGTTCCACCTTCGCGGCCCATGCGCTGGCCCATATCGGTCTGCCGGGCGCGACCGGCGCGGTGTTGCTCGGCCTGCCCGTGTCACTGGCATGGGCGTGTTCGCACTGGGCGGCGCACTGGTGATCGGTGCTTTGGGCAAGCGCGTTTCCGAGCGTGAAATCGCCACCGGCACCGTGCTGGCCTTCGCCACCGGCTTGGGTCTGTTCTTCGCGCGATTGTCGAGTTCCGCCTCCCAGCAGATGCAGTCGATCCTCTTCGGCTCGATCCTGACCATCACCACCGGCCAGATCATCGGCTTCGCCGTGTTCGACGTACTGCTGCTGGCATTGTTGGCCATCATCTACCGCCCGCTGCTGTTCAGCTCGCTGGATGAGCAGGTGGCACAGGCCAAGGGTGTGCCGATCGGGCTGATGAACGTGGCGTTTATGGCGATTATGGCCGGTGTGATCACCATCGCCGTGCCGGCAGTGGGCACCTTGCTGATTTTCGCACTGGTGATTACGCCCGCGGCCACCGCCAATATTCTGGCCGGCTCCCCATTCAAGGCAATGGTGATCGCCAGCGTGCTGTGCTTGGTGTCGATTTGGGCCGGACTCGTGCTGTCGGCGATGTTCCCCGCTCCCCCGAGCTTCATCATCGTGACGCTTTCCACCCTGTTCTGGGCTATCGCCAAAGCCGTGGAGACGATGCGGAAGTAATCTCATCCATTTTTTCTTGCCCCCGCTGGCGAATTCATAGCGGGGGCTTTGTTATATCTTCTCCACCAAGCATTGGCGATGGCGGCGATGCCTTCGCCGCGGCCAGTGAATCCCATATGGTCGGTGGTGGTGGCAGTAACCGATACCGGGCAACCAACCGCCGCAGACAGGGCGGCTTCGGCTTCAGCACGGCGTGTGCCGATTTTCGGGCGGTTGCCGATGATCGCCACCGAGGCCGATGCCGGCGTATACCCGTTGGATGCCAGATGCGCCACAACTTCTTGCAACATATCGATGCCATGCATTCCGGCACCATGCGCGTCCGCACCGACACCGAACAGTGAACCAATGTCTCCCAATCGGGCGGCGGCAAGCAACGCGTCAATCAGAGCGTGCGCGGCCACATCGCCATCGGAATCGCCTTCGATCCCCTCGTATTTGGCGGCATCGGCCTCGCTGCATGAATCAGGCACCGGCCAGTAGAGCCCGGCAATCCACAGTTCACGGCCTGAGCCAGCAGGCGCAAAACGGTGAGCGTCAAAACCTTGCCCTATCAGCACTCCTACAGACCCCATGCAGTCCCCTTCGATGGCGTTGCCCAGACGAACGGCAGCAAACGATTATGAATCACGAAGCCCCGGCGCATCGCATAAGGACACGACCGGGGCCTCAAAACAATCAAATCACTTCTTCTTGGACTTCTTCTCGGCTTCAACACGAGCCAAAGTATCGGCCGCGGCCTCTTCGGGCTCGGCGGTGTGATGCTTGTCGTCACCGGGCTGAGCGGGCTCGTAGCCAGATTCACGTCGAGCAGACGCTGGGCTTCCGCCTCGTCGATCTTCTCGGACAAGGCGATCTCAGAAGTCAGAATGGCACGGGCTTGGTGAGCATGCGCTTCTCGCCCGCGGACAGGCCGTGCTCGTCGACATCGCGCTGGGCGAGATCGCGAACCACTTCGGCGATCTTGTTGACATCGCCGGTGGCGATCTTTTCGACGTTCAGCTTGTAACGGCGAGACCAGTTCATCTCTTTCTCGATGATCGGGGTCCGCAGGATGCCGAACACCTTGGCCACTTCGGATGCGGAGACGATGTCACGCACACCGACCTTCTTGGCATTGTCCACGGGAACGTTGATGACCAAACCATCGGAAGAGAGTACGGACAACTGCAGATATTCGCGCGTCACTCCCTTGACCGTCCGCTCGGTAATGGCCTCCACCTTCGCTGCACCATGACGCGGATAGACGACATATCGCCGACTTTGTAAGACATGTACCCTCCGAGAACTGACGGCTTACACACGAAAACTCGAATAATTATGCCATGCGGTCTGGACCACCCCTATAAGAGCGCTCACAACCACGGAAACACAACGAAAAGGGCAAGAATTCGCCATTTTGACGCGCCAATGTAGCGTTTTCGACTTCAACGCACGTAGACTTTGGGACATGGCTAAAGAAACGAAGATCAAGGAAGATACCGTCACCGTGCCTGTCGCCCAAGGCGACCTCGATGCGACGAGCAATGCTGAATTCTACAACCCCCACGGAGTTCTCGGCGGGCATCTCGCATCGGCAAGCATGCCGACACCGCCACAATCCGCGTGCTGCGTCCGCTTGCCAAGTCCGTGACCATCCTCACCCAGGATGGCGAATACCCGATGACCCACGAATACAACGGCGTGTTCGTGGTTACCGTGCCGGCTTCCGGCACTAAGAAGCAGCCCACGATTCCCGACTACCGTGTCAGGACCGAGTGGGAAAGCGGCGCAGTGCTCATTGAGGACGACCCATATCGCTATATGCCCACAGTCGGCGACATGGACACCTATCTGTTCGGCGAGGGCCGTCACGAGAAGCTCTGGGAGACGCTTGGCGCGCATGTGCTGCGCTATGACGATCCGATGGGCGGCGCAGACGGCACGCCCGGCGAACAGGTGGTAGGCACCGCATTCTCCGTGTGGGCCCCGAACGCCCATGCCGTGCGCGTAGTCGGTAACTTCAACGCTTGGGATGGCCGCCGTCATGCCATGCGCGAGCTCGGCTCCTCCGGCGTGTGGGAGATCTTCATCCGGAATCGGCGCGGGCGAGACCTACAAGTTCCAGATCCTGAACGCCAATTACACGTGGGAGATGAAGCTGACCCGATGGAGCGTCAGCACGAAGTTCCGCCGAACACCGCCTCCATCGTCACCGAATCCACCTACAAGTGGAACGATGACGCCTGGATGCAGCACCGCCGCACCACCAACCCGCATGATGGCCCGGTCTCCATCTATGAGGTGCACGCCGGCAGCTGGAGGCAGGGACTGACCTACCGCGACCTGGCCAAGCAGCTCGTGGACTACGTCAAGCAGGAAGGCTTCACCCACGTGGAGTTCATGCCACTGGCCCAGCACCCGTTCTCCGGCTCCTGGGGCTATCAGGTCACCGGCTACTATGCGGTCGACTCCCGTCTCGGTTCCCCCGACGACTTCCGTTACCTGGTCGACCAGCTCCATCAGGCCGGCATCGGCGTGATCATGGACTGGGTGCCCGCCCACTTCCCGAAGGATGCCTTCGCGCTCGGCCGCTTCGACGGCACCCCGCTGTACGAGGACCCGGACCCGCTGCGCGGCGAACACCCTGAATGGGGCACCTATGTGTTCAACTTCGGACGCCGCGAAGTACGCAACTTCCTGGTGGCCAACGCCCTGTTCTGGCTTGAGGACCTGCACGTCGATGCACTGCGCGTGGATGCCGTCAGCTCCATGCTCTACCTCGACTACAGCCGCGAACCCGGCCATTGGCGCCCGAACAGTCTCACGGCGGACGCGAGAACCTGGAGGCCATCGACTTCCTCAAGGAGGCCACCGCCACCGCGTACAAGAACAACCCCGGCGTCATGGTGATCGCCGAGGAGTCCACCGCATGGCCGGGCATCACCGCCCCCACTTCCGCCGGCGGCATCGGCTTCGGCATGAAGTGGAACATGGGCTGGATGCACGACACCCTCGAGTATCTGCACGAGGAGCCCATCAACCGCAAGTGGCACCACAACGAGATCACCTTCTCCATGGTGTACGCCTACTCCGAACACTACGTATTGCCCATCAGCCACGACGAAGTCGTGTACGGCAAGGGTTCCCTGTACGGCAAGATGCCGGGCGATGACTGGCAGAAGCTGGCCGGCGTGCGTTCGATGTTCGCCTATCAGTGGGCTCACCCAGGCAAGAAGCTCTCCTTCATGGGCAACGAGCTGGCCCAGTGGGGCGAGTGGGATCACGACGCCTCCATCGATTGGGATTGCCTGAACTGGCAGGAGCACCGTCAGGTCCAGACCATGGTCGCCGACCTTAACGCCTTCTACAAGGCGCATCCGGCACTATGGAGCCAGGACTTCGACCCGGCCGGCTTCCAGTGGCTGACCAGCGACGATGCCGACCACAACACGCTGAGCTTCCTGCGCATCGGTACCAAGGGCGAGACCTTGGCTGTGGTGGTCAACTTCTCCGGTGAGGCCTGGTCCGATTACCAGGTGGCGCTGCCCACCGGCGGCAAGTGGACCGAAGTGTTCACCACCGATGACGCCAAGTACGGCGGCTCCGACATCCACAACGGCACCTTCGAAGCGGTCGAGGGCGAATATCATTCACGTCCGTTCTCGGCGAAGATCACCGTTCCGGCTCTGGGAGTTGTATTCTTGAAGCCGAAAGACTGAACTGGTCAACAGGCTGAAAGGTAACCGGTTTATTTATGCTCAATACCACAGCGCGTCAGAATACGACACCGCGCACGGTGCTGGTGGTCGAGGACGAGCCCACGCTCGCCACGGCCATCGCCCAACGCATCACCGCTGAAGGATGGACCGCTCGCGTGGCCGGGGACGGCGCTTCCGCCGTCCAGGCCGCGTCCCAGCTACGCCCCGATCTGGTGATCATGGACATCATGCTGCCGGTTATGGATGGTCTAGAGGCCACCAAACGCATCGTCGCCGAACGTCCGGTGCCGGTGCTGATCCTCACCGCACGTGATGACGAGGCCGACAAGGTCATCGGTCTGGGAGCGGGTGCCGATGATTACATGACCAAGCCGTTCTCCATGCGCGAGCTTATCGCCCGCTGCAAGGCGCTGCTGCGCCGCGTGGAGCGTGCGAAGGTCATCGCCAAGAACTCGGAGAACGAGAAGCTGCTCGACTTCGGTTCGATGGTCATCGACCCGGCCCAGCGCATCGTCACCGTGAACGGCGAACAGGTGCATCTGACCCCCACCGAGTTCGATCTGCTGGCCACGCTGGCCCGCCGCCCGAAGTCGGTGCTCACCCGCGAAAAGCTGCTCGAAGAGTCTGGGACTGGGTCGACGCATCCGGCACCCGCACCGTCGACAGCCACGTCAAGGCGCTGCGCCATAAGCTCGGTGCCGATACCATCCGCACCGTGCATGGCGTGGCTACGCTTTCGAGCCGCCGACCGCGTGATGGCATCCAAAAAACAACAGCAATCCCGGCTTGATGCGATGAAACCTCGCGTCAAGCGTTGATTTGTTCTCATCTCTGAAGCTGGAACTCAGCGCACTGATCGTTATCGCCACTGCCATCGCGTTTGCCATGTGCTGGTTCCTCCTGAAATTCGGCTGGTCCGGTTGGATCGCCATGCCGCTGACTTTGGTGGTGGCCTTGGGCATCACCTATTTCTTCTCTCGCGGCATCACGCTCCCCTACGCCAGATGCGCGATGTGGCCGAAGCCATGGCGGATGGCGATTCACGGTCCGCGTGGATATCGATCAGGATCGTCATGACGAGGTCGCAAGCTGGCTCGCTCGTTCAACGAGATGGCCGGCGAACTCGAGCATGCCGATAAAATGCGCCGCGACATGATCGCCAATGTGAGCCATGAGCTGCGCACGCCCGTTTCCGCTTTGCAGGCGATGGTCGAGAACATGGCCGACGGCGTCACCGAGCCCACTCCCACCAATCTGGAGAGCATCCTCACCCAAACGCAGCGTCTCTCCGATCTCATCGCCTTCCTACTGGACCTGAGCCGTATGGAGCCGGTGCGGCGAGTCTGAATATCGAAAAGTTCAACTTCGCCGACTTTCTTGACGAGACCATCGAGCCGTTGGAAATCGCCGATGGTGGCCACGCCCACGACATCCGCGTCACCGTGCCGGCCGACATCACGATGGAAGGCGATCAGGACCGCCTGCGCCAGCTATTCACCAACATCATCGCCAACGCGCTGAAACATTCGGCCGACGGCACCACCGTGCTGGTCGACGCCCACGAGGACGAAAACCAAGGCACCATCGTGACCAATGTGGTGAATTTCGGCTCCCAGATTGCGCCTTCCGACCGTTTGGACATCTTCCGGCGCTTTGTCAAAGGCAAGACGGGTCCCGGCACCGAGTCGGGCGGCACCGGTCTTGGCCTGTCCATCGCGCGCTGGGCGGCCCAATTGCACGGTGGCACCGTCAAAGTGGTCGACGACACGCGAGGTGCCGATTTCGAAATCATCCTGCCTAAATATCACATCGCCGAACGCTGATATTGTCCGACGTCCTACCGTATACTGTATTCGAACAGATGTTCGAATACAGGGTGGGAGGCGCAGCATGACACAGCAATCCGAGTCACAGGCCATGGCGCACGAGGCCACGCTGTTTGTTATGCAGATGGCCGGCGATCCATGATCAATGCGGGTATTCACAACGGCGATCTGCTGATTGTCGATCGTTCGTTGGCACCAGTCCCCGGAGATGTGGTTGCGGCTGTCATGGACGACGAAATCGCCATCAAGCGGCTGGTTTCACGGGCCGGCATCACCATATTGCACGCCGAGAATCCGCGATACCCCGATTACATGCCGAGCAACGGCGCTTCGCCTGCTATCTGGGGCATCGTCACCGATGTCATTCACCCGTTGATATCGTCATCGGACCGTCGCACCACGGCATCCGCCAATACCAGCACGCCCACCACCTTGGTGCCGGCCTGCTGAAACGCCTGAACGCATTGCCGCACAGTGGCACCTGTGGTGACGATATCATCAACGAGAAGCACCGCGTCGCCATTGCCGATGAGATCACGCTTCACCCTGACATGACCGGTGATACGACGGGCACGCTGTGCCGAAGAGACCTGCTGCACGGAGCGTGCTTGGTGGAGGAGCTCAGGGCATTGCATGGTCGCGCATCGACGCCGTACCCACGCAATGCCCCTGCCACCGATTTGGCCAACGGTGCCGTATGGGCACGTCCTCTTCGGCGCATTGACGCCCGCGATGATGGCACCGGAACCACCAATACGCGATGACCCAAGCATGATGATGGTATTGGCGTCTTGTTCAGCAGCGACACCATGATGCGGCCGAACGGGCCGTCAAGCTCGGTATCGTCGTGGTCCTTCCAGTCGAGAATGGCACGACGTACCGCTCCCTGATAAATCGATGCGGACCATATACGGCTCCGCCACCACTGTCTGCATCCCGTTCCCGGCATTGCGCGAACAGGGCCCAGCATGCCGCACACAATACCTCATCCGGCGCGTCACACCCAGCGCAGCCGCGTGGAAACAGCAGATTGCAGACCTGTGCCCACATCGCATGCCACCACTTGTATACGCTCGGCCCGTCCATAACGCGTCACTATCGAGCTGGAGTATCGAATCGCGCAAGCAGTGCATCCAGCAGTTGTACCGTATCTTGCGGATTCTCAACACGAACACCGATCGCACCGGCCTCAACCGCGGGATAGTCATTACCCGTAGGCGTCATGCGATCACCCACGAACACCATTTCATCGGCCCGTATGCCAAGTGTCTGCGTCAGCTTGCGCACGGCATAGCTTATCGATGCCGCATTCGCTGACATCCACACTGGTGTATCCGCCGGCCCTGACCCGCATATGCGGCAGATCGGCCTTGACCGCTTCGACCAGCGCCTGTTTCTTCGTGTTATCGCGATCCCATGCCTGCTTGGCCGCTACGGGCGCGAACTGCCCAAGAGCGGAGAAGGTGATCTGGCTGCCCCTGTTCTCGATTCGAGGCCCCCATACCTGCTGTTCCCACAATCCCAGTTCCCGGGCATGTCGCTCAAGACTTTCCGAGACAGCGGCCACGGTGGCTTCGGACAGATCATGCGCATACACCAAGGCCCATTGCGTGCCATCCCACCGGTAATACCGGGAGCCGGAGGTAGGCATGACATGCAGATTGCCGCGCCTGGCATTCGGGGTGAGTACATCCAGCACCTGCGAGGTGACCACCGCCATGCCGCCCCCTGAGATCAGGCCACCACCGTATGGTCGAGCAACGCACAGAACCGTTCGATCATCGCGGGCTTCATCGGCTGTTTTGAGCTGGCCAGTGTGTTGTCCAAATCGAAACCGAACACCTTGGCGTTGGAGCAGACATTATCGAAATCAAGTTCGGACCACGAACGTACACCATTTGTCGTGCCTCCCTCGTTGACGAATGTTCACAGCCAATGAACCAATCCTAACGCATGTTGCCTCCGCCATGCCCTATGGTGGGAACCATGCTTCAGCCACCTTGGAACGCACGAATCTACCGCAACCGCCACGGTCGCGGCACACGAACCCCGATGTTCGGCACCCGTCTGCCCCGTTACCGCACTCGCACCGGCATGTTCGACGATATGGTGGCGGCCCAGGTTCGCAGGCTCGGCCAAGCGTGGCCGGAACTGATACGTCCGCTCCAGTTCGCGGTGGAGGATGTGCCGCCTTCGGATCCGACGCTTGGCAGACCGAGCCGAATATGACGTCCCAGTGCTTCCCCGCCAGCCACGGCATTCCCGCACGAGTCGTGCTCTACCGCATGCCGTTGCAGACCGAGGCACCTACAAGCTCGAACTGCAATTGGCCGTCAGGGATGAGCTGGTGGCCCGCATAGCGGAATTGTATGGGCGCAGGCCCGAGGAAATCGACCCGACTGGGGCCTGTGACAACACTGCGGCGTGTCACTTGTAATAAGGTAGTGGCACGGCCCGCAGCTATATCGCCGCCGAAACATCATCAAACTGACGCTTCGGCGAGCATACCCTTCTACTTGACGATGGAGGAATCGTTCCGAGCCCAGACATGAACCGTGGCGGGCATCAGCGTTGAAGCGTCGATGACGGACAATCCGGCGATGTCCTTGTCTTGCAACGAATCGTGACTGAACCGCGCTCCCCAGCTCACTTTCTTGGATGAGTCCTCCAACATCAGCACGACCGCGGTGCCATGATCGCCGGAAAGATTGCCGGCTTCAATCGTTTGTGCTGCGTTCGCATCCAGTGTGATTTCCTTGGAGGTTACCGAAGCACCGGCATCATCGTAGGCGCGCAAGGTGACCGTCCTGCGCGCATTGGACGTATTGGCCAGCGTGATGGAGGCCTTTACTCCGTCGGGAAGGGCCAACCCCGAGAATTCGGATGCTCGCCGGCATTGACCAATGCGAAATCGGCTTGGCCGGAGTCACCGGAGCGTGTGGCCTTGACGGAGAACGACACGGCGTCCTCTGCGGTGGACATCACGCCCAACGCCCCATCAGGAGCTTCTCCCAAGTCGATCGCCGTCACTTTATCAGCAGTGACGGTGGCATCTTTGGCGGGAACCAAGCCTTTGGCGGTAATCCATGACAGCCCGGTGCTGGTGTCTGCTTGGCGAACAGATAAGCGGTGACCGCATCGCCGGCAGTGATGGACGGCGCCACCGATGCATTGGATGCGGTCGGCAGCGGCAGCGCGAAATCAGAACCCTTCGGTATCAGACCATCCATGGTCACCGTGCGCACCACGGACGCGATAGGAGTCTCCTTGCTGGAAACGGTCACGAACAGACCATGCTGCCCATCGACCGCGGCGGACAGTTCCATCGAGGACTCCCCCTCGGCTGGCACAGACAGCGTGGATTGGGTGGACAATGCCATTTTCCCGGCTGTCTCGGAACCCCAGACGGCAATGTCGACGGTGGTCGGCTTGGTGGAGAGATTCGAGACGATGAGCTGCTGTGTGGTACCGGTCGTGCTGTCGGAGAGCAGGAACGACTGGCTGAGCGAGGTCGATACGCAGGATGCCGCCGATATGCCTCTCACATCGCCATCATCGGCCCATGATGCGATGGTGCCGACGGTGCCGGTGCCAGCTGCGGCCTGCAGCATACGGGTATTGATCAGACGAGCTCCCTGATTGATCTTCTGAGCACCGGTTTTCACCGAGGAATCGTCGGTCGAATCGGCGTCTTTCAAAGTTACGTCATCTGAACTGGACTTTTGCCCGATCGCCGAGACAGTGGCGCTGTAGACGGAGCCGAACGCCGCATAGCGCGCTTGTGTGCTCAGATTGCCGACAGTGGCCTGGAAGGCGCTGTCGCCGTACGTGCCGGTATCGGCCAATCCTATAGGTGCCGGGCAGTAGGTTTCGGACTGGGTCGGACTAACGGTCTGGTCGATGGCATTATCGGAAGCGGCCACCTTATCCACCCAGATATTGGGGATGGGGGCCATGACGAGAACGACGAACAGCGCAATCAACACCAGCATGGTGATCACACCGAGCACGATGCCGATCGCACGTTTGAAACCAGAAGTTTTGTTGCTCATGCCTGCTCCTCCAATCCGTAGGACGGTCGTCTGCGAGGCATGGCGACCAAGCAGTACAACGCCGTGATCACACCTAGGCATATCAGCCAGGCGTGCCTCCAGACACTATGCTGTGCACGTTGCTGCCATGAGGTATCCACCTGCTGTGAGGCGCTGCTACGCAGCGTCAGACGATAGTAGCTGCCGCTATCCGTGGAGACCAAGGACTGGGTGCCGTTCGATGCGGCGATATTCGCGCTCAACTGTTCATACGGCATGTCGTTCAAGGAATCGCCGGTCTCGGGAACCACGTAGATGCCGCCGAATCCAAGCGCGCTGATGGCCGCGATGGCCTCTTCGTCGGGATTGGACAGCAGCGAGGCACAGGCCTGGGCCAGTTGTTCGTCAACCGCATCATGCTTGCCGGACAGCAGGCGCGCCCGCTGGACCGGAGAGCTGTCGATCAAATCGCCGCGCGAGGTGCGCATCACCGCATAGTTGACGATGTTGCGGGTCTCCGCGCTCACGGCAAGCACACGATGATCGGCACCGGCCTCCAGATAATCGGTGGTGACCATGGGCAGGCCGTTTTCAGACACGCCCAGTCCCGCATCCTTATGACGTTCGATGCCATACATGCATTGGATGCCAATGCAGCACACCAGTATCAGAGCAAGCACCACACGGCCAGACACGATGAGCACATGCAGACGGTCCTTTTTCGATGCGGGATCACTGCCAGACGCATGCAACGGTTGGAATCGCTTCACCGCCCCACCAGCGACGAGACACACGCAGGCGAGGAAGCCCAATACCATCATCGCGATGCCCGGCTGCGCGGAACCGGCCACGACACCATCGGCATCCACGGTTATGGCCACACGGCTGGAGACCAGGGCGAGCGCGCCTCCGCAGACGATTACCACCCACATCAGTCGCGAGGTCCGCAACGCGAACGGCAGCACCAGCGAAGCAAGAGCAAGCAGCGTGATGACGCCAAACAGCACAGTGACCGCCAAATCGGCATAATCAGTCGACCCCATTCGCCATCCAGCGCACGCTGTGCGGCCTCAAGCAGACTCAGCGACGCCGGCGACCCGTTGGCGGATGACGTTGGCACCGTGATGTCGCCGAACAGTTGACGCCACATGCCCAAATCGGCGTAACGCACCGCATTGACGAGCGTAGGAGCCACCGCAAAGGCGGCAGGAACCGGAATTAGCAACAGCATGGCGCGCTTGCGACGCACGAATAGCAGGAACATCAGGAACACGACGATCAGCGCGAACAGCAGCTGCGGTTCAGCGGCCACCACAGGGATGAAGCACAGTGCGGCGATGGCCGCGGCCTGAACGGATGTGCGCGGCTTGAGCGGGTCTTCGGTATGGTACATGCCCACGGCACGGAACACGAATGCGAACGCGGCCGGCAGGAACACCATTACGGTAAGCATCGGCATATTGGCCTGCGCATACCAGCCGAACATAATGCCGGTGGATGCCCACAGCAGTCCTCCCAGCACACGAACCACGTCCGAGCGGGTGAATACGCCCGCCAGCGCCCAGAACGACAATGCGCTCAGCGGCGCGGCCACAAACAGTATCATCGCCAAAGCGGCGGTCACATGGCCGAGCGTGACCAACGAGGCCAGCATCAGCACCAGCAGCCACGGCGTGGGCGGCGCAGGAATGCCGGTGCCGCTGCCAAACACCCACGGCGTGGTGGCGGACTGCACCAGTTGCGTGAAGCTGGCACCGGTGGGAAGCAACACATCGGAATACAACGATCCGCCGGAGAATATCGAACGGAACACCGGCCAATACATCACCGCGATGGCCGCAAAGCACACCAGCGCCATCACCACGGCCGCACTCCAGCGATATATGGTGCGTGTCCGCAGATGGGCACGTTCCAGCGGACTGAGCAGCACTCTGCCTGCTGGGATTGGAATGCATCCCGACGATCATGGAACTGCTTGATCTGCTGGCTGTCTGCGAACAAGACATGCAGGACGATGCGGCGACCTTCGATTGTCTGGCCACCAGACTGCGTGATTTCATGTTTCCCGCGATATCGGCCAAGGCCAGCCATGCAGGCACAATTGCACCCATGCTTCATACGGCTTCTTGCCGAACATCATGGATATGGCCATGCCAAAACTGCGGAGCAGCCTCCACAGCCAGACGATAAACCAGGACGACATGGCCAGGTCCGTGTACAGATACCGCTGTTGGGAGCGATGCACCGTCATCGCATGATTGACCGTGTGATCGTCCTTAAGCGGTTCCCCGCCTCGCGTACGAATGCCCTCATACCGTGCGCGACGATGTGATATCTCCGCTTGCGGGACAACCACCACGCGTCCGCCGCTCAGGCAGACACGGCGGCAGAAATCAACCGATTCGCTGTAGGTGGTCAGCCAGGCATTGATGCCCCGCAGTCGCGTGAATTGCGACATGGACACCAGCGCGCCTGCCAGCGACACCGCAAACACATCCTGCCGCCCGTCATACTGCTCCTGATCGGGTTCTCCATCGACCACCAGGGAATGCACGGCGTGGTGACCCGCATACATACCGACATCATGCAGATGGGAGCCTTCCCAATCGCACTGTTTGCACCCGAGCACACTGCGCCCGGCGTATTGCGCCACGCCTCAAGCAATCGTTCAAGGCATGAGTCATCCGAAGGGCGGGAATCATCATGGAGCAGCCACAATGCGCGGGGAGCGTCATCCAGATCGGCACGATCCAATGCCCGGCTGACCGCATCGCCGAAGGAGCGTGCGCCCTTGGCCGAGACGATGTGAATGGTCACATGCTTGGACTGCGGCACCTCCATCACCGGCCCCGATGGCGAGGGGATGACCTCGAACGAGGTGGTTATCCTCGAACTGGTGCGCCCGGTCGCGTCGGCGATGATGACGACCCCCGGAAGAACATTCTGCGTCAATACCGAACGCAATGTAGACCGGAGGAAACGCATATCCTCCTCAACGGTGATCACAGCCGTAATGCCGGTATCCACATCCTGCCTATGCGTATATGGTCGAGAAGACATGGCGTCGGCCAACGCCTCATGAATATCGCTATTACCTGTCGGACTCATAAACTCCCAGTGTACGCACCAGACTTGAAGGGGGTGTGTGGAGCTACGCCCGCTCCCGGTGCTCTCGCTTATATCGACGGCGTTCGCGCTCGCTCATGCCACCCCAAATACCGAATCGCTCATCATGGTCGATGGCCCATTTCAGGCATTGCTCACGCACTTCGCATTTTGCGCACACACGTTTGGCATCACGGGTCGAGCCCCCCTTTTCCGGGAAGAACGCCTCCGGATCGGTTTGCGCGCACAACGCCTTGTGCTGCCAAGATACATCGCCATCAGGTCGGAATAGTCCCACAATTCGTGCCATGGCTCTTCGGCTGAATCGTCGACCACACCCCACATGCGATTCTCCTTGCCTATTGAGCTTTTCATACGGACTAAATTACACACATGCAATTTCGGTTTTGTCAAATTCTTTCTCGTGTCATTACATCATTTTTATGGAACTGTGTGCTATGGCGTGAACGCGATGCCCTGACGCCGTTGCACATGATATTGTGCCGTTCCTGCGCAGGAACACCATAGCGCAGGAACACCCGGCGGATGCTGTGTCAAAGTGTCATTCAGACAATCGACAGTTTCAGGAGGGGTTATGACGCAGGAATCAGGTGGGGCGGATCCGCATATCAACCGCCAAGCTTCATCCTGCGGGAATCGACGCACCCGGCCTTCCGGCAGGTGCCACGCTCCTTCGCCCCCGCCCGAACCTCGCGCCAGTCAGGTCAAGCTCCATCGGCGTCCGTCCGTCCACGGGAAATGACATCGAAGAGCCTCAACTGAACGCCAACGCCACGGCAAGCGCCAACGTCGCGGACAACGGCAGGCGGACTCCGCCCAGTTTTTCTCCGAAACCGGACGCGCCACTCGCAGCACGGCTCCGGATGCGCCGCACCGCGCAGCATTCCGCCGTCGCGAGCGCGGATGTCTTCCGGCTCATCCCGCAACGCCGTGCGCAATCCGTCGGATATGCCGGTTTCCCGGCCCTCATCGCCAGCAGCAAACGTGTCCACGAAGTTCAGCCATCTTGGCCGGCCGGCGGCGGCAACGGCGAAAACGGTAACGGCACGCCGTCCGCGAGCCTTACGCATCACCCTATGCGCAATCGCGGTACTGGTGGCGGCGTTGATTCTTTCCGTTTTCGGTGCCTGGCAATGGGTGGACAGCAAACTGAATCGGAGCGACTGGCTGACCGACACCCCCAACACGCCGGCCTCGACTTGGCTGATTCTTGGCTCCGATGAGCGTGACGGTTCCACCGATTACGGCGGCGTAGACAATATCTCTGGCTTCAGGACCGATACGATTCTGGTGCTGATCAAGCCCAAAAGCGGGCCGAGTTCGTTGGTTTCCATTCCCCGCGATTCGCTCATGAACGTCGATAACCAGTACATGAAAATCAATGCGGTGGCGCTGATTGCAGGCAAGAAGGCTTTGGTAAGCAACGTCAAGCAGATCACCGGCCAGAAAATCGATCATGTGGCACAGATCAAGTTCGGCGGTCTGCAGAACGTGGTGAACGCCTTGGGCGGTATCGAACTGTGCTATGACGAGGATGTTCAGGATTCCTATTCCGGACTGAACTGGAAGGCGGGATGCCATACGGCGGATGGTTCCACCGCATTGTCCTTCTCTCGTATGCGATATGCCGACGCGCGAGGAGACTTCGGACGCAACGAACGCCAGCGACAGGTCATCTCGGCCATCGTCAAGAAGGCTTCCAGCAGTGAGACCCTGACCAATCCGTCCAAAATCGTGGCAGTGTCCAATGCCGCGATGAGCGCACTCACCGTGGACGAGAAGACCAACCCTTACACGTTGCTCACCATGGCGTTGGCGTTCAAAAGCGCCACCGGCTCGAATGGCATCTCCGGCAGCGTGTACTGGTCCGACCCCGATTATTACGTTGATGGCGTTGGTTCCTCGGTGCTGCTTGACGACGCCAAGAACACCGAACTGTTCAATCAACTTGCCGACGGCACGTATAAGGCCGGCACCGTGGGCAATCTGGCGGAAGGCTGACCGACGCTTTCCCGGAGCCCATCGGCTTCATCATCGGCGCATGATCGTCACCGTTGCCTACACCGCCAATCATGCACGGGCAAAATGTCATGTGGATAACTCGGCAAGCTAGAACCACATACCTTGATTCGGCTTGCGCTTTCGGCATGCGTTCCCCCACGCTGGAAGCATGACATCACAGCAGAACGATTCGAAGCGACATTCCGTCCATACGGCATCCGCCGTATCCCGGGCGAAGCACCGTTTGGGCGCGCCGCCATTGCGCGCCCGCCTGACCATGTTTGCCGCGGCATGCCCGATGATCGCGCAGGCATTGATGATGGTCATACTGCTGTTGCACGGGCAATGGCTGTTCGCCGCCATGATCGCACCGGGCATATTCGCCTGTCTCGTGTCCCTGCTGCTGACGCTCCCCTCGCCTCCAGGCCCGGAGAAGGCTCCCGATCCGCAACAGGCAACGATCGATGTCGGTATCACGGGCGACGCCGATGACCGCGCCGCAGACCTCCGTCATGCGCCGTCGCAGCCGATAGAATCGCTGCTGCACTTCGCACGCCTGCCATGGCGCGCCATTGTGGGCCGCTGGCTTGAACCCCTTGACCTTGCGGTGCCGATCGGCATGACCGGAAGCGAGCCGCTGATGCTCGATCTGAACCGTCAGGGGCCGCATGCTCTGGTGGCCGGCACCACTGGTTCCGGAAAATCCGTGTTGCTGCAAAGCTGGTGTCTGGCGCTCGCCTCGATGAACGGGCCTGAGCATCTGAATTTCGTGTTCTTGGATTTCAAAGGCGGTTCCGCGTTCCGCAAACTCGAACGGTTGCCGCATACCGTGGGCAGCGTATGCGATCTGGATCTGGCGCATGCCGTACGCGCGTTGCGTGCGCTGGAAGCCGAACTGACACGCCGTGAACAGCTGTCCGCCGCTGTCCATGCTTCCGATATCCGCGATATGGTCAATCCACCACCGCGCCTGATCGTGGTCATTGACGAATTCCATGCCCTGAAGGACCAGCTCCCGGATTATGTGAATCGTCTGGTGCGTATTGCTCGCTCGGCAGGTCACTGGGCATGTATCTGATCGCCTGTACGCAGAATCCCATGGGTCAGGTCAGTGCCGATATGAAGGCGAATATGTCCGTCAGCATTTGTTTACGGGTTCGGGACCGTCTGCAATCATGCGAGCTGCTTGGCGATGGTCGTGCCGCCGACCTCAGTCCGGCAATGCCCGGTGCGGCGTTCTGCAACGATTCCGAACAGGTGACGGCATTCCGCTGTGCAACGGCACGCGATATCGATGCGGTGTGCCGCCAGATCGCGTTCGCATCGCGGTTCGTCGGAAGCCCGCCGCAACCGTCCCTGTTTACCGCGCCACTCCCCCGGCACGTAAAAGACCGGACTGTGGCCGACCACGCACCGCAACGCATTCGATTTGGACTTGCCGACGATGGCATCAACCTGCGAGAGGCGACGGTATCCCTCACCGGTGGCAATATCGGTGTCATCGGCCCGCAGGGGCGCGGCAAAACCACGTTGCTGAAAACATTGGCTCGACACGCAGCATGGCTGATGGCTTGGCGGTACGTGTCAGTTCCCCGCATCGTCGGGTATGGAGCTCGCAATGGCTTCATGGCGGCCGCTGCACGCCGTATGCCAGCTCGGATGCACCACCGCCTCCGCATATCGTGTGGTTCGTCGACGACGCCGATGAGTTGTTCGACCCATTCCGCACCGACGAGCAGGCGCTGTCTTTCACACATGCGTTGGCCGATGAGTCCGTCAGCGTGGTATTCGCCGTCAGCACGATTCGCCCGATACGTATACCGGAGCATTGCAATACCAGAATCGTGTTCCCGTGCGGGGAGAGAACGTCCGATCTTATGGCCGGAGTCCCCGCTCGCCTATTGGATATGATGAGTCATATCGATGCCGACAACGCGGGCCGGGCCGTGCTCATCGAGGGCACATCGGCATGTCTGGTGCAGTGCGCTTCGTGAAAACTTCGGTTTTTTCTCGGCAAAACCTCTTGAAAATCACCACGGTTCGTGGTTACCTTGGTACTGGACTTAAGGAACAACACCAGCCACGGGGCTTTTAAGGGAGGCAAGCAATGAGCAGCGCTTTTGATTGGCGAGCCAAGGCCGCATGTCGTGACAAGGATCCGGAACTCTTCTTCCCGGTGGGCAACACCGGTGCAGCCTATCAGCAGATTGAGGAGGCCAAGGCCGTGTGCCGCACCTGCAAAGTGATTGACGCATGCCTGAAGTGCGCACTGGACACCAATCAGGATTACGGCGTGTGGGGCGGCTTGAGCGAAGATGAGCGTCGTGCGCTGAAGCGCCGCGCCATGCGCGCCCGCCGTTCTCAGGCCATGCAGATGCAAATCTGATGTTTTGATTATCGCTTCGTCATACTAGGAAACCCTCCCGCTTGGGAGGGTTTCCTCATTTCGGGCTTCGCATCACTCGTCCTGAGCAGCCCTGAGCTTCATATCAAGCACCACGCGGGTGCCGCCTTCGCGGCGCGGCTCCCAATGCACGGAACCACCGAAATCATTGGTCACAAAGGTGTTGATGATCTGCGTGCCCAAACCGGAACCGGAAGAACGAGCCAATCCACCCTGTTCTTCGGAGCCGAGACCGGAACCGTCATCCTCGACCACCACATTGAGGTTCGGGCCGGAGCGGCCCACGGAAATCGTGATATGGCCATCCTTGCGGCCTTCGAACCCATGCTCCACCGAATTGGTGATGAGCTCGGTCAGCACGAGGGACAGCGGCGTGGCATCCTGAGCGGGCATCATGCCGAACTTGCCCATGTAGTTGATATCGATGTGCTGGTCTTTCATCGTGGCTAGGTCCACGGCCATGCGCAGCAGGTTGGCAATCACCTTGTCGAAGTCGACGACCTCGTCGGCGGTCTGGCTCAATCCCTCATGCACCATGGCAATGGTCTGCACGCGGCGTTGCGCCTCCTGCAATTCCTTCTTGACCTCATCCGACTTGGTCTTACGAGCCTGAAGCCTCAGCAATGCGGAGACGGCCTGCAGGTTGTTCTTGACACGATGGTGAATCTCGGAAATCGTAGCGTCCTTGGTCTGCAGCTCCTGCTCACGACGGCGCAGCTCGGTGACGTCACGGCATAGCAGAATCGCTCCGATACGGCCGTTGTTGTCATACAAGGGCAACGAGCGCATCGAGACGGCGGAACGGTTGGCGTTGAGTTCGGAGTCGACCGCGGCTTTGCCTGTCAACACCAACGGCAGGTTTCCGGAACAGGGTCGTTCTCCTTCAATAGCTGTGTGCCGAGTTCGCTGAGGTAATGGCCAGGCATGGTGTCAGCAGACCGAGACGCCTAAAGCAGCTGATGGCGTTCGGGGCTGCGTATCGAACCACGCCGTCCATGGTCAGGATGATGAAGCCGTCCGCCACGCGAGCGATATGGCGTTGGCTCATCACCGAATCCTTGTAGGGGAATTGGCCTCGCGGAATCATCTCGTACAGATGCTTGCCGGCTTGATGCTTTCCGACTCATATCGGCCGTTGGATTCTCGTGTGGCCATATTGGTCTCACGCACGACCAAGCCCAAGGTCTTGCCATTGTGCCGAACCGGCGCGTACACGTTGCAGACGGTCGCCTTGCCCACGGTTCTCAATACCGTGGAGCGGAACACCACGCTGGAGAGCATGGCGGCGTCCAATTCGCCGACCATGTCGTCCGGCATGACGTTTCCCACCACGTCTTCCGCCCGCAGCGTCATAACGGTGGATGGACGGCATTGCTCGGCCACCACGTATTTGCCATCGCCATCCTGTACCAGCAGCAGCAGATCGGCAAAGCTCAAATCGGCGATCACCTGCCAATCGGCGACAAGATGATGCAGCCACTCGCGGTCCTCGTCGTCGAAGTCGGGGCGCGTTGCAAGGATATGTGAAAAATCAGCCATATCCCTATCATACGCAGACGCACCGCCGCCGTCGCGGCAAGCCACACGGCAAGTACGACGACTATGACGACATCGCATCTTCAATACCGCGCCAATCGCGTTGCACGGCTTCCCGCCCGTGGCCAAGGTGCCGGCATGTTGCTTATCGTACACGGCAAGCATCACGTACAGTTTGATATCCGAAGCCGCCACCATATTGCCGGCATTGCTGTGTCCATGGAACCCATCATCGCGTTTGCCTGCGCTTTGACGTTGTCATCGCCATTGTCCTGGGCCGCAAGATAGACCGGCAGATAGAAATCGGCAGCCACGAATTGCTTGCCGGACTGCGACGTGGTCGCGATGGTGGCGTCCTCTGAGGAGTCGGCGGATGTTCCATCGATGACCATGGCGGAGACGGCCACATCGGAGGACGAGTATGAATCCGCGATGTCAGACAACTGGCTGGATGTGATCACCGGAGTGGAAGGCTTCGACTTCTCCGTCGAGCTTTTCTTGGACGAATCGTCGCTGTTCTTGTCTTTGGCGCTATCAGACGTGTTCTTCTTGGCCTTGGACTTGGCGTCAGAAGAATCCGTCGTGCCATCATCGGCGGAATCCAACGCATCGGCCCCGGTCGACTGTGCCGATGTTTGCGCCTGCGGCTGAGCTCCCCACAATCCCATGCTATGGGTGATGAACAAGCCGATGACTAACGCCACGACACAAATCAGCGCGATGAGCACAATCACCACCGCTTTGGTGTGATCGACGCCAGGACGCCCGGCGGGAGGTTCAGGAGAAGCAGGGGCCGCCGGATTGGCCTCGGGCTGCTCCAATGGGCTTCCGCACTGCGAACAGAAGGCATTTCCTTGCTCGTTGGCAAACCCACACTCCGTGCAATACACCATCGCCGAGCCCTTTATTGCTGCGACGTTCTCATCTTCGGATTCCATAGTATCGCCGCCATTGGGTGATAGTGTTCGCGCGAGTCGGTATTGACAAGCATAAAAGTTACGCTAACGTAGGTTACGGCAGCGTAAGAAGCGTATCGTCAACTCGTGAAACGGGGGCATCACCATGGCATCAACAACCGGCGACTCGGAAAAGACGATGCATCACGACGCTCATAACAGCGCGACGATTGCAGAGGATGCCACCATCGCATCCAAGCGTCAGGCGGCTATCGAGGCGCGCGAACAGGCGTTGCAGGCCAAGGCTGATGCCGTACGGGCCAAGGCCCAGTTCAAGGCCGAGGCCATTCGAGCCAAAGCCGAGGAGAAGGCCCGGCACAAGCTCGCCAAAGCGGAGAACCGTGCGCTGAAAATCGAGGGCATTGCCCCTGCGGAAGTGGAACGCAAGATTCGTCTCGACGTGCACGGACGGCCAAAGCCGTTGATGCGCGGCTGGATTCACGCGATTGCCGCTCCCCTGTCATTGGCGGCAGGCATCGTGCTTATATGCTTGGCACATGGCGCGAGTCTGAAGTGGGCGTGTGCCGTGTTCATGACAGCGTCGCTGATTCTGTTCACCAATTCGGCCTGCTACCATCTGGCGATTGGAGCCCGCGCGTCACCGATGTGCTGCGGCGTATCGATCATGTCAACATCTTCCTGCTCATTGCCGGCACGTATACCCCGGTTTCGTTTGCGCTGGAACCGTTCTGGCGCAATGTGATCATCATATCGATGTGGGCGTGCACGGCCATCGCCATCGTGATTCATGTGATCTGGATCAATGCACCACGCTGGCTGTATACGGTGGTGTACATCATCTTCGGCATCTACGGCCTGGCTTATATGGTGATGTTCTGGAATTCGCCGTATGCGGGGCCAGCCGTGGTGGTGCTGCTGTGCGCCGGCGGTGCCTGCTACATCCTCGGCGCCATCGTCTACGCCTTGCGCAAGCCCGACCCTTGGCCTCGCGTCTTCGGATTCCATGAGATTTTCCACTGCGGAACGGTGGCCGGATATGCCTGCCATATGGTGGCCATCTACATGGTGATCGTCTCGCTGTGGCAATAAGCGCTACGACATATAAGTATGCCCCCGCCTACGGGGGCATACCAGTCACTTAACTCAGGCCAGCGGTTGGCGGCCTTGACAGTCACGGACAGCTCGCGGCCGTTCGGTGCGGTGTAGGAAACGACGTCGCCCACCTTGGCGCCCTCGATGGCCTTGCCAATCGGGGAATCCGGGGTCATGATGTCGTAGTCGGTGCCGGCCACGATGTCACGGCTGCCGAGCACGTAGGTCATCTCGTTGCCGTTGAGCTCGATGGTCACCACAGAGCCCTCGCCCACGGTGCCTTCCGGAGCATTCTCGATGATCTTGGAATCGCGCAGCTTGACGGTGAGCTCGGTGATGCGGCCCTCGTTCTTGCTCTGCGCCTCACGGGCGGCCTGGTAGCCGCCGTTCTCGGACAAGTCGCCCTCGGCACGCGCCACGGCGATCTTGTGCGCGATTTCCTCACGCAGCTCACCTTCACGATGGGCGAGCTCTTCCTTCATCTTGTTGTATGCTTCCTGCGTCAGCAGGTAGACCTTGTCCTCAGCCATATCGTCCTCCTGAACCGTTGTCGATGCTGAAACAATCTTCGTTATTTATGACAAAACGCCGGCTATGACCCCGGCGTTCGTCATGTGCTGACCTATGGTCAGCGGGTGGAAATGATGTCGATGACGAACACCAGCGTGTCCTCGCCGCCGATGCCGGCCTGCGGGATGCCGCGGGAACCGTAGCCGTATTCCGGCGGAATGGAAACCACCAGACGCGAACCCACGTTATGGCCCGGCACAGTCTGGTCCCAGCCCTTGATGACCTGTCCCACGCCGATGCCGAAACTGGCGGGCTGATGACGGTCGAAGCTGGAGTCGAATGGGGTGTCCTTACCCCACACCACGCCGTGGTAGTTCACGGTGACGGTGTCGCCGCGACGCACGATCGGGCCGTCTCCCTCGGTCAGCTCCACAACCTTGAGGCCCTTCGGGGCTTCGGGCGTCGGGAACTCGATAACGGGCGTGGTGCCAAATTCGGCGTTCACCTGAGGCATCTGATCTGTCATTAGTCCTCCTTCAAAGACACAATGCGCCCTACCTTAGCACCATCGGCGAATCGGCGGTAGTCTTCATCCCTGTGCGATACGACACGCTGGCCGTATACGTCAATTCCGGTCATCATGCTGGTGAATACCGGACATGTCAATCAGCATTCGACGACATTGACGGCAAGTCCACCCTTGGAGGTCTCCTTGTATTTGGCCATCATGTCTTCACCGGTCTGCTTCATGGTTTCGATGGCCTGATCAAGGGTCACGATGTGTGAGCCGTCGCCGAGCATGGCCATACGCACGGCGTTGATGGCGGTGTTGGCGGCCATGGCATTGCGCTCGATGCATGGAATCTGCACCAATCCGCCCACCGGATCGCAAGTCAGACCCAAGTTGTGTTCGATGCCGATCTCAGCAGCATTTTCCACCTGTTCCGGCGTGCCGCCTACGACTGCGGCAAGTCCGGCCGCCGCCATCGAACAGGCCGAGCCGACTTCGCCTGGCAACCGACTTCCGCACCGGAAATTGAGGCGTTGCGTTTGAACAGGTATCCGATGGCACCGGCGGTCAGCAGAAACGTGACCACGCCCTGTTCATTGGCGTTGTCCACGAAATGCCAGTAATAGTGAAGCACGGCGGGAATGATGCCGGCGGAACCGTTGGTCGGAGCGGTTACGATGCGCCCGCCTCCGGCATTCTCCTCAGAGACGGCCAAGGCGAAGAGATCCACCCATGCGGCGTCGGAAGACTCGAGCACGGCGTCTTTGCGCCGGCTGTCGCGGCGCAGCACATCGGAATTCGAGGCGAGACGCCGATACATTTTCGGCGCGCGGCGGGGTACGTCAAGGCCACCGGGCAATGTGGGTTCCGCCGAGGTGCATCCGTGGTCCACACAGGCGCGCATAACACGCCAGATGGCATCAATATCGGATCGGACCTGGATGCCCGAGCGTGAAGCGGTTTCGTTGGCCCATACAAGTTCGGCGATGCTGAGATGATGTTCCCGGCATAACGACACCAGTTCAGTGCATGATGAGAACGGGTAGGGTGCCTCGACGCCGAAATCAGTGGATGATGACTCGTCCGCATCGGCAAAGGAGGCGCCTTCCGGAGGGCGTTCATGAATGCCGATCATCGGGTCTTCGGGAGCGCCTTTGCGCACGAATCCGCCGCCGATGGAATACCAGACCTGTTCGTCGACCAAGCTTGCGGCGGCGTCGAACGCCTGGAATCGCATGCCATTGGGGTGCGCGGCCATGCGCTTCCATTGTTCGAACACCACGTCACGGTCGTAGTCGAAATGGATGCGTTTGAGGCCGGCGAGGTTCAGAGTACCATCCAACGCGCAGATCTCGCGGATGTGCATCATGTGGTCGGTATCCACGGTGGCCGGCAGATTGCCTTCGAGCCCAGCCATCGCAGCACGATCGGTGCCGTGGCCGAGACCGGTCAGCGCCAGAGAACCATAAAGCGTGATTTTGACACGTGCGGTGCGATCGACCAAATGGTCGGCCTGCAACGAGGAGGCGAAAGCATGTGCCGCGACCATCGGGCCTACGGTGTGCGAGGATGAAGGTCCGACGCCGATGGTGAACATGTCAAGCACACTGAACATTTGGCTCCTTCTCCCTGCTGGTTCGGCATGCCGGTGTTACCAGGCGTCATACCATCACGATATCGTATCCCAGCCCAGCGCCCGGAATCGCTTTCGCCTTGTGCATGATGGCCGCGCGCGTCATGCCGGCGAGCGATAAGTCAGTCAGTGAGACAGTGCGGAGAACATCATGACCAGTACGATGATACCGATGATGGCCAATACGATCTGCACCACCATCAGCCCGATGGTCAGTCCCTTCTTGGTGGCGATTTTGGGCGCGTACGCCTGTGCCAACAGGAAGGCGATGAAGCCGAACACCGCGTAGTTGACGGTCAGGGCCATCACATCGCCGTTCGACAACACCACGCCGTTCAGCGGCTGGTTCAGCGTGTTCATCATCGCGCTCATCACGAACATGCCCCACACGCCGTAGCCGATTAATCCGACGACGCCGTACAGCCATGGCTTGAGTTTGTCGTTGGCACGCAGGGTCAGGGCTTCGGCACACCACAACAGGGCGAAGCCGACGATGTAGGTGAACGCCACGGCGATCAGTATCACGATAGTCGCCCATGGCAGGAGTGCGGCCACATTGCCGATCATGGACAGATAGAATCCCGAGCAGGCGATGGCACCAACGGTGAGTGCAGTGCCCGCAATGACGGCTTGGGCAAGCATGGTGGGCAGTGCGCCTTGTTCGACTCGTTCGACATCGGTCCAGCGTGAAGCCATGTGGATTCCTCGTTTCATCAGGTACATCGTCACAACGCCACATAGCCTAACGGCCTTTTGTTTCGGCTTATAAGCTCTCCACATAGTGAGCTGCGAGCCCCCTCTGACGAGGGGGGCTGTCGGCGAAGCGACTGGGGAGAGACCACGGCACAGCCGCAAAAACGGCATCGGCCACAGGCCGATTTCAAGGTGCCTCCGGTGGGACTCGAACCCACAAGCCGAAGCGATCGATTTTAAGTCGACTGCGTATACCATTTCGCCACGGAGGCCAACTTTTCTATTATAAGCTATCTCCTGCCCTGAGCATTGCTTGCGGGTTGCTGCACTTCGTGCAGCCGTCGCGGCATAGCCGCTCCCCTCGCCTACAAACAGCCCACCGGGCTGTTTGCTTAACGGCTCAGCCCGCTGGAGGCACTTACCACTTACGCTATTGAGCCAGCAACCGGCGACCATAATCGAGCACAATGCCGTCCAGCAGACCGTGTTCGCTGGCAACGAACGAATCGATGGCTTCACCATGATCGGCCTTGGCGGCTTCGCTGACACGCGCCAGCACACGGCTCCAGACCACAGCGCCGCCGCCGACCACATCGATACGGCCGGGGTGGATGGTCTTGTATTCGCGGCGCTCGGCGCGCGTCATCCTAAGGAACTTGTCGTCCACGGCATAGGCGTCTTCAAGGCTCAGCCGATGCCCGTCGACCACGGTGTGATCGTATTCCTTCAATCCCATGGCCAAGGCGGTCATCGTGGTCACCGTGCCGGACACGCCAATGATGGTACGGGCCTTGCCTGCGTCCACGGTGCGGAAGGCTCATCGATATGTTCATCGACGTCCACAACGGCTCATCGATCTGTGTCTGGGTCGGCGGATCATTGGTCAGATGACGTTCGGTCATGCGCACGGAACCGATGTTCATGGAAAACGCGCCCTGAACCTGGGTAGTGGGCGCACTGACGCCGTCGCACCCGATGACCAGCTCGGTGGACCCGCCGCCGAGATCAACCACCAGATAGGGGGCGGCAGATCGTCGCGATTGACCACGGAAGTGGCACCAAGGAAGCTCAGGTCGGCTTCTTCGGTGCCGGGAATGACTTCGGGGCGCACGCCGAGGATACGTTCGATCTCATCCTCGAACTCCTCACGGTTTTCCGCGTCACGAGTTGCAGAGGTGGCAACGAAACGCAGGCCGTCGATGGGATGTTCGGCAATCACACCGGCGAATTCCCGAGCGGCCACATAGCGCGTTCCAACGCTTCGTCGGCAAAACGATGGGTCTTGTCCACATCCTGGCCGAGACGGATCACACGCAGGATGCGCGGCACCACCTCATGCATGCCATCGGCATCGACACGTGCGATTTTCAGTCGAATGGAGTTCGTGCCGCAATCAATGCCGGCGACGGTTACGGATTCCTTGCTCATTGCCTTCTCCTCGTATCCCTTAGTGCGTATGAATGGACTGTTCGCGCTGGCTCATCTGTTGATCAATCGTCCAGCGTGCAGCGGCAGACGGTCGGATCGAATTCGTCTTTGACGCGTTCCAGTACCAAATCGCCAATGGGGTTGACGCCCGGCCCCATAACCAAGGACTGGGCCAGCCAGGGCATGCAGGCACTTGACGCGCACCGGCATGCCGCCGGCCGAAGTGCCTTCAATATGCTCCTCACTGTCGCCAAGACGTCCTGCCAGTTCGTGGCGGAATGCCAGATACAGGTTATGGGCCTGCTCATATGCGGCCTTGAGCTCCTCGTCCAAGGCCAACATGTCGTTGTATTGCTGCATCACGCCGGCGGCCTCGACATGGGAGGCGGCCTTGACGGCTTCCGGACCGGTCAGATAGCACGTGGTGGGGAAAGGGATTCCGCCGGGCAACACCGGACGGGTGATTACGGCAAGTGGCCTACCGCAGACGCATCGCGCCCCCACGGCGACCATGCCGCGCGGGTATCGGCCGAGCTGACGCTGCACCAGGTCGATGTCATGATCGTTGGCGGGCTCGGCAAGCACGGTATCGACAAGGGCCTTGCCTTGGCGGCGATATCGATGGTCACTGTTGGGTTCCCTCCCCTGTGTTCTGTTGGGTATTCTGTTGGGTGTTCTGATCGGATTGGGTGTTCTGGTCTGACTTATCGGACCGCTTGGATGAGTCGTTGGATGACGAGTCAGAGGAACCGGAAATATCGGATTTGCCGGACTCGCTATCGGTCACAGGCTCATCGGCCTTTTTGAGCGAGTAAGACAGTTCGCTGTACCATGGCAGGACTTTTTTGTTGCTGCTACTGGAATCTTCCGTTTTCTGGGATTCGCTATCGGAGCCGGTCACGGCTTCGGGATGAAGCACACGCACGGCCTGTTCGCCGGGGAATACGAAGCCGAGGCGTTCACGGGCCTGGGCGGTGATGTAGGCCTTGTCATCCCAACGCTTGATGTCGTTTTCCAACTCCTGCTTTTGGGCAATCAGCGAAGCCTCCTCACGCTTGAGACCATTGAGTTCGGCCAGGTTCAGGGCATAGGTGTGGAAGGTGGAGACCAGCTGGATGGTGCCAAGGGCGATAATGAACAGGGAGACGAAGAACGCTATAGGCCCCGCCGACCCTTTTTTCCTAACTCGTGCTTTGCCGGTTTTGCCAGGTTTGCCGGTACGGGACGACTTGCTCATGTCACACGAAAATACCCGCCGCATTCGACTTGACGAATACGACGGGTATCGAGCTTCAGTGGAAACTCACGCCTTTACGGGCGTTTCAGCTCACTTGGCCAGGTACTTCTTGCAGGCCTTGAAAGCGCTGTAGCCGGCGTACTGAGCGGTGGAGCCGAGCTCCTCCTCGATCTCGAGCAGGCGGTTGTACTTGGCAACGCGCTCGCCACGGGCCCGGGGC
>ENA-OQBT01000372-OQBT01000372.1-human-gut-metagenome-genome-assembly--contig:-NODE-372-length-28755-cov-2.371769_pt1 | contig 28755 bp, 43 predicted proteins | sample MGYA00242749_ERZ504557 | MGnify/ENA primary metagenome ERZ504557 (study PRJEB26092, sample SAMD00036243) | human gut metagenome | host: Homo sapiens | study: EMG produced TPA metagenomics assembly of... | reverse complement strand
GATATATATAGGTATCTGTTCATATTCTATAGAGATAAATGGATTTATGAGGTGATAGAATGGGGTATTCGGAATATAAAGATTTAAACGTCCAATAGATAATATAAATAATGGAGACGAATATTTAAATGCTTTGGAGTGGGCGTTGAACAATCCAAAAGTAAAGAATATTGCGCTTGCTGGCCCGTATGGAGCAGGTAAAAGCAGTATTATCGAAACATATTTGAGTAGGGAAAAGGATAAGAAGAATATATATGAACAGCATAAATTTGCAAAAAAATATTTGAAAATTTCGATGGCTACATTTATTGAAGCGCATAATAATGAAGGTAATGAAACGAAAATAGAGATAGATGCAGATGAAGTCGAAAAGGGAATTCTGAAACAGTTATTTTATAAAGTGGAGCATAAAAAAAATTCCGCAAAGTCGCTATAGAAAACTTCAGCCCATTCATTCGATGAATGTATTGGTGAAGGTTATTATGACTTCAATAATTTTAATTTTGTTTGGAGAGATTTTTTTTCCTGACATTTGTAAAAATATTTGGAACAAAATAGATGCATTTGCAATGAGGTATAGTTGGCTAGTGGGTAAAACTGCGGGTGTTGCAATCGTGTTGGCAATCGTAGGAATAGGAATTACAAGTTATCTGGCGAAAATAATAATGTCCAGGTTTCGTGTAAAAGAGTTGAAGCTGCCAGCAGATACAACACTGCAAGTGTCCGAGGATACAGAAGAATCTGTTTTTAATAAAAATTTGGACGAAATCATGTATTTTTTCGAGGAGACTCAGTACCAGTTAATTTTTTTTGAGGATTTGGATCGGTTAGAAAATAGAAAGATTTTTGTGCATTTGAGAGAATTAAATAATCTCTTAAATAATGATGAGGCAATAAATCATAAACCAATAGTATTTGTGTATGCCGTAAGAGATGATATTTTTTCTAAGGAAGATCGAACGAAATTTTTTGATTTTATTATTCCGGTTATTCCTATTGTGAATGCTACGAATTCAGGCGAAATATTATTGGAAAAATTAGATAATGCAAAGAAACATGGTATTTGTCATAAGATTTCACAGGGATTTGTATTGGATATCGCACCGTTTATTTCAGATATGAGAATAATACAAAACATATACAATGAATTTGTTGTATATAAGAAAACATTACAAACAGAGCAGCATTTGAATTTGTCAGATGAACAGATGATGGCGATTATAATCTTTAAAAATTTATATCCGAGTGATTTTGCGGATATCCAAGGGGAGACGGGGATAATCAAGAAAGCATTTCAAGATAGAAATGTATATGTTTTTACAAAAATAAAAGAATTACAGCAGAAAATTGATTCTAACACAGAATTAGTTGAAAAAACGACACAAAATATATTTAAGTCAGTACGAGAACTAAAATATGCATTCTTGGTTGAAATTACAGAAGGGGAAGGTGTTGCTCGAGGTTTTAATGGATACCCGGGAAGAATATCTTCTGCAAATGTGCTGTCAGACAATTTTGATTTGCATCAGTTTCAGGAAAAAGATTATAGGGCTGAATATGTATCTTTTTCTGGATATACTGGAGTGGTTGACATGAGCGAGAAAGTGGATGTTGTTGATGAGTATATAAAAAGATGTGAAGCAATAAAGAAATATACTGATAAGAATATAGAAAAAATCAAAGAGGAAATTATTGAATTAAAGAATAAAAAACAAAAACTTTCAAGTCGTTCAATTCAATGGCTAATAGAAAATGATTCATCTGAAAATGTACTATCAAAAGAAGTAAAAGACAACAAATTTCTTGTATTCCTTTTACGTCGAGGATATCTGGATGAAAAGTATGCGAACTATATTAATTATTTCAAGGGAAACAGCATTACGACTAATGACATGAATTTTATTCTTGCTGTAAAAAATCAAGAGCCACAGCCATTTGATTACCAGCTGACAAAAATAAAACAAGTTATTCAAAGATTGCAAGATTATGAGTTTGAACAAAAAGCAATTTATAATTTTCAAATTATGGAAGAACTTTTAGGAGAGGAGAAAATTTCTAATAAGCTGGAAGTCTTTGTGCGGCAATTAGCAGATGGAGCGGAAACAAGCTGGCAGTTTATTGATGAGTTTGTTGATAAGACAAAATACCAGAAAAAGTTTGTACAGATACTCTCCGCGAAATGGAATTCAATGTGGGAATATATTTTGCGGCAAAATACCATGACATATGGACGGCAAGTGTACTATTTAAAACTGATTATAGAATATGTAGATGAAAAGGAACTGTCACTTCTTAATGTAGAAAATTGCATTACAAGCTATTTCGAGAAGCATGAAGATATATTGCAGCAATTGAATGATGTGAGCAGTAATAAAATAATTGCAGCCATAAATAATTGTGACATATGCTTTGAAAAGCTGAATATTGCTAATGTCTCAGATGATGTTGTAGAATACATATTTGATAATTGCCGTTTTAAATTGAATGATTGTATGATCCGAAAATGTTATCTCGTACAAAAAGAAGAATCTATTAAAAATGTTTGAAAATCAGCCATATAGTACGATTATCAAATTGGAATATCAACCCTTAACGGAGTATGTGTATGAAAACATGAAGGAGTATATTGAAGCGGTAGTTTTGAAAAAAACAATAATTGAAGATGAGAAAGAGGATGTTATTGATCTGCTTCGAAGAACTTTAGAAGAGAGTGATCTGTGTGCTAATATAATTCGTCTGGAAAATTTTGAAATAGAAAAATTTAGCGGATTGTCTGGAACAAGAGATACAGAACAAAAGAGATAAAGTGGGAGTGGTTTGGAATACACTCTTAGAGCAAAATAAGATAGGTATTAGCTGGGAAAATACGATGCTATACTGGAAATATTATAGTATCAGCAATTATCTTAAAAAGTTTATTGAGGTAAATGTTGACAAGCTAAGCGTGGAAAAAAATAATTATGTTACGGATAATTTTGCAAAGGATATTATAAATGCTAAATTTGAAGATAGTGTAATAAAGAAACTTTTGCCTGTATTGCCTATGAAAACTTTTGATCTTGATGTCGAACAGCTTCCGGAAAATATTCTTGCGATAATGGTAGAGTGTAATTATTTTGGATATACAATAGAATATTATCAAAGTATTGCAGAACGGAATGAGGATATTGCTGTAGAGTATATTGTTAAAAATCAGGCAGAATTTTATAACAGCTTAGAGGATTTTTCAATGACAAAGAACGTATTGGAAAGATTGCTTTTTGAACAAAAAATTCCGATGGATAACAGGGAAGAACTGTTTGAAAAATATGCTAAGACGTATATGACGGAAAAAATTGCTTTGAATATGAATGCTGAAGGGTTCAAAGTTAACAAAAACATTATTTGATATAGCTTGGGAAATTTTATCGGAAAATCAGAAGGAAAGATTAATGATTGCTAATCTTGAACTGCTGAATGTAGATGATATGGAAAAATGTTTTGGAGAACTGAGTGGTCAATATTCAGTATTAACAGAGCGAACAAAACGACGTAATATCAAATTAGATAACACAGAGAACAATAGAAAGTTGGTAGAGTATTTGAAAAAAATTGACTATATAACAAGTTCTTGGGAAGAAGAAAAAACAGATTCGAATGGAAATAGACAGGTGATAAGCATTGGATGTAAAATTAAACAGAAAAAATAAAGAATAGGAAGTGATGCAGATGGAAAGAAAATTGTATAGATATAGATCATTTAAAGATGACTGGAAGGAAGAAGCTTTTGACGGCATAGTAGAACCATCATGCCGCTCTATTTTAATGATCCATATGATTGCGGATTTTGCTTCCAGGAAGACATTTTAAGTGAACTTCTGGGAAAAGAAGATTATATCAAGGCTTTAGAAAAATATATTCCATTGAAAAGGGAAGACTATGATTTGATTCTTTCGTCAACTGATATTGAAAGTGCGGTGCAGATAGTGTTCCAAAACCATGGAAAAAAGTTCCCAGATTCTTTTTTCAAATCGTTGAGAAATGATGCAAGTGAATGTATGGATGAACTAAAGGATGCAGTAAGAGTTGTATGTCTTTCAGAAACGTATGATTCTATGCTTGTGTGGAGTCATTATGCAAGAAATCATACAGGATATTGTATAGAATATGAATTCAACAAGGATGATATGTATTATTCGAGTTTACATCAGGTTAGATATACTAAGGATAGATTCAATATCTCTAAAAAGGATATTTTGGAGGGAAGAAAGGATATAATTGATAAAACTGTATGTAGTAAAGCAGATGTTTGGTCATATGAGAAAGAATGGCGTATTGTGACGGAAAATTATATCAAAACAAGACCGTCAAAAGTAGACCCGAAGACGAGATGTGTTTTGTATTTGAAAGATAATATTAAAGCATTCTACTTGGGGGCAAAGATTAATGAAAAAGAAAAATCAGAAATAATAGAATTTGCAAAGAAAAATAATAGAATTGTTTATCAGATGATTTTGTCTGCGAATACATATGAATTAAGGGCCGAACGAATTGATAATGTGTAATAGCGGTGAAAGAATAGTTTGAAGCGGGTATAGATGGAAAAAGAATAAAAAAAGAAACGAGCAACCCGATTGAGCCCTAAGGCTGTACACGACAAAAAACCCATTTCTTAATTTCTATAATAAAGGAAGGCTGAATTATAGTCAAGAAATTTTTGCGATTTTAAAACAAAGTAATAAAAAGTGTGATATAATAACCTCATAATGAAAAGTAAAATTCCGCCTATTTTTCTACATTGTAGGCGGCAATTTTACATCTGTCAGTTAGTGAAACCTAATAAAAGTAAGAAAGAGGTACCCGCCCATGATGGAATACACCAGCAAATACTGGAACATGCTGACTCCTTTAATAAAGAAAAGCCTGCGAAAACGTTACGGCAAAGCGAAAACCACCCAGCTTCTCCGCAAAACCAACCAGATCTACCGCGACATGCTTCGCCGCGCCGATGATATCGGAAAGGACAACCCGATGGCGTCGAATCTCTATGAAGGCCTTATCTTCCTTGCCCTGTGGGATGCATCCGACCGGAAAATCTCTGTGGAGGAACTGCGTACAATCTCAGAGGAGATGATGTCCTTCCCGCTTCTGAAAGCCATGGGCCTGATGATTAATGCGAATAAGAAGAGCGGCATGGCGCGGATTGCGAAGATGATGCATAAGGATGCCGCCTGGCTGGAAGCACATCCGCAGTATAAGGCGTATTCGTGGGATTTTCATTTTGATGAGACGAAGCATCAGGACGGTTTTTATTACCACTTCACCCAATGTCCCCTGAACACCTTCGCCCGAAAAGAGGGCTATCTGGAAGTGCTGCCGATTATGTGCGACATTGATTACAAGACAGCAGCCCTGATGCACGCGAAGCTCTACCGTGACCATACGCTGGCAGGCGGCGGTGAGGTCTGTGATTACTGGTTCGTGGGGGACAAGGTGGAAAATCCGAAATAAAACAAGACCGGACCGGAACCGGTGAAATGGATCGAAGAATATAAAACGCAGAAGGGAGATCACCCAGAATGAGCAATGAAAAAATAAAACCAAAACTGAACGGAACCGCCGAGACGATGCTGCAGTGCTTCTACGCCCGCGCCATGCACAGCAGAAATCCGAAAAACAAGTTCCGCGACACCAAAGCAGAAGAGCTGATTGACCGCATCGACTATGATTCAGCAATGCGAAAAAGGACACAGCAATGAGCGGCGGAATCGTAGCGCGGAGTGTTGTGTTTGATGAGCTGGTCAGCGACTTTATCCGAAAGAACCCGGATTGTACCGTCGTCAACATCGCCTGTGGTCTGGACACACGGTTTTACCGCATGGATAATGGAAAAATCACCTGGTATAATCTCGATCTGCCGGAGACGATTGAGGTACGCGATTCGATCTATCAGGAATCCGGCCGCGTTTCCACGATTGCGTGTTCCGTGCTCGATCCGGCATGGGCCGATCAGGTAAAAGTGCGGGGCAAAATGCTTTTCATTATCGAAGGTCTGACCATGTACATGAAAGCGGATGAGGTCAGAATGATGCTCGCCATCATCCGCGATCATTTCGACAATGCCTACGTCTGCATGGAAACGCTGTGCCCGTACTTTGTAAAGAAAGAAAACATCGAAAAATCTATTCAGGCGACGGGCGCGACGTTTACCTGGGGTGCGAACAGCTTTGCAGACCTGGGCGACATTGCCGCCGGTTTCCGAAAAGTAAAAGACGACAACATCGCCCGCGGTATGGAAACGCTGAATCCCATTTACAAGCTGGTGATGTGGATGCCGATCATCCACAAATTCGCAGAGAAAATTCTGGTGTTTGAAAAAGCGTAAGAAAAGAAATGAAAAGAAATGAAAAGAAACAGGCAGCCCGGCAGCGGAAAAGCTCAAAAAGCTTCCGTGCAGGGAACCTGTTTTTTGTTTGTGCAGGAAATTAACAAATCATTCATCCGGCCACACAAAATGTGCATTCCCCGCCTCAAGGCCGTCAATCAGAATATTCTGTCCCGTGCAGAACCGGTTCGTCACGGTCATAAAATACGCCCAGTCCGCTGCTTCCTCGACGGTCATCCACCGTTTCAGCGGCGTCAGCTCCATGATCTGATCCCAGAGCTTTTGGTCTTCTGTGACAGGCAGATTCAACTCGGTCAGTACGCCGCCGAAATCAAGGCTGTTGCACGTTCCGCCATACGGTGCAATGCGGAGTGCCACGTTTTTCGTGTAGGCGAGCACACCGCCCTTGCTTGCGGTGTATTCCGGAAATTCAGCTCCGGTATGGCCGCTGGCCGAGCCGATCATGAGGATGGCGCGGATGGTGTCATGAATTCCGTACGCCTCCGTGATTGCGATGGTTCCCTTTAAATTGATATCAATATCATCCTCGTTCTGCACACCGGCGTTGTTGATGACAATATCAAAAGGCGCAAGTGCCGGATACTGTTCTTTGGCGCGGATATCAAGGCAGAAATGAGTATACGAATCCTGGCTGATCGAAGCTCCTTCCGGTCAAATCCGGTAACATCAAAGCCTTCTTTTAAAAATTTCTCCGCAATCGCCTTTCCGATTCCGGAGCTGGTTCCTGTAATAAGTACACGCATACGATAACCTCCCGATGAAATATTACCCTCATTATACCGCAAACACAGCATGCGATCCAGAAGAAACGAAAAAGAATGCAGGAAAAGAAAATGTTACGGGAAAAATCACTGCATAAAACAAAAGAGTCTCTCAAAACCACAACAAATAATTGACAGATTTTAGGAGAAGGAGTAGAGTTTTTGAAAGGGGGATTATCCCTGCAAAGAGTGAAAACAAAAGAGGTGCAAATATGCTGAAAGTAGACAATCTTACCTTTGAAGTAAACGAAGAGGGAAGAAAACGCTGCCTCGTCAACCACATCAGTTTTGAGGTAAAGGACGGGGAAATGCTGGTGATTACCGGACCGAACGGTGGCGGAAAATCAACGCTGGCCAAAGTGCTTGCAGGAATTGAGGACGCCAATGGCGGAGAAATCTTCCTGGATGAGGAAAATATTATCGGTTATGATATTGACCACCGTGCAAACGCCGGCATCGGCTATGCATTCCAGCAGCCGCCGCGTTTTAAAGGAATGACGGTGAAAAAAATGCTGTCGCTGGCAGCCGGAAAAGAACTGACGGAAGCCGAGAGCTGTAAACTCCTCTCCGCTGTCGGACTCTGCTCTGCCGATTACCTGAACCGCCAGATGGACGGTACGCTCTCGGGAGGAGAGATGAAGCGTCTGGAGATCGCAACGGTTCTTGCAAAACCGCATAAGGTCAGCATTTTCGATGAGCCGGAGGCCGGCATTGACCTGTGGAGCTTTTCCATGCTGATCAAGCGGTTTGAAGAAATCCACAAAGAGAAAAAAGAATGTCTGATTCTCATTTCTCATCAGGAACGCATTATCCAGATGGCAGACAAGATCATGGTGATCGAGGACGGCAGGTGAAAGAATACGGTACAAAGGAAGACGTACTGCGACCCTGTTCCAGCAGAAAACAGGCCGGATGTGCGGCCAGGAAGGAGGCACATGCTGATGGTACAGTAGATGAGACAACCCAGGGCGTATTAAATCAGATCAGCGAGGGATTTGAGCAGAAAGGGGCATACAATCTCCGCCAGAACGGCATTCCGCTCTGCCACGGTGACAGTGAGCATATCAAAATCCGCAAAAAAGAGGATAAGCCGGGCATTGATATTTTGATCGATGGCGAGACGAAAGGTGAAAAAGTATTTATCCCGGTTGTCGTCAGCGTTTCCGGCATGACGGACCTTGTTTACAATGATTTCTACGTTGCGGACGGCGCCGATGTTACGATTGTAGCGGGCTGCGGCATTCACAACGGCGGCTGCAACGACAGCCGGCACGACGGTATCCATACGTTCCATGTAGGAAAAAATGCCAACGTGCGCTACGAGGAAAAGCATTACGGAGAGGGAAACGGAACGGGACAGCGGATTCTGAACCCGGTGACAAATATTGAAATCGGAGAAAATTCCGTTTTTACGCTGGATACCGTACAGATTAAGGGCGTTGACTCAACAATTCGTACGACGAATGTTGTGATGGATGCAAACTCCAAACTGTTCGTGCTCGAACGTCTGATGACAGACGGTGACCAGAAGGCAGAGTCGGATATTGAAGTATGTATGAACGGAAGCGGTTCTTCCGCACAGATTATTTCACGTTCTGTCGGAAAGGGCAATTCCTCCAGGTCTTCCATCCGAAGGCAGTCGGCAAAAACAAATGCCACGCCCATATCCAGTGCGATTCTATCATCATGGATCACGCCCAGGTCGATCTATTCCGGAGATCCAGGCAAAGCATGTGGATGCGGCAATCATCCACGAGGCGGCGATCGGACGGATCAATGATGAGCAGCTGTTGAAACTCAGAACGCTCGGCATGACGGAAGCGGAGGCGGAAAACGTCATTATTGAAAACTTCCTGAGCTGAAGAAAAAAAGGAAACAAGAGAACAAAAAAGAGGCATTTCCAGTCTGCATAGATGGAGATTCCTCTTTTTGTGCATTTTTCACAAAAGCAGGTAGTAAATTTTACTAAAATAAAAAGTAAAATATTTTGACTTTTAACATATGATAAATTTGTACTGTTGAAAAAAGGAAAGATACAAGATAGAGAAATGGGGAAAGCGAAAATGGGTATTGTGATCAATCATTCCGAAAATATTTTCCTGCGGCAGACCAGATCCAACAGCTATGCGTTCGGCATTGACGATCAGGGACTGGTAAGACATACAGAGTTTCTTCCGTGATATGAAAAAATACGAAGAGGCGATGGAGCTCCGGTGAAGAACGAGGTGGCGATCGTGTACGATTACGATTCCCTGGCATCGTTCCGTATCCAGCGCCAGAGCATTCTGCTCGATCCGGCGGAACCGTAATCGTGACGTACCGCCACGCCATGAAAGATGCGGACAACAACGTTCCGTTCGGCGAGACACTGCCGGTGCACTACAATGCGCTTGCGGGTCTGACCGTAGAAGAGACGGAGATCCGTGCATATGGAAAACTCTCGGCAGAAGAGCTGAACAGCTATCTTGAGATGACAAGAAAGCTGACGGCAGCGCTGCGCGAGGAGACGGAAAAACTTTAAAGAGAGAGCAGAAATGAATCAGAAAAAAGACAAAATTCAGTTATCCGATCATTTTACATACGGGGCGGTCTATTTCCCGACAGTCCCTTTTCTTTTTGTCCGGAAAAAACTTGTAAATAAGACGCGAGTGTGCAAAAATAGACATAAAACAGATGCGGAGGCATCCTGAAAAAAAGAGGAGAACAACATGGAAAAACAGAAAAAGATAGCACTGATTAACGATCTGACAGGCTTTGGCCGGTGCTCAACGGCTGTGATGGCGCCGATCGTGTCGGCGATGAAGATTCAGGCGGTGGCAGTTCCGACCGCAATTCTCTCAGCACACACGCAGTTTCCGACGTATTACTTTGATGATTATACTGACCGGATGAAGGATTACATTCAGACCTATAAGGATCTGAAGCTCGATTTCGATGCGATCTCGACCGGCTTTTTAGGATCGGAACAGCAGGTGGATATTGTGCTTGATTTTATCCGCCATTTCAAGACGGACCGCAACTTTGTCATCGTCGATCCGGTCATGGGAGACTATGGGAAGCTGTATCGGACGTACACGAAAGAGATGTGCGACAAGATGAAAGAGCTGGTTCACTACGCGGATATCATCACACCGAACCTGACAGAACTCTGTACACTGCTCGATGCGCCGTATCCAGAGAACGGGGCTTCGATTGAGGAGCTGAAAGAGATGTGCGGAAAACTGGCGGAGCGGGGACCGAAACATATTGTTGTGACGGGCATCCACTTTAACCAGACGCAGATTGCCAACTTTATCTATAACAAAGGCGAAGACTTCCAGATTGTCATGGTAGACCGCATCGGCGGCGACCGGAGCGGTACGGGAGATGTCATTGCGGCAATTATCGCAGGCATGTATCTGAACGGCCACAGCCTGTACGAGTCGGTGAAAAAGGCGGCGGATTACGTATCGAAATGCATCCGCTACTGCGAAGAAAACGAAGTGCCGAGCTACTGGGGACTCTGCTTTGAAATGTTTATGAAGGACTTAACGGAGGAAGCGTAATGTATTTATATACTGTAACCGGAGCCGTCGGCGAGGAAGGGTATCTCGACCTTGCAAAGAGCGGCGATCTTACCGGAAAAAATGTCTATGTCAACATGACAAACAAATGCCCGTGCAGCTGTGTGTTCTGTCTGCGCCAGACGAAACAGCAGCAGGAGGGAAATACACTGTGGTTAAAAGAGGGCGAGCATCCGTTGAGACGATGCTGGAGCTGTTCGCACAGTACGATCTGAACGTGATCAATGAACTGGTCTTCTGCGGCTTCGGAGAACCGCTTGAGCGGCTTGAGGATGTCTGTCGGGTGATCGATTCCTTAAAAGAAACGTATCCGAACCTGAAAGTGCGTCTGAATACGATCGGTCTTGCCAACCTGATCTATGGAAGAGATGTCACCCCGGAATTAAAGAAGATTCGATACCGTCTCGATTTCCTTAAACGCGCCGGATGAAAAGGAATTTCTGGAGCTCACGCGGTCGAAATTCGGCATCCAGTCGTACGAGGCGATCAAGGAGTTTGCGGTTCTTTCCAAACAGTATGTGCCGAATGTTGTGATGACGGTTGTCGAGAAAGTCATGCCAGAGGAGAAAATTCAGAAGTGCCAGGAGATCTGCGATACCTTAGGAGTTACTTTACGTGTCCGCCCGTTTGAAAATTGAGAGGCCCGCAATCTTTCGCTTGTATTTGAACAACATAACGCCTATAATGGGAAAGAAAAACAAAAGAGAGGGAGAGACGTATGAACGAGTCTAATGGAGTCATCCGCGATGCGAGAAAGCTCGGTATTCCTAAAATGCTGATTCTCGGATTGCAGCACATGTTTGCCATGTTCGGTGCAACCATTCTGGTGCCGATTCTGGTAAACAGCTACTTTGTAGACGCATGCGGCGAGGGGCCGTCCCGCGGTCTTACCGTATCCGTCACACTGTTCTGCGCCGGCTTTGGAACCCTGCTGTTTCATCTGTGCGCGAAATTTAAAGTACCGGCATTTCTTGGTTCTTCGTTTGCATTCTTAAGCGGTTTCGCCGCTGTTGCAAACCTGAATACCGGAAAATATGCCAGCATGAGTGTCAACGACAAGGCAGCCTATGCCTGCGGAGGTATTGTGGTAGCAGGTCTTCTGTACCTGATTTTTGCCTTGATCATCCGCATGGTCGCGTCAAACGCGTGATGCGCTACCTGCCGCCGGTTGTCACAGGTCCGGTTATCATCTGCATTGGCCTCAGCCTTGCTGGTTCCGCCATTAATAATGCTTCGACGAACTGGTTCCTGGCACTGGTTGCGCTGGCAGTCATCATCATTTTCAACATCTGGGGAAAAGGAATGCTCAAAATCATTCCGATTCTGATGGGCGTTGTGATTGCCTACGCTGTGGCAGTTGTCCTGAATGCACTCGGCATCAAAAATCCGGACGGATCCGTGATCATCAACTTTGCGCCGGTTGCACAGGCAGGCATCGTCGGACTTCCGCCGCTGCAGCTCTGCAAATTCGATCTGACCAGCATTATGATCATGGCACCGATCGCGATCGCGACCATGATGGAGCATGTCGGTGATATGTCGGCGATCTCTGCAACCGTAGGAGAGAACTTCCTTTCTGATCCGGGCCTGCATAGAACCTGCTCGGTGATGGTCTTGCAACCGCAATGGCAGGTTTCATCGGCGGACCGGCCAACACGACGTACGGCGAGAACACCGGCGTTCTGGAATTGAGCCGCGTACATGACCCGAGAGTCATCCGTATTGCCGCAGTCTTTGCGATTATTGTCAGCTTCATTCCGAAGGTATCGGCACTCATCAGCACCATGCCGTCCTCTATCATCGGAGGCGTTAGCTTCATGCTGTACGGTATGATTTCTGCCATCGGTGTGCGCAACGTGGTAGAGAATAAAGTAGACCTGACCAAATCGAGAAACCTGATCATCGCGGGCGTCATCTTTGTCTGCGGACTGGGCTTCAGCAACGGTCTCTCCTTTACGATCGGCGGAACGACCGTCACCCTGACTGCACTTGCCATTGCAGCCATCGCAGGAATCCTGCTGAACATGATTCTGCCGGGCAATGATTACGAATTCGGCGTAAACGAGTCCGGGGACGAGAACAGAGGAATCCACGCATAAAGAAAAATGCAAAAGAAAATCCGTTTTTTCTGCATCTGTATTCTGCACAAAGGAATGTGCAGAAACAGAGGGGAAAAAGCGGATTTTCTTTGCATTTCGGTACGGGCAAGTGCATACTGGAGAGTAAGAAGATGTAAGGTTGGTAAAAAATGACACACGAAAGATCGAAAAAGAGGATGATGGGACAGGTCGTCGGATCCTTATATTATCTGGATCCAACGGTGATTCCGCGGCTGAAAAGTCTGCGAAGCGGTGACGATTCGGTGTTTTCATTTGGTGTTTTATTTTACGCGCTCAAACGCAATCCGCGGAGAGTGGTTCAGCACGTAGATGATGCCGCGCCGTTCAAATCCGTTTTTCTGGATCAGATGCTGCATGATTTGATTGTCCGCATGCGTATCGACGCGCAGGTGCGGGATCTGTGCCCAGCAGTAATCGACGATCTGGGAGAAAAATCCGTGGATTGTTCCGTCTGAGGCAACCTGGTGAATCGTGCCATACGGCGCATCGGAGAGCCAGGAGCCGTCGTCGATCTGCAGATACGTCGGATCCTCACCGATGATGAAGCAAACGCGCCGTGCAGCGTGCCGTTTTCTTCCAGGACAAAAAGCTGTTTGTCACGGATTCTGTTGTGAATCAGCTCCTCCGGCGGAAAATGGTTTCCCCACTGATTCGGATTTCCGGTTTCCTGCATAAAAGAGCGGGCGTACGCATAGATTGACATGATCGAAGTAAAATCCTCCGGGACGGCAAGTCGTATCATGATAAAAATTCTCCTTTTAGTTCAAAATAAGCAGTTTTATTGTAGCACAGCGGACGATGAAGCACAAGAAAGAGAAAACAGGATTTGACTTTTTGAAAAATCCTATGTACAATGTAGTTAGTTACAACTAACTAAAGTAACCAAAACCACAACAAAACGATTTCTGCCGGTCCTGGATGGGCCGGTTCCGTATCAAATTGTCAGAAAGGAAAGAATATGAAACAAAATCGAAAACGAAAAGAGACGGCGGGCATGAATTTTCTCCGCTATCTCGGCCCGGGACTTCTTGTCACGGTCGGTTTTATCGACCCGGGAAACTGGGCATCCAACATTGCCGCCGGATCGGGTTACGGCTACGAGCTTCTGTGGATGGTCACCCTGTCCACGATCATGCTGATTTTCTGCAGCACAATGCGCGCATCTCGGCATTGTCACGGGAAAGTGCCTCTCGGAGGCGGCGAGCTCTATCTGCCTGCGTGGCTGAAAAACACGATTCTTGCGACGGCGATGATGGCAGCGGTGGCGACCGCAATGGCGGAGATCCTCGGCGGTGCGGTTGCGCTCCAGATGCTGTTCGGCATTCCGATCAAGCTCGGCAGATGATAATTCTCGTGCTGGTTCTGATCTGTGAGTTTACAAGTGCTTACAAACGGATTGAAAACTGATCATTGTGTTTGTCTCGCTGATCGGCTTTTCGTTCCTCTTTGAGGTCTGGATCGCCGATATCGACTGGGCGCAGGCGGCTGTCGGTGGGTAAAACCGTCGTTTCCAGAGCACTCAATGCCGGTCATCTTAAGCGTCCTCGGTGCGGTCGTCATGCCGCACAACCTGTTTCTCCACTCGGAAATTATTCAGAGCCGCCAGTGGAATCTTGAGGATGATGAGATGATTGCGCGCCAGTTAAAGTATGAGTTCAAAGACACCCTGTTTTCCATGATCATCGGATGGGCCATCAACAGTGCAATGATCCTGATGGCGGCCGCAACGTTTTTCCAGCCACAGAATGCAAAGCAGGTGGATGATCTCGCAACGGCGGGAAAGATGCTGACACCGCTCCTTGGAAATGCCGCATCGGTGATTTTTGCAGCAGCGCTTCTGCTCGCCGGAATTTCATCGAGCATCACCGCGGGAATGGCGGGCGGAACGATTTTTTCGGGGATTTTTAACAAGCCGTATGAGATCAAGAGTAAGGAGACACGCTGGGGAATCCTTCTTACCATGATCCCGGCCGCAGCGGTCATTCTTCTGATTGATTCCCCGTTCCAGGCCTTCTCTATTCACAGATGTTTCTTGGAATGCAGCTCCCGATTACGGTATTTACGCAGATTTATCTGACGTCCTCGAAAAAAGTCATGGGAAAATACGCGAACAGTCTGCGGCTGAAAATTGCCCTGTTTGCGATTGCGGTGATTGTGACACTGCTGAATATCGCGCTGCTGTTTGTGCAGTAAAAAGAATGAGAAATAAAAAAAGGAAGTCCGCTGCGCTGATCCCTGAAAAAGAGACCGGCGCAGCGGACTTCTTCTATTATAATATGCTCTCCATGCAGGCATCGACAAAGTCCTGCAGAAGCGGAGAGAGTTTCCGCCCCTTTTTCCAGATCACGGCGATCTGCGTTTCCAGGTCGCTTTCTGCGAGCGGCTGGATGCGGAGTCCCTGGCAGAGAGAGCTCATGGACTGCGGGAAAATGGCAGTGGCAAGGCCTTCCTTTGCCCAGAGCATCGCGCCGCGGGGATCGTCGCAGACGCAGAAAAGATCGGGCTCCATGCCGCGCGAGTGGAACGCATCCATGATGAGCGCCTCATACCGGCGGTAGATGATGAGCGGAATATTCAAAAGATCCGAGAGCTTTAGCGATCCGTTCTTCTCGGGAAGCATATCTTTTGAAGAAACGGCAATCATAGGTTCAGAGCTTAAAATTTTATAGTCGACATCGTCGAGCCGCAGCGGCGTGCGGGCGATGGAAATGTCGATGATGCCGTCCATCAGATAGCGGTACAGCGTGTAGGTGATGCCGTCGTGCACCTCGAAGTTGACATCGGGATTGCGGCGGGAAAAAAGCGAGACGCACGGCATGATCGTCGCAACGGTGGTCGGTGTGATGCCGAGGCGCAGAACCCGCTTTTTGCCGACCTTTGCGACCTCAAGCTCCGTCGATTTCACGTACTCGAGCAGGTTGGCGGAGCGGTCGTACAGCAGTTTTTCCGGCTTCGGTCAGGCGGACGCTGGCGGGTGCGTTCAAATAAAGTGACGTTCAGTTCGGCTTCCAGCTGCTTTAACTGATAACTGAGCGGCGGCTGGGACATATTGAGGCGGCGGGCGGCCTCGTGAATGCTTTCGGTTTCGGCGATGACGCGGAAATATTCAAGCTGGCGCAGTTCCATAAGAGACTTCCTTTCGTGAAATTATTTATGATATTAAAATTGTATCACTAAGCTATAAAAACAATACTATTCGTATTAATCATATGAGATTATACTGTCAATGTCAAGAAACAAAGAAATGGAGAGTGAAAAAGAAGATGAAAAGTCTTGGAGTCTACTTGAAGCACTACAAAAAAGAGAGCATCATCGCTCCTTTGTTCAAGCTTCTGGAAGTCGTATTCGACCTTCTGGTGCCGATGGTTGTTGCCAGATCATCGATGTGGGTATCGCAGGCAATAACCGTCCGTACATCGTCAGCCGTTTTGGAATCCTCGTTCTGATGGCGGCAGTCGGACTTTGCTGCAGCTTCACCGCGCAGTATTTCGCGGCAAAAGCGAGCGTCGGCTGTGCAACCGAGCTTCGCCAGGCGGTCTTTGATCACATCCAGGCTCTGTCCTTTACGGAGCTGGATACCATTGGAACCGATACGCTGATCACCCGTCTGATCAACGATATCAACCAGGTGCAGAACGGAATCAACATGGGTCTGCGTCTGCTGCTGCGGAGTCCGTTTATCGTATTCGGTTCCGTTGTGATGGCATTTACCGTCAACGTAAAATGTGCCATCGTATTCCTGGTTACTATTCCGATCCTATTCGTTGCCGTATTCGGCATTATGCTGGTCAGCATCCCGCTGTTCAAAAAGGTACAGGCGGCACTCGACCGCGTCACCGGAATGACAAGAGAAAATCTGAACGGTGTCCGTGTCATCCGTGCGTTCTGCCGTGAGGAGCAGTCTGTTGCCGATTTCGAAAAGAGCAACGATGAGCTGACTTGTCTGAACGAGTTTGTCGGAAAAATTTCCGCACTGTTAAATCCGCTGACCTATGTCTCATCAACATCGCAGCCGTTGTCCTGATCTGGCAGGCAGGCTTCAGGTTAACATCGGCAGTATGCAGCAGGGACAGGTTGTCGCACTTTACAACTACATGCTGCAGATCATCGTGGAGCTGATCAAACTGGCATCGCTCATCATCACCTTAAACAAATCCGTTGCCTGTGCAGAGCGTGTCTCCGGCGTACTGGCGGTTCCGACAACATGAACTACCCGGCAAAAGGCGGCGCTGCAAAGAAAGTAACTGGCGATGCAGCTGTTACATTTAAAAATGTCAGCTTCACCTATGCAGGAGCCGGCGCAGAGAGCTTATCGGATATCAGCTTTACCGCAAAACGCGGACAGACCATCGGAATCATCGGCGGTACCGGAAGCGGAAAATCGACGCTGGTCAGCCTGATTTCCCGTTTCTACGATGCGACCAGCGGTGACGTCATGGTAGACGGCGAGAATGTAAAGAATTACACGAAAGAAGAGCTCTGCAATAAAGTCGGTGTTGTTCAGCAGAGAGCAGTGCTCTTTAAAGGCAGTATCCGCGACAATATGAGGTGGGGCAAAGAGGACGCCACCGATGCAGAAATCTGGGAGGCGCTCACCACAGCCCAGGCGAAAGAAGTCGTAGAAGGCAAACAGGATCAGCTCGATTTTATGCTGGAGCAGAATGGAAAGAACCTCTCCGGCGGACAGAAACAGCGTCTTTCTATTGCGCGTGCGCTGGTAAAAAAACCGGAAATCCTGATTCTGGACGACAGCTCGAGTGCGCTTGACTTTGCAACGGATGCAAAACTCCGCAAAGCCGTCCACAATCTCGAAGGAAACACGACAACCTTCCTCGTATCCCAGCGAATCGCCGGCATCCGTCAGGCAGACCAGATCCTCGTTCTTGGAAATGGTACGCTCGAAGGAAACGGCACACACGACGAGCTGATGAAACCTGCGAGGTTTACCGCGAGATTTACTTCTCCCAGTTCCCGGAAGAGCGTGCAGCTTATAACAACGAAAGCGGGGTGATCGCATGAAAAAGACAGAAAACAAGTCCGGAAAAAGCGGCATGCAGGTCATGAAAAAGCTGATGGCGTTTATCGGAAATTATAAAATTTTCTTAGGCCTTAGTATTGTCCTAGCTGCGGTTACCGTTATTTTACAGCTTTATATTCCGATCCTGTTCGGCGATGCGATCGATGAGGTTGTTGCAGCCCACCAGGTCAATTTCCCGGAGATGTGGTTCTATCTGAAACGAATCGTATTCTTTACCCTCGTTTCCGCACTTTCCGCATGGATCATGAACCTGATCAACAACCGTATGACGTACCGCATCGTGCGCGACCTTCGTTCCCAGGCGATCCGTCATATCCAGGTGCTGCCGCTGTCCTATCTGGATCAGCACAGCTCCGGAGACATCGTAAGCCGTGTTATCGCAGATACCGATATCTTATCGGACGGTCTTCTGCTTGGCTTTACGCAGCTGTTCTCCGGCATCGTAACCATTATTGTGACACTGTTTTTCATGTTCTCGAAGAACGTATGGATCACCCTTCTTGTGATCTGCCTGACACCTCTGAGCTTCTTCGTGGCAAAATTTATTTCCGGCCGCTCGTTCAAAATGTTCCAGAAACAGAGTGAGACGAGAGGAAAACAGACCGCACTCATCGATGAGATGATCGGAAACCAGAAAGTAGTCAAAGCGTTCGGCTATGAGGAAAAAGCTTCCGAGCGTTTTGCAGAGATCAACAAAGATCTGCAGAAATACAGCCAGCAGGCCGTGTTCTACAGTTCCTTAACGAACCCGTCCACCCGTTTTGTCAACAACGTGATCTATGCCGGTGTTGCCCTTGTGGGAGCTTTCATGATCCCGGGCGGCGCGCTGACCGTCGGCGGACTTCCGTTCTGCTGTCGTACGCAAATCAGTATATGAAACCGTTCAATGATATCAGTTCCGTTATCACCGAGATGCAGAACGCGCTTGCTGCGCAGGCCGTATCTTTGCTCTTCTGGAAGAGAAAGAGGAAAGTGCAGACCCGGCCGGAACGATCGATACCGTGACGGGAAATGTGACGATCGATGATGTAGCATTCAGTTATGACAAAGAGAAAAAACTGATCGAGAACTTTAATCTTGACGTACAGCCGGGCATGCGTGTTGCCATTGTCGGCCCGACCGGATGCGGAAAGACGACGTTTATCAACCTGCTGATGCGCTTCTATGATGTCGATGCCGGAAAGATCTGCATCGACGGAAAGCCGATCGACGAACTGTCCCGCCATGCGCTCCGCAGCTGCTTTGGTATGGTGCTGCAGGATACCTGGATCAAACAGGGAACCGTGCGCGACAACATCAGCTTCGGAAAGCGGATGCGACGGAAGAGGAGATCATCAATGCGGCCAAAGAGGCACACAGCTGGGAGTTTATCAAGCGTCTGCCGAAGGGACTTGACACGGTTCTCAGCGAAGACAGCATCAGCCAGGGGCAGAAACAGCTTCTCTGTATCACCCGTGTCATGCTCTGCCTGCCGCCGATGCTGATCCTCGACGAGGCGACCTCCAGCATCGATACCCGTACCGAACTGCAGGTTCAGGAGGCGTTTGACAAGCTGATGCAGGCAGAACGAGTTTCGTCGTTGCCCACCGTCTGTCCACGATCCGCAACGCTTCGCTGATCCTCGTCATGAAAGATGGAAAGATCATCGAGCAGGGACGCCATGAGGAGCTTCTTGAGAAGAAAGGCTTCTACTACAATCTGTACAACAGCCAGTTCCAGGCGTCATAAAAGATATTTGGAAAAGAGAACAGCAGATCTGTGCCGCGCATGCGATTTTGAGGCGTGCGCGCTCAGATCTGCTGATTTTTTATATGTTTTTGCAATATTCTGAAAAAAATACGGCATGGGGTATTGACGAATCCTATCACAGGTGCTATAGTTTTACAAAAATAAAAAAAGACGTAGAAGTTTTTAGAAAATGTGCGGAGAGCTTTTGGAAATTTAATTTTCGAAAGGTGCACGACCGAAGAAGTAAAACTTTCAGGTGCTGGTTCTCTTCTTAAAACAAGAACGGACGGGAGACGGCGAGGACTAAAAACGGAGTGGTCTCTGGAGAAGCTCTTGAAAAGAGTGCCGAAGGTGCAATGCAGCGATGCAGAATCTCTCAGGCAAAAGGACAGAGTCAAAAAAGATACAGAAGAAAAACAGCCGCGGAACAAAAAAAGCGGTGCGCAGAAACGAAAAATTCCGGAAGCGCGGTTTTTTGCTGTATTTTTCAATCAGAGCCATGTTCTGCAGGAAAAATTCCGCAGGAGATGGTATTTTTTTTCTCAAAACGGTGCAGATGTGTGATCCACATCGTTCAGACCATACGTCGAATGGAAAGGGAGAAAAGAAAATGGATGCATTGAATCAGGCAATTGCGCAGATCAGTGATGTGCTCTGGAACAGCGTACTGCTGTTTCTGCTGGTAGGTACGGGAGTTTATTTCTCTGTTCGGACCCGCTTTGTACAGGTAAGAAAGTTTAAGACCGCGTGGAACCGCGTCTTCGGCGGTTTCTCGTTAAAGGGTAAGAAGGCCGGAAAAGACGGCATGACTTCCTTCCAGGCGCTTGCAACAGCGATCGCCGCACAGGTCGGAACCGGAAACATCGCAGGATGTGCGACCGCACTCGTATCCGGCGGCCCGGGAGCCATCTTCTGGATGTGGCTTGCTGCGTTCTTCGGCATGGCAACGATCTACGGCGAGGCGTATCTCGCGCAGATCTCCAAACGCCGCGATGAGAGCGGAGAAGTCATCGGAGGACCGGTTTACTACATTACCCACGCATTCAAGGGAACGTTTGGAAAAGCACTGGCAGGCTTCTTTGCCGTAGCGTTATTCTGGCACTTGGCTTTATGGGAAATATGGTACAGTCGAACTCCATCAGTGATGCGTTCTACACCGCATTTTCCGTACCGAAATGGGTGATGGGTGTGATTGTAGCCGTTCTCGCCGCATTCATTTTCATCGGAGGTATCTCCCGTATCGCATCCTTCACCGAAAAAGTTGTTCCGGTGATGGCAGCACTGTATCTCGTCGGAGCCCTTGTTGTTATTCTGATCAACATCCAGCATGTGCCGTCAGCGATTGCTTCGATCTTTATCTGTGCATTCCGTCCGGACGCCGTATTTGGTGCAGCAGCCGGTATTACCGTGCGGAAAGCCATGCGTTACGGTGTTGCCCGAGGCCTCTTCTCTAATGAAGCCGGTATGGGTTCCACCCCGCATGCCCATGCGATTGCCGATGTCGAGAACCCGGAGGATCAGGGTGAAGTAGCGATGATCGGTGTCTTTATTGATACCTTCGTTGTCCTGACCATGACCGCTCTCGTTATTCTTTCTTCCGGCGTTCTGGAAGAGATGATGAGTACCGGTGTTAAAGGAACCCCGGTCGCACAGGCGGCATTCCGAACCGGCCTCAAAGGCTTCGGACCGGCGTTCGTAGCGATCTGTCTTCTGTTCTTTGCATTCTCGACCATCGTCGGATGGTACTTTTTCGCAAGACAGAACGTACAGTATCTGTTCGGAAAGAAAGCAGTCGTTCCGTTCTCGCTGATCGTCGTTGTGTTCGTTTTCCTCGGCTCTCTGCTGAAAGTAGACCTCGTATGGAACCTGTCAGACCTCTTTAACGGCCTGATGGTAATTCCAAACCTCATGGCGTTGATCGTCCTCGCAGGAACCGTAGCAAAAGCGGCAAAAGGTGAAAAAGTAGAATTCTAATCATATATACAGAACGGGAAAAAGGAGGAAAGTCTGCTGATGCAGACTTTCCTCCTTTTTGCAATTATTCAGAGCCACATCTCGATTCCGCTGCGCTGCATCTCGATGTGGCTTCTCGCCATATAAAATTCAAGAAGAACTATTCGTTCATGCGAGCATGACTCACAGTTCTTCTTGAAATTTTGCATGGCTCTGAATAATTGCAAAAAGAAAGACCGGCAGGGGAGCTACCGATCTTTCAAGGGGAGTATAAATAATTAATAAGGGGTTATTAATTGTAAAAAAATTTATGAAGGGTAAATTCTTTTACAAAATTGATTATAATACAGATAACGGGAAAAAGCAACATCGAAATTCAAAAGTTGGAAAAAATTACCACAATTTGGAAAGCAGTGGTCCGAAAGCAGGAAAAACACTGTATTTTTGGGCTTGCATTCCCCACTTTGGAACAGATACCGTGGAAAAACAGGGTTCTGGATGCATAATCTGCGCGGAAAAAGCGATACTAAAGGATGTCGCATGACAAAAAAACATTCAGGAGGAAACAAGATTATGACCAGAAACAGCAAAAATGAATACAGCAAAAACGAGTACAGCAAAAACGGATACGAGAAAAGCGAATACAGCAAAAACCAGAAGAACAGCAGAGACTGCAATCATGTGAAAGACCGTGAGATGTCATCCTACGGTCAGCAGAACCGGGAGCAGGACGAGAAGGATGAGTATGAAAAATACTAAGTAAACCTTGGGATTCCGGCAGAAAAAGCCGGCGGAGGGTCCCATACGGACTCTGCCGCCGGTTTCTGCATACATATAAAACAGGAGAGAAAGTCAGATCCGGAGAGGGGGACCAGGATATGGCAGGCATGACACTGCTGGCGGCAGACCAGCTGGACTGGTACGTGGGAAAACCGTGGGCGATGATCATCGATGTGCGGAGCCGGCGGGAATACGAAAAAGGGCATGTGAAAGGAGCGGTGAATCTTCCTATGACCATCTGCTCGAACGGGTCTGTCTGCCGCGGGACAAAATTCTTGGTGATCTGCTGTGAGCGGGGTGCCGCGAGCATGGCGGAGGGAAAGCGGCTGGCGGAGAACGGATACGAGGTCAAAACGGTCATCGGCGGAATGACATGCATACCGCGGACGATATCTGGTGGCGGGAGAAGAGCTGTAATGGGGCGGCAATCCAACATTTCTTCTTGTCAAGCGGGAAAAGATACGGTAAGATGAAACAGAAAACAATACAAAACCAAACCACAAAACGAAAGAGAGATCACGATATGAAATACATGTTTGCATCTGATATTCACGGTTCTGCCTATTACTGCAGAAAAATGCTGGAAGCCTTCGAGGCAGAGGGCGCAAGCCGCCTGTTTCTGTTAGGCGACCTTCTCTATCACGGCCCGAGAAACGATCTTCCAAAAGAATACGCACCGAAACAGGTCATCGCCATGCTGAATGAGAAAAAACAGTACCTCACCAACGTGCGCGGAAACTGCGACGCAGAAGTAGATCAGATGGTACTGGAGTTCCCGGTGCTGGCAGATTACGGCATCCTGATCGAGGGAGGCCATACCTTCTATATGAGCCATGGCCACATCTACAATGAGCAGAATCTGCCGCCGCTGATGGATGGAGATATCTTCCTGTACGGCCATACCCACGTCCTGCGTGCCGAGAAAAAAGGCGCACACACCTTCCTGAACCCGGGTTCTGTATCTCTGCCGAAAGAGGGCAATATCCCGACCTATGCAATCCTCGAGGACGGCGTATTTACGATCAAAGGCTTTGACGGCACCGTCGTAAAACAGCTCACATTATAAGAGGGGACGGGAGAGTATGGAATTATATGAACTGATCGCCCCGTGCCACTTCGGCCTGGAGGCGGTGATGAAACGTGAAATCCTCGACCTCGGCTACGAAATCGAGCGCGTGGAGGATGGAAAAGTAACGTTTCTTGCAGATGCAGAGGGAATCGCCTACGCCAACCTGTTCCTTCGCACGACCGAGCGTATCCTGCTCAAAGTAGGACAGGTCCACGCCGAAACGTACGATGAACTCTTTGAAGCGACAAAAGCGCTCCCGTGGGAGAAATTTATCCCGAAAAACGGAAAGTTCTGGGTAACGAAGGCAAACTCCATCAAGAGTAAGCTCTTCAGCCCGTCCGATATCCAGTCGATTATGAAAAAAGCGATTGTCGAGCGATTGAAACAGGTCTACCACATGGAGTGGTTCCCGGAGGACGGTGCACAGTACCCGATCCGTGTTTCGATTTTAAAAGACGAGGTTACGATCGGACTCGATACCTCCGGCGTTTCCCTTCATAAGAGAGGCTACCGCAAGCTGACCGCGAAGCGCCGATCACCGAGACCCTTGCCGCAGCACTTATCATGCTGACTCCGTGGAAGGGTGACCGGATTCTTGTCGATCCGTTCTGCGGAAGCGGTACGTTCCCGATCGAGGCGGCCATGATGGCGGCCGATATTGCACCGGGTCTCAACCGTTCTTTCCTTGCGGAGCAGTGGACGCACCTCGTGCCGAAAAAATGCTGGATGGATGCGGCGGAGGATGCACGCTACCGGATCCGGAACGATATTGAGACAGATATTCAGGCTTTGATATCGACGGAGATGTCATCAAGAGTGCCAGAGAGAACGCAAAGCTGGCCGGTGTGGATCACCTGATCCATTTCCAGCAGCGTCCGGTTGCCGAGCTGTCGCACCCGAAAAAATACGGTTTTCTGATTACCAACCCGCCGTACGGTGAGCGCCTGGAGGACAAAAAAGATCTTCCGGCCCTGTATCAGACATTAGGAGAGCGGTACCGCGCTCTCGATTCCTGGTCGATGTATCTGATCACGAGCTACGAGGATGCCGAGCGGTATCTCGGCAAAAAGGCGGATAAAAACCGTAAAATTTACAATGGAATGCTGAAAACCTACTTTTACCAGTACGCGGGACCGAAGCCTCCGCGCCGGGAAAAAGAACAGAAATAATACAAATGGAGGAGCAATGCCGAATGATTTTTGGTGTTGCTCCTTTTTGATAACAAAAATTAAAAGAAAAATTTTAGAAAAGGTTAATATTTCCTTGAAATCACTGCACTACTGTGCTAAACTGTCCTCATGCGAAAATTTTTCATCAAGCGGAGGAAACCATGAACGGACAGGAGATCAGAGACAGGCTGCTGCATTCCTACGAGAGGAGCTACGATATCGTAAAGCCGTCCGAAGTAAACGGCCATACATACGATGCCTGTGCAAGCTACCACGAGAGCGGCGCAAAATACGTGCTCTCAAAGAAAGCAGAGTTGTGGAGGATCAGCTGTCATGAGCATGCGTATTTTAAAGCGGTGGAAGAACTGAACGACCAGGACGTCGAAACATTTCTGACGGACCTGACAGAATGGATAGAGCCAAAGGTGGTTCGCGAGGGGAAGGAAGTACCGGATACCGACCACATGTACACGCTGGTCACCGGTATTTTTTTTGCGGACAAACCGGTTGCGGACAGCGTAAAGAAGAAAATTCGAAAATATAAGTATTATAAAAATTACCGGTTTTCTTTGAGAGGCTACTGTCAGGTGCGGCTGCTCGTCTTTGATACGGCAGAACAGAAAGTGTTTGGAAACCGGGCGGCTTGGGAATTGGTAAAGGGATATGCTAAGATGTTCCGATCTTAGTTATCTATAAATTTATTCTACCAAAAAGAGGGAGGAAAAAACAAATGAATAGTATTCTTGTACTGGTTGTCGGAATCGGCATTCTGATCGCCGGATACGTATTCTACGGAAAATGGCTTGCCGGGCAGTGGGGCGTTGAGTCCGAAACGGAAAACCCTGCATTCACCGAGGAGGACGGTGTGGACTACGTTCCTGCCAAAGCTCCTGTCTTAATGGGACATCACTTCTCATCCATCGCAGGCGCAGGCCCGATCAACGGACCGATTCAGGCCGCTGTCTTTGGATGGGTTCCGGTTCTTTTATGGGTACTCATCGGCGGTATCTTCTTTGGAGGCGTTCATGATTACGGCGCACTGTTTGCATCCCTGCGCCACAAAGGACAGTCCATCGGCGAGGTTATCGCAGACACCATGGGAAGTAAAGCGAAAAAACTCTTTATCGTCTTCGCTTACCTGACCTGATTCTTGTTGTTGCAGCCTTCGGTTCCATCGTTGCCAATACCTTCAAGGCAGCCTATACCGAGAGCGGCGCTGTCGATGTGGCAGCAAGTTCTGCAAATGCAACAACCGCTATGATTTCCATTCTGTTCATCGTACTCGCCGTTGTTTTCGGTTTCATGGTATACAGAAGAAATGTATCTCTTGGCGTTTCCACCATCGCAGGCGTTGCAGCTATTGTTGTCTGCGTTGTTGTTGGATTAACTTCCATCCGATCTATCTCTCCGAGACAGCATGGATGGTAATCGTTGGTATCTATATCACCGTAGCTTCTGTTGCACCGGTCTGGATTCTGCTTCAGCCGCGTGACTACTTAAGCTCCTTCCTTCTGTACTTCATGATGATCGTAGCCGCTGTCGGTGTCATCGGAAGTGCTCTGATGGGCCATGCATCCCTGGATATCCCGGCATTCACCGGATTCAAAGATACGCTGGCTCCGACCGGAAGTTCTCTTGGATTTATGTTCCCGGCCCTGTTCGTAACCATCGCCTGCGGAGCAATTTCCGGATTCCATTCACTCGTTGGTTCAGGAACTACATCGAAACAGCTTGACAATGAGAAAAATGCCCGCCCGATCGCATACGGCGGTATGCTGATTGAGTGTGCACTTGCAATCGTATCTCTGTGTGCAGTCGGCTACATCTGGTCCAGATACGCAGACGGAACCACCGTTGTTCCGACCGCTGTATTTGCAACCGGTATCTCCGAGATGGTAGCAACCATTCCGGGACTTGGCGGATCGACCCATGTACTGTACTCTCTGCTGGTTCTGACTGTATCGGTATTCTGCCTGACTTCTCTGGATACCGCAACCCGTCTGGCAAGATACATGTTCCAGGAGTTCTGGCTTGAGCCGGGACAGACTTACAAAGAGGCAACCGGCTACAAAGCCGTTCTGACCAATCCGGTTGTATCAACCGTTATCACCGTAGTACTCGGCATCGGCCTTGGCCTGACCGGTTATTCCAAAATCTGGCCGCTGTTCGGTGCATCCAACCAGCTGCTGGCAGCCATCGGACTTCTTGCTGTTGCCACCTGGCTCGGAAAAGTCGGCAAAAACAACAAAATGTTCCTGTTCCCGATGGTATTCATGCTGATCGTAACCATCACATCCCTTGTACAGACCCTGATCGCAAACTTCAAGGGCCTTGGCGCAGGCGTTGGCATCGGCTGGTGCGTAGCACGTATCGTGCTGGCAGGCCTGCTTGTCATCCTGGCGCTGATCCTGGCTTTCGATGGATTCAAGACTCTGGCAAATCAGAAAAAAGCAAAATAATGTGTGATTACAAAAAAAGGCCCCCGGATAAAACGGGGGTCTTTTGTGACAGGGTTCTTGTGTTTGCGTCACACATACGGTATAATGATCGCAAGTTATTTCAGCGTGAAAGAAGGAAAACGGTTATGAAAAAAATTGTATTTGCAACAGGAAATGCCGGCAAAATGAAAGAAATCCGTGAAATCCTTGCGGATCTGCCGGTGGAAATTTATTCGATGAAAGAAGCCGGCATTTCGGTCGAGATCGATGAGAACGGCAAAACCTTTGAGGAGAATGCAAAAATCAAAGCACAGACCGTTGCCGGATGCACAGACGGCGGCACGATCGTGCTGGCGGATGACTCCGGTCTGGAAGTGGATGCCTTAAACGGCGAGCCTGGTGTCTATTCGGCAAGATATATGGGAGAGGATACGTCCTACCGCATCAAAAATCAGAGCCTCGTTGACCGCCTGGAGGGCGTGCCGGTGGAAAAAAGAACGGCACGATTCGTCTGTGTGATTGCAGCCGCCTTCCCGGATGGAACAGTCTGTACCACCAAAGGAACGATCGAGGGAAAAATCGGTTACGAGGAACGCGGGGAGAACGGTTTTGGCTATGACCCGATTTTCTATCTGCCGGATATGAGCCGCACGACCGCAGAACTTTCTCCGGAAGAGAAAAACGCAGTCAGCCACAGAGGAAAAGCACTGGCGGCGATGAAAGAACAGATTGCATCATATTTGAAATAAGAAGAGGGAAGAGAATGAGTATGAAATTTCTGATAGTGAGCGATACCCATGGACGGATGTATAACCTCGAGGAGGCCATGGAACGTGAGGAGTTCGACGGCATGATCCACTGCGGTGACGTGGAAGGGATGGATGACCTGATCAAATCCAAGGTAAACGGCCCGTGCTATATGGTCATGGGAAATAATGACTGGTTTTCAAACCTCCCGGCGGAGATTCAGGTGAACATTGATGATTACCGTGCCTTTATCACACACGGTCATAACTACGGCGTATCGCTCGGCCTGGAGGGAATCTATGCGGAGGCGCTTTCCAGGGGTGTGGATATCGTACTGTTCGGCCATACGCACGGCCGGTCGCAGAAAAGCGTGGAAATCTCTGGATTGTCAATCCGGGCAGCCTCACGTATCCGCGTCAGATGGGAAGAAAACCAAGCTATGCCATGCTGACGATCAACGAAGAGCATGAGCTTTCGGTGGAAATCAAGTATCTGGATTAAAAAACGGGTCGAAAAAGGGCGGAGAACAGCCCAAAATCGAATGAATTATCGCAACTAACATGACTATTCCAAAGAAAACAGGGTAGTACCGGAGCAGGTTCTGACTAATCCTTAAAAAGTTTGTCAAAAAAATACAATTTAGGTGTTGACAGATGAGAAAAGATATGATAAGATCTCTTTGTTGTCCGGTGAGAGCAAAACAACACAAAAAACATTTTGAAAAAAATGAAAAAAAGTGTTGACAAACCGAAAACAATGTAATATAATAAATCTTGCGTCGAGCGCGAAAGGGTTAAACGCAAATCGGGAAACCTTGTTTACGGGGTGTGGCTCAGCTTGGCTAGAGCGCTGGTTTGGGACCAGGAGGTCGCAGGTTCGAATCCTGTCACCCCGATGTCGTGCGGGTGTAGTTCAATGGTAGAACACCAGCCTTCCAGCTGGATACGTGGGTTCGATTCCCATCACCCGCTTGCTGCTACAATTTTGTAGAAGCTGTGTGCTTG
>ENA-OQBT01000371-OQBT01000371.1-human-gut-metagenome-genome-assembly--contig:-NODE-371-length-28851-cov-2.895175_pt1 | contig 28851 bp, 36 predicted proteins | sample MGYA00242749_ERZ504557 | MGnify/ENA primary metagenome ERZ504557 (study PRJEB26092, sample SAMD00036243) | human gut metagenome | host: Homo sapiens | study: EMG produced TPA metagenomics assembly of... | reverse complement strand
CACGGCGGTGCCGTCTTCAAGCCGGGCGAGTGTGTCCGGCGTGATGCGCCGGTGCGTATAGCCGCGCCGGCTCGCCACGGACAGGTAGCGCATGTAGGCCACGGCATCCGCCTTGGTAAGCGTGTTCAGGTTGGCGGGCAGTTCGATGGTGTGTGCATCCAGCACCAGAATCGCGGATTCGTCGGTATCGGCGATGCCGTAGGGTGCGGGCGCGGGCAGTTTGATATTGTGCAGACCCAGCAGCATGGCGAAATGATGCTGGACGGCGTCACGCACGGAACGGTCACGTCGGATGGACACACTGGTGAAACGCACCCAGTCCCACAACTGCTTCAGATAGCCGACGGTATGGGTCTGCGCGTCGATGACGGAAACGATGAAACGACGGTTGTCCGTGGTATCCAGATCGTAGATGCGCGAGCCTTCGGCCAGATCGTCGTCCAGCGTGACGGCCAGTGAACCGTGGCCGACGCCGGGCTCCTGATGCCGAATCAGCGAGGCGGTGTCCAGTCCGATGCCTTTCAGGCGGCGACCAGATCTTGGCCCCACACGCCCTTGTTCTGCGTGCCGACCACGAATCGGATCAGCATGCCCACCGTGCGACCGGCGGCTATCGAAACCAGCATGCCGGTAACCGAATGCCACGAAAGCACCACCATCACCGCGGCGATGGCATACAGGATATTCCAACTCCATTTGACCGTGGAGCGGGTACGGCGTGGCCCGGCGGCGGTCAGGAAGGACGCCATGCCGGCGTAGATGTCGGGCAACAGCCCGGAGCCGTATGAGGTGGCGGCTGAGACCAGTGCCATTGGCAGGGTGAAATCGTTCAGACTGCTGATTGCCGTCGATATGACCCACACAATGCCGTATCCGGCAAACATGGCCAGCGCGGACACCGCAGCTTGCAGCCATTCGCGGGCCAAGAGCAACTGAGCGAGCACGATAACTACGATGACCGTGGTGGCCAGCTGCGTCAGTACGGTGGAGGGGAAAGCAGCCAGCCAGTTGATGGCTTGGGCGGCGGTATGCGCGTCGGATTCGACGCCGCGCGTCATGCCGCCCAGATACACGGCGAACACCATGACCACGGCGGCCATCAATAGCGACAGACCGGCTCGGGTCAGGTCGCCGAAGTCGCGCGTGCGGCGCGGAGCGATGTCGTCGATGTATGGTCCGGAATCGTTGCTGTCGTCGGTTGCCGGGCTGTCCGGTCCGCTGACAGCAAAACTGGCCGACCGGCCGTCACCAGAGGCGATCGGCCGGCCAGTAGTGGAGGAGGCCGCCTTGTCCGGGCGATCTTCCGTAGTGGACTGATCCTGTTCAGTAGTCATGAAATGGTTACCTGACGCCTGTCCTTGTTCGGTTCAGTTTGCGGTTCGGTTTGTGACTCAGCGCAGTAGTGTGGTGGATGCGAGGGATTCGAGGGGCTCGAGGGACTCAAGAGACTCGAGAGACTCGCATCGCGCCTATCTCAGCGGCCGAAAGCGACGAGCTGGCTGGCCACACCGGTGTAGGTGGCGGGGGTCAGAGCTTCAAGCGAGCGGCGGTTTCCGGGTCGAAGGACTGCTGGTCGATGAACTGCTCGACCTGTTCCTTGTTGATGGTGTGGCCGCGCATAAGCTCCTTGACCTTCTCGTACGGCTTGTCCATGCCCGGCAGGCCCTTGAGCTCGCAGGCGCGCATGGCGGTCTGGATCGGCTCGCCAAGCACCTCCCAGTTCTCATCCAGCTCACGCTCGATGACGTGGGTGTTCGGGTGGATGGACTCAAGGCCGCCCATGAGGTTGGTCAGGGCGAGCAAGGAGTAGCCGAGCGCGGAACCGATGTTGCGCTGGGTGGTCGAATCGGTCAGATCGCGCTGCCAGCGGGATTCCACCAGCGTGGCGGAGAGGGTGTCGAGCAGCGAACAGCTGATCTCGAAGTTGGCTTCGGCGTTCTCGAAACGAATCGGGTTGACCTTGTGCGGCATGGTGGAGGAACCAGTGGCACCCTTGACCGGCACCTGGGCGAACACGCCGCGGGAGATGTACATCCACACGTCCACGCACAGGTTGTGCATGATGCGGTTGGCGTGGGAGACGGTGGAGTACAGCTCGGCCTGCCAGTCGTGGCTTTCGATCTGCGTGGTCAGCGGGTTCCAGGTCAGGCCCATGCGGTTCGTGACGAACTCGCGGGAGACAGCGATCCAGTCGACATCCGGGCATGCGGCCAAGTGGGCACCGAACGTGCCGGTCGCGCCGTTGATCTTGCCAGATACTCCTGGTTTTCGATGTGCTTGAGCTGACGGTTCAGACGGTAGACGTAGACGGCGAGCTCCTTGCCGAGTGTGGTCGGCGTGGCCGGCTGGCCGTGGGTGAGAGAGAGCAGCGGCATATCCTTGAATTCCTCGGCCTTGCCGGCGAGGTGGTCGATGATGCGCTTGAACTCCGGGGTCCACACGTTTTCCATCGCGTTCTTGACGCAACGGGCGATGGAGAGGTTGTTGATGTCTTCGGACGTGCAGGCGAAGTGTACGAGGGTCTTCAGCTCGTCGTTGATGTTGGTCAGCTCGGCCGGAGCTTTGTCGATCTGATCGTCGATGTAGTACTCCACGGCCTTCACATCGTGGTGGGTGATGGCCTCATGAGCGGCGTGCTGTTTGATGCCTTCGGCGCCGAAGTCCTCGGGAATGGCGCGCAGGAAGGCCTGCTCTTCGGCAGTGAACGGCTTGACGCCGTCAACGATCGGCTGGTTGCCGTTGCCTCAAAGCCGTTGGCAGAAGAATCATCCATTCGACTTCGACACGCATGCGTTCGCGGTTCAGGGCAGGTTCGCTCATGTATTCGACGAGCGGGGCGGTGGCCTTGTGATAACGGCCGTCGAGCGGGGTCAATGCGATTGCGGGGGAAATATCGGTAAGCTTCATAACCTCCAAGGGTACTTCCAGCCGTGAACCGAGCGGCTATACTGTGGTGCGGCGTTCCCGCCCGAGCCGCACAGGTCAAGGAACGCCCGTGGTTCGATTACTGTGTGCGGCCTTTAAGGCTAGGAGATCACCATGCCTGCAACCACCATTCATACTCTTCCGAAACGTCCGATTGCCGTATCGTCACTGAAATGGCAGCCGTTGGATATCGCGGTCGGTGCCACGCTGGGTGCGGCCTGCGGCGTGATCTTCTGGGGATTCAACTTCGCGTACATGCCGATCTCTTCGGTATTCGGCGCGATTCTGCCCGGTTTCGCCAGCATCGTGCACGCCGTCTGGTACTTCTCCGGTACGCTGGCGGTGCTGATTCTGCGCAAACCCGGAGCGGCGCTGTACGTGAACCTTATCGGCACGCTGGTCGAAACGGTGATTGGTAGCCAGTTCGATTTGGGCTTCGTGATTATCTCGGCGCTGTTGCAAGGTGTTTTCGCTGAGATTCCGTTCGCCTTGACCCGTTACCGCATGTTCAATCTGCCGATTTCCATTGCATCCGGTGCGTTGGTCGCCTTGGAATACGGCACATATCTGATGCTGTTTCGCTACGTGGGTGTGTCATTCGTCAGCCCGCGTGGCATTGTGCACATGATTTCCGAGGTCACCGGCGGCGTGCTTATCAGCGGCGTGATGGCCTGGTATCTGATGCTGGCCATCGCCAAAACCGGTGTGCTCGACCGCCTCGCATCCGGCCGCGCACTCATCGAGCGACGCGCCTGACACTCTTTGCGCGTCCACTTCCGGGATGTTGCGCTGATAGAGGGGGTTTCGGGCATGCTAGCGCAACAATCCCGGGAAAGTGGCGCTAGCCGCGTCTCTGCGGTGATTGCATTGTGGGGTAGCCGATTGATGCTAAGCATTGACAAGTTGATGTGCCCGTTGCCGTGAGACCCCGAGTATATCGCCTATTTGCTGTAGGGCGAGACCCATGCCATGCAGTTCTTGTGCTGCGGCGCGAGTTTCCCGCGCTGCGTTCGATCTGCATTCCGCTTCTTCCTTGCGCAGTCGCCGAGCTTCATCAAGATGCTCCTGCACGGATTGCGGCAGCTTTGTCTCTACGGTGAGTGCGAAATCAGCATCTTGTGTCATGACGGTGATAAGGTCGCGTGCCATACTTTCAATCTCTGCTGTTGTTCTTGCCTGCGTGAAACCGATACCGGGAATCTCAAGAATCCAGTATTTTTCGCCAGGACGAACGATGACCTGATATGTTTTCACTGCTGATACCAGCCTTTCCCGAGTTTGGCTTCTGCTTCTTTGCAAATAATGTCCGCGAGGTTGTTGTCGATTTCGTTATGACGTGGGATGGGGAATCATAAGTCCATCGAGTTGGAATATCTCATGACTCCCTCCTTGCCTGATACTTTCAAACGTGACATTCTTGCGTTCTGCCGCTTGCTTCATCAGTTTGATGAGCCATCTCCTACTCGTCATTATATTGTTAACTCCTTTCTTGACAACTCTGTCAAGTGTGGTATTTACTTTTAACCGCCGAACGTGCTGAACTCGGTGGTTCGCTCGCTAGGGGCAATGGTCGCGGACTGGGTCATGCGGCTTGGTAGTAGCGGGTTTCCTTGAGCTCTCCGTTGATAACTTCCTGGAAATGGGCTTCGTGGCGTTGCACGGCGGGGGAGCCGAGGTCGGTGGCGTTCTGATAGGCGGCCTGATGGTATTTGATCCAGTGCGACAACTCCCTGCCGTTGGTCGAACCAGCCACGGGTGCGGCGTCATATGGGGTCAGACCGGTGATGGGCGTTGCGCCGGGAGTGCATGAGCCGTCCGAATGCACTGTGGATGGTGTTGCCGCGGGCGCGGGCGATACATGCCCTTGTACGGTGAGCCAGTTATCGGTGACCGGGTTGGCGGCACCATCCAGTGCGGCGACCAGTTCATCATCGATTTCCACGCTGGTGACCCACGTGCGTTGCGGAATCGGATGATTGGCCACCGGCGATCCGGCTGTCACCACATGCTCGATGGTATATTCCTCCGCCCAATCCGAGGCAAGCGTGGCGGCAACGATACCACCCTGGGAATGGCCGATCAGCGCCACGGGCTCATCCTTGCCGATGCCTGCCTGACGCATCGCCTCGGCAACCATGCGAGCGCTGTCCGCTTTCCTGCGGCGCTCCTGATCGGCGCTCATCAGTTCACGTTCTGCGCCCAGCCAAATGGTGAGTCAGGCTGTCCATCGGTACCCGGGATGGTGACCAGCCAGGAGTTGGTTCCATCAGATCGTTCATAGCGTTGAATGGCGATGGTCCCATATTCGAGTCCGCTGTTCAGCTCGATTTTGCCGAGCCGCTCTTCGGCGAGCCTGCGCAGATTCTCCATTGACTCGGCCACCGATCCGCTTGCGCGGACAACGTCGGCATTCGCCTGCACCTCGCGCACGTCCAGATGATTGCCTTGGACGACGTCTTTCGCCGGGCCGGAGAAATTGGCGATTTTCCCCGCAGCCTTGTTGACCTCATCGGTGTGCGCAATGCTCTTGCCGATAGGTACGCCGCCAATGATTCCGCCCGCGCCGCTAAGCACTCCTCCTGGAACGGATAGGTGAACGTGGACATCCATGCCGGGTTCGGTTTGCCGTCAATAGTCCAGCCGGCCAGAAAGCCGCCCGCCGCCACAGCGGCAACACCCGCCGCGGCATATCCCGGTTTGGCCTGTGTGCCGGCCTGCAATAATTCGGTAAACATGCGCCGAGCCGTCATCTCCGCCTGAGAATACAGAGAGTGTGCGCGAATCAGCAGATCGGCCGCGCCACGCAGATCATCGCTCAACCGCTGACATGCCGTTGCATGGTCATAACACCGATTGCCCAGCGCGGCATATGGTGCAGTGACATGGCCGGGAACAACGGCGCTCGGATCGCCCGACTGCAAGGTGACGCACATCGGCGCACTATGCCGATGTGACTGCAACTGTAATGCGGCCGATTCCCAAGCGTGGCTATGGCCGCAAATCCTGCCGCCTCGTCATCGAGAGCCTTGGCTATGGCGGCATATTCTTCAAGAGTGGCTGGCGCATATCCCACTCCGCCGTAAACGGACGATTCCACTTGCCAGTAATCGTGCTCGCTCATGACGACCCCCAAGCCAATCGGTGGGTGGTCTCCATGTCTTGCGCGAGACTGGCCGAATACTGTGCGGTGCGACTGAGCCGCGATCGGAATAGATCGGCGGCTTTACCGGTCCACACGATGTTGCTGGAGCGGTTCACGGCCACCGCCGTCTGGTCCGATTGCGCCAGTGTGGCCGCACGCTGGACGGACACGAGGTCGCGACTACGCTGTACCGCCGCATGGCAAGGGCAAGTGCCGTAATCGAACGGCGTCACCGTATTGCCGGCAAAGCCGCCGGTGGGATCGATGGGTGCTGGGTTGCTGGTGTAGGTATTCATATATCCAGCTAAAAGGACAAGACTCATGCTTGTCCAGCCGGAACGACCAATGTGGTTCTAGCTTGCCGGTTTTGGGCGAAGTTATCCCCAAGTGTTGTGCATAGTCGTAACGATTATCCACAAATAGCCTGTTCGGATATACCTTGGATCAGCCATGGCCTATCGAAAATTGGATAAATGCCAAAGCCGACAGCCGAAACCGGGAAACAGCCGCGATAAAGCCATGACCCGTGAGGGTGTGAGAAAAGAGCAACCGCGAACGATTGCTCACCACGGCTTGGTGGCCCCGGTACCCTTGTTCTGCGTCGCTTTCTGCTCGGATTGGGTGGTGTTCGACTGGGTATCGGTGGATTGCTGATTGGCCTTCATCAGCTCCTCGACCTGCTTCTTCTGTTCGTCGGTCAACGCGCCGCCCTTTTTGGCATTGGATGAAGAATTCTCGGATTGCTGTGCCGACTGGGCTTGCCCGGAATCGGAACCGCTGTTCTGCGCCTCGGCCTGTTTCAGGGTGATCTTCGTCAGCTCGGAAGAAATCGAAGCATTGGTGTCGATGGCGTCCTTGACTTGCGGCAACAGAAGCGTGCGCATTCGCCCGGCCTCGGCGAATTGCGCATCGGTCTGCTGCTGTTGCGCCTTGAGCGTGGTGATATCCGTGGACTCGTCCTGAGCCGCTTTGATATTGGCGTTCAATGATGCGGTGGCCTGATTGAACGTAATCGAAGCGGACAGGTTTACTGCCGCCACGCCGGCAACCAGCAACAGCAATACGGCGCCACAAGCCAGGACGATACGTGCCCAAAGAGGGCACTTCGCCCGCATCCGAGTATTCGCCGAGCCATCGTTCTCGTGGATTTCGTTACTGTTTCTCACAGCAGTCTCCTTGAGGTTGCGATCCATGCACCGACTTCCATGGCAAGCAATATCGCCAACGCAATGGCCAGCGGCCATACCACCGGCGTGGTGCGTGTGCGCTCCTTGACCGTGGTGGTCATGCGCCACTGCTTCGATGACTTGGCCGAAACCGAATCCGCCAAAGTCTGTGAAGCGTTCACGGCCACATACGTGCCGCTGATCTCGTCGGCAATGTCTTTAAGGTTCTTCTCATCCATCTTGGAGATGCCGGGTTCGCCGGTATCCGGGTCGACCACCCAGTGGTCCGTGGTGTTGGAATCGCCGGCACTGACGCCATCGGCGATGACGGGAATCTTGCCGCCCTCGGTCGAGCCGACGCCCACGGTAAACTCATCATTGAGATACTGGCGCAGTGACGAGAACGTACGACGCGTCACATTCGAGGTCTGTTCGCCGTCAGTGATGAGGTACAGCACAATCGCATCATCCGGGTGCGCTTCACGAATCGACTTCACGGTCAGCAGCAATTGATCGATCGGAGCATCCAGACTGGAGCCCGCCGACACGGATGTGGCTTCCACCGCCAACGTGTTGGCCCAATTATCGATGGCCGGCGCATCCGGGGTCAGCGGCACATCAAGCGTCCCCGAAGCACCGAACCGTAACGCCGCGAAACTGGCGTCCGGATAAGCGGCGGTCACATCATGCACGGCCTGGCGTGCGGCATCGATGCGGGTAATGGTCTTCTCGGACCCGTATGTGGCGTCGGCCACCGCCATCGACCGGTGGTATCCACCGCCACAATGACGTCGGTGGCATTGATGGCCTGTGAGGTGGTAGACGATACCACGCTGGGAGTCAGTACCATCACCGCGACGATGAGCAGCATAAGCGTACGTCGTATGCAAGCCCACACGGTCTCGTCACTGGAAGCACGGCGACGAACAAATAATGCGATTTCGAGAATGGCCAGTACGGCGAGCCCGGCCGCCAGCAGTCCGCCGGCGACCCAGCCCAAGGCGGGGAGAAGGTGAATCCGTTCATCGCCTCAACCTCCATGCACATACGATCCAGATAATGAGTATCACGGCCAGAGCAAGCGTCCACAGACCGGGAGCGTCCACCATCGAGGATTTCGCCTTGTTCTCCACATCCGTATCTCTACGCGACTGAATATCCCGTACCAGCTCATCTATCGACGCGCCATTCGATTGGGTGAGGAAGATGCCTCCATGCGACTCGATCGCGGACTTCATATCCGTTGTGGTTTGGTCCGATTCACTGGCTTTCGGCCCGGAATACAGGCCGTCCACGGTGATTTTGGTCTGCTGGGTCAAATCCAACGCTTCGGTCAGCGAATAGGTGGGCTTGCCCGACACGACGTTGTCGGTGGCCAGCACGATGGATGCCGCACGCTGACGGTCGGCATTCGCATGATTGGCTTCGCCATAAGCGAAACCGGGGAGCATCGCCGCGCAAGACACCACGCCGTCGCCAATCAAGGAGGTGGCGTCCTTGCGGTTCTGCGTGCCTTCGAGCCAATTGGCGATGTCCTGATATTCGGCATCGGACATCTTATCGATGTCATCCTGCGACTCGACGCCTTTCAGCGCCTTGCTGGCGGAGGTCAACTGTTTGGTGACCAGTTCGTAGTCGTCGGTCAGCGGGAACACCGTGCGTGAGGTCGAGTTGAAGATACTCAAACCGATACGTTCCCCCTCGAAATGCTTGACCAGTTCCAAATAGGTGTCGATGACCTCGCGATCATAGGGGAGCGTGGACCCCGACACATCCAGACACAGGACGATATCTCGGCTGGAAGCGCGTTCGTCACCGGCATCCACTTGGCTGGGGCGAGCCACCAGCACAATGGCCAGCGCCAGCGCAAGCACCAGCACGCTGATGGCGAGACGGCCCAAAGCGCGCCATTGACGGAACAGGCGGGAAGCGTGCTCGGTATTGAGATCGTCGTCCATCGAGAATACAGGGGTGTCGTCGGCGGCGTTACGGCGGGCGAACACGACAATCAGCACGATAATCGCCAGCGTCGCCAAGACGCCGGCCAGAGCGGCCCAAGGCCAATGCCATGCCAGCATCATGAACGCCACCTTTCCACCAGATTCGCCACCCACTCGGCGGCCTGCTGCACGCTGGTCGTCTGGGCGATTCGGTTGCGGGCATCATCGGCAAATTCCGGTGGATACAACGCGCCAATGGTCTGCTTCAATGCGTCCAATCCTTGGCGATTCGCGGGCGTGCGATTCAGGTACGCCAAATCGGTCAGCGTACTGGAACTAAGCTCCTTGCCTGATGCGGCACCGGCGAAATCACGGGCGATGACGGCCAATTCGACGAAAGCCTCATGCCGGGGCAGTGCTCCGGATTCATGACGGGCCACCACATCGTCGATGCGGGAACGCCACTCGGCCTTGGAGCTGGCATTGCTATGAGCGCCACGCGCACGGTCGCTGTTCCGAGGTTTGCGTGCGGGGCGAGACAGCATGATGATCAACGCGATCAGACCTACCGCCAGCAACAGGCATGCGACGATGGCCACCACCAGGGGAGTGGTCAAGGCCAACGACTCCACGGGCCTGAGATCGCCGGGATCAGTGGCGAGCGGGATGATGGGGAACATGCTGTGCATCATAGATCACCAGCCAAAGTCAGTCCGACCAGTTCGGGTGCAGTACCCAGTCTATTGCGTGTGGTGCGGGCCAATGCCCGGGACACCAGGCGACGAAACGATCGAACATGGATTCGCTGGATGCGGATCGAATGATATGGGAACCGGCACGGGTGAGCTCCTGTTCCAAAGCCGCGGCCATATACGCGCGATGAGTATCGACCTCGGCCGCTGCCTTGGCGTTGCGCAGGAATGCCGGCACACGCCGTGCACTCAAGCCGTCGGTGGGAGCGTGGCGGGATGAGACGGCCTTGAACGGATTCATCGTCGCCACATCGATCAGCACCATCGGATGGGTGCGGGTAATACGACGGATCGTGGTGATATGCCGCTCCTCCATCGCATGCTCATCGGTGGCCAATACGATCAATGCCTCGCGATCCTTGATACGGCGCGCATATTCCAGCAGCGCGTCGATATTACGGTGATGATTCCAATCACGGTCAAGCGCCTTGTCCAGCGTGCGTTCGAACTGCGCGAACCCACCGTTGAACGGCACGCGGGTGATACTGGACTCATCGCCGAACACCAGCGAAATATCGTCCGACCGGCGCAACGACAGTGCGGCGAACATACGCAGCGCATTGGCGGCAACCTGCCATGCGCGTTCTCCGGAAGGGCATACGCCAGTCATCTCCAGGCCCACGTCCATCAGCAACCAGACCCGTGACGTCGACAGGCGCTCGCGCTCGGCCACCATGGGGCGGCCTTGGCGGGCGCTGGTCTTCCAATCGATAAGACGGGATTCGTCGCCTGGCTCATAGGCATGCACATCCATCGCATCGCCGCTGCCGCCGCGACGCCCGGATGCGTGTTCGCCCTCCAGCGCGCCCAAAGCCTTCCTTACGGTAGGCAGGCTCAGCTGAGTGCCAAGGGCCTCGATCTTCTTGCGAACGGAATCGGAACTCACGGAACAGGAACCGTTTCGACGATCTTGTCGATGATCTGATCGCTGACCACGCCATCGGCCAGTGCCTCGAACGTCAGCATAATACGGTGGCGCAGCACCTCATGAGCGAACGCCTTGAGGTCCTCGGGCACACATAGTCGCGCCCGGACAGCAACGCCTTCGCCTGGCCGATACGGGTCAAGGCGATGGTGGCGCGCGGCGAGGCACCCAAACGCACCAAGGACGACAGTCCCTTGATGGGGCGGGAGCCGGCACCTCGTGACGTGGCGGTGATATCGACCGCATAACGCATGATCGCGTCGGAAACATGCACGCGGCGTGCCGCCTTGCGCAAAAATCAACGTCGGACACGGAAATGCGTTCGCCGGTGATGGTGTCGGGACCGATCATATCGGAGCCGCGGCGGGTGAGCATGGCCAGCATCCGAGCCTCTTCGTCGGGCGAAGGATAGGTCATGACGGCCTTCATCATGAAACGATCCATCTGCTCGGGCAGGTTGAACGTGCCCTCCTCCTCGATCGGATTCTCGGTGGCGATCACCATGAACGGCTTGGGCAAGGCGATACGCTGCCCGCCGATGGTCGTGGCACCCTCGGCCATGGCCTCAAGCATGGCGGACTGGGTTTTGGCATTCGAACGGTTGATCTCGTCCAGCAGTACGAAATTGGCGTGAATCGGACCGATCTGCGTGGTGAACTTCTGCGACGCAAAATCGAAGACCTGCGTGCCCACCAGATCAGATGGCATGAGATCAGGAGTGCACTGCACGCGCTTGAACGAGCCGGATACGCAGGTGGCGAGCGTCTGGGCGGCCGTGGTCTTGGCCAAGCCCGGCACGGATTCGATAAGAATATGCCCGCCGGCCACCAAGGTCACGATAAGCGATTCGCGTAGATTATCCTGACCCACCAGTGTCTGGGCGAACCTCGCCCGAATGGCGTCGGCAGGATACGTGCGCGTTTGGCGTCATCGGCACCCAGCGGAGCCGACACGCCGGGCGCGGGAACGGTGACCGGTCGTGCGGCGGTGGTCGGCGAAGGTATGTTCGGTTGCGTGGGGAACAAAGTCATGTCCCCCACTGTAACTACTCACAATGAACTGTTGGCCTGCCTAAAGATCCAATCCACCGGTCGGCACCATGGTGACTAGGGCTTGATTGGCTCTGGAGAATGGTTTGGAGCCGAAGAATCCGCGGGAAGCGGACAGCGGACTCGGATGAGGCGATTTGATAATGAAGGCATTGGTCAGCAATGGCTCGAGCTTGCGCATTACGCCCCCAGAGAATCGCCACCAACGGCTTGGGCTTGCCGTCGGCGTCCGTGCGCGCGTTCAACGCACGAATCGCGGCCTCGGTGACTTCCTCCCAGCCTTTGCCCTGATGTGAATTTGGCCGTCCGACGCCGACAGTCAGACATCTGTTGAGCAACATCACCCCACGTTCCGTCCACGGTGTCAGATCGCCGTTGGTGGGCATGGGCACCCCAAGGTCGTCAACCAATTCCTTATAAATATTGATCAGGCTTTTCGGCAGCGGGTGAACATTTGGCGCCACGCAGAAGCTCAAACCCACCGGGTGACCCGGGGTCGGGTAGGGGTCCTGGCCGACAATCAGCACCTTGATGGAATCGAACGGGATGGTGAACGCGCGCAGAATATTGTGGCTTGCCGGCAGCCACGGGCGCCGGCGCGTTTTCCGCACGAAGAAAATCGCCCATATGGTGGATGGTGGGCTCCACGTCGGCCAAGGCATGGGCCCACCCTGGCTCTACCAGTTCGCTCAATGGTTTGATCATGACTCACCACTGTAGTCAAACGTGCATATCCGGTGCATGGGGCGTGGTGTGGTGGACTGATGAGTTGTTTGCCGATTACACTCATGGGTAGTTTTGATAGGAAGAAAGGGCGATTATGGCACGCGACACGATGACCTACGAATCCTATGAACCGGATTCCTTCGACAATCCTCCGAAGGGACCGGTGGGAGTTCACCGTGGCGCTCGTTCGGTAATGGCCCGCCTCTGCCCGTTCATCGTCGTTATTCTGGTGGCCGCGCTGTGCGGTGTCGGGGCCTGGGCATGGATTTCCGGAGAATACAAGAATGTAGTGGGAGGATCGTCCCAGACGGCGACCACGTCCAAGTCCGATTCGTCCAGCAAGGCTGAGACCAAGAACAGCACCAAGGATGATTCCTCGTCCACTTCGACCGATTCGTCCAAGGACTCGACTTCGGATTCGGCAAAGTCCGATACCGACAGTGACACGACATCCTCGAATGAGAATCAAAACTCCGATCAGCAGTCTCAGCAGTCCGAAGCCATCGCGACTGTGAATAAGGCCACGCAGGTGCGTGTGGTCAACGCCACAGGAATCCAAGGATATGCGGGTCAGCAGGCCGATGTGCTGCAGACCGCCGGTTACACCAGTGTCGAGGCGACCAATCCGAGCGGCACATTGCCGGCTTCTTCCGTGGTGTGGTATCAGAATGAGACCGATAAGGCCACCGCTGAGGATGTGGCGACCACGCTTGGCATTTCGGCTGTGGAGCAGGTGCAAGGACTCGCCGTTCCCATTACGGTGGTGTTGCTCAACTAGCGTTGTTGATGCGCCCCTGATATCGGCGAGAAATACATCGAAAACTGTGAGCGTTCTCACGCCTATGGAATAATTCGTACCGAAAATGTGCCACTGCGGTTGAGATTGTTCCCTCGTCACTGTACAATCGTCATCTAGTCGCGAGGTAGGGGGAGCGCGATGCGGTTCTTTCTACGTTCCCTATAGGTTTTGTGTCGCGACGCCCAAGGGAACAAAGGAAAGACCAGATATGGCACAAGGTACCGTGAAGTTCTTCCTTGCCAAGAAGGGGTTCGGGTTTATCCAGCCGGATGACGGCGGCGAGGACGTTTTCGTGCACTACGCGGAAATCAAGGACGACGGCAGCACCAATAAGTTCAAAATGCTGTACGAAGGCGATCGCGTGGAGTATACGCCCGCTTCGTCCGGCAAAGGCACGCAGGCAAAGGATGTTGTCAAGCTGTCTTCGGGTGAAGCCCGCTCCGAGTGAGCAACACGCACGCAAGGATGTGCATTGAAGGCCCTGACCGTTTCGACGGTTGGGGCTTTTTCATGCCCAAAGCGCAATCGCCGCCGATGGTGTTGGCACTCGGCGGGCGCGAGTGCTAATGTCTGGGTTAGCACTCGGAGGTCGAGAGTGATAATCGGCAGCTGACGGCTGGTCGTCACGACTCGACGCTTGCGAGTGATAACCGGTATACCTAGCCATTTGGAGGAATACGCAACCATGGCAAAGATCATCTCTTATGATGAGGAAGCCCGTCAGGCATGCTGGAGGGCCTTGACAAGCTCGCCAACACCGTCAAGGTCACTCTGGGCCCGAAGGCCGCAACGTCGTGCTCGACAAGACCTACGGCGCTCCGACCATCACCAACGATGGCGTGTCCATCGCCAAGGAAATCGACCTTGAAGACCCGTACGAGCGCATCGGCGCCGAGCTGGTCAAGGAAGTCGCCAAGAAGACCGACGACGTCGCCGGTGACGGCACCACCACTGCAACCGTGCTTGCTCAGTCCCTGGTTCACGAGGGTCTGAAGAACGTGGTCGCCGGCTCCAACCCGATCGCCCTGCGTCGCGGCATCGAGAAGGCCACCGAGGTCATCGTCAAGGAACTCGTCGCTGCCGCCAAGGACGTCGAGACCAAGGACCAGATCGCTGCTACCGCCACCATCTCCGCCGCTGACCCTGAGGTCGGCGAGAAGATCGCTGAGGCTCTGGACAAGGTCGGCCAGGACGGCGTTGTGACCGTTGAAGACAACAACCGCTTCGGCCTGGACCTCGACTTCACCGAGGGCATGCGTTTTGACAAGGGCTACATCGCCCCGTACTTCGTCACCAACGCTGACGACCAGACCGCAGTGCTCGAAGATCCGTACATTCTGCTGACCTCCGGCAAGGTCTCATCCCAGCAGGACATCGTGCACGTGGCCGAGCTGGTCATGAAGACCGGCAAGCCGCTGCTGATCATCGCTGAGGACGTCGACGGCGAAGCACTGCCGACCTTGATCCTGAACAACATCCGTGGCACCTTCAAGTCCTGCGCCGTCAAGGCCCCGGGCTTTGGCGACCGTCGCAAGGCCATGCTGCAGGATATGGCCATCCTGACCGGTGCTCAGGTTGTCTCCGACGAACTGGGCCTGAAGCTCGAGTCCGTCGACACCTCCGTGCTCGGCCACGCCAAGAAGGTCATCGTCTCCAAGGACGAGACCACCATCGTTCAGGGCGCTGGCTCCAAGGAAGACATCGACGCTCGCGTGGCCCAGATCCGCGCTGAGATCGAGAACACCGACTCCGATTACGACCGTGAGAAGCTGCAGGAGCGTCTGGCCAAGCTGGCTGGCGGCGTGGCTGTCATCAAGGTCGGCGCTGCCACCGAGGTCGAGGCCAAGGAGCGCAAGCACCGCATCGAAGATGCCGTGCGTAACGCCAAGGCCGCCATCGAGGAAGGCCTGCTGCCTGGCGGTGGCGTGGCCCTCGTTCAGGCTGCTGCCAAGGCCGAGAAGACCGAGCCGTCACCTCCCTGACCGGCGAAGAGGCTACCGGTGCCGCCATCGTGTTCCGCGCCATCGAAGCCCCGATCAAGCAGATCGCCGAGAACGCCGGCGTGTCCGGTGACGTGGTCATCAACACCGTCCGCTCCCTGCCTGATGGCGAAGGCTTCAACGCCGCCACCGACACCTACGAAGACCTGCTGGCCGCCGGTGTGACCGACCCGGTCAAGGTGACCCGCTCCGCTCTGCAGAACGCCGCCTCCATCGCTGGTCTGTTCCTGACCACCGAGGCCGTCGTTGCCAACAAGCCGGAGCCGAAGTCTGCTGCCCCGGCCGCCGGTGCCGACATGGGCTACTGATCCGCAAACGATCGCTAGCTGATTGAGCTGAAAGGGGACTCCTTCGGGAGTCCCTTTTTTGTATTCTGGCTCCCCTCTTTGAGGGGAGCCAAGAAACTAGCTGGCAAACAGGCGCGAAGCTTGGATTTCGGCGTCAGCGTACACGGTGGAGGCTTGCGTCAGCGAGCGTTGGATGGACTCGAGTGAGGCCTCCATCTGCTGTTGGGCCGCACGCCACTGTTCGGCTACCGCGGTGAACTGGGTGGCCGCCGAACCTCGCCATGCGTCCTGCAAGGCATTGAGATTGGTGTACATGCCGCCCACGGCCTGCCTGATTTGCGAGATCGAAGTGGCCACTGCGGCCGAGGATGATTGGATTCGCTCGGAATCTACCTGATATTGGGGCATCGTTGCTCCTTTTCTAGAGGGTTAATGGTATGTATGGCGGCCGATTGCCAATACCGGCCGTTAAGGTGGAGGATATGTCAACAACGAATCGGGAAGACGGAAAAACAACTATTGTGGTCCTAGCTTCGGAGCCGTCCTATTCGGCCTTCGGGAATATGGTCCGAAAATGGCTTGTTTGCGCCATTTGCGCCCTTGCTGCAGTAGCGATGAACGCAATGTGGATAACCGCAAATGCCTATGGGGATAACTCGAGCGACAGCTCTGACAGCTCCAGCAGCAGCACCGACAGCGGCGTGACCATCACCGAGAACATCACGGATACGGAAAATCTCCTGGGCTCCCATGCGGCCGAAGTCACGGATGCCATCGCCAAAACCGAGAAGGAAACCGGTGTACACGTGCATCTGCTGTATCTTTCCAGTTTCAATAGTCAACAGAAACCGGGAGACTGGGCGGCAACCGTGATGGAGTCCATGAATCCCAAGCCGAACACAGTGATGCTTGCCGTGGCCTCGAATGACGGCAACCTGGTGGTCGTCGTGTCCAAGAACTCCGATAAGTGGCTTCTCGATAACAAAACCGTCGATAAGCTATCCGAAGCCGCACAGCAGCCGTTACTGGAAAACCCGCCGAGCTGGTCTGGCGCGGCAACGGCAATGATGGATCAAATCGTGAAATCCAAAAAAGCCTCCACCTCATCGTCCACGGTGATCGTAGGCATAATCATCATGGGTGTGGTATTGGTGGCGCTGGTCATCATCATCGTGGTCATGGTGGTGATTCATCGGCGCAAGGAGATCAAGAAGGATTCCAAGGCCGAACTCCAAGATGACATTCAGGAAACGCCCAGAAGAGCGCGACACTCTAGGAAGCATGAGTAAGCCTATTGAAGCATCGATTGTTGTTGTCGACGACGAGCCGTCCATCCGAGAACTGCTGGTCGCTTCCCTGCACTTCGCCGGATTCGAGGTAAACACCGCCGCTTCCGGTTCCGAAGCCATTGAGGTTATCGAAAAAGTGCAGCCTGACCTCATCGTGTTGGACGTCATGCTGCCTGACATCGATGGATTCACCGTCACCCGTCGCATCCGCCAGGAAGGCATTAACGCCCCTGTGCTGTTTCTCACCGCTCGTGACGACACCCAAGACAAGATCATGGGCCTGACCGTCGGCGGTGACGATTACGTCACCAAGCCGTTCAGCCTCGAGGAAGTCGTGGCTCGCATCCGCGCCATTCTGCGCCGTACCCGCGAACAGGTGGAAGACGATCCGATTATTCGCGTCGCCGACTTGGAAATCAACGAGGACTCCCACGACGTGACCCGTGCAGGGCAGCCGGTTGACCTGAGCCCTACCGAATACAAGCTGCTGCGCTACCTGATGGACAACGAGGGCCGAGTACTGTCCAAGGCACAGATTCTCGACCATGTCTGGCAATACGACTGGGGCGGCGACGCAGCCATCGTCGAATCGTACATCTCCTACCTGCGCAAGAAAGTCGACGGCATCGAGGTCGACGACGGCGAAGGCGGCAAGCGCAAGGTGACTCCGCTGATCGAAACCAAGCGCGGCATCGGATACATGATTCGCGAACCGAAGAACTAATCGCCTCCATCCATAACGTATCGCAATCTCATGAGTATCCCCGATAAGCAGTCAGGCGGCGTACCGCCGAGCAGCACGCCGAACGCCGCCCCGAACACGAATCCCATGCCTGCAATGTCGCCGTTCGCCGCCCATTTCCAAGAGCAGCGCGAGCGTAAGAAAAACATGCTGATGCGGCATATCGACCGTATCTCGTTGAGCAGCAAGCTGGTGGCCTGCACCATCGCCGTGCTGCTCATCGGCGTGTCGGTGATTTCCTTCTCCATCCGCGCGTTGGTGAACAACTACATGCTGCAGAAAACCGACACCCAGTTAAGCTCGCAAAGCCAACTGGTGGTCAACAATATCGATCTGCTGTCAAAAAATGACTCATCGGGGCCGAACTCGTACTTTCTGCAGATTCAATACACCGACGGAACCAAAGACAAAGAAGGCAATCCTCTGGTCGTGACCCCGCTGATGCCGCAGATGCAGGACGGTATCGTATCGGTGCCGATTCTGCCTACCTATGGCGATACCAATGGCATCACGCTCGGTCAGGCATTCACTACGCAGGCGGTGGCCAAGCAGATCATCACGGTGCAGTCCGACAGTGCGGACAGCCAGAACGATCCGGCCAACGGAAACTCCAATTCCTCTGACACCATCACCAAGGTACTGGCCAACCCCACTGCCAATGCCAACCATGCCGCCATCGTCACGGCGAGGGCACCATGGCGTATTCTGCCGGTGACCTTCCAGCAAAACGGCAAGGACCGTGCCGTGGTGTACATCGGCTTGTCGCTGGCCGACCAAATCGACACCGTCAACACACTCACCCGATACTGCATTGTGGTCGGCATCGCCGTGGTGCTGCTCGGCGGCTCCCTGTCCACGCTGATCATCCAGCACACGATGACGCCGCTGAAGCGCATCGAGAAGACCGCCGCGAAAATTGCAGCCGGCGACCTGAGCCAACGTATTCCTTCCGCGCCGGAAAACACCGAGGTCGGCTCTCTGGCCGCCTCGCTGAATTCCATGCTCACCCGAATAGAATCCAGTTTCCATGAGCAGGAGGAGACCACCGACAAGATGAAACGGTTCGTCTCCGACGCCAGCCATGAGCTGCGCACCCCGTTGGCCGCCATCCATGGCTATGCGGAGCTGTATAAGATGCAGCGCGATATGCCTGGTGCCTTGGAGCGTGCGGACGAGTCCATCGAACATATCGAACGGTCCAGCCAGCGCATGACTGTTCTTGTTGAGGATCTGCTGTCTTTGGCCCGTCTCGATGAGGGGCGCGGCATCGATATGACCGGCACGGTGAAACTCTCGTCGCTGGTCACCGACGCGTCGACGATTTGCATGCGCTCGACCCGGACCGTGCCGTTCGCCGCATGCAGATTTCCCTCGAACCGGCGCGCGATTTGAACCATCCCGCCGAATTCAGCCTTGCCGAAGGCGATTGGCCTGAGGTCGTACTGCCCGGTGATGCCTCTCGACTGCGCCAGGTGGTGACCAACATCGTGGGCAACATCCACCGCTACACGCCTGCCGATTCGCCCGCTGAAGCCGCGCTCGGTGTGATGCCGGCCGCCATCGATCCAAGACAGCTCGCCCGCATGCCCGCCAGCGACGCGTCAATGCGGCGGTTCATCGACGCTGCCGAAGTAGGTGCCTCGATGCAGACCGCTATCGATATGCCGTATTGCGTTTCGTGGACCATGGCCCCGGCGTGCCGCCTGAATCGCGCTCGAAGATTTTCGAACGCTTCTACACCGCGGACCCATCCCGTGCCCGCGAAAAGGGCGGTACTGGTTTGGGCATGGCCATCGCGCAATCCGTGGTCAAAGCACATCACGGCTTTATCTGCGCCACCGGCACCGATGGGGGAGGCCTGACCTTCACCGTGGTGCTGCCGATTGAGCAGATCGCCGCTCCTGAGCCCAAGCAGTCCACCGGCAAAACCAAGGACGCCAAACAGAAGACTTCTTGGTTCAGCTCTGAGCGTAAGACTCAGGCGACTCAGCCAAAGCGTGAGGTCAAGCCCTGTGAGGTAAACTGTACCTTCGGTTTACTATTTCCATTGAGGATTAAGGAAGGTTCGCAATGCCCACCGGTCGAGTTCGTTGGTTTGACGCAGCCAAGGGTTATGGCTTCATCACCAGTGAGGAAGGCAAGGACGTGTTCCTGCCGGCTCAGGCCCTACCCACTGGCGTCACCACGTTGCGCAAGGGGGCCAAGGTGGAGTATTCCGTGGTGGACGGCCGTCGTGGGCCGCAGGCCATGGATGTTCGCCTGATCGCCTCCGCTCCCAGCTTGGTCAAGGCCACCCGCCCGAAGGCGGATGACATGGCCGCCATCTGCGAGGACCTCATCAAGATGCTTGATGCGGCCGGCAATACGTTGCGCCGTCACCGTTACCCATCTGCTGCCGACAGCAAAAAGCTGGCCACGTTGCTGCGTGCGGTGGCGGATCAATTCGATGTACAGGACTGATCTGATCTATGACTGATACCACCGAAACCATCGTGACACCGGACCCTCACGCCATCGCGCGCGCCGTGCTGCTCGAAGTGGCCGGCGAGAGCGATCAGGTGGGGGATTTCGTTACCTCATATGATCTTGAGGATCACGTCACTGACTTCCGCTTCGCCGCGAATATCCGTGGCTACGAAGGATGGCAATGGTCGGTGACGCTGTATCACGACGAGGAGATCGACTCTTGGACCGTCAACGAATCCTCCTTGATCCCCACTGAGGACGCGTTGATGCCGCCCAAGTGGATTCCTTGGAAGGATCGCCTTGAGCCCACGGATCTGGCTCCCACCGATTCGATCGGTACCGATCCGGATGACGAGCGCATCGAGGAAGGCGAAGTCGAGGAATCCTCGCTGCAGGATGTCAACGACGCCGTCGAGACCTTCCGACTGACCCGCCGTCACGTGCTGACCTCGCTGGGCCGTGCGCAGGCTGCCAAGCGCTGGTATGAAGGTCCGCGAGGCCCCAAAGCATTGAGCACCAAAACCGCTGAAGGCAACCTGTGCTCCACCTGTGGTTTCTTCGTGCCGCTCGCGGGCGAACTCGACCGTATGTTCGGCGTGTGCGCCAACAAGTGGAGTCCGGATGACGGCCGCGTGGTTTCCTTGGACCACGGCTGCGGCGAGCATTCCGAAATCGAACCTCCCGAGCCAAGCCAGCTGTGGGTGCAGTCCAAGCCTGCTTTCGACGATCTGCATATCGACGTGGTGGCCAACCGTCCGCGCAAGCAGGAGCCGGCTGCCCAGGACGAGGCCGAAGGCGAAACCGACAAGACAGGCGAGCTGCCGGTGATGATATCGAAGCACAGAAGACTGTTGACGGGAACGCCGTCGATACTGAGCCCGCTGAGGAGGCGGCAGGCGACGGGACCTCGCAATCCCAGTCTGCCGGTGATGAGTCCGTTGCACAGAACGTATCTGATTCCGTTGTGGATGTTGATGCAGCTGATTCCAGCGACGATTCCAAGTCTGATGCTGACGACGAGGCCACCGAAGAGGATATCCTCAACAACACCGTTGCCGATGATGATGAGGATGATGAGATGGACGACGAAGAGGATAACGTTCGTCCTTCAGACGATGTGACTCCTGAACTCGAAACCGTCATCGATCTCATTGAGCAGCTGCGCCAGAACAGGGCGGACGAGGAATAAACTCCGAATTCCGCGAAAAGTAGATGGTGATGGGGTTGCAGGAATAAAGAATTCCTCCCTGCAAGCCCATCACCGAGGCGTGCGTTAGCACTCCATGCCGATTTTGGTGAATCAGTGCACCACGGTCACCGTGCATTCGGCGAAGTTCACGATCTGGCGGGACACCGATCCCAGGAAGTGCGCGTCCAGCCCGGACAGGCCACGCGAGCCGACCACCAGATGGCTGGCGTACCGCGAGGCCGCGATCAGACCTTTGGATGCGGGAATATGGAAGGCGTTTGTGCTGACCTTGACGCCATCGGGAATCCGGGCCTTGGCCATCAGCTCAGAGAGAATCTCCTCGGCGCGGCGTTGACCGACCTTCACCGGTGCCACGGCGTTCTCATAGCCGGAATAACGCCCAAATCCTTGAGCTGCCAGCAGAACATCACATGCAGCGGCGCGTCGTGCAGTCGTGCTTCTTCCAGTGCGAAATCGAACGCACGGCGGGAAGTCTCGGAACCATCCACACCAACCACCACCGGGCGGCGAGCCTCCTCAACCACCGGCTGAGGCTGCGTGTAGTGAACGGGCTTGTCTCCCGGAGTCAGGGCGTTGGCAATGGCCTCGGTCACGGTCTCATCCTCGCTGCCGGCGATGCGCACCACGGTCACCGGCACTTCGGCGGCCTCGGCCAGCGAAGCGGACAGGGACCCCATGAACCAGCGGGCCATACGGCTCAGCGAGCGGCGGCCGACCACGATCTGCTGCGAATCATGGCCGATCTGCAGCAGGCCGAAGTACCGGGAGGCCTTCACCGAGGTGAGCTTCAGATTCGCCGGATCGAAGTCGATGCCTGCAGCGGCCTTGTCGACCCACACACGCAGCTCGTTGGCAATATCGTGGCGGACCTTGGCCCAGGCCTCGTCGCTGTCCGGTTCGGACCCCATATCCCAGGAATGCGTCCAGCCAAACACGGCGTTGACGCTCTGACCGGTTAACGAGGCCTCCTCAAGCGCCCACTTCAGCGCGGCAAAGGATTCATCGGAACCATCCACACCGACAACGATGTCGGGCTTGGTTACAGCTTCACTCATTTCGAGCCTCCTTGTAATCGACTACGGGTGAATCTAGAACCAGCATATCGTTTTCTTCTCCTCTCACGGCGCAATTCGTGGAATCCGATGAATAAACGTCATCGTGAATCGGTAGAGTAAGACGGAATGTCAATTGAGGAAGGACAAGCATGTTCGAACGGTTTACCGACCGTGCACGGCGCGTGATCGTGTTGGCGCAGGAAGAGGCGAGGGCCCTTCAGCACAACTACATCGGCACCGAACACCTGCTGCTCGGCCTGATCCGCGAAGGTGAGGGTGTAGCCGCCAAGGCACTCGCCTCGAAGGGCGTGGAGCTGGATGCCACCCGCAAGCAGGTTGAAGAAATGATCGGCAAGGGCAACGCGGCTCCGAACGGGCACATCCCCTTTACTCCGCACGCCAAGCAGGTGTTGGAGTTTTCGCTGCGTGAAGCCCTGCAGCTGGGCCACAGCTACATCGGCACCGAGCACATCCTGCTCGGCCTGATTCGCGAAGGCGAAGGCGTGGGCACCAGGTGCTCATCAAGATGGACGTCGATCTGGGCGAGTTGCGTAGCGCGACCATCGATATGATTCGCGGCAACTCCGGCACCGGCACCGGTGACGGCAAGGCGACTTGGCCAACGCCGGCGGCGTGACGGACAAGCAGAACAAGTCCGGTTCCGCCATCCTCGATCAGTTCGGCCGCAACCTGACCGCCGAAGCCGCTGAAGGCAAGCTGGACCCGGTCATCGGCCGTACCAACGAGATTGAGCGCGTTATGGTCGTGCTTTCCCGCCGCACCAAGAACAACCCGGTGCTGATCGGCGAGCCCGGCGTGGGCAAGACCGCTGTGGTCGAAGGCTTGGCCCAGAAGATCCAAGCCGGCGACGTGCCGGAAACCTGAAGGGCAAGCAGTCTACTCGCTGGACCTCGGTTCCATGGTGGCCGGCTCCCGCTACCGTGGTGATTTCGAGGAGCGCCTGAAGAAGGTGCTGAAGGAAATCAAGACTCGTGGCGACATCGTGCTGTTCATCGACGAGATTCACACCATCGTGGGCGCCGGCTCGGCTGACGGCGCGCTGGGTGCCTCCGACATGTTGAAGCCGATGCTGGCCCGTGGCGAGCTCCAGACCATTGGTGCCACCACCACCGACGAGTACCGCAAGTACATCGAGAAGGACGCGGCTCTGGAACGCCGTTTCCAGCCGATTCAGGTGCACGAGCCGACCATCGCCGAGACCATCGAGATCCTGAAGGGCCTGCGTTCCCGTTACGAGAACCACCACCACGTGACCATCACCGATGCGCGCTGCAGTCTGCCGCAGAGCTGTCTAGCCGGTACATCCAGGACCGTAACCTGCCTGACAAGGCCATCGACCTGATCGATGAGGCCGGTGCACGCCTGCGCATCAAGCGCCTGACCGCCCCGCCTGAGCTCAAGGAACTCGACGAGAAGATCGCCAAGATCGCCGCCGACAAGGACGAGCCATCAAGGGCCAGGACTTCGAGAAGGCCGCCGAACTGCGCGACAAGCAGGAGAAGCTGGAAGCCGATCGCAAGCAGAAGGAAGACTCCTGGCGCGAAGGCGAGTCCGACGTCAAGATGGTCGTGGACGAGGACGTGATCGCCGAGGTCATCAGCTCCACCACCGGTATCCCGGTGTTCAAGCTGACTCAGGCCGAGTCCAAGAAACTGCTCAACATGGAAGCCGAACTGCACAAGCGCATCATCGGCCAGGACGAGGCGGTTTCCGCCCTGTCCCGCTCTATCCGCCGTACTCGCGTGGGTCTGAAGGACCCGAAGCGCCCGTCCGGTTCGTTCATCTTCGCCGGCCCCACCGGCGTCGGCAAGACCGAGCTGGCCAAGACGCTCGCCGAATTCCTGTTCGACGATGAGGACGCGCTGATTCGCGTGGATATGTCCGAGTTCTCCGAGAAGTACGCGGCTTCGCGACTCTTCGGTGCGCCTCCGGGATACGTCGGCTACGAGGAAGGCGGCGAGCTCACCGAAAAGGTGCGCCGCAAGCCGTTCTCCGTGGTGCTGTTCGACGAGATCGAAAAGGCTCATCCGGACATCTTCAACACGTTGCTGCAGGTGCTCGATGACGGCCACCTGACCGACGGTCAGGGCCGCAAGGTGGACTTTAAGAACACCATCATCATCCTGACCACCAACCTCGGTACGCGAGACATCGCCAAGCCGCCAACACGGGCTTCAACCTAGGTGCCAACAACGAGTCCAGCTACCAGCGCATGAAGGACCAGGTCAGCTCCGAATTGAAGCAGCAGTTCCGCCCGGAGTTCCTGAACCGTCTGGACGACATCATCGTCTTCAAGCAGCTCACCGAGCCGCAGGTGCGCCAGATCGTGGATCTGGACGTCAAGCAGCTCAACGACCGCCTGTTCGACCGTCATATGTCGCTCGAACTCACCGACGCGCCAAGGACCTGCTCGCGCAGAAGGCTTCGACCCGCTGCTCGGTGCCCGTCCGCTGCGCCGCGTGATTCAGCGCGACATCGAGGACGCCATCTCCGAGAAGATCCTGATGGGCGATCTCGAAGACGGTCAGCGCGTGATTGTGGATGCGGAAGGCGAGGGTATCCTCGGCGAATTCACCTTCAAGGGGGAGAAGTTCGAGGAGCCGGCCGTCGCCGATAAGCCCGCCGAAGCCGGTGCCGCCAACGATGCCGAAACTTCGTCCGAAGCCGCACCCGTGCACGCTGACGATTCTGGCGACGCTGCGCAGGAGTAGCGCATATAAGTAGTTGCGGAGCTCCCCTGTCAAGGGGAGCTACTGTTTGTGTCGGATTATTGCAGTAGGGCGAGTCCGGTGTCGATGGTCTCCTCGCGGGTAAACAGCGTGCGGCCGCCTGATTGCCGAGGCGTGCGTGGATGCGGTAGCTGAGATCTGCGTCGAGGAATTTGCCGAGTAATCTCCCTTGCCGACGCATTCGTAGTGACACGGGTTGCAAAGGCCTGACCCTGATAGTACGGGGTCAGGCCTTTCCCATCCCAAGACGCCGCTAAGAATTCACCTGAGAGTCGCCTTCCTAGGCATGGCCGTTCAATCGACGATCCTAGCGTGACTGGTGTGAGCAGGAATATGAAGAACCGGCGGTGGACCGGCAAGCGATCGGGGATCGCTTTTGGTGCAGTAGCGCTTATCCTTACGGCTCTGGTGGTTCCTTATGCTTGTGCGGGAACCACGGGAGCCGTTCCTTTTTCCGGCGATAATCCATCTTCCGGCACCCGTACGGTGACCATCGCCGACATCACTGATTTTCACGGGCATATCGAACGTGGTGCAGACAACGCCACCGCCTTCACCGTGGCCGACAGCCATAATCCCGGCAATATGATTCCGGTATCGACCGGCGATTTGGTGGGAGGCTCCCCGTATGAGTCGGCGGTGGAGAAGGACCAACCACGCTGGATATGGCCAAAGCGTGGGGATTGACGATTTCGGCGATAGGCAACCATGAGTTCGACCGCGGTGTCGCCGATTTCAACAATCGTATCGCTGATCCCAGCAACGGCATCGACTGGCTGTGCGCCAACGCGTCTGCCGCCAATAAGTCGCCTGACGGACTGCTGAGCCACGTACGTGACTCTACGATTCGAACGGTGAACGGCAAGCGGATCGGTTTCGTGGGCGCCCTTACTGATGCGCTCGGCTCGGTGGCCACTCCGCAGATCACTCGTGATGCCGACCTTGACGAACGGGCGGTGGACGCGATCAATCGCGTGGCCCGTGAACTCAAACGCTCCGGAAAGGTGGATGCGGTGGTGGCCTTGCTGCACGCCGATGCTTCAGCCGCCGCCGATATTGGGCGAGATGTTGATGTGGTATACACCGGCCACAGTCACGCGATCAAGCGTGGTACGACCGCTGGTGGTGCGCCTATTTACGAGGCGGGCAGCTTCGGGCGGAATATGGCCGTGCAGGATTTGATCATCACCGGTGCCGGGCGTCGCGCCACAGTGCGAGTGGCCGATGTGGACCTCGGCAATGGCACCAGCCATACGGCGGTTGACGGCGTGCTGGGCGTGGAAGGCTTAATGCGCATCCGGCGCAAGCCGCTTGGATGTCTGCCGGTGCTGAGGCGAACGATGAGGTATCGCGCGCTCAGCATATTTACCAGGCGGCGGCAACATATTCGAATCATGCCGCAACGCGGTGATTGGCACCTTGGCCTCCGGCGTGTATTTCGACAAACAAGGTTCGGATAAGCACGGGAATACGGTCGGTGTGCTGGTGGCGGACGCGAACCGCGAGTCAATCATGAAGCATGTGTATGCCGGAAATCGTTTGCCGATAATCGGATTTTCGAATAATGCAGTCTGCGGACTCCACGGCTTGATATGAATGGCGATGGCAAAGTCACCGTGCGCGAGGTGGATAGTCTCATGGCCTTGCAGTTCAAGGCCGCGCATGAGACGCTCACCGGGCGCGATGTGAAGAGAGTGCTCGCCGAGCAATTTCGCCGTGACGATGGGCGACTGGAGCGGCGCTGGCTCGGCATCTCCTCGAACGTGACGTATCGGTATGCCGAATGCGGTACGGCTGGTGAGAGCGGCAATGCCGATGCCGGCGTTGATACTGATTCCGGCGCTGATACCAACGCTGACGCTGACGAGTGTGCTGCCGACGAACATGCGGCGGTTCGTATCGTGAACCTCGCCGTTGACGGTCGACCGATTGCAGACGATGACCTGGTGATTATCGCATCCAATTCATATCTGCTTCAGGGCGGCGACAGTTACCCCGCCTTCCGTGCCGGAACCAATTACGGCGAGCTGAATATGCCATACAGCCAGCCGTTGCATGAATATCTGGCCGCACATCAAGGCTCACGGCAATTGTTGCAGCACCGGTAGGGACTCAGGCGTAAGACACCAATTGCTGGGTGACTGAGGAACTATGGGGTGAAGTTATGAGTATAGGGCAGGAGAAAACGGCATAAATATGACGACGCTCCCCTCGCTGAGGGGAGCGTCGCCGTAGGCGACTGAGGGGAGCTTGCGGTATAACCGTAAACTCCCCTCAGTCAGCCTTGCTGCCAGCTTCCCTCTCTGAGGGGCACCTGGCGAGACCCTTACTTGATGGCGTTCAGCCACTGCTCCTTGGTGGCCTTCTCGGCTTCGAGCTTGGCTTCTTCTTCGGGTCGGACTCGGCCGCGATCTTGGCGTCGAGCTCGGCGAGCTGGGCGTTGAGCTGCTCCTCGAAGCTGGACTTGCGGGCGTCGGCCTCCGGGTCGGTCTGCTTCCAAGCGGCATCCTCGATGGCTTGATCTGCTTGTCAACGGCGTCGAGACGGTTCTCGATGCGGCGCATATCGTCACGCGGCACGTAACCGATCTGATCCCACTCTTCCTGAATCTTGGCCAGCTCCTGGCGGGCCTTCTTGGCCTCGGCGTCGGTCTTCACCGGCACCAGAGCCTCGGCCTTGACCAGCAGAGCCTCCTTGGCAGCCAGATTCTCCTTCTCGGAGGAGTTGATCTGATCGCGATCAGCCTGACGAGCGTTGAAGAAGGTGTCGGCGGCTTCGCGGAACTTGGCCCACAGCTCGTCGTCCTCGTTACGGCCAGCGCGGCCGGCCTTCTTCCAACGGTCCATCAAATCGTTGAACTTGCGGGAAGTCTCACCCCAAGCGGTGGAATCCTTGAGCTCATTGGCCTCGGCGATAATCGCTTCCTTGGCTTCCTTGGCGGCTGTACGCTCGTTGTCGCGAGCCTGAGCCCACTTGCGGCGAGCCTGGTTGAAGGTGGTGCGGGCGGCGGAGAAGCGCTTCCACAGCGCCTCGGCCTCCGGCTTGTCGATGCGCACGGTGGTGCGCTGGTGGTTCTGCCACTCGTCGAACAGGTTACGGAACTTGTCGGCGGTGGAGCGCCAGTTGGTGTTGTCGCCCAGGGAGGCCGCCAGAGCTTCGGCCTTCTCGACGATGGTGGTGCGCTCGGCAACGGCCTTGGCCTGGGCGGCCTTGCGTGCCTCGGCGATTTCGGTCTTCTTGGCCTCGCCGGCAGCCTTCAGCTCCTCGTACTGGCCTTGAGTGCGGCAAGATCGCCCACGACGGCCGGCTCGGAGGTTTCTTCACCCAAGAGCTTCACGGATTCGTCGATTTCACGGGCCTTGATGTTCGGGGAAGCCAGACGGGTGGCCAGCAGATCGAGCTTGGCCTTGAGATCCAGGAAACGACGGGCGTACAGTGCCAACGCCTCTTCCTTGGAGACATCCGGGAACTGGCCCACCTCGCGCTCGGCGTCGCCATCCTTGACGAAGACGGTGCCGTTGTCATCCACGCGGCCGAAGGCTCGGCGGCCTTGACATCAGCCTCGGAATAGGCGGCGGTGGCGGCGGCCGGGGCGGCAGCGCGCGGCTTGGCCGCCGGAGTCTTCTTG
>ENA-OQBT01000369-OQBT01000369.1-human-gut-metagenome-genome-assembly--contig:-NODE-369-length-28882-cov-3.091497_pt1 | contig 28882 bp, 32 predicted proteins | sample MGYA00242749_ERZ504557 | MGnify/ENA primary metagenome ERZ504557 (study PRJEB26092, sample SAMD00036243) | human gut metagenome | host: Homo sapiens | study: EMG produced TPA metagenomics assembly of... | reverse complement strand
TACTATCTATATCATAGTGAGTCAATAGGAATACCATTTTACGCCAAAAGAAACGGATGACCTTCATCACCCGTTTCTCTCATTCTGCTCCAATCAACACATTCTTCCCCGCAAATGCAAACCCATAATGCCGGATCCTTTCCTGCGGCACGCCAAGGGCCACCAGTTCTGCGTCGTATTTTTTATCCACGATCTGTTTTAAAGCCTCCTGCACCGCATCTTCCAGTGTCTCCTTTTTTACCCGGCTGCAGACTTTAAATTCAATAATAATCGCCGGATCTTTTTCTCTATTCTTCGGAATCATCATCACATCATACCGTCCAAATCCACTTTCCCGATTCGACCGGATCTGATAACACTCCGCACGCTCTGCCATCAGTCCCAGGACGAAGCCATGATAGAATCGTTCCGGCTCCAGACTTTCACTGTTCTCTCCGCCAACGTCAAAATGGCTGAATGTTGCAAGTGACACTTTATTCATATAATAATTCATCGCTTCCAGATCGCCCTGCATCAGTGCTTTCACAAAGCTGCTGTACCCAGCTTCCGATGCTTCAAACCATCCGCTGAACATATCATCAAACATGCTCACCGTTTCCAGATTGGTGATACGGAGCTGATACCACGGCTTCAAAGTAATTCCGCGATACTCCACCTCTTCCGCTTTCAGATAACCGCTCGCGAGCAGCAGACTCCAGATTGCATTTTCATTGTAATCCAGCTGTTCAAACACCATCTGCTCATCAAAGTTCACCGTGACTGCCTGTCCGTTCAGTAGATCTTCCATATACTCTTTGATTTCCGGCGAGGCGGTGCGGATCAGCTTTCCTGCCAGACCGTTCGAACTCGTATCTGCCCAGTACGGGCGCAGTTTCTTTTCTTTTAAATAATTGGTAATCGACCATGGATTGTAGATATCGCGGTGTCCGCCAAAGATAAATCCATCATACCACTGCTTCACAACGTCCTTTTTGTCTCCCATTCCGAACTCGTCCAGAGATGCAAAAACTTCCTTTTCGGTAAATCCAAAACATTCCGCATACAGATCCGATGTCGTCGTCACCACACGCAGATTATTTAAGTCAGAAAAAATACTTTCTTTCGAAACCCTCGTGATTCCGGTCATCATCGCACGTTCCAGATAAGGATTCGTTTTAAACGTCGCATTAAACAGACTCCGCACAAACGTTGTAAATTCCGCCAGTAGCCATGGACATACGCTTCCTGCATCGGCGTGTCGTACTCATCCAGCAGAATAATCACTCTTCTGCCGTAATACCGCGCCAGATACATACTCATATTATTGAGTGCCGCTGCGGCCTCCGCATCACCCATATGCAGATTGACCTCGTTGTATGCTTTCTTCTCATTTCCGCTCAGCAGATCCCCATCCAGAAGATAACGGTTTTCTTCATACACTCTCGCAATCTGCTGTTTGATCTGAATTTTTGCTTCCGAAAGCTGATCTGCTTTCACGGCTGCAAAACTCAAAAAGATCACCGGATACTTTCCCTGCAGTTCCCGATATTTTTCTTCTTTCCAAACGCCAAGTCCTTCAAACAGATCGCCCCGGGCGGCATATTTATTAGAGAAAAAGCAGTCCAGCATGCTCATATTCAGTGTCTTGCCAAAGCGGCGGGGGCGGGTGATCAAGGTGATTTCATCCCCGTTTTCCCACCAGTCCTTGATGAAGTGAGATTTATCCACAAAGAAATAATGGTTTTCCCTTAAGGATGCAAAATTCTGTTTTCCTATACTGATTACTTTTTCCATCCATCACACCTGCTTTCGGAATTTGTCCTTTTCTCGATTATACACTATCCTTTCCTGAATTCCAATCTTAAAACATCCTATTCGCCGCAAACGTAAAAAACAATAACGCCAGAAACAGCACTTCCAGCACCGCTCCCAGAATGGTAATGATCTTTCCCGTCTTCTCTTTCCAGATTTTTTTCATCCCCAGATACAATAGAATTCCGATCACCGCGCCAAGCGTATTATCGATCACATCCGTAATATCACTCGCGCCGATCGCAAAAATATACTGCGTCACCTCAAAAAACAGGCTCAGTCCCGATGCAAGGAGAATGCGGTTCTGGATTTCGCTGTCCGGATAGAAGGCTGAGATGCAGAGGCCGAACGGCAGAAAGACCAGCATATTTTCGATAATTTCACTAATCTGCACTTTCCCGTTCACCACAACCGACGCCGCATACGGAATCAGATTAATCCCCCGCAGGTGCGGAATTTCTTCCGGGCGCAGAGCGAATTTGAATAAAATGCACCAGACAAGCAGCGCCAGGTAAATGCCGAATACCACAAGTAATGCTTTTGATTTTTTCTCGTTTTTCCAGGTCATGTTCTTTCCTCTCTCATCTTCACTTGATAAGAGGATTCTACCAAAACATTCTTAGGATTCCGCTTCTTCTTTTCCAAAGAAATCCCAATAAATTTCCTAAGATTTTCTGATGCTCAGATTCTTTTACATTTCTTCGTCATGCCAATTTATTATATCTTTCATATCAATTATATCTTTTACATATCACAAAAAAACTGTGTATAATACCCCGTGTGCAGAGAAATGAATCAAAATGAAAATCCCATGTTCCCCTGGGACAGCAGTATTCTCCCCACTGCTGTCCCTCCTTTCAGGGAAACTGTTACTGACAGTTTTCTTTGGTGTAGACGAAAAGAGGAGGCTGTGCAGCGACCACAGCCTCCTCTTTTCTATCTTTTTCGTTTTTCTTTTTGTTTATTTCTTAATCTCATACCCGCAATACTGCATCACCAGCTCGCAGAACATCGCATTCGCCCAGGAGAACCACTCTCTGGTGTAAACGGTCGGATCATCTACGAAAACACCCTCGTGCATCAGTCCTGTACCCCCGTCGGTTGCCATCAGTTCGTGGATCATCTGATGTTTCTCCTCCTTTGTCGGTGCGGTCAGTCCCTCGATGGCTTTGGAGATGTGCCATACGTAGCGAACCGGTGTGTGCGGCTTCCGATACCGGAAAGCTTCGTTCCTGCATAATAGAACGGGTTTGCCTCGCTTAAGATCAGCTTTCTTGTGTTGTCAGCCACTTCCTGGCTTTCCGGCTCGTAGCCGAGATAGCTCATAGCCAGAAGACTCGGTACATTGGCATCGTCCATCAGATTATACTGGCCAAAGCCGTCTACCTCGTAAGCATAAACATCGCCAAGTCCCCAGATATGGGTGGTACCGTAAGTCTCAATGGCCTGTTTTACGGTCTTTGCCATCTCTTCTGCTTTCTTCGCAATCTCCTCTTTTCCGCCGACGAAATCTGCGATCTCCTTCAGATAATTCAGAACGACAACCGCAAACATGTTGGACGGAATCAGATAACCGTAACGGCAGGAATCATCGCTTGGACGGAAGCCGGACCAGATCAGGCCGATGCCGGATTTTACCTGCGCACCTTTTCCATCGCGGGAAAGCGTATCGGTGTAGGAGCAGTTTTTACGGATGAAGCTGTACGGGGATTTCTCCTCGTGGTTCATTTCAGTCTCAAATACAGTCAGGATTTTGTCAACACCTTCCCAGAAAACCTCGTCAAACTGATCCGTTCTTCCGGTGTTCTTCCAGACAGATAGGAGAACTGCAGCGGATAGCAGAGAGAATCGATCTCATACTTTCTCTCCCAGATCCACGGTCCCATATCGGTCTCGTCCTTCTCCCAGCAGTTGCCGTTCGGTCCTTCGTTGAATGCGTTTGCGTATGGATCGATGTTGATGCACATAAACTGGCGGCGGATGAGGCCTGCGATCAGGTCAGCCAGCTCCGGGTCGTTCTGCGCCGGAACAAGGTACGGGCGCAGCTGTGCTACCGAGTCACGCAGCCACATTGCCGGGATATCTCCGGTGATGACGTAGGTGCTGCCGTCCTCCATTTTCTTTACGGTTGTGTCGAGGGTATTGGAGTAGCATCGCTCAAACATATCAACGATTTCCGGCTCGTCTTTCAGTTTTTCTCTCAGGCTTAAAATCAGCTCCTGAACGGACTTTGGTAATGTCTCTTTCATTCTTTTTTCATCCTTTCGCTCAATTTTTTCATTTCCCGTTATCCTGCAACAGGGCATCTCCGTAATCGAAAATGCCCTGTTGTAGTTCTTATAAAGTTAATGTATCAAACTTATTTCTGTGCGTCAATCTGTTTCTGAGCTTCCTCGCGGATGGTCTCCCAGCCTGCTGTCTCAAGCTCAGCATCGATGGTTTTTACAAGCTCTCTTGGATCCTGTGCGCCGGTGAATAACTCAGAATAGTATTTTTCATATACGGCACGGCAGTTTGCAAGCTCTGTTTCGATGTTGGAGGTATCCAGGTTGAATCCAAGCATCTCAGACGGAGTTGCTTTCTCGTTCAGCTCTTCTACTTCATCCCACTGGTTGAAGTCAACATCGTCTGTCTGAGTTACGTTGAAGAAAGTACCCTGGGTATATCCGGCCATACCCCAGTCAGTGGTCAGGCGGTGTACCTTATTGTCATCGGTGTACTCGAAGTCTTTTCCTTCTGCTCCATAGTAGAACCAGTCACGTACTTTGGAATCCGTATTTACCAGGTTCAGAAGCTGAAGTGCTTTGTCCGGGTGCTTGCATCCGGAGTAAATACCATTGATGGAACCACGTACAGTTGTGTTGGAAACGACTGTGTTGCCATACTGTACTGCTGAACAATTGGCGATACCATTGTTCGGACCCCATGTTGTTTTTGCAGCGCCGCTCCATCCCTGTGCAACAAAGAACATTGCGTATTTGCTGGAATCATCTGCTGTCGGAGCGTCTCCGTTGATGATGCCCTCCTGATACATTTTACGAACGATATCCAGGTTGGAAAGGATTTCTTCGTCATCCAGCGGATTGACAACGGTCTTGCTGTCATCGCCGTATTTAACGCCGATTGCCGGAAGTCCGGAGCTTAAATCATCGTAGTTCAGGTTCAGCAGGAAGTTTGCACCATTTTTGGACATGAAGTACGGAGATCCGCCTTCGCCCTCTTTTACTGTCTTCAGAGCATCGTACAGAGTATTGAAATCTGTTACAGAATTTACATCAATGTTATATTTGTCTGCAATATCCTGATCCCATACAAAGTACTCGGAAAGGGAGCTGTCTTTGTAGGTCGGTACGCCGTAGATTTTTCCATTTACTTCTACTGCTTTCCAGTAATCTTCCGGAATCATGTCATACAGCTCGGAAGCGTTGTCTTTGAGCAGATCTGTAATGTCCATCAGTGCGCCGGTGTTAACCTCGGAAGAGTAACGGTTCTGGTCTGTGAACAGGATATCGAAATACTCGCCGGAGTTTGTGATAACGCTTCTTCTGTTATCCCAGTCGCCCCACGGAACGATTTCCATGTCTACATTAACGCCGATTTTCTCCTCCAGATATGGGTTAATCTGCTCAAGCCACTCATCATAATCCTTCGGCATTCCGTTACCGACCTGAATCCATTTCAGTGTAACAACTTCATCTTTTGCATCTCCCTTTGAAGAGCTGCTGCTTCCGTTGCTACTTCCGCAGCCTGCCAGCATACCGCCGGCCATAACAACAGAAAGTGCAAGAGCTAAAAACTGTTTCTTTTTCATTGTAGCATCCTCCTGATATAAAATATAGAATGTTGAAATTATCCTTAACCGAAGCCTTTTGCTTCAGTATGAGATCCATAAAGGTAAATGGTCGATCAGCCTTTTACCGCACCAACGTCAGACCGGAAATAAAGTATTTCTGGAAGAACGGATAGCAGCATGCGATCGGGATGATGATGATGATTGCCATCGCCATACGGGCGCCCTCTTTTGGCATCGAGTTCATGTACTGTGCCGTGGTAACGCCAAGAGACGGGTTGTTTGCCATCATCTCAATATTTCTCTGTACGTGATCCAGCAGAGCCTGCAGGGAATACAGCTTGGTATCGCTGATGTACAGGGAAGACTGGAACCAGTCGTTCCAGTAACCGAAGGTGAGGAACAGAGCGATCGTTGCCATCAGCGGTTTTGACAGCGGCAGGGCGATCTTTCCGAAAATCTGGAACTGGGTTGCTCCGTCGATCTGTGCCGACTCAATGATGGATTCCGGAATGTTGGTCTTGAAGAACGTTTTACAGATAACAACGTTGAACGAAGAAACACAAAGCGGAAGGATCAGCGCCCAGATACTGTTTTTCAGGTTCAGGAACTGTGTGTTGACTACATAAGAAGAAATCATACCACCATTGAAGATCATGGGAATGAAAACGACCATGGTGAAGAATCCGCTCAGTTTGTAGGTGCTTCTGGAAAGAACGTAACCCATCAGCATCGTAAGGGCAACACCGATTACCGTACCGATAACCGTTACCGCAACGGAAACGCCAAGTGCAGTCACAATCATCTGTCCTTCCCGAAGAAGGAATTTGTAGGAATCCAGCGAGTATGCACTCGGGATAAACTGGTAGCCGTTCATCTTGATCGAATGCTCAGAAGAAATTGAGATCATGAAGATGAATACCACCGGGATAATGCAGGCCAGGGCGAGGATCACAAAAATAACATTGAAAATTGCATTTGTAGATCCCTGGATCTGATTTAAATGTGAAGAGGAAGCCAGATCAAGATCTTTTTTCTTTTTTGCCATTTTTGTACCTCCTTAAATAATCGCGCTGTCTTCATCAATCTTCTTCACAATGGCGTTGGCAAGAAGGATGGTGATGCAGCATGCAACAGACTGGAAGAATGTTGCCGCAGAAGTCATTCCGATCGGAGTAGAAGACTGCAGTGCGTTGTATACGTATGTGTCGATAGTTGCTGTCGTTTTGAAAATCGAACCGCTCGCTCCCTGGGAAAGCTGGAAGAACAGTCCGAAGTCGGAGTAAAAGACCTTTCCGACATTCAGGATGAACATCATGATAATGACGCTCTTTAAGCACGGCAGGGTGATATGCCATACCTGCTGTCTTTTGTTGGCGCCGTCCATAACGGCTGCTCATACAGTGTTGTATCAATACCGGAAATACTGGACAGGTAAATGACCATGTTGTATCCGGTGGATTTCCACAGATACATGAAGATCAGGATAAATGGCCATACACCGGCACTCATGTACCACTGAATCGGCTCCTTGCCTGCGTTTCTCAGAATGCTGTTGATCAGACCGTTATCCTGGTTCAGGAATGCATCCAGGAAGTAGGAAGCTACAACCCATGACATGAAGTACGGGAAGAACATCATGGTCTGATATACCTTCGATGCTCTTTTGTTGTGAAGCAGACTGATCATGATAGCCAGTCCTACGGAAAACACCATACCCAGGGCGATAAATGCCAGATTATACAGGATTGTGTTTCGCAGAATGACGAACAGATCATTGGATCTGATCAGGAACGAAAAGTTTTTAAATCCGGCCCAGTCACTGTGGAACAGGTTGTAAATGAAGCTCTTTCCGCCTGTGATTTTGTAGTTCTTGAATGCAATGATCAGACCGAACATCGGCAGGAAGCAGAACAGAATGTACCAGATGGTGGTCGGCAGCGCCATGACGGTCAGTTCCGTGTCATTCTTGGTCCAGCGTCCTTTTTTCTTTTTGCTTGGTTTACTCAAGATTTTTTCCTCCTTCTCCCGATCGCTCGCTTATCACTTGATCCGTTTATCTTACAAACGGAATCCCGGTAAATAATCTTTCCGGGAATGCGGTATACCTCGCCGCTCTTTTTCTGCGGTTCATTCATATGTTTGATCATACGTTTTGCCGCAAGACGTGCAATCGCGTCGGTGTCAACCGCAACCGTGGTGAGCGACGGACTGCACAGTTGTGCATAAATGGAATCATCAAAACCGGTCACGGAAACATCCTCCGGTACGCAGATTCCACGCTCTTTTAATGCCTGCACTAATTTGAATGCGGTGGCATCGCAGTTACAGACAAATGCGGTGGGCAGCTTCTCCGGTAGCAAAAGCGGAATGGCAATGCCTTCCTCGCTTCGGTCCGGGATTCTCCACTCATTTTTCGGGGAAATTCCCTCCTCCAGCATTCTCCGCAGATATCCGAGATATCGGTCGGAAATACTGGTTGTACTTCCTACGGTTCCGACAAATCCGATGTCTGTGTGGCCCTGCTGGATCAGGTAATTGGTCAGCTCATAGGAGCTGTAAATATTCTCGGTGATGACGGAATCGGATTTGTGGGTTCGATCGTAGATGTCCACATACACCTTCGGGAGATCAATCTGTGCAATCTGCTCCCGGACACCCTTATCGAGAATACCAAGAAAGATCAGGCCGTCGAACAGCCTCTGGTCTGTATCGTGTTCATGTCCGACGGGAGTGTTGCTGTTGTCGGAGAATCATGATACTCGAACAGGATGCTCTCTGCAGCTCGTAGATGATCCGCTCGTACATTGCCATATAAAATTTTCCTTCGTCTCCGGAGCTGAACCGCGGACTCATGATGATACCGACTTTTTTGCTCTTCCGTTTTCCGTAGTCCGGAAGGACATAACCGGATTCTCTCGCAAGCGCAAAAATCTTTTCTTTCAGTTCTTCTCCCACGCCGTCTTTTCCGTTCAGCGCCTTGGAAACTGTTACTTTACTGATGCCCAGCTTATCTGCCAGGTCCTGCATGGATACTGATTTTCTCTCTGCCATGTTACCAACAGCCCCTCTATTTGTTTCTTAACTTGTGTTTAGATGTTAACATCTTTTAGAAAGATTGTCAATAGCCTTTTCGTTATTTTGTATATTAAAATTCTTATTTTCCAGTCCTAATTTGTATAGATCGAGGAGTATTCTTCTGTTTCTTTTGATTTTTTAGACAGAAAATCTGTGTTCTTGTGTTAAGTCACATAACATCTTAATATTAACGCAGTACTTTTTCGCCTGTTTTCATTTTTAACGAAAAAGCAGCGGAAAGTCTGACTTTTTCGTCTAATTGTCATACTCCCCGCTGTCTTTTTTCATCTTCTGCTGTTTTTCATACTACCGCCAGACAGCCATGGCCTCATTGCCTGACACCGCCGTAAAACCGCGGAACAATGATTACCCGCAAATAAAGGTAACCACACCCTTGTCATTATCTGACAGGCTTTCCATATCTTTCTCTGCGGTTCCCTGCTCCACAATCTCCACTCCATAACGGAACTCACTGAATCCGGACAGGTCCATCTTGAAGTTTGTTTCCCATGTGTTATTCATAATCCAGCTGTAAACCGGCCGTTTATTATTCTCCTCTTTGTTATCGCACAGAAGGATTGGGTGGGATTCCATCTCCCCCATGTAAAGTAACGGTGTGTCAAAAGTATTAACCAGAATCGTCTGATCTTTTGTCCGGTAAACGAGCCCTTCATCCGCAATATAGTATTCCATATTGGTGCCAGGAAGCTGATCAATACCAGGGCGCATGGTAACACCTCCGTTCTGGATCATCACTTCCGCATTCGGAAGATTTAACGATAACGGAAGGTACAGGCTTTCGATATCCTCGCTTAATGTTTTTGCTACCCGGTAAGAAAACTCAATTTTCGGAAGATGACGGTACATTTTGATCACAACACTGCTGTGATACGTTCCCTCCAGGGTAAAGATCAGTTCTACTTTGGTAAACACCGGTCCGTGATCCAGAATTTTCACATCCGTAAGGTCACCCTGATACTGCTCTGCGTGAAGTCCGCGGATATTTCTTCCGATCAGACTGCGTTCCGCATAAACCCCCTTCCGTATTTCGGTGCGTTCATAAACCGGCGTGAAGAACGTTTCCAGACCGGATTTGCACATTTCAACCTCTGCTTTTTTATTGTAAAAGGAGGTAATACCCTCTCCGACTTTCCATTTGATCTGAAAGAAATCGTTTTCCAGACCGTAAGGCAGTTTGTAACTTTCCGGATCGTACGTGTTCACAATATCGCGCACCCGCTCTGCGCCTACCCAGGCAGTTCTGGTGAACAGGGTCTGGGACGGAGCCGGCTGCTCTTCGTACGTGAACGTTTTCTCTTCCATTGGCTCAAATTCTGCCAGAAAACTTATCAGGACTCCGCGCGATGAGCAGACAGCTGCACCTCCATCTCCTGTTTTGTTTTGTCATCGGTTACTTTAACTGCAGAAAGACTTAAGGTTTCTACGTAAAATTCTACCGGAAATACTCTCTTTTGATGGCTTGTGGAGACCGCCTTCACTTTACCGGACAGATTATAATAGCGCAGAATATCACCCAGTTTATGGCACTGCTCATTTTTACGCATCGCTGCTGCCTCATGTGCTTTGGATGCATAACTGTTTTTCCGCATATCCAGATTTGTCACCATGGTATCATACGGATTGGTTACCGTAGCAGAATGACCCAGGTGTGCTCTGCATATAAAAGAGAATTATCGCCATATGCCTGAATCAGTTCTTCGTTATGTACCTGTTTTTTCTTCCAGTCGGTCGCAGATATGGTTCAGTCGTACGGCCTCTTTGTAATGTTTCACCGCATATGGTGTACTTCCAACGCCATTGCCCCACCAGTCATTGATGGCACCTCGATACACCGGTGCATCCTGCACTTTATCCCGGATCTTGTCATACAATTCCTGAAGCGTCACCATATGCATGGTGACTTCTTCGCCATATTTTTCATTAAACAGCGCAACCGTATCTGCAATGGCCGGGTTGATCGGCGCATTATCCGAAAAAACGCCGGAAACACTGGTGATATAGAAATCGTACGGATAACCGTTTTCTTTATATTCCTTTATGCTCGCAGCCAGATTCGTGTGCAGATTTTCCAGAAGTCCTGTCACATCACCATTCTTTTTGCCGAAGTAATTTTCTGTCATAAAGTTAACATTTTTATTCAGGACGATGCCGAGGGCATTTCCCAGGTTATAATGCTCACCATTCCATACCAGCAGACGCTGTCCGTTCTCATTTTCCCAGAAATACGGTTTCTGGTTCTGATACAGCGGATACATGCCGTGATGGGTATGGATATTGGTATACAAAAATTCTACTCCGTTTTCGATCAGGGCATCGCGCTGTCCCATGGAGATACCATTAATATCTGCAATCATGGCTGTTTTGATCTGGATTCCTTTTTCGCCGCAGATTTCCTGCATCGTATGGATTTTTTCTTTCAGATATTTGCAGTCGGCAAGATCATTAAAGTTCAGATAATTGGCAGACAGACCGATGTTTCCTTTTTTTACCAGATCGAAAAACTTTTTCTTTTTCTTCCTCCGTTGCCATTTTGAAAAACTGCTCCACGCAGTACCATGTCTCACAGTTCCATTTCAGATCTTTCTGGGTTGTGTTGTTTTTGATTCCATTTTCAATCAGTTCGACCGCCCTGCGGATGTTGTTTGCCTGATTGTAGATAACCTGCTCCTGCAGATCGGTGTATCCCACGTCAGTGTGGGAATGATGTACGATGTAGACTTCTCTGATTTTGTGTGTCATGATAATTTCTCCTTTTCCTGTTCTATGTTGCTCAAAATTTTTATCTCTCTTTACCCCACAGATGCTACCAGCATTTTAATCATTTCGCCCTCTTCCGGTACAATCCGGTATGTTCCGACCGCTGCAGGAACGATGGCGGTTTCTGCGTAATGTACCGTGAACGGTGCAAAGCTGCCATCCATGCTCTCGATGCGGGCACTTCGTCCCTCCACGAGATTCATCACATGAACCGTGTCATCCATCGAGACGGTGTGCGGCCCGGAAAGTGTATAGCGGATTGTGTCGATAAATTCGCGGCTGTGCAGTCCGGTGCGCTCTACTTCACAGTTTTCTGTTTTTTCCATCGTTCTGGTCTGGCCGACGATATTGTCGTACACCCATTTGGTATCACGGTTCCACTGAATATTTTTCATACCGTGGTCGAGGTGGATCGGACGCGGCAGTCCATCCATGCCAAGGCGGCCCCAATCCCATAGTTTGAAGGTAAAGATATACGGTGTCGCACTGATCTCCAGCACCATCGTGTTTTTTCCTGAGCAGTGCACCGTTCCTGCCGGAATCAGCACATGATCGTGTTTTTTGACCGGGATTTTGTTGACATATTTTTCCGCAGGGAAAAGTTCTTCTCCTTTTTCTGCTGCACGGAGTTCCCGCTCCATCTCTTTTTTATCCACGCCTTCTTTGAGGCCGAGGTATACATACGTTTCCTCGTCTTCATCGGCATCCAGAAGATAGTAGCTCTCATCCTGCGTATATGGCATGCCGAATTTTTCATAGATATATTCGGTCAGCGGATGTACCTGCAGGGAAAGATTCTGACCGCCCATCGTATCCAGCAGGTCAAAACGGATCGGGAATTCTGCGCCGAACCGGCCGTGGACTCTTTCACCAAGCAGTTCATGCGGCGCATAGAAGACAAGATCCTGTGCCGGTACTTTTAAGACTTTTCCGCCGATTTCCAGATTCAGGCTGTTTTCCTCCGGAACTCCGTCAAAGCTCCACGCGAAATTTTCCTTCGATGCATCCAGACCAAAGTTTTCCTTCATCCACTGACCGCCCCATACGCCAGGGTCGAAATACGGCTCCATACGAAATGGCTTTCTGGCAAGCTGCTGCAGTGCGCTCGGAAGGCATTTCCCGTTGTAAGAACCGGTGCATTTTCTTTCTCCGTATCCAGAAGATACGTGAATTTTTCATACCGCTCTTTTTTATAGCGGTCCGCCAGACGCCATTCAATGAAAAATCCCCGTTTATATTTCGTCAGGATCGGATCGTTGTAATTGGTACTGTGCCAGTTTGGCATGCCGCTCCGGTAGCGGAGCTGAACTTCCCAGCGGGTCAGATCACAGTAAACAAGAACATCTGCTTCGGCCAGAAGCTCTGTCGCTGTACCAACGATCACGATCAGACCACCGTTTGTATCTTTTTCTTCCGCACATTCTGTCTCAATTGCTTTTTTCATGGTTTCCAGCTTTTCGCTCTCAAACCAGGTGTCTATGGTTTTATGACACATAATGCCGAAAACACGGTCATCGGTGATGTAATCGTTAAATTCTCTTAACAGCGTTTCTTCGTCTTTGGCACAGTCTTCGATATCAAAAATCCGGTCCGGCTGCAGCGCATTGGCCAGTTCCATCATTTCTTCTTTTCGTACACCCGGATACAGATCAAAGGAAAGAATTACAGGTTTTCTTTTCTTTCTGTTTTTCCTGAACCGCCCGTTTTAATTCTTCGATGATCTCCTTTTTTTCATCCCAGATTTCATTTTCGTATCCTGTGATCTTCATTTGCGGATGTAATTCGTAGTTTCCATATTTCTTTTTTAAATTCATTTGGATTCTTTTCCTTTTCTTAATTTTTCTTCCATCCATTGGGTTGTTTCCTGCGCCGATCAGACCTATCATCTTTGTTTCAACGCTTTCGCATCTGGCGGATTTCGCACTTCTGTCCGGTTTTGTTTTTTTACATGTCATATGTTTACAGTTCCACCGTGTACTTATAACGATTTCCCGGATAATAGCAGATCGAATATTCAAAAACCTCGCCGCCCTTCCGAAATGTCTGCCGTGTCCGGATAAAAATAGGCATCTGCGCATCAATTTTCAGTGCTTTCTGCACCTCTTCCGATGGAAGTGCCGCCTCAAGCGTATCCCGGCCGGATTCAATATAGATTCCATGTTCCTCCCGCAGATACTGATACAGCGATTCCATGTATGGCTCTGGCTCTGTTGGCAGTTCGCAGATTTTTTTCAGATACGTAATGGTATAGACCATGGGTTTTCCCACAGCATTCCTCACACGTTTCAGGCAATAACATGGCTCCGTCAATGGAATCTGCAGACTTCTTGCTACCGTTTCCCCGGGACTTATCAGTTCCATCTTGCAGTATGTTGTCTGCATTTCGATATGATGCTTTTTCATTTCTTCCGTGAAACTGATGACACCTTCCATCTGCTCTTCGACTTTCTCGTAGACAACATCTGTTCCGATGCCGCGCCGTGCACGGGCGTAACCGCTCTGTACCAGATTCGTCATCGCCTGGCGTACTGTCACACGCGAAAGCTCGTACTTTTCCATCAGCTCTTTTTCTGTTGGCAGAAAATCTCCTTTTTTGTACGTGCCGCATTCGATCTGCTGTTTCAGAATCTGTTCTAGCTGCGCATACAGCGGCGGTGCTCCCGGATTTCTATCCATTTTTGCAGTTTCTCCTTCTTCTTTTCTCTCCATAGCATTGTATTTTTGTTTCTGAAAATATTTTTGCTCTATTGTGTTTTTTCAGGAAACTGTGACAACAGGCCTTCCATGGCACGGCCGGATGTTTCCGTTTCTATCTGAATCCGAATCTTTCTTTTCTCGCACTCTCTTTCCAGTTCTTTTCCAAACCAGGAAAAACTTTTTGCAATCTGTCCGCCCAGAAGCAGCAGATCCGGCTGATATTCCTCCAGCACAGGAAGAAGGCCAGCCGCCACATCTGCTCCAAATCTTCTCCAGACTTCTTCTGCCTCCATGTTTCCCGCTTTTACCAGACCATACAATTCTTTTCCACTCCACACTTTTCCTGTCACAGCCAGGCTAATCTGCTCCAGCCCGCGCACAGAAAGATAATCGTCCAAAATGGAATCTCCAAACGGCTGTTGATAAATCCATCCATTTTCCGGCACACCTTTTCCCGTTTTCACTGTTTTGCCGTTTTCTACAAAAGCAGATCCGGCGCCGGTTCCGATGCAGACGCACAGAATTTTATCTACATCACGACAGTTTCCGTACCAGCTTTCTCCCAGTGCAAATGCTTCAATGTCATGTAAAAACAAAAATCGTGCTGATCCAAGTTCCGGCACGCGCGCCTTGATTTCTCTTTCCAGTGGAATCCCGTAAATGGCATCGTACTTATTCAGTCCCTGCATCCGGCTGATTCCATTTTCATAATCAAACGGACCCGGAATCGCCATCCCGACTCCAACAACACTTCCGTCTGCTTCTATCATCAGTTCCCGGCAGATCTTTGCAAAATTGTCCAGAATCTTCTCTGTGCTCTTCTGCGCCCGTGCTGGAAATTTCCGGATTTTCGTTCTTACTCCATTTCTGTCCGACACACTTCCTTTGATTTCCGTTCCGCCAACATCCAGAAGGATATACTTTTTCTTCTCCATCCCGCTTCCGTCCCTTTTCATCTTTTCCCTGTATTCTTTCTGTTTATATGCCACTAGAATCTCATTTCTTTGTATTGGTTCTCCTGCCGCCTTGTTATAATGTTATAACCTATTCATTTTTCTGTTGCAAGCGCCTGTCTGCAATTTTGTCTGCTTTTGCAAAACTTTGTGAAAACGCGATAATACGTTTTATGCACTTGGCGCAGAACGCAAAAAATCCCCTGTTTCCGGGGTTTTTTATACACTCCGGACAGAGGATTTTTCTTATTTTCTACTTATTTTAATACATTTTCCAATTTAACAAAAAGGTTATTCATCTCCTGCACCACACTCTGCAGACTCTTTTCCCCGACATAGTTTCCAATCGCAAACAATGCCTTATACAAAAAATTAACCGCCCCCTGCAATTCTTCGTTTTGCTCTTTTGTTTCTTTCCGAAGCTGCTGCAGTTTTTCTGCCATCGGAAACAATTCCGCAAGAATCTGCTCTTTTCGTGCCCGGTCCGACGGTTCATCTGTCTCCATTTCTTCGAGATCATAGTTATCTGTTCTGCCGCATTTTCCCTTGCACACTGCGCAATCCGGATTCAGACGGTTCTTTTCTGCCTCCACGCGTACAATCCAGGATTTCCCCTCTTCTTCCCTCAGCTCTTTTTCCGGATTTGCCGCACAAATTCCGCCAAGCAGAATCTCATGCGTGGCTTTGTCCGGGCGGTGACCATTGCTGTCACCGCTGGAAAACTCCTGCGATTCACCTTTTGCTGCTTCTCCTCTTCCATCTACCGACCGGGCCAGACCGATCAGCGCACCAAGAAGCTCCTCTTGTATCTTCGTCATACTCATTTTTCTAATACCTCTTACCGAGCTTTTCATTTTTTTCGTCTTACGTATTCCACAAAGCAGAATGTACCAATTTTAAAAATACTTTTAAGGGCACACGCTAATTACTATATCTGATTTTCTACAAAATTTCCCCCTCCGTAGAAATCACCACAGTTTTCACCGGAATCTTCTTTCCACTCTCTTTCAGTGCCATCTTCACGGCACGCTCCATTCCTGCGCAGCACGGAACCTCCATGCGTGCAACCGTGATACTCTTAATATCATTGCACATAAAAATCCGCGCAAGTTTCTCGGAATAATCGATATCGTCAAGTTTTGTACAGCCTACGAGAACGACATGATCCCGAATAAAATCCTGGTGGAAGTTTCCGTACGCATACGCCGTACAGTCCGCCGCAACGAGAAGGTCCGCTCCTGCAAACATGGAAGCCCGCTCCTGCACCAGCTTAATCTGCACCGGCCACTGGCGGAGCCGGGACGGAACTGCTGCAGAATTTTCCTGCGCATCTGCACGGTCAATCGCCCAGCCGTTTTCACCTGCTTTTCCTGCTCCGGTATTCTCCTGTCCGGCCGCCTCTTTTGCCTTCCGCTGGTTCTCTTTTACCGCCTCCTCATCGTACGGCAGCGCCTCCCGCTCCACAAACGAAATCGCATCTGCCGGACAGACCGGCAGGCAGTCACCGAATCCGTCGCAGTAGTCATCCCGGATCAGCTTTGCCTTCCCGTCAACCATCGCAATCGCACTTTCATGACAGGCATGCGCACAAAGCCCGCATCCTGTACATCTGTCTTCCTCTATCTGAACAATTTTTCGAATCATCGCTGAATCTCCTTTTTTCTCTTTGTTTCTCAATACCTGTTTGTTTCTCAACCATGATATCATACTTTATCCCTGTTTTGACAGTTGTTTTTTTTAGTAGTTTTTTCCTACAATACCAACTCTTCGTCCAAAGCCAGCGAATAAATAATCTTCTCTTTCACCTTTTTTCCTGTCGTCCGCTCCAGTGCCTGCTGGTAGTAGGCGAGCTGTTTTTCATACCGCTTTTTCAGCTCCCCGACTTCTTTCACACGGTCCGTTTTGTAGTCCACAAGAACAATCTCATCCCCCTCCGGGAACCATGCGTCAATGATTCCCTGCACGAGAATGGTTTCGTCTTCCGGATAGGACGGATCTGCCTCACTTGCCGGAACGGACATCACAAACGGCTGCTCCCGTTTCAGGGTTTCATTCAAAAAGGCATTCCGCATCCGCATTCCAACCGGACTTTTTGCGAAAGCGAGGATCGATTTGAAATAAATGCATTCCGCTGCTTCTTTCGTCATCTTTCCTTCTGCAATCAATTCCTCCGTCTGTGCCATCAGCTCTGTGATGCTGTACGCTCTGCGGTAATCGAGACATTCCAGCAGGCGGTGGTACGCCGTTCCGCGGTCAGAGCCCGTCAGAGCCGCAACATGATCCTTTTTCAGAAAGCCCGGCACAATTGGTACGAGTTCTTCCTGCGCAAACAGCTCTTTTCCGATCTCGGATTCCTCCATCCCGGCCTTCTTCAGCTGTGAAACGGTAACCTTTACCGGAATCTGTTTTTCCTTCTCATACGGATACTGGTAGGCAAACCGCTCCTCCACAAGTTCCTTCAGCGCTGCTTCTCTCGGCGGCTGCTTCGGAATTTCCATGATTTTCTGCTCATTCACCGCGCGCTCCATCTGATGCAGCACCTCTCCCTCAACAAGTCCTGCCGGTGATACAAGGCGGATCGTTACCGGAATTTTCTCCGCATACAGCGGATTGTCCGCATTCCCTGCCAGACCGAATTGTTCATACAGCCCGTCGAAACACCGGTTTCTCGAAAATGCCGGCAAAATCCAGTCGAGATACCCGGATGCACTGCTCAATGTCTGATACGACAGCAGCTCCTCCTGCCGCCCCGCATGCGCCGCGCACTGCTTCACGCGGCTCTCCAGCTTCGACGCCATGCCCGTCATAATCAGCTTCTCCTTCGGTCGCGTCATGGCAACGTAAAGCACCCGCAGCTCCTCCGCCAGATTTTCCAGCTTCATGCTCTGCCGGATGATCTGCCGCGGCAGTGTCGCCTGACGGACGCGGTGCTCCGGATCGATCGCATCCGCGCCGATGCCCATGCGGGAATGGAGTACAAGCGCCGCACGGCTGTCCATCTGGTTAAACGATTTGCCCATGCCCGAGAGGAACACAACCGGGAATTCCAGTCCTTTACTCTTGTGAATACTCATGATACGCACCGTATCTGCGCTCTCCCCGTAAATATTCACCTCGCCGAAATCGACTTCATACTTCTGAAGCTGCTCGATATAACGGATAAAGTTGAACAGTCCACGGTAACTCGTCGCCTCAAATTCCACCGCCTTTTCCACGAGCATTTCCAGATTGGCCCGCCGCTGCACACCACCCGGCATCGCAGATGCATAGCCGCCGTAGCCCGTTTCATCGAGAATCTGTGTAATCAGTTCATGAATCGGCGTGTAAGGCACACGGCTCCGCAGCATTTCCAGCTGCTCCAGAAAACTTCCAAGCTTCTTCCGAAGCGCCTCATCTTCCCCTTCTGCCGCATATTTTCCACATGCCTCGTAAATTTTTACGTCTTTATCCACACAACGCACCGCCGCCAGTTCCGCATCCGTGCATCCGCAGATCGGCGAGCGTAAGATTGCGGTAAATGGAATCTCCTGGCAGGGATTGTCACACAGATGCAGATAATTCAGCACGGTCACAATTTCCTGTGTGGAAAAGTATCCCGTTTTCGATGTGCTGTACGCCGGAATTCCCGCCGCCTGAAGGACACGGGAGAAGGTCTCTGACCAGCCGCTGACTGCCCGAAGCAGGATCACGATATCACGGTACTGGATTTTCCGGTATTCTCCGGTCTCTTTGTCCACCACTTCTTCCTTTCCAACCATCTCGCGGATGCGCGCCGCAACGGCAGCCGCCTCCGTTTCCATTTTTGTCTCGCGCGACTTGTCATCTTCCAGCTCAGGCACCTGGTCGTCCAGCAGCAGAAGCTCCGTTTCGTATGCCGTCTGCCACAGATCCGTATTTCCCTCTTCTTTCTTCGGGAACGCCGCACCCGCATGGAGCTCGCCGCCTCATCATACGCAATGCCGCCAAGCTCCGGACTCATGAGCTTACGGAACACATAGTTCGCCCCTGCAAGCACCTCCGGCCGGCTTCGGAAGTTTTTGTCGAGATCGATTCTCTGCTGGCTTTCCCCGTCCTTCGCATACGTATGATATTTTTCCAGAAACAGCTCCGGCCGCGCCAGGCGGAATCCGTAGATGCTCTGCTTGATATCGCCAACCATAAACCGGTTCCATCTGCCTTCCTCCTCGCCGGACACTGCAGAGAGCAGTGCCTCCTGGATAAAGTTGCTGTCCTGATACTCATCGATCATGATTTCGCGGAACTGTTCCGAAAGCTCCCGCGCCGCATCGGTCCGCACCAGACGGCCGTCCTCCTGCTGCACAAGAATTTCGAGCGCAAAGTGTTCCAGATCGGCATAATCAAGAATATTTTTGCTCCGTTTTTTCTCTGCAAACGCTTTCGCAAACTGCTCCGTCAGATCGATCAGCACGCCGATCGGCTCCCGGCAGTCCGCAATCTCCTCCGCAATCTCGGTGCTGTCCTTCTCGAAAAACTGCTCTTTTAATTTCTGCAGTTCTTTTTTGCATGCATCGCGCTCTGCCTTCACCTGATCTTTCAGCGCCTCGCTCACATCGTCTGCCTTTTTCCGCGAAAGCGCCTTGAACTTCATTCCGGCCATCGCGCGCACCATTCCGTCGAACGATTCCGTCTCGATCAGCTCTTCCACCATCTGCTGATCTGATGCCAGCGCCTCGTCATACAGATACGGTCCGCCAGGGCTTACCGCCGTTTTTCGGTTTTCCTCAATTCCTTCCAGAATACTCGAGAGCCGCTTTTTCGCCTCAGCCATCAGTACCTGTACCCAGATGCTTTTCTGCACCGCCTCCGGCGAATCGATCTGATACGCCGCCCGGCACTCTTCGAGCCACTGCTCCGGCCACGGATAACTCATGGAAAATTCATACAGCTTCAGCACGAGCGCGTCGAGTCCGTCATCCTGTTTTCCCGCCGCGTAGCTCTCCACAAACCGTGTAAACGCAGGATCTTTTTCCGCAAACCGCTCCTCCATCACCTTCTGGATCACGTCACTTTTCATCAGGCGGATCTCTCCCTCATCCGCCATGCGGTATACCGGATCAAGATCGATCATCTGAAAATAATTTTTTATCACATACGAACAGAAGCCATGGATCGTGCTGATCTGTGCATGGTGAAGCAGGGTCTGCTGCCGCTGTAAATGCTCATTCTCTGGATTTTCCTCTAGGCTCTGCTGCAGGGCGCGGCCGATTCTCTCTTTCATTTCTCCCGCCGCTGCACGCGTAAAGGTCACGACAAGAAGCTGATCAATATCAATCGGGCGCACGGGATCTTTCACCATCGCAAGGATCCGCTCTACCAGAACCGCCGTCTTTCCGGAACCTGCCGCTGCGCTGACCAAAAGATTCCGGTCTCTCGTATCAATGACTTTCTGCTGTTCCGCTGTCCATTTTACTGCCATTTATCTCTCCCTCTTCTTTCTGGCTGATTACTTTCTCATACATGGAAAACTGCATTTCTCTTTCCTTTCCGGAAGGCAGTCACTCTTTTTGATCACTTTGTGTTATCTCCTGCATCGCCTTCATCAGCAGTTCCGTGTCCATGCCCTTCAGTTTGCGGTACTCGTATCCTGAATTTTCTGGTCAAAACCGCAGATTCCCTGATATTCACAGTACGCACACGCCGTCGCACCGTCCCGCTGATACGGGGAAATTTTTACATTGCCCGAGAAAATGCCCTCGCCGATCTCACGCACCTTCTTTCTGGTGTACGTACGGATCACATCAAACTGCTCCGGCGACGCTACTTTCGAATAGCTCGTATAACTTCCATCCTTCTTCTTTCCAACCGGAATCACATCGGATGTCGTTCCTCCTCAAGCACGCGGTCGAGAAGCTCCACAACTTTCCGGTCCGCATTCACAAGACCGTCCATCCGCAGCGCTTTCAGCATCCGCCGGCCCCACGCCTCGTCGGTCTCATCCTCCTCCTGATCGAGCATCGGATCATCAATATGATAATAGAACACGCCCGCCGGCTCCACCTGCTTGCCGGGATGCTTTTTCTGCTCCAGTTCCACCGCCGCATCGAGATAAACAGCAAGCTGCAGCTGCAGTCCATAATAGAGCGCCACCAGGTCGAGCGACGTATTTCCCGTCTTGTAATCGATAATTTTCACATAGACCTTATCGTCCGTCTCGCAGAGATCCACGCGGTCAATCCGTCCGCGCAGACGCATTTTCTCATGCTCCGACAGATCGATGTTGATCGCCGACAGCGAGTCCTCCATCGAGAACGAAACCTCGAATTCCCCTGGCTCAAATTCTCCCTGCCGGATCTGCTGCTGCAGTGCCCAGACAGTTCGTTTCAGGATCCGCTTCACGCGGATAATGCGGTACTGATTCCGGCTTGAACTCTGAAAAATTGTGTTTCCATAGTCCGCCATCGTCTCCTCGACACACTCCTCAATCAGACGGTCACGCGTGTCATCGGTCACCGTCTTCCAGGTCTCACCGTTCTCCTGCAGTTTTTTCGAAAAACTTCTCAAGCGCCTCATGCATGACCGTTCCCATATCCGCCGCTTTCAGCTCATACTGATCCCGCTCGCGGATCTGAAGGCCGAACTCCATAAAGTGGGCAAACGCACACGCCGCATACTTTTCCAGCCGCGTTGCACTGTTTTTTAACGTATCTCCGTACAGTGCCGATGCCGCACTCTTTCCGATTACACCGTCCGCACAGCGCAGAAACGCCGCTTTTCGATACGTCTCCGCCGGAATTCCCGCCTCCGGATGTGCTGCATACCAGCGGTAAAGCTCCTCAAACAGCGGATCGATCTCTCCCTCCGCCGCTCTGCCAAGCTCCTCCAGAAACAGTGCCTCGCCGGAACGCGGCATTTCCAGTTTTTCCTCCGGTTTTTCCTCTTTTTCAATATCCCGCACCGGAATCTCCGGGAAGAGTTTTCGTATTTCGTTGATCAAATACGACGGATTCTGCGCCTCGCCGGACGCGCCCGCTTTCGCAAAGGAAAGGTACAGCCGCTCCGACGGTTTTGTCAGATTTCGGTAGAGATGGAATTTCTGCTGATACATCGTCTCCCGCGCCGTCGGGGACAGCTTCGCATCCGCCGTTCCAGCTCCTCGCGGTCATATTCCGAGAGAATGCCGCCGCCCGCGTCGTGGCGCGGAATCAGCCCGTCATTCACGCCGACGAAAAACAGCACGCGGATGTCCTTCAGACGCGACCGTTCATTATCACCGATCAGTACCTGGTCCGCCGTCGGCGGAATAATACCGACAGATGCTCCGCAAAGCCCGCCTCCAGAATTTCCTGATACTCTGCCAGCGTCATCTTCTCATCGCCCAGCACCTCGACAATTTTGTCCAGCAGCTCCATGACAATGCCGTAAATCTGGCTGTATTCTTTTGCGAACGCCTCCTGTCCCTGCTGCTCAAACTGCTGCCGCCGCTCCTCGAGCTTTTGCTGCATCTGATTCTGCACTGCCAGTGCATACAGCGCCTCGGTCCGCTCCCGCACAGTGGCATCTTTCTTTTTCATCTGCTCCGCAAACGGCTGCACTTCGGCATAGAACTTCTCCCGCAGAAGATTGCGCTGCGGCACTTCATCCGGCTTGATGCCGCGGTAACCCCTCGTCCACGTCTCCCCATACGCTTTCAGCCACGGATGCCAAGTGCCAGGACATAGTTTTCCATCGCATCTGTCTCCTCACGGTTCAGACTCGAAAGACCGCAGCGCAGATAGCGGAAGACACTCTCGTAGGAAAAGCTCTGCACGACCATCTCAAATCGCCGCGCGCAGAAATTCGACGAACGGTTCATCAGGACGGAATGTTTTTCATCAACGAAGTACGGAACACCGCATTTTTCAAAGATTTCCCGCGCATACGTACCGTAAACGGAGAGATCTCCGGTCAGAACGGCGAAATCCTGGTAGCGCATGCCCTCCTCGCGCACCATGCGGCGGATCAGACGCACCGTCTCTTCCAGCTCGGCACGCGGATTCGGCGCTACGCTGATATAGATTCCCTGCTGGTTCGCCTCGTGTCCTGCTGCCGGATTTCCCGTCTTTGCTTCCGTTCCTGATTCCGGTCTTTTTTTCTATTCCATTTCCGGAAAATCCTCTCTTCCATACCGGAACAGTCTCTGCTCCAGCTGATCCATCGTGCTTCCCGGCTGAAAACGGCCATGTCCCGAGCGTCTGACCCAGATTTCCGGCTCCACCGGGCACCCTGCTTCATCTGCCGCTTTCATGAGCTGCTGGACAAGCTGGCGGCTCATCGCAAAAAGCTGATGCGGAATCGCCTTTTTATACGGGTCCTCCCGCTCATCCATAATAATCGTCACATAAACCTTCGCACAGAGCCGGAACAGCTTTCCAAGCACACCGATCTGCACCGGCGTAAATCCGGTAAACCCATCCACCAGTACCTCACTGTTTTTAATCAGCTCCGATTCTTCCAGCTTTCCCGCCAGAACTTCCAGCACATCCTCCGCCGTCACGTAACGGTTTTCCAGATATTCCTCAAACGCACGGTAGATCACACCGGTGTCCTTCAGCTTTGCCGCCAGCAGCTTTTTCTCTCCCGTCTCTTCCGCCCACGTATCAAGCTCGGACGGCGCAATCTGATACTGCTTCAGCTCGGAAATCAGCGATTTCATCTGCGAAACCGCACCGGTTCTTTTTAACGTGCTGCCAAGAATTGTCAGCTCCTTTTTCTTTTCCTGCGCAACGCGCTTCACCACGAGGCTTTTTCCCGTCTCTTCAAGCACCGGATACAGGCTTCCTCCGGTCTCCTCAAAAATACGGTAGGCCAGACGTTGAAAACTTAAAATATCAATATTTAAAATTCCGCCCGCCGGATGCAGAGACACGAGTTCTTTCTGCGTCTGCATCGTAAACTGCTCCGGCACGACGATCAGATAATTTTTCTCCGGGTGGCGCGCCGCTTCCGCCAGGATTTTTTCATACGCATACCGCGATTTTCCGGCCCCCGAATTTCCCATAATAAACTGCAGACTCATACCTTGCTCCTCCTGTTCTGATCCATTTCTGCCCCAAAATAAACATAGCTACAGTATAGCAGACTCTTTTTTTGATGCAATCAACCTGCTGTAGAACAACCTTCATAAAAACCATTCTTCCCACATACATTATAGTAAAAACGCCCGCCTGTTCCGCCCCCGCTTCCCGCCCCGCAGACGGCTTTTCAAAAAGGAGTGTGCCCGCCCATGAGTTCCAAAACGAAAATTGTTGTACTACATATGAAAGAAGTGGTTTACACCGCTGTTTTTCTTGCTCTCGCGCTGATTCTTCTCGTGGTGTTTCTGATCATGTTCTCCGGGAAGAAGGATTCTGCGAAAAAACCTTCTGTCACCACTGCTGCTTCCGCCGAAAATGCACGCTACATTCCCGGCATCTACACCTCCACGATCTCCCTCGGCGACCAGACCTTCGATGTGCAGGTCAATGTTGAGCAGGACCGCATCACCGCGATTTCACTGAATAACTTAAGTGAAACCACCGCCGCCATGTATCCGCTCATGGAGCCCGCGCTCGATTCCATCGCAAGCCAGATCTATGTGAATCAGACGACGGAAGGCCTCATCTACGGAGAGGACGACCGCTACACCTCCGAACTGCTCGTCTCCGCGATCAATCAGGCGCTCGAACAGGCTCAAAATCCTTCCTCCGCAGAATCCTGATCTTTCCATGCAAAAAGGCCTCGAAGCATTCTTCTGCTCCGAAGCCTTTTTTCTGTCGTGCATCTCAAAATTTGATTCCCTGCACCAATTTGGATTATCTTTGTTTCTTTCTGTATTTCCTGTTTTGTTTTTTACAGCTGGTCGAGTTCCTCTCTCCAGAGCTTCACGCACGCATCACTCGGCATACGCAGGTCGCCGCGCGGGGATACCGCAACGCTTCCGACCTTCGGGCCATCCGGCAGGCAGGAGCGTTTGAACTGCTGCGCGAAAAATCTCCAGTAGAACGTTTTCAGCCATTTTAAGATCGTCGCATCATCGTAGACACCGGCAAATGCAAGTTTTGCCACACGGTAAATCTTGAGCGGTTCGTACGTCACACGCAGCATATAGTATAAGAAGAAATCATGAAGCTCGTACGGTCCGACGAGATCTTCTGTTTTCTGAGAAATGACACCATCTTTCGGCGGCAGCAGTTCCGGGCTGACCGGCGTGTCGAGCACATCCAGAAGGATATCGGAAAGTGCTTTTTCCCCGCAGGTGTCCGCATAATACTGCACCAGATGGCGCACCAGGGTTTTCGGTACGGACGCATTGACGGCATACATCGACATATGGTCGCCATTGTACGTTGCCCAGCCAAGTGCCAGCTCGGAAAGATCACCAGTTCCAATGACCATACCGCCGGACTGGTTGGCAAGATCCATCAGAATCTGGGTTCTCTCACGCGCCTGTCCGTTTTCATACGTCACATCATGCTTCTCCGGATCCTGTCCGATGTCGCGGAAATGGAGATTGACGGCCTCTTTGATATCAACCTCTTTTAAGGTTGCACCAAGGCACGCGTCAGTTCACAGGCATTCTGATACGTGCGGTCCGTCGTTCCAAAGCATGGCATGGTCACAGAAAGAATCTGGTTTCTCGGAAGGCCGAGCAGATCGAACGCTCTGGCAGTGACGAGCAGTGCCAGCGTCGAATCGAGTCCGCCGGAAATACCGATAACCGCGCTCTGGCAGTGCGTATGCGCCAGACGTTTTTTCAGTCCCATGGCCTGAATATTTAAAATTTCATCACATCGCTGATCCCGGTTGTGCTTATCCGACGGTACGAACGGCCGCGGATCGAAGTAACGGATCAGCTTTGTTTCTTCTATTGTTAATGAGAACTTAACCACCTGATAACCGTCGGTTCTCTGTTCCGGATATGTGGTCATTCTTCTGCGCTCACTCGTCAGACGATCAACATCGAGATCCGCGCAGACGATCTGATTCTCAAACCGTTTTGCTCGGCAAGAATCGTTCCGTTCTCCGCAATCAGATGCTGTCCGCCAAAGACGAGATCCGTCGTGGACTCGCCCTCGCCTGCTGTCGCATAAATATAACCGCAGATCAGACGTGCCGACTGTGCACTCACGAGGCTTCTCCGATAGCTATCTTTTCCAACCATCTCATCACTCGCGGAAAGATTGACGATCACTGTCGCACCGGCCAGGGCATGCGCCACACTCGGCGGATTCGGGGTCCAGAGATCCTCGCAGAGCTCTGCAGCAACTTTGAGGCGCGGCATCTCCGCACACTGGAAGAGCAGATTCATGCCGAACGGAACCTCTTTTCCGAAAAATTCCGTCGTTGTCACCGCTTCTTTTCCCGGCGTAAAGTGACGCAGCTCATAAAATTCATTGTAGTTCGGCAGATACTTTTTCGGTACAACGCCGAGCAGCTCTCCATGACAGAGTACAGCGGCCACGTTAAACAGCTTTCCGCCCTGTTCCCACGGAAGGCCGACAAAATCAGTGCATCGGTCCCTTTCGTTCCGTCGGCAATCTCTTTTAATCCCTCTTTCGCCGCGTCGATCATCTGGCTCTGCCAGAATAAATCACTGCAGGTATAGCCGGTCAGCGCCAGCTCCGGGAGCACCATCACTTTTGCGCCCTCGTCCTCCATTTTATGAATGGTTTCCAGAATGACTCTCGTATTTTCTCTGACATCCGCTACTGCCACCGCACAGGAAGCGGCTGCGACTTTTACGAATCCCTGTTTCATCTCTTTATCCCTCCGCTATTTGCTCTTACGCAATAATTCTTTCAGATCCTCGGTAGAAAATTCATAGGCGCTGTTGCAGAAATGACATTTCAGCTCCACCGGTTTTGCTTCCTGAATCATCTCGTTCAGTTCTTTTCTTCCGACCGCTATCAGCGCTTTCGATACACGCTCACGGCTGCAGTTGCAGTAAAACTGGGTCGGCACGGTATCGTTGATCACAAGGTCCATGTCTCCAAACAGTTTTTCAAGAATCTGCTCCGGAGTCAGGCCCTCGTCAAGGAATGCGGTAACGGAATTGACTTCTGCCAGACGCTGCTCCAGTTTTTCAATGACTTTCTCATCGCAGAACGGCATCAGCTGAATGATAAAGCCGCCGGCCTGACGGACGGTATTGTCTTTGTTCATCAGCACACCGAGTCCGACGCTGGACGGAACCTGCTCACTCGTTGCAAAATAGTAGGTCAGATCCTCTGCGATCTCACTCGTCTGCAGAACGCACTGTCCGACGTACGGCTCTTTCAGTCCCAGGTCTTTGATGACATCCATGAATCCGACGCCGACAGCACCTGCCACGTCAAGTTTTCCTTTTTTGTTGGCCGGAATCACGACGTCCGGGTTTCCGACGTAACCTTTTACATTTCCTTTGGAATCTGCTGTTACGGTAATGCCGTTCAGCGGTCCGCCGGCATGGATGCGCAGGGTCAGAAGGTCTTTATCTCCCTTCATCATAACGCCCATCATTGCACCTGCCGTCAGAAGGCGGCCCAGCGCTGCGGTTGCAACCGGGCTCATGTTGTGATCCTGGCGTGCTGTCTCTACGGTTTCTCTTGTTGTCGCTGCAAACGCACGAATCTGTCCGTCTGCCGCTGTTGCTCTTACAATATAATCCATGTTTCTCTCCTATTTCTCACTTTTTCCTTTTTCTCTTGCTACGACATAAATACGTTCGCTCTCCGGTCTCGGCGCATCCTTTGTGAATGCATCGTAAGCCGTTACAAACTCCATGCCTGCCTCTTCCAATAAGCGGCAGATCGTCGCAAGATCGTACGCTCTCTGATAATGTACCTCCTCAAATTTACGGTACAGATCGGAATCTTCTCCCTCCGGGATGAAAATGGCGAGCTCATATTCGTTGATTTCTTCCTCCGGGTCATAGTAATTATCCCAGATGAAGCTTGCCTCTTCGCGGTTTTCCGCAATCGTAGTCTCACCCATCTGTTCATATTTATACTTTGTATTCAAATCAAAAATAAACATGCCCTTCGGATCCAGATAATTGTTGACGAGTGAGAATACTTCCCGCAGATCATCTTCCTCCAGAATATAGTTGATGGAATCGCAGATGCTCACAACCGCCTTCACGGTTCCGTAGAGCTCAAATTCCCGCATATCCTGAAGCAGATATAAAATGTTTAAGCCGGACTCGGCGCGTTTTTCACTGGCAATCTCGAGCATATCCTCAGAATTGTCCACGCCGATCATATCGTAGCCCTCTTTGGCAAGCAGCTCGGTCATGTTTCCCGTTCCACAGCCAAGATCGAGCACCAGTCCGTCTTCCACCTGATATTCTTTTAAAAGCTGAATCAGATATTTGCTCCAGGCAGGATAGTCCACGTTGTCCATGAACATGTCATATACCTGGGCAAAACTGGTATAACTTTCATTCATCTTTCTTTTCTCCTTCATCGTTTACAGTAGCTACGCCTTATTGTATCACATCACACAGGGCAACTCAATATACGAAAAGACCTGCAGGATCCCTGCAGGTCTCATTCACTCCCCGAGTTGGCTGCTGAACCAACAACCTTCGGTTAACAGCCGAATGCTCTACCATTGAGCTATCGAGGATTATTAATTGAAGATATTTGATATACCTTCAAAACCGCATACACTACACATCTATCATTCCATTTTTTGTGAACACAACCAATTAGGTCAAGCCCTCGACCGATTAGTAACAGTCAGCTCCATGCCTTACGGCACTTCCACCCCTGCCCTATCTACCTCGTCGTCTTCAAGGGGTCTTACTTCTTTCGAATGGGATATCTCATCTTGAGGG
>ENA-OQBT01000368-OQBT01000368.1-human-gut-metagenome-genome-assembly--contig:-NODE-368-length-28901-cov-2.481337_pt1 | contig 28901 bp, 35 predicted proteins | sample MGYA00242749_ERZ504557 | MGnify/ENA primary metagenome ERZ504557 (study PRJEB26092, sample SAMD00036243) | human gut metagenome | host: Homo sapiens | study: EMG produced TPA metagenomics assembly of... | reverse complement strand
CCGCGAGAACTGCGATGTGGAGCTCGTGCGCTCCGAGCTGGCCGCCGGCCGCGCGGTGATGCCCTGCAACATCAACCACCCCGAGGCCGAGCCGATGATTATCGGATCCGCCTTCCTGACCAAGCTCAACGCCAACATGGGCAACTCGGCCGTCACCTCCTCCATCGATGAGGAAGTGGAGAAGCTGACGTGGGCCACCAAGTGGGGCGCCGATACCGTGATGGACCTGTCCACCGGTAACGACATCCATACCACCCGTGAGTGGATTCTTCGCAACTCCCCCGTGCCGATCGGCACCGTGCCGATGTACCAGGCCCTCGAAAAGGTCGAGGATGATGCTCCAAGCTGAGCTGGGAACTGTTCCGCGACACCGTAATCGAACAGTGCGAGCAAGGTGTGGATACATGACCATCCACGCCGGCGTGCTGCTGCGTTACGTGCCGCTGACCGCCAACCGCGTGACCGGCATCGTCTCCCGCGGTGGTCCATCATGGCCGACTGGTGCCTGCGCCACCACCAGGAGAGCTTCCTGTACACGCACTTCGACGAGCTGTGCGACATCTTCGCCAAGTACGACGTGGCGTTCTCTCTGGGCGATGGCCTGCGCCCCGGCTCCCTAGCCGACGCGAACGACGCCGCGCAGCTTTCCGAGCTCATGACTCTGGGCGAGCTGACCGAGCGCGCCTGGGCCAAGGACGTGCAGGTGATGATCGAGGGCCCGGGCCACGTGCCGTTCGACACCGTACGCATGAACATCGAGCTGGAGAAGGCCGTGTGCCACAACGCCCCGTTCTACACCCTCGGACCGCTGACCACCGATACCGCTCCGGGTTACGATCACATCACCTCCGCTATCGGCGCCACCGAGATCGGTCGTTACGGCACCGCTATGCTGTGCTACGTGACCCCGAAGGAACACCTCGGCCTGCCGAACAAGGATGATGTGAAGCAGGGCGTGATTGCCTACAAGATCGCCTGCCACGCCGCAGACATCGCCAAGCACCACCCGCACGCGATGGATCGCGACAATGCGATTTCCAAGCTCGCTTCGAGTTCCGTTGGCTCGACCAGTTCAATCTGTCCTACGATCCGGACACCGCCATCGCCTTCCACGACGATACCCTGCCCGCCGAGCCGGCCAAGATGGCGCACTTCTGCTCGATGTGCGGCCCGAAGTTCTGCTCGATGGCCATCTCCCAGAACATCCGCAAGGCATTCGGTGGCGAGGCCGCTCAGCAGCAAATCGTGAAGGAGGCTGCTGCAGGCATCGACTCCGAGCACTGGCTACGGCCAAGGCCAATGTCGATAACGGCGTGGTGTCCGCCAACGTGCTCAGCCCCGAAGAAATCCTCGCCGGCATGGATGCGATGAGCGAAAAGTACACCGCCCAGGGCGGCAAGCTCTACTCCACCGCCCAGGAGTAAACCTCTCTGGCTCCCTCTCTGAGGGGAGCCAATTATTATGCCGGTGGTGTCTTAATTCGGGACGACGCTCGACTCGCTCGAAGGCGGTGCCGAAGTGTGCGCCATCTGGACCGAGGCCGTCGGAAGTCTCCAGGACCACGCCTTCGTTGAGCGCACGGCGCACGATGCCCACACGGGGCTTCAACGGCCACACATCATGCGGCACTTTGCGATAGAAATCCGTACCGACGAGCAACACGTCGCCCACATCGAACACTTCCTGACGCGGAAATGTGAGCTGTGTGGTGTGTCCGTTAGGCATTACGCCAAAATATGCGGTGCGTTCCGGCGATGCGCACCAAGACGCCGTCACGGCGCAGTACATCGTTATCAGCCATGCCTCCTCCCGAACATTTCATGAATCAATCGCAATCAGCAAACCTTCCCCGTCTCACCACAGGAGCGGCAAAACATCAAGGAAAACCGCTCCGAAAAACATCATGGGCCCACTTAGAATGAACACTATGGCACAAATTGCAACATCTACACTTCCCGCTGTTCTCGCGATCTCCGGCTCCGACTCGTCCGGCGGTGCCGGCATGCAGGCCGATCTGAAGACCATGCTGGCCTGCGGCGTGTTCGGCATGAGCGCCATCACCGCGCTCACCGCACAGAACACCACCGGCGTGCGTTCCATTCAGGACACCAAACCGGACATTCTCGCCGACCAGATCAACATGGTGTTTGAGGATATTCCGCCGGTCGCGGTGAAAATCGGCATGGTGTCTGCCACTGACATCATCGACGTCATCGCTGAACGACTCACCTTCCATCACGCCACGAACATCGTGCTCGACCCGGTTATGGTGGCCACTTCCGGTGCCAATCTCATCAGTGACGATGCCATTGCGGCCTTGACCGGCAAGCTGTTCCCGATGGCCACGGTCGTGACTCCGAACATTCCCGAGGCCGAAGTGCTGACAGATACGCTGATTCGCGATCAGGAGGATATGGAGCCGCCGCCCACCGCCTCGTGGAGCGTTATGGCTGTGCCGCGCTGGTCAAGGGTGGTCATGGCACCGAGGATGCCAACGATGTGCTTGCCGAGACGGATGGAACCGTGACCTGGTTTGATGGCGCGCGTATCAATAATCCGAACACGCACGGCACCGGATGCACGCTGAGCTCCGCCATCGCCTCGTATCTGGCGCTTGGCGACACATTGCCCAAGGCCATCAAGCATGCGAAGAAGTATCTGACCGGTGCACTGAAGGCCCAGCTGAATCTTGGCCACGGCTCCGGCCCGATGGATCATTTCTGGAAGTATCGCTGAGTCCTACTGGCTCTCCTCTCTGAGGGGAGCCAAGTAATAAAAGGAGAATTATGATTATTGACCGTAATGCCGTTACTCAGGAAGTGCCGATCGACCCGGAAACCGGCAAACCGTACCTCAATACCGTGGCCGCCATTCAGGTGTCGGCCAATGGCGTGGCTCCGAGGTTTCGCCATACGTGGCTCAGGCCGTCGAGGTGATTCGCGAATCCGGCCTGCCGCAGGAAACCAACGCCCTGTTCACCAACGTGGAAGGCGATCTGGACGACGTGCTCAAGGTGGCCGGTGAGGCCGCCAAGAAGCTCGCCGAGCAGGGCTACCGCACTTCTCTGGTGCTGCACATGGATATCCGCCCCGGCTTCACCGGCCAGCTGACCGAAAAGCCCAAGCTGGTGGATGAGATCCTCGCCGACAAGCAGGCGAAGTAGCAAAGCATCGCTTCCACCAGCAAGGGCATGCTTTGTTATTACACGTTTCATGGGGCGGTAGCTCACCCATGGGGTGGTAAAACCCTCATGGGGCGGTAGTCGAAAACGGCTCTATTCTGCGGAAAGGCATAATCCGCTAACCGCCCCATGGGCCAAATACCGCCCCATGAGTGTTTTACCGCCCCATGGGAATCACGGTTCTGCCTTCTTTCGACGGGGTAAGAGCGTAAGTGGGGCATATATAGGAGCGTCACAACCTCTGTTATCGTTCACGATGTGACCGCAACGCGGCGTGCCACAAAATCGAACCTATAGTTAAGCCCCATGTAGTGAGCTATCTCACAACGATTGGCTCGCTACGTAGAATTCAAGACTTGGATCGCAAACGTCGTTCATCCCACACAATGGAGGGCGAACGGAACACACAGTCCAATCAAGAGTTCGCTCGCCGCAACACCATTGAGCAGTTGCACGCGGGCAGGTTTGCAAGAAGAGGGCTCAAATATGACTGCTGCTGAACAGCAGATTTCCGGCAATCCCGCGGCTATGGAAAACGCACAAGCACGTACCACCGTGACGGATCAAGCCAAGGTTCAGGATATTATCTCGCGCATGGATCGCGCACATGAAACCCCGATGTTCCATCGCATCGTGACGCTGGTCGCCGCTGGCATGCTGATGGACAGCATCGACGTATATATTGGCAGCGCCGTCGCCTCCAGCACGTTGGCTACCCGCTGGTCCACCGTTGCGCAAAATTCCACCTTTATGTCCGCAGGCTTCCTGGGTCTGCTGGTCGGTTCGCTGCTGGCCGGCTTCGTCGGTGACCTGAAGGGCCGCCGCGTGGCTTACCAAATCAACCTGCTGCTGTTTGGCGGCTTCACCTTCCTCGGCGCATTCGCCCCGAACATGGCTGTGCTGTCCCTGTGCCGTCTGGGTGCCGGCCTGGGCCTCGGCGCTGAAATCGTCACCGGCTTCGCATGGTCAACGAGTTCGCACCGATGAACCGCCGTGGCCACTGGTGCGCGATTGTCTCGCTCGTGGCCAACTGCGGTGTGCCAATCGCTATGCTGCTGTGTGCATGGATCATCCCCGCTGGTCCTGGCGTCCGCTGTTCGTGGCCATCGGCCTGGTGGCCGCCATCATCTGGTGCTGCGCCGCGACATCCCCGAATCCCCGCGTTGGCCTCGCCGTGCGCCGGCCGTTACGATGAGCCGACGCCATCGTCAAGCAGCTTGAGCCAACGGTTCCGAACCGATCGACGCAGCCGCCAAGGCCGACACCAGCGACACCCGCAACGCCGGAGGCCGTTCGCTCGGCATCTGCCTGCTTGTGGCTGTGGTTGCTGTGGCCGCCACGAACGTGTGCTCCTACGCCTTCACTTCTTGGGTTCCGACGATTCTGGTCAAGCGTGGTATTAACCTGTCCAGCTCGCTGCTCACCTCCACGGTGATGATGCTCGGTGCCCCGGTCGGCTGCCTGATTGGCTCTCTGCTTATCGACCGTATCGGCCGCAAGCGCACGATTGTGCCGGCCTTCCTGTTCACTGGCGTGTTCGGTTTAATGTATGCCTTCCAGACCTCTACCGTGAGCGCAATTATCGTTGGCTTCCTGCTCATGATGTGCCTGTACGTGCTTATGGCTTCCGTGGTGGCTGTGTACGCTCCGGAACTGTTCGCCACCAAGGTTCGCTTCCGTTGCGTCGGCTTCGCGAACGCCGTGGCCAAGCTGCTCAATGTGTTGATGCCGATGGTGGTGGGCTGGATGCTTACCTCGCTTGGTGCCACGTCCATCTTTGTGGCCATCAGCGCGATTGCTATTGCATCGATGCTGATTGTCGGCTTCTTTGGCGCGGAGACTGCGCAGAAGTCGGTTGGGTGATCGGTTTCCTCACAGTGGAATAACTGCTGATAATGTCCATTCGGCGTCTTGCGTGGTGATATGCAGGGCGCCGTTTTGTTGTTCTAGTAATTGTTGGTAACGGTTGAGGCCGGTGCCGGTGGATAGGTCTGCGTCTCCAGCGGACAATCAGCGTCTGTGATGTCACATGCAATGCCAGGAGCGGCATCAACGGTCGAATCATGCGGAGTCACTGCACTGTGCGCCGCTTCTCCCTGCCTTCAATCACATCAATGACTTGATGCGTGCGATCCAATGCGCCCATAGACATATCCGTAACCAGCACGTCAGGCCGCTTGGTGGGGCTCAGGCATCGGCTGATGGCCACAGCACCCAAATCGCAGGTCTATATCACGGCAAAATCGCTGGACATACGTTCGATTAGCGCGCCGAACACTTTCAGCGCATATGGGTCATTGTCCACAATGCCGATGCGTATGTTGCGGTTGCGCGCTTCTTCCATTACATTCACCCCTTCAGTGTGCCCGACGCCGAACTACTCCGTCCTGACACGTCATGGCCACTATGACAACTATCATTCCACATTTCCTGCGTGATTTACGATGGAATCATCATCAATCCTTGACAAGGCGGTAAAGGAGGACGGCAATGAACCGTGCACAAGCACTCAGCAAGCTCAACAGGAGCGATATGCGCAATGCCGCCGCCGAGCGCGGGATGCAACGACTGTTCACATGGAACCGCGCGCATTGGATTGGCATGGTTGTACTGATAGCGGTGTTGCTGCTACTGCAGTGGAGCTCATCAATGTATCTCATGCCCGACGAGGTTCTTGACAGGGCTGCCAAAAACCTGTTCGTATGGTTCCCCGGTATGGTTCTGCACTGGCCATTGGTGTTGGGAATCACCAACTTGATACTCGGCTCGACACGATCCGGCAGTCTGTCTTTCCCGTTGGCGAGCGCAATCATCGGACCACTGGCATTCGGCTGGACCAATCTTCGCTTACGGCCGGGTTCCCATACCGTTCCTGGCTCAAGGGAAAGCCGCAATATAATGAAAACAGCGATTTCATGCAATGATGCACGAGCCGATCCAAGCAAAGGGGCCAACCATGAGCGAGCAACTGATGGAACAGTACCGGTTGCGCGGACAACGCAAATGCCGTAACGCTTGTATCGCCGCCATCGTGACAGTAGTGCTTGTCCTTGCCGTCGCCGGCGGCGTATGGTGGACGGCCGGCGATGGCAGCGCATTGGTTCGCAATATGTTCAAGCCGAAGGCCACGCCTGCCACGCAGCCGGTAGTCAACAGCACCGCAACCTTCGCCTACCGCACCGCACCGGAATTCCTGGCGATGGAAGCCGGCGACCGAGGCACCGGCAATGTGAACTACTCTCCTGCTTCGATGTGGATGGCGTTGGCCATCGCCGCGCAGGGCGCCAATGGCACGACCCGCTCGCAACTGAACGAACTGCTGGGCTCCGGTTCGCTGACCGATAGCGACTACCAATCGCTGCTAAGTTCGATCAACGGGCAATATTCGGGGGCGAAATCCGAGATGAGCGCCGCGAACTCGCTGTGGATTGATGACGACTACTCTCTTGCCAGCGATTACCAATCCACCGTCAAGAAGATGTTCGAGGCCGAAGTCACCACGTTACCGTTCGACGATCAGGCCGCCGCAAAGATGTCCGATTGGATCGCCAAGCATACGAATGGTTCGCTCAAGCCGAAGATCACGCTGCGTGACCGTGAAGTCCTGTCCATCATCAACACCGTCTATGCGGATGGCCGTTGGAAGGATCCGTTCGAAGAGCAGTCCACCGGCAACGGCACCTTCCACGGCGAAGCCGGAGATGCTCAGGTGCCGATGATGCACCAGACCTTCAGCCAAATGGCTTACGGACATGATGAGTACAACACTTGGCAGCGGTGGAGATTCCGTTCGACAACGGCGGCAATCTGGCCATCGTGCTGCCGGCCGAAGGGCATTTCGACGAGTTGGCCGGCGATGCGAGAAGCTCAGTTGGGCGTTCGGTACATGCTCGACGGCATCCCTTGGCGAGGGCGCAATGGGTTGCGCCGCGGACAGTATGCCCGGCTGGGGCGTCTCCGTCAACTCGGTCATGGTGAACGTCACGCTACCGCGATTCACCATCGACAGCATGTTCGACTCGGAAGCCACCATCAAGGCATTCGAAAAACTGGGGGTGACCGATGCGTTCAGTGCAGGCGACGCCGACTTCACCAAGATGATCGACACCGGTTCGCACGGCGAGAACCTGTATATCGGCTCGATTCTGCAAGGCACGCGCATCGAGGTGAACGAAGCCGGCGCCAAGGCCATGTCCTTCACCAAGGTCGGCGTGGACGCCGTTAGCGCGCCGGTGGACAACGTCGAGTTCACGGTGGATCGCCCATTTCTGTATTCGTACGTCACCCCGGACGGCATACCATTATTCATCGGTGCGGTGCGCAACCTCGGCGGAGTCGATGGAGAAAACTGATACTTTCCTGACAGTCCGTCAATTAGGGTGTATCGTTTGACGCATGGTTACGATGAAGGAAATCGCGAACAAGGCGGGGGTTTCCGTCTCTACGGTGTCGCTGGTGCTCAACGGACGCGACGAGGGGCGCGTAAAGTCCAAAATTGCGGACAATGTGCGCGCCATCGCCACCAAGCTCGGCTACCGGTCGAATCCGCTGGCCAGTTCGCTGCGTACAGGCAAGACGCACATCCTCGGTTTCATCAGCGAGGAGGTAGCCACCACCCCGTACGCCGGCGGTATGATTCTGGGCGCGCAGACCGCCGCAAGCCAGTTCGGCTATATGCTCATCACCGTGAGCACCGACGGCGAGAACAGCGAGAGCGAGGAAATCGCCGCACTCAAGCGATACGGCACCGACGGCTTTCTGTACGCCAAGATGTCGAATCGCATCACCCATGTGCCTTCTTCGCTGGCCAAGACGCCACTGGTGTTGGTGAATGCCACCGACTCGCTTGGCAAAGTCCCGAGCGTGGAACCGGACGAGTTCCAAATCGGCTACGACGCCACCACCAGATTGGTTAAGGCCGGATGCGCACGTATCGCTATGTGGGTTGCTTGGAGCCGATGATTGCGCAGGACGATCGTTTGGAAGGCTATCAGGCGGCGCTCAGGGACGCAGGCCTCGACTATGACGATCATCTGGTCGTCAATGTGCTCAACAACGGGCCGGCACTGACCGCAGTCAGCGATTTGTTCGACGCCGAGCATCCGGACGGATTCTTCTGCTTCAACGATGCCCGCGCCTGGTATGTGTACGAATGCGCCGCACGCCGAGGACTCACGGTCGGCAAGGACATCTCCGTGGTCGGCGTGGACAACCATCGCGTGTTCGCCGAAACGCTGGAACCGACGCTCACCACTGTGGAACTGCCGCATTTCGAGATGGGCTACTGGGCCGTGGCCAAGCTGGTGTCGATTATCGAAGGACGCTCGATGGACGACGTCTCACGGCCAGCGACCACCGCTCCCCTGCCGCCGATTGACGCGCCGATTCCGGCGAAGATCCACTGCACGCTGATCGAAAAGACCTCGGTGAAGTAGCCGAGTCCCACACGATTTCTCAAGGCCTCCGTCCAGCACGGAGGCCTTTTTGCGTGTCGAACAGGTACGACACGCCGATTTACGTCAATCGATTGACGTAAATCGATTGACGTCGCATAATAATTACTACATAACAACTTCTACAAAGGCACGGCCGCCCGAGCAGAAGCGTTACATAACCAATAACCAACCAAGTAGTAATCAAAGGATGATTATGGCAAGTGCAACCAAGTCTGCATGGAAGAATCCTTCCTACCTGCAGAGCTCCTTCGGCATCTTCATGTTCTTCTGCTCGTGGGGCATCTGGTGGTCCTTCTTCCAGCGCTGGCTCATCTCAGGCGTTGGATTGACCAATGCTGAAGTCGGCACCATCTACTCCATCAACTCGCTGGCCACCCTGGTCATCATGTTTGTGTACGGCGTGATTCAGGATCAGCTCGGCATCAAGCGCAAGCTCGTCATCGTAGTCTCGGTAATCGCCGCCTGCGTTGGCCCATTCGTCCAATTCGTTTACGCCCCGATGATCCTCGCCGGTGGCACCACCCGCTGGATCGGCGCACTCATCGGCTCCATCGTTCTGTCTGCCGGCTTCATGTCCGGCTGCTCCCTGTTCGAGGCCGTCACCGAACGCTACTCCCGTAAATTCGGTTTCGAATATGGCCAGTCCCGTGCTTGGGGCTCCTTCGGTTACGCCATCGTGGCGCTGTGCGCCGGCTTCCTGTTCAACATCAACCCGCTGATCAACTTCTGGGTCGGCTCCGCATTCGGCCTTGGCACGCTCCTCGTGTACGCCTTCTGGGTCCCGGCCGAGCAGAAGGAAGAGCTCAAGAAGGAAACCGACCCGAACGCAGCCCCCACCAACCCGTCCCTCAAGGAAATGGTCGCCGTTCTCAAGATGCCGACCCTGTGGGTGCTCATCGTCTTCATGCTGCTGACCAACACCTTCTACACTGTGTTCGATCAGCAGATGTTCCCGACCTACTACGCCAACCTCTTCCCCACTGAAGAAATCGGCAACGCCACCTACGGCACCCTGAACGGTTTCCAGGTCTTCCTTGAGTCCGCAATGATGGGCGTGGTCCCGATCATCATGAAGAAGATCGGCGTGCGCAACGCTCTGCTGCTCGGCGCTACCGTGATGTTCCTGCGCATCGGCTTGTGCGGCGTGTTCCACGACCCGGTCACCATCTCCATCGTCAAGCTGTTCCACTCCATCGAAGTGCCGCTGTTCTGCCTGCCGGCATTCCGCTACTTCACTCTGCACTTCGACACCAAGCTCTCTGCCACGCTGTACATGGTGGGCTTCCAGATCGCTTCCCAAGTGGGTCAGGTCATCTTCTCGACCCCTCTGGGTGCCTTCCACGACAAGATGGCTCAGATTCTGCCGAACAACGACATGGATCCCGCGTGACCTTCTGGGTCATCTCTGCCATCGTGCTGTGCGCACTGATTTACGGCTTCTTCGTCATCAAGCATGATGATCAGGAAGTCGGCGGCGACCCGTTCTACACCGACAAGCAGCTGCGTCAGATGGAAGCGGCCCAGGCCTGAAAGGACAGCATGACTGACTTCACTCCCGAAACCCCTGTTCTCACCCCCATCCGCGACCATGCCGCTGAACTGGCAAAAGCCGAAGCCGGCGTGGCTGAGATGGCCGCCAAGCGCAACAACCGCTGGTACCCGAAGTATCACATCGCCTCCAACGGTGGCTGGATCAACGACCCGAACGGCCTGTGCTTCTACAAGGGCCGTTGGCACGTGTTCTACCAGCTGCACCCCTACGGCACCCAGTGGGGTCCGATGCACTGGGGCCACGTCTCCTCCACCGACATGCTCAACTGGAAGCGCGAGCCCATCATGTTCGCACCGTCTCTAGAGCAGGAGAAGGACGGCGTGTTCTCCGGTTCTGCCGTCATCGACGACAACGGAGACCTTCGCTTCTACTACACCGGCCACCGTTGGGCCAACGGCCACGACAACACCGGCGGCGACTGGCAGGTGCAGATGACCGCGCTGCCGGACAATGACGAGCTCACCTCCGCCACCAAGCAGGGCATGATCATCGACTGCCCGACCGACAAGGTCGACCACCACTACCGCGACCCGAAGGTCTGGAAGACCGGCGACACCTGGTACATGACCTTCGGTGTCTCCTCTGCGGACAAGCGCGGCCAGATGTGGCTGTTCTCCTCCAAGGACATGGTCCGCTGGGAATACGAGCGCGTGCTCTTCCAGCACCCGGATCCGGATGTGTTCATGCTCGAATGCCCCGACTTCTTCCCCATCAAAGACAAGGACGGCAACGAGAAGTGGGTCATTGGCTTCTCCGCCATGGGGTCCAAGCCCAGCGGCTTCATGAACCGCAACGTCAGCAACGCCGGCTACATGATCGGCACGTGGGAGCCGGGCGGCGAATTCAAGCCGGAAACCGAGTTCCGCCTGTGGGATTGCGGCCACAACTACTACGCCCCGCAGTCCTTCAATGTGGACGGCCGTCAGATCGTCTATGGCTGGATGAGCCCGTTCGTGCAGCCGATTCCCATGGAGGATGACGGCTGGTGTGGCCAGCTCACCCTGCCGCGCGAGATCACCCTTGGCGATGACGGCGACGTGGTCACCGCGCCGGTCGCCGAAATGGAAGGCCTGCGCGAGGATACCCTCGACCATGGTTCGGTCACACTCGACATGGATGGCGAGCAGATCATCGCCGACGACGCCGAGGCCGTGGAAATCGAAATGACCATCGACTTGGCTGCTCCACTGCCGAGCGTGCGGGTCTGAAGATTCACGCCACTGAGGACGGTGCCTACACCTACGTGGCTTATGACGGCCAGATCGGCCGCGTGGTGGTGGATCGTCAGGCCATGGCCAACGGCGATCGCGGCTACCGCGCCGCCCCACTGACCGACGCCGAACTGGCCTCCGGCAAGCTGGACCTGCGCGTGTTCGTGGATCGCGGCTCCGTGGAGGTCTACGTCAACGGTTGGCCACCAAGTGCTGAGCTCCTACTCCTACGCCTCCGAGGCCCGCGCGCCATCAAGCTCGTCGCCGAGTCCGGTAGTCTCAAGGTGGATTCCCTGAAGCTCCACCACATGAAGTCCATCGGACTGGAGTAGCTCTTTCACCTCCCTCTGACGAGGGAGGTTTTTTTGTGCGCCCTGTCGTTCGCCTTCGCCTATACTGATGGACGGCATATAACACAATCCATCACACGACCGGCAGCGCGCAGGCTCCTCACCTTACTGTTCCACGCCCCGGCCGCAAGCGCCACCAGCAAACCGGACTGGCGCGGAAAGCAAGGTGACATCCCATGTCCATCGCCAAGCGCCTCAAGCGCCGCATGCCCACCGTCATCGCCGTCATCGTATTGCTGGCAGTCTGGGAAACGTGGGTGGATCTAGACATGTCTCCCCCACCGATGATCTCCGCGCCAAGCGAGATTTTCGCCGCCACCATCGAAACATGGAACACGCTCGGCCCGGCCGCGGCAATCACCGGCTATGAGGGCGTGGTCGGCTTCCTGTTTGCCGTGTTCTTCGGCATTATGATCGGCATTGCACTGTACTGCTCGCACACGTTCAACGCGGCGTTCTATCCGCTGCTTGCCGCCGCACAAACCATGCCGCTGATTTCCATCGCCCCGTTGTTCCTGATTTGGTTCGGTTTTGAGATTTCCGGCAAAATCGTAATCGTGGCGGTATTCGGCCTCTTCCCCATCGCCGTGCAGACTGTGCGCGGACTAGAAGCAGTGCCCCAGTTCTATTCCGACGTCGCATTGACCTGCGGCGCGACCCCGGTCTGGACGCTCTGGCACGTGAAGCTGCGCGTTGCCGCACGTCAGATCTATGGCGGTATCCGAGTATCTGCCGCATACATCTTCGCCACGGCATCCACCGCTGAATACCTTGGCGCACGCAAGGGCCTTGGCATCTGGCTGCAGGCTGCCTACAATTCATTCCGCACGCCGCTGATCTTCTCCGCCACCATCGTCATTATCCTGATGACATGCGTACTGATGCTGGCGGTAAACGCCAGCGAGCGCATCCTGCTCGGCCCGGCCGGCGACGACGAAGACCCCGACGCGGACCAGTAGTTCTTTTTTACCGTCAAAGGCACGAGCCGGCAGCCAGGACCGACTGAACGCGCGGCTTCTCATGAGGTCTCCAACCCTGTCTCTATAATGGAACAGCTTTACCAGCGTGTGGCAAACCGGCTTTCCCGAGCTTTCATAGGGAATGTCGGGGGCGCTGGTCGAACGGAAATCAAGGCCCTCCATATCGTTTTCTGCCGACTTCCGTTCGAAGCAATCCCAGAGAACGATAGAGAGACAACGAATTAGGGAACCATCATTATGAAGAAAAGCCTTGTATCCAAGGCCGCTGCCTCGTGGGCGCCCTTGCCATGACTTTCGGTTTCGCCGCATGTGGCCAGACCAACACCGCCGACTCCTCCAACTCCAACACCTCCGACCTCAAGAAGGTCACTTTCATGCTTTCCTGGGCACCCGATACCAACCACATCGGCGTGTACGTGGCCAAGAACAAGGGCTACTTCAAGGACGCCGGCCTTGACGTGGATATCGTGGCCGTGGCCCAGGCCGGTGCCGAACAGGCCGTGAACAACGGTGTGGCCGACTTCGCCCTGTCCAACCTGACCAACGTGGGCGTCTACACGCTGAAGGGCGCTCACATCAAGCAGGTGCTGCAGGTGCAGCAGAAGCCGAGCGCCATTTGGTGCGCACTGGCGTCCAACACCGCCGTCAAGTCCCCTAAGGATTTGGATGGCAAGACCTTCGCCACCTTCGGCTCCAACGAGTCCGATGCCGTGGTGCGCCGCATGGTCCAAACCGATGGTGGCAAGGGCGAATTCGACAAGGTGACCGTCGGCACCTCCACCTTCCAGACCATGGAATCCGGCAAGGCCGATTTCGGAGCTTCTACGCCACGTGGGAAGGCGTGCAAGCCGACATGTACGGCCCGAAGCTCAACTGCTTCACCGACCTGACTATGGCGTGCCCGGCAACGCCGACACCATCGGCATCATCACCAATGACAAGACCATCAAGAACAATCCCGACCTGGTCAAGAAGTTCACTCAGGCCACTCAAAAGGGTTACGAGTACGCGTACGCCAACCCGGATGACGCCGCGCAGATTCTCGTGGACGAAGCCCCTGACGCCAACCTCAAGCCCGAATTCGTCAAGAAGAGCATGCAGGTTATCGTCGACGGCCAGTACTGGGGCGATCCGGCCAAGATCAAGGACGGTTCTTTCGTGCTCGGCACCAACGACTTCAAGGGCGCTCAGGAATACTTCGACTTCCTGGCTGAAGAAGACGCATACACCGACAGTCATGACAAGATAATTCATGAGGCCCCGCAGGCCAAGGACCTTGCCACCGACGAATTCATCGGCAAGTAATTTCCGATATTCCGAGTTTGAATCTACGCAAAAATGCGTCCTTCCCATGAGGAAAGGACGCATTGCGTATCGACCGATAAGGTTATTCATAGCGGATCACGCTAACAAGGAGACGATTCTATGGTCCAATGTCCTGACCGCATTATTGCCAGCATGGATACGGGTGTTGATGATGCGTTGGCGTTGGCGTATTTGTTGGGGTCGGCGGATGAGTGCGAGTTGGGTGGCGTGATTGCCGGTTATGGCAATGTGGATGCGAACACGGCTTATGCCAATACTTGCGCGGTGCTTGATTTGTTTGGTCGGGCGGATATTCCAGTGTTTTTAGGGTCTGAGCATCCTTCTTGGGCTGATGCGTTTATTCCTGATGCAGGGTGTGCCCAGTTCCATGGGGATGATGGACTGGGGAATACTCGGCTGGCAAGGTCCGGGGCTCTGGCTGATGGAGCTTGTGTGCCTGGTGATGATATGTCTGTGGATGTGCCGATGAGGTTGTTTCTGTTGGCGGGTATTTGGCGGGGGATATTCATGCTCATCCGGCGTTGGGTGCTTGTTCTCGTGTGAACCGCTCTCAGTCGGTGGACCATCCCCAGTCGGCTATGCCGACAGCTCTCGCCAGCGGGGGCAAAAGGAGGTGCTCCGTTGATGCTGCGGATGGGATTGAGTATCTGATTGAGCAGGTTCGCGAGTTTGGCCGAGACGTTACCGTGCTGGCTACCGGGCCGTTGACGGATGTGGATGCGGCTATTACTCGAGCACCGGATATTGCGTCGAAACTCAGGCTGGTGATGATGGGCGGTACGCTTACCCAACCCGGTAATTGTTGGGATGCGGTAGCTGAGACGAATATCATCCAAGACCCTGAGGCCGCGAATCGTGTATTTCATTCCGGCGCAGACATCACAATGGTGGGACTTGATGTGACTCACCAGTGTTTGCTACCGCAATCGGCGGCCGACCGGTGGCGTGCGACGGGGACCAAGCGCGGGCGGTTCTTGGCCGATCTCGCGGACTTTTCCATCAAGGCAAATTTGGAAGCCGACCCCGCACTGTTCTCTGGCGGCATGCCGTTGCATGATCCGTTGGCGGCGGCGGTTGCACTTGATTCTTCACTGGTCGATTGTTTTGATCTTGCGTTGCGCGCGGAGACCAATACCGGTGATTTCAATGGAGTACGAGCCGGACCACCGGAGACCCGGTTGGGCTGGTGAATCATTCCATGCCGCATGTGCATGTGGCACTTGGTGTGGATTCGGGACGCTTTTTGGATGAGTTTGTAGAGAGGATGGCTGAGGTGTGCCGGTAACTCCCCTCAGTCCGCTACACGGGCAGCTCGACCGCAATTACGGACAAGCTGCCGCTCGCATTCTTCTGGCTCGACTCTCGTCTCGACTTCGCTACAAACAGTCCACCGGGCGTTTGCTTTACGGCTCAGCCCGTCAGAGGGGGCCTAACAAGGACTATTTCACACCGCCGAATCGGCGATCGCGGTGGATGTAATGGTCGATGGAGCGCCATAGCACGTCACGGCCGCAGTCCGGGAAGAGTTCGGGCACGAAGTCGAGCTCGGCGTAGGCGGCTCCCACGGCAGGAAGTTGGAGGTGCGCTGTTCGCCGGAAGTACGGATCACCAAGTCGCAATCGGGAATGTCCGGATTGTACAGATGGTCGGCAATCATCTTCTCAGTCACACGGTCGCCGGAAATCTTGCCATCGCGCACTTCGCGAGCGATGGCGGCGCAGGCGTCGGCGATTTCAGCACGGCCACCATAGTTGATGCAGAACACCACATCGATGACCTTGTTGTTCTTGGTGCGCTCCTCGGCGGCTTCAAGCTCGTCGATCACCGACTTCCACAGCTTGGGGCGACGGCCGGACCAGCGCACGCGCACACCCCACTCGTCCATCTGTTCCACACGACGGTGGATGATTTCACGCGAGAAACCCATGAGGAAGCGCACTTCCTGTGGCGAGCGCTTCCAGTTTTCAGTGGAGAACGTGTACAGGCTCAAATACCGTACACCGGCTTCGATGGCACCGGCGATAGTGTCGAACACCACCGGTTCGGCGGCCTGATGACCATTGGTGCGGACCATGCCGCGCTGCTTGGCCCAACGACCATTACCGTCCATAATCACACCGATATGGCGGGGTACCTTGTTCTTGGGGAAGTCGGGAATACGAGCGGGGTCGCTGAACGGAGCTGCGGGAATGTCCAACGACGTGTAATCAACGTTCTCAAAAGCCATACTCATGAATCTATCAAGCGCAGCGAACGAATCGGGCGTTCGAGGTAATACTCCCCCCAATCTTCAACCAACTCCTGCACAACCCGCTCCACAGGCGCGGCATCAAGCACCGACCAATCGCCACGAATCAGTGCATCGAACTGGTTTAACACGAACGGTGCGATACGGCGCGCATCGGTAGTGTGGTCGGCTTCGCACATCACACCGCCGGACGCGATGGACAGGTACGCCGCTCCGCCTTGCCGCATACCACGCAAGTGCCCAATCGTGGCGTCCAACCGGCCAAGGCCAAGGCGCGCATCACATAGGAGTCGCCTATGGCTTGCGGGGCGTGGGATTGTTTGGCGAGCGCGTTCAACGCGCCGATGAGCAGCCGATATTGGTTCGGCAGCTGCTCATGTTCGGTGCTGGCGATTTTATCGATAGTCTCAACGATGACGTTGGCGGCTCATACGCCGCATAATCCGCCGCGATCGGAGCACCATAAGCGGCGACCGCTTCAGCTTGGGAGACCACGTCAAGCGAGCGGCCTTCAGCGATAAGCACATCGACTCGCATGAACGGCTCGAGCCTGGCACCAAAGCGTGATTTGGTGCGACGTACGCCTTTGGCGACCGCCCGAATCTTGCCATGCCCACGCGTCAGGATGGTGATGATACGATCAGCTCGCCCAGTTTGGAGGTGCGCAACACCACACCTTCGTCTCGGTACAGCGACATCTCATCTCCTTTCCCGCGACGCCTGGCAGACTCTACTCAATGAAGTAGTCAGTAAATAAACAGACCCCAGAAGGCGAACACCAACAGTATGTACAGCATGGTGAAGGCCACCAGCCAGAACAGGATTCGGCCAGACGGGTGGAGGCCAGTACCGGGTCAGCACCGGTGACGATGTCTCGAACGGATTCGCGACGAGGGGGTATCTGAATCAGGCCGCGGACGGAAGCGGCTTCTATCAGGTGCATAAAGACGCGGGACCAAGCCCATAGCACCAGCACGGACACCACTTGGATGACCGGCCAGCTCCAATACATGACACCCGGCGTCTCGGTAGGTGCGCCACCCCATGCAAGTTTGACCACGCCCATGATCACCTGCCCGAGTCCGGCGAAGAAGATGAGCAATGTGGCAAGAGTGGTGAGGGTCAAAGTCAGCAGCGCATTGCCGAAACCATGTGCGAAACCGAGTACCACAGGCCGTTCCGGTATCAGCATGCCCGCACGTTTGGCCTCGCGCTTCTCTCGCCGCCATCGGGCATCCGCCGCGATTTTGCGACCCAGCGCCACCAGTGCCAGCACGATGGATACGAGCAGCAGCAGTACCACCGTGACGTGCAGAATCACACCATATATGGTGCCGACGCGTCTTGCCTTCAAAGCGCCCGGCAGACCGATTGATTGGTACAGATTGGTGCCGGCCACCTTTTCACTGGTCTGCGTGAGTCCGGCGGAAGTGCCGACGGCCCAGTCGATGAGATCGTCCACATAGCGTCCGCAAACGGGGTGCCCGCTTCGGACTCATCTCCCAAACGCAGCACATGGTTGGCGACCGGGTAGCTGCGCACGGTCACATTCCAGTTATCGGCTTTGTGGGCGTTGTAGAGAATCGCACGCACGCCGTCGACCTGCGCCGTCATCACGTCTTTCGAACCGTAAGCCACATAGGTGGGTACGGCGTAGGCGGCGGGTTTGAGTGTGGCGAGGTCGAAATTGTTCAGTCCGAACAGGCCGGTGTCCGCGCTGAACACACGTTGGACGATGGATTGATAGCCTTCGTTCGCGCCAACAAGGGTGAAGTCTTGGGTGACGAAAAATCCCAGCGATTGGCGTGGGCTGAACACCATCGGGCTCAGGAGAATCTGGAAGGCGATGTCCGGATCGTCCTCGAGCAGATACGAGGAGATCCATGTCGATTCGGAGGTGGCATAGATGCCGACCTTGGCCTCGTCTACATCGCTTTGGTCTCGCAGGTATTCGATGACCTGATCATAAGCCTTGGCTGAGGCCGGATAATCGCGGTTGATGTCGGTGGTGTTCCAGACGGGTTTGTCGAGCACTGCGGTCACAAAGCCGGCCGAAGCCATACCGGAGGCCACGTCGCCAAAGGAGTTGTCACAGGTGCCGTATCCGGCACCGTGCATGAACACCACGCCGGGGCGCTTGCCTGATGCGTTCTGAGGTTCCCGAATCAATACCTTGATGGCTTGGACGCCGTCCGCATTGGCCTTGCCCCGAGCACCGGACTCCTTGGTCAGATTGCCGTCGCCGGTCATGTTCAGCGTGATGTATCGCTCGGTGACCTCATACGTGCCTTTTGCCGGCAGCGTTTCTCCGGACGGGTTATCGAAGGTGACTTCGGTATCGTCGGTGAGCGTGGCCATCGACTGGCCGGTGGGTTCGATGTTCCAAGGCACCGTGTCAGATTGGAAATGGAGACCAGCACGCCAATCAGGATAATGAAGATGGGCAGGCTGACCATCAGCCGGTGGGTGCTGGTCCACGGCTTGGATTGAACAGTCAGGCGATGCTCTTCTTCTTGCGGCACGTGCGCTATTGTAATCTGACCGCGATATTTATGCCGAGGGCCTATTCGGCCGAATCAGTGACCGGGGTGCTGGATTGGGACCACGACCGGGCCGGTGGAATTGACGGGGACTTGACCGTCGGCCTCCATTTGGGCGGCGATATCGTTCGCTATGGTGAGCAGCGTGTCGACGATCTGGTCTTCGGGCACGGTCTTGATGACCTTGCCCTTGATGAAGATCTGGCCCTTGCCATTGCCGGAGGCCACGCCGAGGTCGGCTTCGCGTGCCTCGCCCGGACCGTTGACGATGCAGCCCATGACGGCCACTCGGATCGGCGCGGTCACGTTCCTTCAGCCTTCGGTGACGGCGGAGGCGAGCTGGATCACATCCACTTGGGCGCGGCCGCAGCTCGGGCAGGAGATGATGTCGAACTTGCGGGGGCGCAATCCCATGTATTCCAAGAGTTTGCAACCCACCTTGACCTCTTCGGCCGGCGGCGCGGAGAGAGACACGCGAATCGTGTCGCCAAATGCCTCGGCCAAGAGCGCACCGAACGCCAGGCAGGATTTGATGGTGCCTTGCCAAGCGGGGCCGGCCTCGGTGACGCCGAGGTGCAGCGGCCAATCGCCCTTGGAAGCGAGCAGTCGGTACGTTTCGACCATGGTGATGACGTCATGGTGTTTGACGGAGATCTTGAAATCGTGGAAGCCGACGTCCTCGAACATGTGCGCTTCCTTCAAGGCAGAGGCCACCAATGCTTCCGGAGTCGGGCCACCGTATTTGGCGTAGAGTTCCTTGTCCAGCGAGCCGGCGTTCACACCGATACGCAGCGAGATGCCCGCGTCGGTGGCGGCCTTGCAGATGTCCGGGCCGACTTCGTCGAACTTACGGATGTTGCCGGGGTTCACGCGCACGGCCGCGCAGCCGGCGTCGATGGCCTGGAACACGTATTTGGACTGGAAGTGGATATCGGCGATGACCGGAATCGGCGATTTGCGGCAGATTTCCGGCAGTGCGTCGGCATCGTCCTGACTCGGCACGGCCACGCGCACGATGTCGCAGCCGGCGGCGTCAGTTCGGCGATCTGCTGCAACGTGGCAGGTACGTTGGCCGTGAGCGTGTTGGTCATCGACTGCACGGAGATGGGCGCGCCCCCGCCCACCGGCACCGGGCCCACCATGATGCGGCGGGACTTGCGGCGCGGGTGCAAGGGCGATTCGCTGGTCAGGTCGACCGGATCACCGGTTTTGCGGAACGGCTTTTCGATGGGATTTTCCGTATTCAAGGTATTCATCATTGCTTGTTTATCAGGTCGTCGGCGCGTCGGCGGGCTTCAAGCTCAAGCTGGTTCATTTCCTCCACGTCCGTGAACAGCGGGTTACCACGAAGCTCGGCGTCCATCTGGTCCAGCACGGCTTTGACCGTGTCCACGATGCCGAGGTATGGCAGACGATGCTCGAGGAAGGCATGCACGGCCTGTTCATTGGCAGCATTGAGCACCGCCGTATGCTTCTCGGAGGCGGCCAGGCAGTGGCGGGCCAGTTGCACGGCAGGGAACGCCTCATCGTCCAACGGTTCAAAGGTCCAAGTTGCGGCTTGCGTCCAGTCGCACGCGGCGGCCACATTGGTCATGCGGTCCGGCGCGGACAGACCCAGCGCGATGGGCAGACGCATGTCTGGGGGGCGAAGCTTGGCAAATCGTGGCGCCGTCCACAAATTCAACCATGGAATGGACGATGGACTGCGGGTGCACGGTCACGTCGATGCGTTCAGGCGGCACGTTGAACAAGCGGGACGCCTCGATGACTTCGAGGCCCTTGTTCATCAGTGTGGAGGAGTTGATGGTGACAACCGGCCCCATGTTCCACGTCGGATGATGCAGCGCCTGCTCGGGAGTGATGTTCTCCATGTCGGCACGTTTCCAGCCGCGGAACGGTCCGCCGGAGGCGGTGACCACAAGCTTGGCGACTTCGGCGTGGGTTCCGGAGCGCAGGGATTGCCAGATGGCGGAATGCTCGGAATCGACCGGGTTGATTTGGTTCTCGCGCACTTGCGCGCTGAACAGCAGATGCCCGCCCGCGACTACGGACTCCTTGTTGGCCAATGCCAGCTGGGAACCGGCCTTGAGCGCGCGATCGACGGTTCGAGTCCGATGGAGCCGGTGATGCCGTTCAATACGACATTCGCACCGGAGCCGGCCATGGCGATGACCGAATCCGGACCGCCGGTCACGCGGACACCTTGTGCGCCGGCCTGTGCGAGAGCTGCTTGCAGCGCTGGAACCTTGGTCTCATCAAACACCGCGACTTCGGACACATGGAACTGTGCGGCCTGTTGCGCCAGCAGCTCGATATGTGCTCCGCCCGCCGCCAGACCGGTGACGGTAAATCGTTCAGGATGACGCGAGATGACGTCAAGTCCTTGGGTGCCGATGGATCCGGTGGATCCGAGAATGATGACAGTGGAGTTGGAGGCTATGCTCACTGTTCCTTCTTCGTATCGTCATTGTTCAGTGTGGGGAACGACAGGTCGGGGATATCCGAATCGAAGTTACCGCCAAGCGGGAACAGCAGCGGGAACGAATCGCTGGAATCGTGCTTATCCTGTGACGGCTGAGCTGCTTCCGTGTCATGGGAGGCGGCAACGTATTCAGATGATTCCGCAGCCGGACGGGAGATCGTGCTGTCTGCAGGCTGACTATCGGATACGCGAACCGGAATGGAGTTCGTGTTACGATCCGGCTTGCTGGTGGGAGCAAAGGAGACCGGCATAGCAGCGGACGCAGCCTCGTCAGCAGTGCTATTCACAGGCTGTACTGCCGGGGCGGAGGGTGCCGGGGATGAAACCGAACCCGGTACCTCATTCAATTTCAGCGCATTCGGTGCATCAAGGCTGGGCATCTTAGGAGCGAAGGACGGTGCATCCACTGCCGGAAGTTCCTGAGAAACCGCAGCCATGTGGCGAGAGCGGCCAAAGAGGAATCGTTCTGCACCATATCCACGGGCTGTTCCGCGAACACCGACGGGGTCGATGACGGAGCTGCGGGTTCGTGAGCTGCCTGTGCCGGAGCAAACGAGGGGACGCTGCCAGCGGTCACACCGGAAACCGGCGCGGACGGGGCACTGACGGGAGGCTCAGCCGCAGCAACTGCGGTAGGAGCCACGGAAGGCGTCTCGGAGACGGGCTTCGCCGCAGACTCGTTGGACGCATGCACCGGGTATGCTGCGGGAGCAAAGGAAACCGGCTGTTCCGCATTGGTGCTATTGGTGCTTGTGGAAGCATCGAACGATGCAGGAGCCGGCGCATAGGAGATCGCGCCGCCGCGGCCGGCGTTGCGGGAGCAACCGGAGCCGGAGCCGTGAACAAGCTCTGCTCGGCCTGATGCAGGGCATCGAATGATTCGTCATGAGCAACGGCAGCCGGAGCAAAACGTTCGTCAGTTGCCGGGCGCTGCGTTCCGGAAGCGAACAACGGTGAGACGCCGTTCGCTTGAACGGTCACGTTCGTGGCGGTCTGGGCAGGAGCCGCAGGCTCGCCGGACACGAAATCGGCCACACGGCATAGGATTCCAAGCGACTCAGCAACTGTACGCAGGCGTTCAGGAAGTAATCGACCTGTCGCTCGTCATAGCCTTTCTTGCCCTTGCGCTGGGTGAAGATCACATTGTTGACCGTATTCGCATTGAGATCGGCCAAAGACCGTACATCGTCTTCGGTAACGCCGTCAACGCCCAATGCGGCCGCCGCCTTGTCCACAATCTGGTCGACCAGACGATCCACCTGCTTCTTATCGTACGAAGGCTGCTTGCGCTCCGGACTTGAAGCGTTCACGCTCGTTACGCTCCGCATGGTTCTGGACTTCGTGATACAGCTTCTCGGTCTTCGCCTTCCACGTCACACGCCCATGCTGTGCGATCTCCCATGTGGTCTGCTTATCGACCACGGCACGTTCCAGACGTCCAAGCGCGGCGTCAACCTGTGCGATCACATAGCCGTTCTTGCGCAAATCAAAGGACACGTTCTGAATGTCATGCTGGGTGAGATTCATGCCCTCGCTGTCATACAAAGCATGGGCGCGCTCCAGGAAAGCGTCCACCTGAGCGGGGTCATACCCCCACTTGCGCTTGCCCGCACGTGCGATGCCCGACTTGCCGTCCCCTTCACGAAGTTCCTGCGCCATCGGCTATTCGACCTCCTGCTGGATATAAACACTCTGCCACAACTTTACGTGACTATTGAGACGCATCTGACCAAGAAAACCGAAATTCACGATTTTGTAGCAGTACTGCCGGTTTCCTTCTGCACGCATCTCATTGAGATTTCAGAACCTTGCCGAAGACTGTCAGGGAATATCGTCACAGCCTATATCCGTGGAATGAGGGGATTCCATGAAGCGATGAAAAATGAAAGTGGGCAATGAGGGACTCGAACCCCCGACATCCACCGTGTAAAGGTGGCGCTCTAACCAACTGAGCTAATTGCCCGCAAATGACAACAATAGCGTATGGCCGGCACTGCGCGACACGTGGTGTCGCATACGCGTGCCGTAGCGCTCAATCGCGATGACATTCAGTCACGCCCAGCAGCACTACGCAGCACACGACGCCGGTCAACACGCTTAAAGTCAAGCGTATTGATTGAGGCTTATCAGCGACCCTTGCCGAATGCGCGCAGGCGGATGCCGTTCCAGTCCGAGCTGACGGTCAGCGGGGTGGCGGCGTTCATACCGGCGGTCTGTGCGGCGGACTGCACGGTGGATGAGCTGGTGGCACCCGGGCGGCCGGGCTTGGGAGTCAGTATCCACAGCGGGCCGTCATTGCCCAGTACCGCGTAGGCGTCAACGATCGTATCGGACAATTCGTCTCATCATCGCCGTCACGCCACCATACGATGACGCCGTCCACAGCGGAGTCGTAGTCCTCGTCCACGAGATCCTCGCCCGTGAGCTCTTCAATCTGGGCACGAATGGAATCGTCCACGTCGTCGTCCCAGAGCCACTCCTGGACGATATCGCCGGGCTCGAAACCAAATTCTTCAGCGTTCTGTGATGCCGTTTGATTCACAGGGGACACATTAGCAAGTCTTCGCGAACAAATGCGTTAACGCGGCCGAAAATCGCCGCATTGTGGGCAGACCCATGCGAGTCGTCTCACCAGAAACAACGACTGGCCGCGCGTGTCATGCCTCGCAATGAGGCAAATCGTCGGCCTGCCCCTTGCCGATGGCCACCAACGCCTGATACGCCTCGTTCAGCGTGGCGACCTTGACGTCGCGCAGACCATCCGGCACGCGGCCTGCCACATCCAAACAATTCGACGCGGGGGCCAGGAACCATGTGGCGCCATCGCGCTTGGCGCCAAGCATCTTCAGCTCTATGCCGCCGATTCTGCCGACTTTGCCGTCCTTGTCTATGGTGCCGGTGCCGGCGATGGTCTTGCCGCCGCTCTCGTTGGCGGGGGTGAGTTTGTCGATGAGACCGAGCGTGTACATCATGCCTGCGGACGGCCCGCCGATGCTGTCCACGTGCATCGTCACCTTGGCGTGTTGCAATGCACTGGCGTCAATGTCCAGTTCGTCCGCATGGGCTTTGGCATACGCCAGACCGACGGCACTGGCCGAATCCTGGGAACCGGCCATGTCTTGTTCGACTTTCTTCTGATACTGGTCCGCACTCTGGCCCACCGGTACCGTGGCCTCACGCGGCATGACCTCCACCTGCGGATTGCCCCAACCCCAGACGGCCTGCGCGTTGATGATCGGGTACCCGGGCACGCCGGACGCGTTCACCGTGGTCAGCAGCAGCTTGCCGGAATCCTTATACGTCGTCACGCCGGTACCAGTGATGTCGATAACCGCACCATCCTCAACTTTGCCCAGCACATCCTGGGTGGGTCCGGGCATCTCGATGACGTACGGGCTGGGCAGCAGCAGAATCACCACACCAAGCAACACGGCGAATGCACCGACGAAATGGCGTTTCGAACGAGCGGCCGCATAGGCCCGAGCACGGCTGATTCCACGAGATAGGCGCGAATCATGCTTCACTTCGAACGATGGCATGTGCTCATCTCCCGCTTCCGAATCCGCAGTCGGGCTCTCCTGCTCCTGGACGAGGTCTGGTTCCTGATTCCTGTGGCGTGCAAACATACCCTACAGTGTAAGCGGAGGCCGAAATCGGCCGAAAACGAACATAAACCGAAAATAATGCTCGGCACAAGCGAACAGGCCCGGGCAGACCCTACACTTGGGGTAACACACCGCGGCAAAGAAGGATACGCATGGACGACAACGCGATTCACGAGTGGCTGATCAAATGCTTCGGCCCCATTCAGGGTGAGATGGCCTGGCAGCAGATCAGCCAGTTGCCTGAGGAGATCCGTGAACAGCTGATGAGTCAGGACCCCAGCCGACTGCCCAATCCATCTGAAGTCCAGCAGATGATGGCCGCGTTCGAGCGCCGGCGGACTCAACACGATGGGTGATATGCAGCGCACTGTCGAGGAAGGGCCGATCAACGTCAAGCTCGCCAAGTCGATTGCCTTGCAGCAGGCCAACGCCTCCGGTTCTGCATCCAGCGTGTCCGCCGTGGATGGCGAGGCGGCTCGCCGCGCGATGAGTGAGGCGAACCTGTGGCTGGATACCGCCTGCGAGTTCAATCCCGCACCCGGCGATCCGGATGTGCTGACCCGCGCCGGCTGGGTGGAGGGCACCATCGACCAGTGGGCGAAGTTCGCAGCTCCTGTGGCCGAGTCGATGAACGACGCTTTGGCTTCGGTGATTTCGGAGCGTCTTGGCGGCGCGTTCGGCGATGGCGAGATTGCCGGCATGTTCGCCGGACCGGTGCCGATTCCGATTCCCGACGGTATGAAAGACCCAGCCCAACTGATGAAGCTGCTGGGCAACACGTCCTTTGCCATGCAGTTGGGGCATGCGCCGGCAATCTGAGCCATGAAGTGCATGGCAGCTTCGATCAGGCATCGCGTTGCTGAAGAACCCGGCTGGTGGACTGATTGCCCAGAACGCCACCGAATCACGCGAAGATGCTGAACGGTGAGGCTTCTGCGGCCGAGGCCGACACGGCCGGCACTTCAACCGACTCGGTCAATCCGTTCTCCACATCCACCGACGCTTCTGCCAATCCCATTGGCTTCACTTCGGCCGGCAACAGCGATACTCCGGCAACTGACGGTACCGCCCAAGTCTCCGGCTCTGATGCTTCCGCCGATGCCGCCGACGCCGCCGCGTTCGAGGCTGCGCTCTCCGGATTCGAGACCACCGAGAAAATCCCCGAATCTGAAGTGCTTTCCTTCCTGGCCCTGCAGGAAATGGCTCACGCCCGCCTGTATGCCTCTGTACCGTGGCTGATGCCGCGTTTCGAGGCGCTCATCGGCAAGTACGCACGCGGCATCTCCATTGATCTGGATGCGATGGAGGAACAGCTGCGTGACGCCACGTCAATGGATCCGGAGTCGATTTCCGGCGCGGTGAATCTCACCAAGGTCGGCATCCCCGACACTCCCGAACAGCGCGAGGCGCTGGCTTCGCTGGAATCGCTGCTGGCTATGGTCGAGGCTGGGTGGATTGCGTGGTGTGGCGCGCCGGTATGGCCCATCTGCCTCATATCGAACAGTTGCGTGAGATGATGCGCCGCGAGCGCGCGATGGGTGGCCCCGCCGAGCGTACGTTCGAAAGTCTGCTCGGTTTGCAGCTGCGTCCCAAGCGCATGCGCGAGGCCACCGGGCTATGGGAGATGATCACCGCCGCCGAAGGCCCTGAAGGCCGTGACGCCAAGTGGTCGCATCCCGATCTGCTGCCTTCGCTGCCTGGCGACAAGCCCGCAGATGGCGCGTCTCCGTCATCCGACGCCCCTTCAGGTTCTTCTTCCGATGCCAACGGTTCCGCTTCTCACCCTGCCGCAGATGGCAAGACCGGCGATATCGATTGGGATGCCGAACTGTCCAAGCTGCTCGGCGAAGATGGCGAAGACGGTGAAAACGGCAACTCGGAGGATACGCAGGCATAGTCAACCGGCCTTCAGCCAATTCCCGCTCCTGAACGACGTTCAGGAGCATTCAGTATGCATTACAGACGCCCGTCACAAAAATCGTGATGGGCGTCTGCGCTGCGCTCCATAACCATCCTTGGTCCGTGCATACGACAAATGCAGCGAATCCTCAGCTCGGGTGATGCCCACATACATAAGCCGGCGTTCCTCTTCCAGCGCATCCCCCGTTTCCGGCGAACCATACGGCAAGAGCCTTCCGAACAGCCGATCAGAAACACGTGCTTGAATTCCAGACCCTTGGATGCGTGGATCGTGGAAATCGTAACCCCGAGATCGTCGTTTGCGGCAAGTCCGGTGGCGTCCAAACCCATCGCCTCCAATAGTGCGCGTTTGGACGCGGCATCGTCGGCGAGCGCGGATGATTGCCATCCCGAATCCTTGCGGACGCGATATTTCAGTCTCGCAGCGCGCAAGGCGGCACCGAATACCGGCTGTTGGGCGTTGATGCGGGTGAGGATCGCGCAATCGGACGGCTTGGCCCCGTTGGCAACCAACCGGGCTATGCGTGCCGCCACGCCCTGTGCCTCTTCCATATCGCTCTCATAAGCGGTTCGGGTAACGCGCGGGCCGGATTCACGGGCGGAAACCAGTTTCAGGTAATCCTCACGGTTCGGCGCGGCCGCAAGCACCCGGTTGGCGAGGTTCACGACTTCCGGCGTCGAACGATAGTCGGTGTTGAGATTGACATCGGCGGCGAGCGGCCCGAATTCATCGGCGAAACGCAGCAGATCCCAGCTGGAGGCACCGGCAAACGAGTAGATGGTCTGGGCCGGATCGCCCACGACGCATACGTTGCGGTTCATTGCGCTCTTGCCGTCAGGTCCTCCCCCGCCCAGCCACAGGGTCAGCAGCCTGTGTTGCAGGGCGAGACGTCTGATACTCGTCGACGGTGAGCCAGCCGATGGTGGAACGAATTTGGGCGGCGGCTTCGGGAAAACCATCCATGATATGGCATACGAGCAGCAGAATATCGTCAAAATCGATTTCGCCACGCGAGGTCTTTTCCTGCTCGTAGGCGCTGTAGACGTCGGCGAACCGAGCGGTGTCGAGTCCGGCGGGCGGCTGCCTATGGGCGATGGCACATGCCCGGGCATAATCTTCCACCGCCACCAACGAGATTTTGGCCCAATTGATTTCGGCGAGCACATCGCGAACGGTCAGCGGATCGGCATCGGTACGTGCGGTGGCGCGGATGATCGCGCGGGAGACGACGTCACGCTGATCTTCGATCACATGCGGAAATGGAGCCTCGCATATGTCTGCCCAGACGCTGTTGAGCTGATGCAATGCCGCTGAGTGGAAGGTCGCGGCCGTGACTCCGGCAGTTCCCGCACCCAAACCGGAACGTCCAGTATCTCCCCCTACGCCGAGCTGGCCCAATCGTGCGCGCATTTCCGCCGCCGCTTTTACCGAAAAGGTGACGGCAAGCACCCGCTCCGGCTTCCATGCCCCGGTGGCGCAGGCATAGGCGATTCGCCGCGTGACCGTGCGTGTTTTACCGGCACCTGCGCCGGCGATAATGCGCACCGGCCCTTGCAACGTAGTCGCGGCGGTACGCTGCCGCTCATCGAGTCCCTCAAGAATCCCCTGCGCCTGTTCCATGCGTCCATTGTGGCACGATTCGCGCTCACGGCACGACTCATGCCTATGGCTGAATCGGACTCACGACAAAACATCGCCAGAATCATGCGTTTTGCGTGTCATTCTGCGGTGCGAATCGCCACGGATGTATTAGTGTGGAAGGGTGATGAAACGTAGCGATTATATGTTGGCGGCACTCGCCTCAGCCGTCCTGCCGAATCTGGGGGTGGCCGGCGTACGCGAGAACGTGCAGGCCAGCGCAACCGACGAGCCAAAGGCATCGATCAGACCGTGATCCAAGATGCCTCAGGCAAGTTGTACGACGTATACGCCACTGACACCAAGGAAGGGCGTACGCGTCTGATTCGCCGTGTGAAAGCGGCGCAGACACTGGCAGCCGCGCGCGAGCCTGGTGGCCTCCGGCTTCGATATGGGACCGTGTCGGTCGCG
>ENA-OQBT01000367-OQBT01000367.1-human-gut-metagenome-genome-assembly--contig:-NODE-367-length-28923-cov-3.249861_pt1 | contig 28923 bp, 33 predicted proteins | sample MGYA00242749_ERZ504557 | MGnify/ENA primary metagenome ERZ504557 (study PRJEB26092, sample SAMD00036243) | human gut metagenome | host: Homo sapiens | study: EMG produced TPA metagenomics assembly of... | reverse complement strand
CCGGGGGGCATTCGTTTTCTTCCTTTTTGCTCAGGGCCTTCTGTCAGCAGCTTCCTCTGCTTCCGCTTCTGCATCGCCTGTTCGTACTGTTTCAGGATAATGGTCTGAATTTTTCTCTGGTTCCGGAGTTGATCGGATGTGCGATATCGCGGTACTCCCCGTCCGTAGCCTTACGGCTCGGCATTGCGATAAACAGTCCTTTTTCTCCTTCAATCACCTTGATATCATGTACAACAAATTCGTCATCGATTGTGATAGACACAACCGCCTTCATTTTTCCTTCTTTTGTTACCTTGCGTACTCTCACGTCTGTAATGTTCATAAATTTTTATGCCCCTTTCACCCCATAATCAGATGGCGTATCTTTCGTTTTTTTCGACAACAATTTTGATGCCGTCCTCCCCACAGTGATAGGAGTTTGCACGGATGGTGTCCCTGCTCTCCACAATACAGTTTTCAATGTGAGTGTTATCTCCGAGATATACATCATTTAAGATGATAGAATTTTTAATCACACAGTTGTTTCCAACATATACCTTCTTGAACAAAACAGAGTTCTCAACCTGTCCGTTGATGATACAGCCGCTGGATACAAGAGAATTTTTCACTGTGCAGCCAGGATTGTATTTTGCCGGCGGAAGATCGTCGATCTTGGAGTAAATGCCCGGATACTGTCCGAAGAAGTAATCTCTTACCTCCGGTTTCAGGAAATCCATGTTGGTTCTGTAATAGGAATCTACGGTAGCAATGTTGCTCCAGTAGGTATTGATCTTGTATCCGTAAATCCGTTTCAGGTTTTTGTAACGGATTAAAATATCCTTTACAAAGTCGTAGCGGTCTTCCTGTGCGCTGCGCTCAATCATTTCGATCAGCTGGCGACGGCGGATGACATAGATACCGGTAGAGATCACGTTGGAGCTCGAAACCATCGGTTTTTCCTCGAACTCCTCGATGCGGCAGTCCTCATTCATCTTCAGGACGCCGAAGCGGCTGGTATCTGCTTCCTTTGAATCCGTGCATACCACGGTAACATCCGCACGTTTTGCAATATGGTATTCCAGTACCTTATTGAAATCCAGTTTGTATACGCCATCTCCCGATGCGATGACTACGTACGGTTCATGGCTGTTTTTCAGCCAGCTCAGGTTCTGACTGATCGCGTCTGCCGTTCCACGGTACCACCAGCTGTTATCTGATGTAACGGTTGGAGAAAATACAAACAGACCGCCATGTTTTCTTCCGAAATCCCACCATTTGGAAGAGCTCAAATGTTCATTTAAGGATCTGGCGTTGTACTGTGTCAGGACAGCCACCTTCTGAATATGAGAGTTTGCCATGCTTGACAGCGCAAAATCGATGCTGCGGAAGCTGCCTGCGACCGGCATAGCTGCAACGGCTCTTTTATTGGACAGCTCTCTCATTTTGTTGTTGTTACCGCCTGCAAGAATAATTCCCAATGCTCTCATATTACTCACCGTCCTTTTCTACAATTGCTCCGCCGGACGGAAGTATGCCATCCGGGTAATCCTCAAGGGAAGTTTCGCCGGAAATGCAGACATTCTTTCCAATGGTTACGCCATCCGGAATGACTGCCTTTTCTCCAACGGTCACAAGTCCGAATCCGTAAATATTCGGTTTTAAGACGTTCGGCGCTTCCTCGCCAACGCCCATCACAACATGTTTGCCGACATGTACGTTTTCTGCAATAATGGCCTTATTGACCTGGGTTCCCTCGCCGATTGTGCTGTGGCGCATAATAATAGAATCTCTTACAACAACACCCTTTTCAATGCGCACATCCGCACCGATGACGGAATTATGTACCTCTCCGTAGATTTCAGCGCCCTCGCCGATAATACAGCGGTCGATGACAGCGTCCCCGGAAACATACTGCGGACGGATGATATCACCTTTGGTATAGATCTTCCAGAACTCCTCATATAAATTGAATTCCGGAATAATATCGATCAGCTCCATATTTGCTTCCCAGTATGAGCCAAGCGTTCCGACATCTTTCCAGTAGCCGTTGAACTCATACGCAAACAGACGTTTTCCATTGTCGCGGCAGTACGGCAGAATGTGTTTTCCGAAGTCACAGCTCGCTGATCCTTCAAGGCTGTCAGAGATTCCTTTAATGCTTTCCAGCTGAAAATATAGATACCCATAGAAGCGAGGTTGCTTCTCGGGTGCTCCGGTTTTTCTTCAAATTCGGTAATTCTTCCGTTTCCGTCTGTGATCATGACACCGAAACGGCTTGCTTCTTCGATCGGTACCGGCATACATGCGATGGTCACATCTGCGTGGTTTGCTTTGTGATAGTCAAGCATCACCTCGTAATCCATTTTGTAAATGTGGTCGCCGGAAAGAATCAGAACATATTCTGGATTGTATGTTTCCATATAAGCCATGTTCTGGTAAATTGCATTTGCAGTTCCTGTATACCATTCGCTGTTTGTACTTTTTTCGTATGGCGGCAGAACGGTTACGCCGCCCTCGTTTTTATCGAGATCCCACGGAATACCGATTCCGATATGAGTATTCAGCCGCAGCGGCTGATACTGGGTCAGTACGCCTACCGTATCAATTCCTGAATTGATACAATTACTGAGCGGGAAGTCGATGATTCGATACTTTCCGCCAAATGCTACTGCCGGTTTTGCCACTTTCTCCGTGAGCACACCGAGACGGCTTCCCTGACCGCCTGCCAGCAGCATTGCTATCATCTCTTTCTTAATCATGCAATCACCTCTTGTCGTATCTAAAGATTTGCAGTAACTGTAAGAATGTACGGTTCTACGCTTACCGTTCACCGCTTTTCCGCGAACGGTAACCTTCGCTGCCCCCCTTCAGGCTTTGCCTTGCAGGAAGGGGCTACTTACACCTGAATCACTTTCTCACGCAGCGAAACAGCACCTGTCTCCCTGTGTACGAAACAGCAACCATGCTGTCGGTTCTGGTTTTTCATATCCACGCACTTCTTTGATAACTACAATTAAAATTATATCACACTTCCGTCTCATTGTGAACATTTTTTATAATTTTTCTTTTATTTTATCTTATATTTTATTGATTTTGACTATGCATTTTATTTGTGTCAAAAATCGTATCATGATTTTCTACAATTTTCGACAGCGTATTCATTTATTTTTACCAGTTTTTGTTACATTTCGTTCATTTTAGTTTGCAATATTTCTTTTTGCATATGTTCTGGTTTATAATACTTATCCATTGTTTTTTATTTCATTTTCGAATTCATCCGCTTTTTTTCTTTTACTTTTCCGGCAAATACGTGTATACTATTAGCCAGAACAGTTCCAGCCGGATTCCGGGGAACCGGCGCTGCATTTCGTTCTGTTCTTTCCTATATTAATTGAAAAATATGTATTGAGAAAATTTCCCCATTTTCAGTGAAAAGACACATTGAAGGAGATACCATGTACGAAGTAGATTTCAGCAAACCAATCCATATACATTTTATTGGCATCGGCGGCATCAGCATGAGCGGCCTTGCGAGATTCTTTTAAAAGAAAGCTTTACAATTTCCGGTTCCGATGCAAAGGAAAGTGACCTGACCCGCCACCTGACTTCTCTTGGCGCGCAGGTTTTCTACGGCCAGAAGGCGGAAAATATCATTCCTGGCATCGACCTTGTCGTTTACACCGCAGCGATCCACCCGGACAACCCGGAATTTGCCGCCGCCAAAGCTGCCGGCATTCCGATGCTGACCCGTGCTGAACTGCTTGGACAGATCATGCGCAACTACAATACGCCGATCGCCGTTTCCGGTACCCACGGAAAGACGACGACAACCTCCATGCTCTCCCACATTCTGATGGCAGCCGACTGTGACCCAACGATTTCTGTCGGCGGTATTCTTCCGTCCATCGGCGGAAATATCCGTGTCGGCCATTCCGAAACTTTCCTGACCGAAGCATGTGAGTACACCAACAGTTTCTTAAGTTTCTTCCCGAAAATCGGCATCATCCTCAATATGGATGCGGATCATCTTGACTTTTTTAAGGATATTGATGATATCCGCCATTCCTTCCGCGAATTTGCCCGTCTGCTCCCGGCCGACGGCATGCTGATCATCAACGCCGATACGCCGAAATACGATTACGTAACCGAAGGCCTTGGCTGCAAAATTGTCACCTACGCGCTGGAGAATCAGGCTGTCGCTGATTATACCGCTGCCAACATCACCTACGATGAGTTCGATCACCCGTCCTTCGACTGCATCTGCCGTGGCGAGCTGCGCGGTCGCTACACGCTGATGGTTCCGGGACTTCACAACGTTTCCAATGCGCTGGCCGCTATTGCACTGGCGGATGAACTGCAGCTGCCGGAAAACGCCATCCACGAAGGCTTTGCCACCTTCCGCGGAACGACCGCCGTTTCCAGTATAAGGGTACATACCACGGAGCAAAGGTGATCGACGATTATGCGCATCATCCAACCGAAATCCGTGCAACGATGGAAGCCGCTGAAAACTGTGCGCACAGAACACTGTGGTGCGTCTTCCAGCCGCATACCTACACCAGAACGAAAGCGCTGCTCGATGATTTCGCTGCCGCTCTTTCCCTGGCAGACCATGTGGTTCTCGCCGATATTTACGCAGCCAGAGAAACCGATACGCTCGGCATCTCCTCCAAAGATATCCAGGAGCGCATTGTAAAACTCGGCACTGCCTGCGAATATTTCCCATCCTTTGCGGAAATCGAAAACTATCTGAACGAAAATCTTGCCGAGGGCGACATGCTGATCACCATGGGCGCCGGAGACGTTGTAAAAATCGGCGAGGAGCTTCTTGCTTCCGAAAAATAAAATCATTCTTTCGCTTCACCTGCTCCCTGTGGAAAATGGAGTTTTCCTTTTTTCCACAGGGTCTTTTTTTGCTCCGAATCCACACAATCTGCCTTTTCGCCAAATAGTTACGCACATTTTTATTCACAGCTATTTTCCTGTATTTTCGCCTGTTTTCAGAGTTATCCACATTGTCCACAATTTTATACACATTTTTACGATCCACACAATGTGGATTTCCTGTGTATAACTTTGTTTACATAACGATATCACCAGAAAGTCCTATACTTCCCTGTTTTCCTCCATTTTTCAACATTTTTGGTAGATGATAATATTTCACAAAACGGATTTCTCCACATTATCCACATTGTCCACAGTCCTTTTTCATCCACCGTGCCTTTTTCCCGGAATGTTTTTTCCGCAAAACACCTATTCACTTGTCGAAAATACTGTGTTATACTTGATTGTGTATGAGAAGGCAAGACGTATAATAAAAAACAGATCGCTAAAAGTAAAAATCTGCCGCACGATAAGAACAGGATGGTGTAATTTTGAGTATGCTGACATTAAACAATGACTGCCTGGCCAGTGTGACTGCTGTGCCGGATCTTTTTCTGGAACAATATATGCCCGCAGCCAACGGAGAATTTGTAAAAGTGTACCTTTATCTGCTGAAGCTGGTCAAAGACCATCAGCAGGATTCCACTCTGTCATCGATGGCAGATTTTTTTCCTGCACGGAAAACGATATCGTCCGGGCGCTGAAATACTGGGAGAAGCAGGGACTCCTCTCGCTCTCCTACACCTCCGGGGAAAGCGTTCCGACCGGAATCGCCTTTCTGCCGCTTGTCCGGAAGGAAGAAAGCGGAATCCTTCCAACACCGGAATCCTCGATTTCCGGCCCGATTGCGGCTGCACCGGCTGTTTCTGCTGTATCCGTTGAAATCCCGCAGACGGAACAGACCCCGGCTCCATCACCACAGCCGGCCGTTTCTGCCCCATCTGCCTCTTCTCCGGCAGATGATCTTTCCAGTTCCGGTATTTCCGGACAGTCAGCAGAAAAAAAACACGCTCCCGGCAGCCGCGAAGAACTGCAGCACGTTCTTTACGTTGCGCAGACGTATTTCGGTCATCTTCTGTCGCCAACGGAAATCGAATGCATCATGTTTTTCTATGATGATCTCCACTTTTCCGCGGATCTTCTGGAATACCTGGTGGAATACTGTGTTTCGAAGGGAAGCACCAGCATCCACTACCTGAAAAAGGTAGGACTCGCCTGGCAGGAAAGCGGAATCCGCGATGTTGCCTCTGCCAAACAGGAGACCACGACATTCAACAAACATTACTACACAATTTTGAAAGCATTCGGCATCCGCAACCGCGCACCGGTGGAAAAAGAAGCCGAGATGATGGACCGCTGGCTGAATACCTACGGTTTTACGATTGATCTTATCACCGAAGCCTGTCAGCGCACCGTTTCCAAGATCGGCCAGCCGAGCTTCCAGTACGCGGAAGGCATTCTCTCCAAATGGAAGGAACAGGCGTCCGCTCCATGGCAGACGTCGAACAGCGCGATGCGGAGCACCAGAAAAGGAAGAAAACCGCTTCTGATCAAAATGCGGCACGAAAAACCGCTCCTGCTGCTTCAAGTAACCGCTTCAACAATTTCCATCAGAGAGAATACGACTACCAGAAGTTAGAAGAACAGCTTCTGAAATAACGCCCGGAGGACGAAACAACTATGGCACTGACAAACCCGCAATACGATGCGATTATGCGCATGTACAACGAACGGCAGCTCCGCCACCAGAGAGAACAGCAGGAGCACATCCGCATTGCTTATGAAAAGATTCCGCGCCTTGCGGAAATCGACGCCGAGATTGCATCCCTCTCGGTCCGGAAAGCAAAAGCGATGCTGAACGGAGACGCTTCCATGGATCTCGACCTGAATGCTGCCATCCGTGACCGTTCCCAGGAACGCGCGGCGCTCCTTTCCATGCACGGCTACCCGGCAGACTATCTCGAGCTGACGTATGACTGCCCGCTCTGCCGCGACACCGGCTACATCAACGGCACGCAGAAATGCGCCTGCTTCAAAAAAGCTGCCATCGATCTTCTGTACCGGCAGTCCAACGTGGAGGAGCTTCTGAAAACCGAAAATTTCAGCCAATTCTCCCTGGATTACTACTCGGACAGCCTGACCAGTACCGGAACACCGCTCACTTCCCGCGAGGCCGCTGCTGCCGCGTTCGAAAAAAGCCAGGCGTTCGTCCGCAATTTCGGCTCGTCGTTTGAAAATCTCTTCTTTTACGGCGACACTGGTGTCGGAAAAACGTTTCTTTCGCACTGTATTGCCCGCGAGCTGATCGAGCAGTCGTTCTGTGTGATTTATTTTACTGCATTTGATCTGTTTGACCTGTTTGCACGCTACACCTTTTCCAGTTCAGAAGAAGCAAAAGACGCTCACGCCAATATCTTTGACTGCGATCTTCTGATCATCGATGATTTAGGTACGGAACTGACCAACAGCTTCGTCTCTTCCCAGCTCTTTCTCTGCATCAACGAACGCATCCTGCGGAAGAAATCGACGATCATCTCCACGAACCTGCCCCTTGACCGCTTCATGGAGACGTACTCGGAACGTACCTTTTCACGAATTTCAAGTAACTACACCATCATTAAACTTTTTGGAAACGATATTCGGATCCAGAAAAAACTTTTGGGAGGAACCAAAGCATGAGTAAGGGAACTGAAGGACATTTTGACACACTGCCAATCGGAAGACTGGGACTGATCCCGCTGAACAGCAGCGCCGCACTTGGAAAAAAGGTCGACGATTATCTGGTCAGCTGGAGAAAGGGACGCGGCAATGAATTTGCGGAAAAATATGTCGCTGCCTATGAAGGATATGAGCGTGACAGCTACATTATCCAGTCTCAGGTTCCGCGTTTCGGTTCAGGCGAGGCAAAGGGTATCATCAACGAATCTGTCCGCGGTGACGATATCTACATTCTGCTCGATGTCTGCAACTACAGCCTGACCTATTCTCTGTGCGGCTACACCAACCACATGTCTCCGGACGACCACTTCCAGGATCTGAAGCGTGTCATCGCAGCCATCGGTGGAAAAGCCCGCAGAATCAATGTCATTATGCCATTCCTGTATGAGAGCCGCCAGCACAAGAGGTCTGGAAGAGAGTCTCTCGACTGCGCACTTGGTCTGCAGGAGCTGACTGCTATGGGCGTAGAAAACATCATCACCTTCGACGCTCACGACCCGCGTGTCCAGAACGCGATTCCGCTGCATGGATTTGAAACCATCCAGCCGGCTTACCAGTTCATCAAAAACATCCTGCGCAATGCACCGGATATGAAGCTCGACAAGGATCATCTGATGGTCATCAGCCGGATGAGGGCGGTATGGGCCGTGCTATCTACATGGCAAACAACCTCGGTGTTGACATGGGTATGTTCTACAAACGCCGCGACTACTCTACCATCATTGATGGACGCAACCCGATCGTTGCCCATGAGTTTCTCGGTGCTGATGTCAAAGGTAAGGATATGATCATCATCGACGATATGATCTCCTCCGGCGAGAGTATGCTGGAAGTTGCCAAACTCTTAAAGGATCGTGAGGCACGCAACATCTACATGTGCTCGACCTTCGGACTGTTCACCAGCGGACTGGAGAAATTCGACAAGGCTTATGAGGAAGGACTCTTCACAAAAGTTCTGACCACCAACGTCGTATACCAGACACCGGAGCTTCTCTCCCGCGAATATTACATCAGCTGCGACCTGAGCAAATATATCGCTCTCATCATCGACAAGCTGAATCACGACGCCTCCATCAGCGGACTGCTGGATCCGGCGGATCGTATTCAGAAAGTTATTAAGAAATTTAAGAATCACGAGAAGATCTGATATTCCAGGGTTCGAATTTGGAACCCGCCAAACATGAGGAAGTAGCGCCAGCGGATTCCGAATATTTGCAGAATCGCGGAACAATTCGTGAATATCCACAAACGCCGAAACTGTCACGAAAACGGTTTCGGCGTTTTTATATTTTTAGCAAATTCTTGCTAGTTTTTTCTTTTTTCGGCTGTATAATGAAATTACATTGTACGACGAAGGAGGTATCACACATGCAATTTGGACATTTTGATGATGCGAAAAAAGAGTATGTCATCACAAGCCCGAAGACTCCGCTTCCGTGGATCAACTATCTGGGATCTGAGAACTTCTTTTCTCTGATTTCCAATACCTGTGGCGGATACAGCTTCTACAAGGACGCAAAACTTCTGCGTCTGACCCGTTACCGTTATAACGATACGCCGCTCGATCAGAACGGACGCTACTACTACATCAAGGACGGCGATACCGTCTGGAACCCGGGCTGGCAGCGACACAGACGCCGCTCGATTCCTACGAGTGCCATCATGGCCTTGGCTACAGCCGCTTTGTTTCTTCCAAAAACTTAGTTGCCGCTGAACTGACCGCTTTTGTTCCGCTGGCAGATTCCTGCGAAGTAAACCGTCTCATGCTGACCAACAACGGCACCGAAGAAAAAACACTGGCTCTGACTTCTTTTGTAGAGTTCTGCTTCTGGAACGCCGTGGACGATATGACCAACTTCCAGAGAAACTTCAGCATCGGCGAAGTTGAGATCCAGGGTTCTGAGATTTACCACAAAACTGAGTACCGCGAGCGCCGCAGACATTACGCTGTTTATGCAGTCAACTGCCCGATCGACGGATACGATACCGACCGCGACGCTTTCCTTGGCGCTTACCGCGGAAATGACCGCCCGGAGACCGTTCTGCGCGGCACTGCAGGCAACACCGTTGCCAGCGGATGGGGTGTGATCGGTTCCCACCACATCGACGTTACCTTAAAACCAGGCGAGTCCCGCTCCTTTATCTTCGTTCTCGGCTACTGTGAGAATGCAGCGGATGACAAATGGGAAGCTCCTGGCGTGATCAACAAAAAGCCGGCAAAAGAGATGCTCTCCCACTATCAGACCGACGAGCAGGTTGACGCAGCACTTGCAGAGCTTGCTTCCTACTGGGAAGGCCTGCTGGCAAAATATGCGCTCTCCTGTGCAGATGAAAAACTGGGACGCATGGTCAACATCTGGAACCAGTATCAGTGTATGGTTACCTTCAACATGTCCCGTTCCGCATCCTACTTTGAGTCCGGCACCGGCCGCGGCATGGGCTTCCGTGACTCCTGCCAGGATCTGCTCGGCTTCGTTCATCTGATCCCGGATCGCGCAAGAGAGCGTCTGCTCGATATCGCCGCTACCCAGTTTGAAGACGGAAGCGCATACCATCAGTACCAGCCACTGACGAAGAAAGGAAACATGGATATCGGAAGCGGCTTCAACGATGACCCGCTCTGGCTGATCGCCGGATGCGCCGCCTACCTCAAAGAGACCGGAGATTTCTCCATTCTCGATGAGCAGGTTGATTTCGACAACGATTCCACCAAGGCTCAGCCTCTGATGGAGCACCTGAAACGTTCCTTCGACTTTACCGTAACCCATCTCGGACCGCACAAACTGCCGCTCATCGGCCGTGCAGACTGGAATGACTGTCTGAACCTGAACTGCTTCTCTGCAGAGCCGGGCGAACCGTTCCAGACGACAGGACCTTCCGAGGGACCGGTTGCTGAGTCCATTTTCATCGCCGCTATGTTCGTGAAATACGGCAAAGAGTACGCAGCCATCTGCCGCCGCAGAGGCAATGAGGAAGAAGCTGTTTACGCAGAAAAAGAAGTCGAAAAAGTTTACCAGGCAGTCCTTGATGCAGGCTGGGACGGCGAATGTTCCTGCGTGCTTATGATGCAGCAGGCGAAAAAGTCGGCTCCAAGGAGTGTGAGGAAGGTAAGATCTACATCGAGCCGCAGGGCTTCTGTGTTCTTGCTGAAATCGGTGTCAAAGAAGGACTGGCAGAAAAAGCCCTGACTTCTGTCCAGAACATTCTGGAAACCAAGTACGGCGTTGTTCTTCTGCAGCCGGCTTACACCAAGTATTACCTGAATCTTGGTGAGGTTTCCTCCTATCCGCCGGGATACAAAGAGAATGCTGGTATCTTCTGCCACAACAACCCATGGATCTCCATCGCTGAGACCGTTGTCGGCCACGGAAACCGCGCATTTGATCTGTACCGCAAGATCTGCCCGGCTTACATTGAGGACATCAGCGAGATCCACCGCACCGAGCCGTACGTCTACTCTCAGATGATCGCCGGAAAAGACGCTGCTCACTTCGGTGAGGCAAAGAACTCCTGCTGACCGGTACTGCCGCATGGACTTTTGTCAATGTTTCCCAGTACATACTCGGCATTCAGCCGGATTACGACGGACTTTCCTTAAATCCGTGTATTCCGTCCGATATGGAAGAGTTCAAGATCCGCAGATACTTCCGCGGTGCATGGTATAACATCACCTTCCAGAATCCGGAGCACAGGGAGAAAGGTATTTCTTCCCTCACGGTAAACGGAACCGCAGTAGAAGGAAATCTGATTCCGCTCACCGAAGGCTGCACCGAATATGATGTTGTTGCCGTAATGTAATTTTTCAAATTTCAAATCTCCATAAACACAAGGCGAGCCCCGGAAAGCACAACTGCTTTTCCGGGGCTCGTCCCTTTTATTCTTATTTTTTACTGCAGCTGCCGTCTCTCTCTGACACCGGAAAGATCTTTGATGACCTCTCCCGCCAGAATCAGTCCTGCTACGGACGGCACAAACGCTACGCTGCCCGGAATATCACGCCGCTCCGTGCATTTTCTTGCAGCTCCCGGAGGACAAATACAATTTGTCCGGCAGCTGATGCTCATATCCTCAAGCGGACGGAGGGATTTTTCCTCTGAATAGACCACTTTCAGTTTCTTCACGCCGCGTTTTTTCATCTCACGCCGCATGACCTTTGCCAGCGGACACATGTTCGTTTTATAGATATCCGCCACGCGGAACTTCGTCGGGTCCAGCTTGTTTCCAGCTCCCATGCAGCTGATGACCGGCACATTGCACGCTTTGGCGCGCATGATAATCTCAATCTTCGCTGTCACGGTATCAACAGCATCCACCACGTATGAATACTTCGAAAAATCAAAATCGTCCGCATTTTCCGGCAGATAAAAGCATTTGTATACCTCTACCTCCGCTTTCGGATTGATATCCAGAATGCGTTCTTTCATTACGTCTACTTTATATTTTCCGACACTGCTTCTCGTCGCAATAATCTGACGGTTGATGTTGGTGAGGCAGACTTATCATCGTCTACCAGCACAAAATGGCCGACACCGCTTCTTGCCAGTGCCTCCACGGTATAGCCGCCCACGCCGCCGATACCGAAAACGGCAACGGTTGCATTCGCCAGAAGATCCATGCTCTCCTGTCCGAGCAGAAGCTGTGTTCTGGAAAACTGATTTAATGCCATTTGTTTTCCTTCCTCCTTGTTTATAATCTCTACTACAATAATAGGTTATTTGTTTTTGTCTGTCAACACCTTACGGAACCAGCTCTGCGGAAACTCAAAAACAAAGAGAATGCCAAGCACAATCGCAACTGCATCCTTCAGTGTCAGAAATCCTCTTGCACCGGCGCGCTCCAGATCATTGGTTACCACGTAAAAAGCAGTCCAGTAGATGCCGCTTCCCGGCACCAGCGGGAAAATACCCGCAATCAGAAATACCGTTACCGGGCAGCGCTTGTACACCGCAAAGCTGCGCGACAGAAGGATGACGAGCACCGTTGCAAAAAAGATGGACACCGGCTCTGTCGTATGCGGGAGGATCAGTTTATAGCAGATCCAGCGCAGGCACCTGCCAGTCCGCAGTACAGGTAGTATTTCCGCGGCACCTGGAACAGCAGCGCAAACGCAATCGTTCCGACGCAGGCTGCAAAAAATTCCGCAATTAAACGAATGGTATCACTCATAGCTGCAGCCCTCCCGCCAGTTGATGATATCCTGTGATAATCAGTCCGACGCCAAGCGCAATACAGAATGTCACAAGCAGCGCATCGAGCATCCGCACGGAACCAGCGATGTAGTCCTGATCCGCAATATCACGGATGGCGTTCGTGAAATTGACACCGGGCACCAGCGGAATAATCGAACCGATGATAACCTTGTCCAGATGATGGCCGATCCCCGCCTGATACAGAAAAACGGCAATCAGCGTGACAAGCGCGCCGCCGGAAATATTCGTCGCAATCTTTGACATTCTGCCACGCAGCAGGTACAGCAGATAGAAATACAGAACAAAGCCCGACAGAAACGCTACCATGCTGTCCACCACATCGCCGCCGAACAGAAAACAGAAGCAGGCGCTTCCGACACCGGATGCAAGCACCTGGTGCCATCTTGGTTTGTCCGGCATCCGCTGAATATCGAGCAGCCAGGCCTTCGCCTCCTTCGGCATGTGCAGACCCTCCTCGATTTCACGGGAGAGCTGGTTGACTGCCGTTACCTTGTCGAGCCGCGCCGCCGACAGCGGAATGTGACGCACGCGGGCAAATTCCTGCTTTTTTCCGCTCTCAGCTGTCAGGAAAATACCACTGCTCAACACAAACGCATCGCTGGAGTCAACGCCATACGCCCGCGCAATGCGGTCGATCGTCTCCTCCACACGGAAGATTTCCGCGCCGCTCGCCAGCAGGATGTCTCCCGCCAGCGATGCCACATCAAGCGCTTCTCTCGTCGATTCTGCGTTCATCTTTGTTTTCCTCCTTTTTCAAAACCGTATACCCATTTTCCTTTCAAAAACAGATACAGGAAAATGACAGAACTGATACTCCAGGTCAGCGGGTAAGCCCAGAAAATCACGCGGATATCCGGGATCAGCCGGACCGTCACGGTAATGTAGCTGACGCGGAACAGGCACCAGACGCAGAGCATGACAACCATGGGAACCGCGGCGTGCCCGGAACCGCGGAGCACAGCCGCGATGCAATGAGAAAACGCCAGCAGAAAATAAAACAGTGCAATCGTTCTCGCCTGCATCACGCCGTAATGGACAACGGCCGGATCGCTGTTAAACGCCGCAATCAAAGTCGGTGCGGCCGCATAGATCACAAACCCGATCAGCTCGGCGATGGTAATGGAACAGAGAATGCCAAACCGCGCTCCTTTTTTCGCCCGGTCATACTGTTTTGCACCAAGATTCTGGCTGACAAACGTCGTCAATGCCATCGTAAAGCATGTAACCGGAAGGAATGCAAAACCCTCGATTTTTGCATATGAACCGCAGCCTGCCATCGCCATTTTCCCGAATGCATTGATGTTCGTCTGCACGAAAACGTTTGCGATCGAAATAACCGAGTTCTGGAAACCGGACGGCACACCGTTGCGGATGATTTCACCGAGCGCTCTGCCATCGAAGCGGATTTTGCGGATATGAAGACGATACTCTTCCTTCGTCCGCAGCAGATGGATCATGCAGAGAATCGCGCTTGTGAACTGGGAAATGACCGTTGCAAGCGCCGCCGCACCGACCCCCATGCCAAGCCCTCCGATAAAAAGCAGGTCGAGCACAACATTGATGCACGACGATACGATCAGATAGATCAGCGGGTGACGGCTGTCGCCAACGGACTGCAGGATGCCGACGAAAATGTTATACATGATAAAACCAAGAGATCCTGCAAAATAGGTACGGAAATATTCGACGGACTGCGGCAGGACATCGGACGGTGTTCCCATCAGCACAAGGATTTTCGGCGCCAGATACATGCCAAGCACCGTCAGCGCTACACCGGCCGCCAGGCCGAACGCCACGGTCGTATGGATCGCTTTCTGCAGATCTTCCCGGTTTTTCGCTCCGTAATACCTTGCAATCACGACACCGGCGCCCATTGCGATACCGTTAATAAAACCAACCATCAGAAAGATCAGATTGCCCGAAGAGCTGACCGCTGCCAGCGCATTGCTTCCCAGAAAATTTCCTACAATCAGTGAGTCAGCCGTGTTGTACAACTGCTGGAACAGATTGCCAAGAAACAGCGGAATCGCAAACAGAATCATCTTTTTCGAAATGCTGCCCTCCGTCATTCTTGTCTTACTTTCTGCACTCATTCGTAAAAACCCCCATTTCTTTTTCGTACAGTCAAAACCGGTCATCCACAGGTTTCCGCCCGGTGTGTGTCCAGCCTTCTTTTCAGCAGACACACACCGGAACTCACCCGAGATGACCGGTTTGGAAATATCCTTTTTTCTATTATATCGAACCTTCTCTGGAATGACAAGCCACAAATTCATGCAGAATGGCTTCGACACGTCCCAGCATCTCCTCTTCCGTGCAGAGTTCTTCCGGTTTCATGGATTCCAGGTAATCGTAGAATGCCATAAGAATGCTCGGTTCCCGGATGCTGAGGTAAATCAGCCGCTCTGTCCGCGTCTGGAACAGAAGATAGCCCTCGTTTGCATTGACCGAAATATTCAGCGCATGCTCTGCTCTCTCTTTCGTTTCCCGGATCATACGAAGATTCGCGCGATCCCGCAGCGCCAGAAAGCGGCGGATCAGGCAATACGCTCGTCAAAGTCCAGCGGAGAATAGCACTCTTTTGGATACTCATCCACGCGGCCCGTGTCCAGGAAACTTTTGATGCCATCCTCTGAAAAAAACATCGTCGTTTTTTTATCCAGTACCTGTGTCTGCATCACCTTTGCGTACTGTGCAACCGCCCGTATCATCTGCTCACGCCCCGGCATTTCTTTTACGAGATGGCGCTCCAGCATTTCTGCTGTCAGAAGGCCGGAAAGACACGGCATTCTCTGGAAGAAATACCGCGGGGAATCTGATGCGATAAAGTGACGAATCAGTGTTTCCGTATAGCCAAGCTGGGACTGTACCGTGTCAAGACGTTCAAACAACGGCTCCGACTGTTTGAAATAGCCTTCAAACATCTCGCGCATCATCCGCAGCGTCGTCTCCTCCCGGAACAAAAGTGCATTCTGGTAATCGGCGCTGAAAGCAAGCGCACAGTGCTCCGTCAGGATGAGGTACGGGAAAAGGCGGAACTCATTCAGCCGTGCCGTCACATTGTCGTAGTAGTACCGCGCACGGTAATCGCAGCCGCAGGCACAGATCGGGAGAATTTTCTGCAGACAACTCAGGTTGTAATTTTTCCGCATCGAAACCATCTTCTCGTTGTTGTTCATGCAGAACAGATGTTGAATCGTCAAATTCGGGTTCTGTTCCCCGAATACCTGCAGAAGTTCCATGGCAAAATCGAAGTCCGGCTGGACCAGAACGGAAATTTTTCCGTCTTCTTTTACAGCTTCACCGAAAACAGCTGCAAAATTGCATGCCGCACATGCACTGTGCCCCGAAAGGGAATCTCTCCGCTACCCCCCCCCGTTCAATTCCAGTTTTGCAATCTCCGCCTCATGGAAGATATATTCCTTTTTCCCCTCGCGGCAGCTGAACGTTTCAATCAGTTCTCCGACTGATTTGCGTCGGTAATAAACTTCCGCACCCATCTGGGCAATATAAAACGCATCCATGAAATCTATTTTTTCCTGCGGCGTCAGCTGCATGAACTGCGCCATCTTCCGCACAACATCCTCTCCGGCCGGTTTTCGTTTTCCATTGATGATCTTATACATGGAAGAACGATCGAGTCCGCAGAACTGCGAAAGCGGGTAAACCCCGACATCCTTCATGGTGATATATTCGGATAATAAATCTGAAAAAACTGACATAGAGCCTCCTGTATCTCAATATTTTGTGTCGATTCTTTTCCAATATAGGTAAAAGTTTACCATGTTCAGAGAGACTTGGCAATTCTTCCGTTCGGCTTTGCATATCGTTTTTCTTTTTTTTACAGGATTTTCACACTGTTATGGAAAAACCGACGGAAAATTCCGCCTGTTTTTCTCTCTTTCGACCTGTTTAATCTTTTTTTATTCCAAATACAGTCAGTGCCTGACGTGGTGAAATACCGAGTCCACCGACACTAATCAGCGTATCCTCTGCCTCCAGCAGAAGATTTTCCTTCTGGAATCTGACGATCATGCGGCCACCACTCAAACCGTCCATCCGCCGAATCTCCATCTCGAGCGTATTTAGCGTACGCCATGCAGCAGAACCAGCATAAATATGGCCATCCGCTTCACTATAGGCAAAATCCCGGCGCATGGAGAGGACAAATTCCTTTTCTTTCCCGCCTTCTTGTACTTTCCAGTACATCTTATCGCTGCCAAAGGAGAATCGCATCTCCTGAATCGGACTTGTCTCCAGCGAAAACAGACCGCTTCCGCCGATCAGAATTTCTGCGGAATCCGGCAGCTGCTGGTTCCCCATCAGCGGGGCAGATACATAAACATGCTTGCTTACCTTCTCTTCCATAAACGGATTTCTCGTTCCTCTGCGCGGCGGCAGAGCCAGATCTGCGGTACGCTCTTTTACTGCACCGGCAAGTGGGGACGGTGGCAGCTCTCCTGCCTCTTTCTTCACATACGGGATCAGTTCCTCCTGCAGTGCGCTCAGTTCCTCCTGTGTCTGCTCAGTTGCTGTTGTCAGAATCACAATCAGATCGAGATCCGGGAACACAACGCCGAACTGACCGTACGCACCATCTGCGCGGAAGGAGCCCGGATAACGGCACATCCAGCACTGATAGCCGTAGCCCTGCGCCCAGTCTTTTACGTGGCCTTCCGAATCGCCCTCCGTCTCAATCTGTTTGCGGCAGGCGCGTTCAAACCATTCTTTTCGAAGCAGCTGTTTTCCTTCCCACTCGCCCTGTCTGGACAGAAAATACGTGAATTTTGCCATATCCTCCGTCACCATCTTCATACCGCCTCCACCGAGCTCCGTTCCGTCTCCGAGCAGCGCACAGGTAAGGGATGTGATGCCAAGCGGCTCCAGCAGACGGGATTTCAGAAACTCTGTGACGTTCTGTCCCGTTTTTTTCCTCAGAACGGCAGCCAGCATGTTAGTTCCGGCTGTATTGTATTTATAAAACGTTCCCGGCTCATGGAGCACTGGATGATGAAGAAAGGTAGAAATCCAGTTTTCGGAATTGTCCATAATCTCCGTCTCGTGACCACAACCCATAATCAACAGGTGATGCAGCGTGATTTTTTTGAGATTTTCGGATGGATTTTCCGGCAGCAGGTCCGGAAAGATATCGACAATTTTCTCATCCAGCGATAAGATTCCCTCCTGCTCTGCAAAACCAATCGCCGTTGCTGTCAACGATTTGCTGAACGAATACAGTGGATGACGAAATTTTTCATCATACGGCTTCCACCAGCCCTTCGCTGCACACTGTCCATGGCGGATCACCATAAAGCTGTGCAGCTCAATCTGGTTCTCTTCGATTCGGTCGAGAAAATTCAAAATTCCTTTGGAGCTGATTCCAGCTGATTCCGGTGTCACATCTTTAAAGTATCCCATTTTGCTTTTCCCCTTTCTCGCAGCCCTTATGCATCAATTTCGTAAAGTTCAACAGAAAGATCACCCTTCCAGCTTATACGGTCGTACGGTGTCTCCGGATAAACCACTGTAGAAATAGCATCTACGCCGTCCTCAGCAAACAGTTCCAGAATGGAAACATCAAAAACAAGCTCCAGATTCCATGCTCCGTCTTTCTTTCTCGCTGCGGTGCTGATGGAATATTTTTCCGTCATGAAGTGCTCACTGAATTCTTTGTAGCCCGCCATGGTACGGTCAACCGTGATTTTGGTGTCAGTTACATAAATCTTCAATTTCTGTCCCACTGAGTTTTTCAGACAGATTTTCGCATCTCCTTTTCCGGAAACCTTCAGTCCAAAGGTCTCTGTGCGGATCGTTGTGTGATTCTCGATCGGATAGCTGCTGTGGCGGAATTTTTCCAGTCCGGCCGGAGCAGCCGCAAGGGTCAGAGCACCATCTACTTCTGTCAGGGACAGTTTTCTTGCCAGAGTTGCCTGTCCACAGTACCCTTCTGTCGGAGTCTGCGCTGCATACTGCCAGTTCATACCCCATCCCATCAGCAGAACATCTTTCGCATTCTGGAATGTAACGGCTGCATAGTTGTCGAAGCCTTCATCCAGCCATCTTGCTCATCGGATGGATAGGTGCAGAGGAATTTTTCTCCATCGAAATCACCCAGGAAATACTGCATTTTGCAGTGGTCATCTTCGGAAGCTTTCGTCATGCTGACAACGAGAACCCATACATTTTTTCCTTTATACTCAATCGGGAACAGATCCGGGCATTCCCATACACCCTTCACATGGTTTCCTTCCGGTCCGAATTCTCCAGTTTTCTCCCAGTTTTTCATATCCTGGGATGCGTAGAAGAAGACACGGTCCTGCGCTGCAAGAACAAGACTCCAGCATCTTCTGACCGGATTCCAGAACGCTTTCGGGTCACGGAAATCGGAAATTCCCGGGTTTTTGATGACCGGATTCAGATATGACTTTTCAAAATGCCGGCCTTATCATTGCTGTATGCAATACTCTGCTGTTCCAAACCGTCCTTGTGATGGCTGGTATAAATAGCAATGATTGGCGGATTTTCATTGGTACCATACTCAGAAGAATTCTGCGTATCATACACAGCACTTCCCGAAAAGATAAATCCAAGTTCATCCGGATAAAGTGCGATTGGCTGATGCTCCCAGTGAATCAGGTCGCGGGATGTTGCATGCCCCCAGTGCATCGGTCCCCAGCTGGTATCATACGGGTACTTCTGATAAAAGAAGTGGTACACGCCATCTACATAAACCATGCCATTCGGGTCGTTCATCCAGCCTTCTTCCGGTGAAAAGTGAATTTTCGGTCTGTAATCTCTTTTTTTCATCATTTTTGTAAAACCTCCCAAGATAAACAACGGTCTGCAAAACCACTTCCATCGGCTTTGCAGACATCCGTCGTTTTTATTTATAGTAACGCTTCAGAGTCCCATCTCGATTCTGCCATGCTGCATCGTTACCGTTTATAAATGTTCCATCCCCTATTTTTTAATAGTGTACATTTTCACTTCCAGATCTCCGTCTGTGGAAACCACCTGATACGGAGCATCCGGGTAAACGCATACGGAAGCGGTCTCCAGACCACCATCTGCATAAATCTCCAGATAGGAAACGTCAAAAATAATCTCCATGTTGACATTTCCGCGCATGTAACGTTTTGTTGTAGATACCAGCAGATCCTCTTTTTTGAAGAGCTTCGGATCTACATCATCAAAGTAACTAAGGTCGCCGCTCTTAGAGCGGTCCACCGTGATGCTGTCCACCGTTACCTCGATGACTACTTCCTCACCTCTGCTGTTTTTCAGCGCAATTCTTCCGAAATTGCCCTGCACGAGAAGTCCAAAGCTCTCGGTCAGCAGCGGCTTCTGATTTCCGATCGGGAAGGCACCCGCACGGTACTCATCGATCCCGAACGGTTTTGTTTTCAGGCGGTAGCCTCCTCGGTCTCACAAAGTGAAAGTTCTCTTGGCAGTGTCATCAGACCGGAATACTCACCGGTCGGAACAAAGTTCGCGTAGAGCGGATTAACGCCCCATCCAAGGTAAACCGGACGGTCGTAGTTTCCATACGTTACACCGGCATAATTGTCGAATCCGAAATCAATCCACAGCGGCTCGTCTGTGATCTCGGTGCACTGGAAGGTATCTCCGTCAAAATCACCGACGAAATACTGTATATTGGCACGGCCTTCGGTTCCCGGATGTATCATGCTGACTATCAGAATCCATTTGAATCCGTCAAATTCATTTCCTGTTTTAGCACGGATCAGATCGGTGCATTCCCATACAGTCGGCACTTTATTGACACCGACACCGAACTCGCCTGTTTTCTTCCAGTTTTTCAAATCCTGGGATGCGTAAAACTCTGCGTGGTCGCCGGATGCCAGAACAAGGCTCCAGCAGTCCTTTTTGTCATTCCAGAAGACGCGTGGATCACGGAAATCCGGTGTGCCCGGGTTTTCGATCACCGGGTTGCCATAATATTTTTCAAAATGCTTTCCCTGATCCAGGCTGTATGCAATACACTGCTGCTCCAGGCCCGTTTCCATATTGTGCGCCGTGTAGACAGCCACCATCGGTTTCTCACCGTATTTCGCAAATCCGCTGGTGTTATTTTCATCGTATGCCATACTTCCGGAGTACATCGTTCCGATCTCATCCGGGTACAGGGCGACCGGCAGATGCTCCCAGTGAATCAGGTCTTTCGATACTGCATGACCCCAGTGCATCGGTCCCATACAACGTCATTTGGGTTATGCTGATAATACAGATGCCAGATACCATCGATATAAATCAGTCCGTTCGGATCGTTGTTCCAGTTTTTCTCCGGTGTAAAATGAATGTTCGGTCTAAAATCTCTTTTTCCCTGTTTACTCATAGGATCCCTCTTTTCCTGTTCTCTCTTTTCCTATTTTATCTTTTTCCATTTGAAACTTCAACAAAAAAGAAATAAGAACGAAATAGTCTTCTTTTTAAATATGGCCATGTTATATGGGATACAACATGGCCACCTTTAGAATTTCTTTAGTTGTAGAACATCAATTGCAAATCGTTTACGTTACTGTTTTTTTCGTAATCGCTTTTCGCCCGATTTTTAGTTTGCTGCAGAAGCTGCTCGATCTACTGCGCCCTGGTAAATCTCAACCAGTTCATTCAAGCCAGCGCCTTCCAGCTCTGTTTTATAGGAATCCCAGCTTGCATCATCAACGCCGCCGGTTACCCATGTAGTGATGTAACGGTCAACGATATCGGAGACGGTCGGCTGAATCTGTGCCAGACGCTGAATCTCTTCCTGGGTCATCAGAACACGCGGAATGGTGTCATACTCTTCCATGATGTCATCTTTACCGTTTTCTTTCTGCATCTCGAGAAGTTTTACAGCATCGAAGGTGTAGCCGCAAACGGTGTCATAGTACTCGTTCTGAACGATCATAGAACCACGGCAGGTTGTGGAGTTTACACGAGCCTCACCAAAGTTCTTATATTCCGGATTCAGAGGTTTGTAGTTTCCGTTTTCATCGAGCGGTGTACGAAGAACGCCGTCTTCGTCTTTCTCATAGTTGTATCCGATTGCGCCCCAGTTAGATGTAACAGAGATTTCCGGATCGCCTACCATGTAATCTACAAATCTTGCAACAACGTGCGGGAATTTGCAGGTCGTTGTGATTGCTGTATCGGAAGAATCCTGCAGCTCAGAGTAGTTGCACTCGAAACCGGTCATACCGTCTTCGCCCTGCAGTCTCGGAACTGCTACGTACTGATCATGTACTTCCTGGTTTGTAATTTCCTGATCGCCCCAAACACCGAAGGAACCGATCTTTGCAACATTCTCTTTGATCAGAGAAGATTTGAATGACATACTTTCATCTGCCTCGAAGGAACCGTTCCAGATCAGTCCTTCTTCATACAGCATGTTGAAAAATTCTGCTGTTTTCTTGAATGCTTCGTCTGTTGCAGTGAACGTAACTTTTCCGTCAACCATTCTTAAGTGATCCGCATAGGAGTTTCCTCCGCAGTAGGAGTCAGCGCATCCGAATGCACCTGTGAAACGATAGAACAGGTTGTAGGAACCAAAGGTATCGGTTGCGCCGAACCAGGTTGCCATCGGGATTTCATCGTCTTCGCCGTTTCCGTTCAGATCGCCGCCGTCGCGGATTGCTTTCAGGCAGTCTACCCACTCGTCTACGGTTGTCGGCACTTCTTTGCCTACTTTATCCAGCCATGTTTTGTTGATCACGAATGGTCCAGGTGTTAATACAAGACCTTTCATTTCCTCTACGTACGGGAATCCATATTTATGGCCGTTCGGAGCGGTGATCTCAAGCTGATACTGCTCATTGTCATCGAGGAATGCTTTCAGGTTCGGCATATACTCTTCGATCAGGCCTTCGGTCGGAAGGAATACATCCTGGTCTGCGTACTGAACTACGGTGTTTCCGGATTTACCATCGCCGAAGTTCCAGAATACATCCGGAAGATCCTGTCCGGAAGAAAGCATCAGATTGATTTTCTCTGTTGCGCTCTCCTGCGGGATCGGCTGCCAGTCAAACTCTACTCCTGTGTCCTCGAACCATTTCTGGCACATAGCCAGGTCGCCTACTTCTACAGTTCTGTCTGCAGAGTTTACGATCAGAGCGGAAATTTTTCCGTATTTCTCTTCGAATTTTGCCGGATCTTTGATGATCGGAAGGGTACCGTCGAGCTGGATGATTCCCTCATCTACTGCTTCCTGCTCTTCTGCTGTGAGACCTGTGTCACCTGCTTCTGTACCGGATGCAGAGGTGGTGTCTCCTCCTGTGCTTCCTGCACCGGAGCTGCTTGAGCTGCCGGAGCTGTTTCCACAGCCTGCGAGCATGCTGGTTACCATAAGGCTTGCCAGTAATACGGATACGATTTTTTTCTTCATATTGTTCCTCCTTTATTTTGCTGCCTTTTCCGGCAGTGAAATACGTTAGTATTTTTGTATTCCTACACATAAACCATGTCTGCTATATCCATGAATTCTACAACAATAAATTTTCTGTTCTGCATCAGCCCTTGACTGCACCGATCGTAACACCTTTTGCGAAGTATTTCTGCAGGAAAGGATATACGCACAGAAGCGGGAATGCGGAAACAACTACGACACAGTATTTTAACTGCTCAGCCAGTTTCTGTTTTGTTACCATCTCAGAAGCACTACTTCCCATCTGGTTGGACTGGTTCATCAGTACCAAGTTTCGAAGAACGACCTGAAGAGGCATCTTGCTGTCATCCTGCAGGAACATCAGTGCGTTGAAGAACTGGTTCCACATTGCGGTTGCATAGAACAGACACATAACTGCGATGATCGTTTTCGACAGCGGAATTGCAATTTTGAAGAAGAATCCAAAATCGCTGCAGCCGTCGATTTTTGCTGCTTCGAGAAGCTCGACCGGAATACCACTTTCAAAGAAGGAGCGGCATACGATCAGGTTGTAAGCGGACACTGCTACCGGAAGGACCATAGCCCATGTTGTGTTGTAGATGTGCAGCTGCTGTACGGTTAAGTACATCGGAATCATACCGCCGCTGAAGAACATCGTGAAGGTGAACAGGAACATAATCGGTTTTCTTCCTACCATATCGTATCTGGAAAGTGCATAGCCGGCCGGAATGGTGCAGACCAGGGAAATCAGCGTTCCTAATACGGTATATTTGATGGTGTTTGCATAGCCGGTCCAGAGCGGCTGGTATTTCAGTGTGGTTTCATATCCGTTGGTGTACCACGCTTCCGGATAGAGAAGAATTTTACCGGAGCTTACAACAACCGGGTCTGTAACAGATGCCAGAAGCACGTAATACAGAGGATATACAATTGCAATACAGACAAGGATCATGATGACGGTATTGATCACGGTAAAGACCTTGTCTCCCGTACTCATTTTTACTTTTTTCTTTTTCACAGTGTTATTATTTGCCATTTTTCAAGCCCCCTGACTCTTAGAAAATACTGATATCGCTGGTCTTCTTTGCAACTGCGTTTGTGATAACCAGAATAATGAAGTTTACAACGGAGTTAAATAAGCCAACGGCTGTCGCAAAACTGTACTGTGCGGTCTGGAGACCTACTTTGTATACGTATGTCGAAATGATCTCACTGACGGTTGTGTTGGTACCGTTCTGCATCAGATAAGCTTTCTCATATCCCACGTTCATAATGTTACCTACCTGAAGGATCAGCATCAGGATGATGGTCGGCATAATCAGAGGTAAATCAATGTAAAGGATCTTCTGAAATCTGGAAGCACCATCCATCGTTGCTGCTTCGTAATATTCCGGGCTGATTGCGGTCAGTGCTGCGATGAAGATGATGGCGTTGAATCCCATCGTCTGCCAGATGTTACTTCCGATGAAGAGTTTGCGGAAGTACTCCGGAAGGCTGGTGAACATGATTGCTTTTCCGCCGGCTCCCATAACTGCGTGGTTTACAAGACCGTTTGCGGAAAACAGTACGGAAATCAGGCTGACTACAACTACGTTTGACATAAAGTACGGTGCGTAGGAGATGGTCTGGATGATTCGTCTCGGTCCGCTTCTCTGTACCTGGTTCAGTAAGAGTGCGAAGATAACCGGAATCGGGAATCCGATGATCAGGCTCTCCAGACTGATGACGATCGTGTTCTTGATTGCCGTCATGGCAATACTGGTACTGAAGAACATCTTGAAATACTTGAAGATCGGATCTGCCCACGGACTTCCCATGATTCCCATGCGGCCTTTAAAATCTTTAAAGGCGATGATCAGGCCGTACATTGGATAGTAAGCAAAAACGATCAGCCAGATCAGTGCAGGAATCAGCAGGATGTACAGCTGCCAGCACGAGAGCGCTTTTTTCAATTTTCCACTTTCTGCCGTTTTCGGCGATGACGTTTTTTTCTTCATAGTTCCCTCCTTATTTCTCTAAAAGCTTTACCAACCGCTTTTCGTTCCACATTTGCATCGTTTCCGTTTTGGCACTTTGCCTTGTGGAACCTGTTCCATACCTGTATCATAGTACGCAGTTCGCCCAATGTCAACAAATCATCAATATTTTTTCGTCATTTTCAATATTTTCACAATTTTTATTTTGTGTTTTTGTGCAATATGCATCCTGTTTTTCATAAAATTCACACTTATCTTCTTTCTTCTCCCATTCTCCTGTTCCACATGTTCCGCTGTTCCATGCTTTTCCTGTTCCATATGTTCCACTTTTCCGTTTTTCACTATTTTTTCGACAATTGCAACTGTTTCAGCAGCGATTTCATATCCTTTTGCTCAGTCTTTCTGCCCTTTTGCCGTATATAAGTTGGTTTTATTTCATTTTTATTTTATACATGAAAAGAGACACCCTTTCTTTTCAGATCGAGTGTCTCTGATATCTGTTCTTCTTCTGTTCTATCGCAATCCCGGAAAATGATGCAAAATTCGGTAATTCCCTGTTTTGTTATCTTCAGGTACTTTCTCCTTTTCGGAAGGTCACATCCACAATCTGCTCCATCTCCTCAATCTTCTTTCCGTCAATCATGCGGATGATTGTGTCCACGCTCCGCTTTGCGATTTCCGGCACATTCTGACAGACCGTCGTCAGCTCCGGTGTCAAAAAGCGGGTAAAATCCAGGCCGTCGTAGCAACCACCTTCAGTTTTTTCGGAATCTTAATCCCTTTTTTCTGCAGCATCTTCATGCACGCTGCCGCTGTGACATCGGCTGTAAAGAGTCCATCAATTCCATCAAAATGGCTGATGTATTTTTTCCAGATCGTCGGGCCGCTCTGAAAATTCAGAATCTTGCTTCCGGCATCAATCGCTGTAATTTTACATTTATGCTGTTTGCAGACTTCCGCAAACCGTCGGTAACGATCCATGGAGCAACCACGCTCTGTTGCACTCGATGCAAAATAGAGCACATTCTTACATCCTGCGCTCAAAAGCGCCTGCGCCGCAAGCTCACCGCCGCGCTTATGGTCGGAATGTATACACGGAATCCCTTCGGTGACGTAGCGGTCAATCATGACAATCGGACGGTGAATTTCCGCCAGGCTGACAGAAGACGGGATATCCGCACAGCAGATAATACCGTCCATGACATTTCGCTGCAGCATTTCCACAAATTCCTCGATGCGGTTCGGATTGTCCCCAACCTCGCAGAGCATGCACTTGTAGCCATTGGTGTACAGATTATTCTCGACATGTTTCACCAGAGATGCCATAAACGGATGTGAAAGATTCTTAACAACAATTCCGATAAAACCGGACTTGTTGCGGAACAGGTTCTGGGCAAGCTCATTTGGTTTATAGTTCAGTTCCTCCACTGCCTGCATGATCTTCTGTTTTGTTTCATCGGAAATATACCCGCTCCCATTGAGTGCACGGGATACCGTTCCGATTCCTACTCCCGCTTTGATCGCGACATCTCTAATACTTGCCATAGTTTCTCCTAACTCCTATTCTGACACTGGGCTGTTTTCTCTGACTCGTTCCGGCTTTTCCCCCGCTGCCAGTCTGTGGAGCCCGTTCCACAATGCTTGATTACTTTTATTTTAAAGCACCGCAATCTACAAATCAAGTTAAAAGCTGAAAATTTAAGTACAAAAAACAAGCGACTGTTTGGATCATTTCCCTTTTTCTGGTGAAACCATCCAAACAGCCTCCTGTGTTTTTGTCACTTTTGTCTTATTTTCCAAAAACGCTCATTCATGCGGGCATGCTTTGCGATTTTTCTGGAATTTCATATGTCCCTGAACATTCAGAAACGCTTAATCGTTTTCCAACGAGATATCACCATCCTTTGTCATCAGTGTGATTCTGCCCGCTGGCTGATCCGGTACATAAGAAAAGCTCTGCTCGTCCTCCTCTTTCTGCATCAGATTCTCCATGGTATCCGGTACATCGATCTCCCCAAAATCTGTCTTTGCCGTAATTTCCAGCCGTTCCAGATCTTTTTTACCCAGTTCAAGTTCAATATCGCCGTAGGAGTTTTCCACCGACACGTCTCCGGAAAGCTTCGTATTTTGGATTTTCGCATCGCCATCCTCCAGCGTGATCGACCCATTTTCCCACGTTCCGCTCTTCAGTTCTACATCACCGTAATCTGCTTTGCATTTGATATTCTGCATGTCACATCCGAAAAGTGTGATATCTCCATCCGCATTTTGCAGTCTTCCGCTTTCCGCCTGGATGCCATTCATCTGCACATCACCGAATCCCATCGTTACCTCTATTTTTTTCAGTACCTTCTTTTCCGGTACATACAGAATCACTCCTGTTTCCGACTGTTTACCGCCACTTAAGATTTCTTCCGTAAAGTCAATATTAATGTAAATCGTATCGGACACTGCGCTTGTCTCTTCGATGCTCAGAACACCGTCCCGCACGCGATATTCCACTGCAGTCTCTCCTTTTTTCGACGGAATCCGCCAGGCGAGATAACAGGAATCGTCACCGGACGGAAGGATGTTCAGGTCGCCGATCGTAAGGTCTGCCTGCAGTTCATCAAAATCATCAAGTTTTATCTTTTCCTGTGTGGAAATGCCGTCTTCCTTCTTCGCAGAACCGCTCATCGCATTCAGATCATACGTTTCCGCGTATGCTTTTCCGCCGCTTGCCCATCCGCTGAACATCAGCACTGCACCGGCAATACAGCAGGCACATCCTGTCAGTAATGCTGTTTTTGTCCATTTTTTCATGATCTGCTTCCTCCTTTTTTCGTTACCTTACGTGTACACCACACGAACAGCCGTCCCATCCATTTTGCAAAGTATACGCCGAACACCGCGCACAGAATACTGATTCCCAGCATGAAAACGCCCATTCCGGTAATAAAGCAGAATCCGCCGAAGGAAACCGAGACTGCCAGAATGCCGCGCAGCAGCATCTTAATTCCGGCGGCCACGCCGACAACTGCAATCAGAAAGACGCTCATATCAAGCAGTGCCGCACAGAGGGCCGCGCAGAGCAGAACAATGAGAATGCTGATCAGAATCGGGGCTCCGATCGGGGCTGCAAACAGGGCGAGAATCGCGATCCAGACGACGTTGGCGCCTGTCGTTTTTTTCTTCTCTTTCTGTTTTTCTTCCTTTTCCATTGCCTCGCGTTCATCTACTTTTTTGTCCAGAAGATTCCGCATCAGCTCGGCGGCTGCCTGTTTCGGTGTTCCGAGTTCTTTGATCACGGCCTGCTCATTTTCCGGACCGGCATCTGCAAAATACTCGGTGAAGTATTCCATCGCATCTTCATAGTCGCTCTGCGGAAGCTTCCTCAGATACTTTTCCAATTGTTTCAGATATTCCCCACTCGTCATTCTTTTTTCCTCCACTCGATGATGTTGTCAATGGTGTCACGATAGGACTTCCATTCGCCCTGCAGGTACGCCATCTGTGTTTTTCCTGCTTCTGTGATCGAATAATACTTCCGTTTTCTGCCCTGGTACTCTGCGGAATACGTCGTCACGTAGCCCGCCTTTTCCAGTTTTTTCAGGATCGGGTACAGTGTCGACTCTTTGATGTCTGCAACCAGTTTGATCGTCTGGCTGATTTCATATCCATAAGAATCTTCCCGATTCACAATCGACAGGATCATAAATTCGATCAGCAGTGCTGATACCGGAAAATACATAAAAAACCACCTCCGTTAGTTTCTGATATGTAAAATATTTAT